>ERZ1029878.43-NODE-43-length-43533-cov-64.356180_pt1 | contig 43533 bp, 42 predicted proteins | sample MGYA00519234_ERZ1029878 | MGnify/ENA primary metagenome ERZ1029878 (study PRJEB33666, sample SAMEA4610928) | skin metagenome | biome: Human-associated habitat; feature: Malodor aspect; material: skin | place: Philippines | collected 2015-08 ... | reverse complement strand
GTGACCGATTGTTCCGATATTAATATGTGGTTTACTTCTGTCAAATTGTGCTTTACTCATTATTAACTCCTATTAATTATTTATCTAATATTTGTTCTTTTACTGATTCTGGTACTTGAGCATAGTGGTCAAATTGCATTGAGTATGTTGCTCTACCTTGTGTTTTACTTCTTAGATCTGTTGCATAACCAAACATTTCTGAAAGTGGGATAAATGCATCTAATACGTGGATACCATCTTTTGGATTCATTCCATCAATTTTACCACGGCGGCTTGATACGTCTCCCATTACATCTCCTAGATACTCATCTGGTGTTGTAATTTCTACTTTTTCTACTGGTTCTAGTAGAACTGGTTTTGCTCTTTCAACTGCATTTTTAAGACCCATAGATCCTGCTACGTGGAATGCTACTTCTGATGAGTCAACTTCGTGGTATGAACCATCATAAAGTATAACATGCATATCTACCATTGGGTAGCCACCTAGGATACCATTTGCTGCTGCTTCACGTACCCCTTCTTCAACTGGTCTGATGTATTCTCTTGGTACTGAACCTCCGACAATTTGTGATTCGAATGTGATACCAGATCCTTCTTCACCTGGGATTACTCTGAGGTGAACATCACCGTATTGACCAGAACCACCTGATTGTCTTACAAACTTACCTTGTGCTTCTGCTTCTTGTGAGATACCTTCTCTGTAAGCTACTTGTGGGTTACCGATATTAGCTTCTACTTTAAATTCCCTAAGTAGTCTATCTACGATAACTTCAAGGTGAAGTTCTCCCATTCCTGAGATAATTGTTTGACCTGTTTCTTCATCAGATTTAGTTACGAATGTTGGGTCTTCTTCTGCTAGTTTTTGAAGACCAATAATCATTTTATCTTGTGAAGCTCTTGTTTTTGGTTCGATAGCAACTGAGATTACTGGATCTGGGAATTCCATTTTTTCAAGGATAATTTGGTTATCTTGATCACATAATGAATCCCCTGTTGTTGTATCTTTAAGTCCTAATAAAGCTACGATATCTCCAGCATATGCTTTTTCGATTTCTTCTTGCTTATTAGAGTGCATTTGCATGATACGTCCAACACGTTCTCTTTTGCCTTTTGTTGCGTTATAAATGTATGAACCTGATTCGATTGTACCTGAGTAGATTCTTGTGTAGATTAATTTACCTACATATGGGTCAGTTACAACTTTAAATGCTAATGCACTTGTTGGTGCATTATCATCAGCTTTTCTTTCTAGTTCAACTGAGTCATCTTTTGGATCGATACCTATAATGTTTGGTACGTCTAGTGGACTTGGCATAAATTCAATGATAGCATCTAGAAGTGGTTGTACACCCTTGTTTTTGTATGCTGAACCGCATAGGCATGGGAAAATCTTTTGTTCGATTGTTCCTTTTCTTATTGCAGCTTTAATTTCTTCTACAGTTACTTCTTCACCTTCTAGGTATTTCATCATGATGTTATCATCAATTTCTGATAGTTCTTCTAAAAGATTATTTCTGTATTCTTCAGCTTGATCTTTAAGATCTGCTGGGATTTCTCCATATACAGGGTGAGCACCTAAGTCTTCTGTATTATATGTTACAGCTTCCATTGTGATTAGGTCAACTGCTCCTTGGAATTCTTGTTCAGATCCAATTGGAATTTCTATAGGTACTGCATTTGCTTTTAGTCTATCTCTAATTGTTTCAACTGCCATGAAGAAGTCTGCACCAGTAGCATCCATTTTGTTAATAAAACAAATTCTTGGGATGTGGTATTTATCAGCTTGTCTCCAAACAGTTTCAGATTGTGGTTCTACCCCGCTTTTAGCATCGAATAATGCAACAGCACTATCAAGTACTCTTAGTGATCTTTCTACTTCTACAGTAAAGTCCACGTGTCCTGGAGTATCGATAATGTTAATTCTGTGATCTTTCCAAAATGCTGTAGTTGCAGCTGAACCGATTGTAATACCACGTTCCTTTTCTTGGTCCATGGAGTCCATTACTGCTGTACCATCATGAGTATCACCTATTTTATAAATTTTACCAGTGTAGTATAGAATTCTTTCTGTTGTAGTAGTTTTTCCGGCATCGATGTGAGCCATGATTCCTATATTTCTGGTATCTTTAAGTGAAACTTGTCTAGCCAAATTTTCCCCCTATTAATATCTGTAGTGTGCAAAGGCTTTGTTAGCTTCTGCTGCTCTGTGCATTTCTTCTTTTCTTCTTACAGCTGCACCAGAGTTGTTAGATGCATCTAGAATTTCTTTTGCAAGTCTTTCAACCATAGTTTTTTCGCCACGAGCTCTTGAGAAATTAACTAACCATCTTAAAGCTAAAGTTTGTCTTCTTTCTGGTCTAACTTCCATAGGTACTTGGTAGTTAGCTCCACCGATTCTTCTTGCTTTAACTTCTAGTGTTGGCATAATGTTTTCAAGCGCTTGGTAGAATACTTCTAGTGCGTCATTTCCTGTTGTTTCTTCTACAATGGCAAATGCATCGTAGACAATTCTTGTTGCAAGGCCTTTTTTACCATCTAGCATAACGTTGTTGATAAGTTTTGTTACAACTCTATCGTTATACTTAGCATCAGGCATTACTTCTCTTTTTGGTATATGTCCCTTTCTTGACACTTTGCTTCCCTCCTTTACCAATTATGTGTAATATCATTAGTACTCGACTAATATTTGTCGTCAGTGTGCATGGATATACCATAATTTTTCTAATAATTTATCTTTTCAATTATAGGTACATTATGCACTTTTAAATCTAGATCCTAGTTTTGGTTCTTTTTAGCACCGTATTTAGATCTACCTTGTTTACGTCCATCTACTCCTGCAGTATCAAGAGTACCTCTTATGATGTGGTAACGCACACCTGGAAGGTCTTTTACTCTTCCACCTCTAATTAGTACAACACTGTGCTCTTGTAGGTTATGTCCAATTCCTGGGATGTATGAAAGTACTTCAGCACCATTTGTAAGTCTAACTCTGGCAACTTTACGTAAAGCTGAGTTAGGTTTTTTAGGTGTTACTGTTCTTACTGATGTACAAACGCCACGTTTTTGTGGTGATTGGTTAGGAGTAATTCTACCTTTTAAAGTATTGTAGTTGTAACCTAATGCTGGTGTGTTAGATTTTGTTTCTGTACTTTTTCTACTTTTTCTAACAAGTTGGTTAATTGTAGGCATAATGCACCTCCTTTTCTTTTAAAATTTAATAAATTGGCATATCTGTTGCCAATACTTAATAAGTGTACTATCTTAAGGCCTTGATGTCAAATGTTTTATAAAACAATTATCTCTATTTATATATTGGTATATATATTATATAATTATCATTAAGAAAAGATGATAAGTAAGGAGATTTTATGAAAATAGCTATCGTAGGTTGCGGGATAAGTGGGGCAAATGTCCTAAAAAATATAATAGAGGATGATAGTTTTAATGAAGATATTTATATAGATGTTTTTGAAAAAAGAAATGAGCTTGCTGTTGGTCCTGCTTATGAAGATGATGACTTATATAAAATCTTAAATACTCCCATTGAGCATATGAATATAAATATAGATGATCATAGCGAGTTTAAAAGTTGGTTAGAACAAAATTATGAAGATTTACCAACTAAGGAGGGAAAAATCCCCCGTCCTATTTTTGGTAAATATGCCAAAGAAAGTTATAAAAAATATTTTAGCCACCCGAATGTATCTATATACCAAACAGAGGTTAAAAATGTTTTAAAAGATATAAATGTATTTAACATTGAAACTATAGATAAATCATACGGTCCCTACCAAGCAGTTTTTTTAACTATCGGCCAATCTTATTATAAGGATGACTATAATTTAAAAACTTATGAAAACTACATAACAAATCCCTACCCTCTTAGAGAAAAAATTATCAATATAAAATGTGATGATGGAATAGGAATAATTGGTACAGGTCCAGCTGCAATAGATATTTATAGGTACCTTAAGGAATATACTGATTTTAGCAAACCCCTTTATTTTTTTACAAATAGCTCATTTTTTGCCCTGCCTGAAATTAGAGAAAATTATCCTAGAAATATTTGCTCCATTGATGATCAGTGGGTGGATAGCCATAAAAACGAACAAGGTTTTGTAAGGCTTTCTGAGTTTAAAAAAGCTTTTAATGATGATTTTAGAAAAGTATCCTTAGATTTTGATGAGATTTATAATCATTATAAGGATAATAGCCCAAAACTTTCTAAAAAAGCCCTAGAAGATAAAGACTTTAAGCTAGAATTTTGCCAAAGCTATACCCTAGAACTTTGGTATGCCAGTAGCAAACTATATAATTCCTTTAATGGCCTAGACCGCATAAAATTTAGAGAAGAATACCTGTCAAAAATTGTCTATCTTATGACCAAAACTCCCGCTATTACTATGGAAAAAATTTTATATGACTTAGATGCTGGCAAGATTAAAATTATAAAAAATACTGAGGATATCAATTTTATAGACGGTAAATTTAAGGTTGAAACAGAAGGTAAGCAAGAGTTTACTACTGATAAAATCTATAATGCCCAAGGCTTTGAAAAAGACTTGACCAAGGCTATAAAAAATGATGACTTGCTCAAAAGTTTATTTAAGAATAGGTTAATAGAAGCAGATGATAAGAAAAATATCAATGTAATGTATCCAAGCTATAACCCTCTTACAAGCAAATACGGGCGAGTAAAAAACTTATATTTAAACGGTATGTGGACTGAAAATATTGATATTTCTAACAATGACCTCAGATCAGTTTTAATTTCCAGTGAGCAAATGGCTAAAGATTTTATGAAAAATTTAAAAAAATAATTTATGGGTATAAGATATTTGTATAGTAAATTGAATTTAGGAGGAAATAATAATGGATATAACATTTGCAGGAAATAAAGTAAACTTAGTTGGTGAACCTATAAAAGTCGGTGACAAAGCACCAGCATTTAAAGCAACAAATAATGACCTAAGCGAGTGGTCAAGCGAAAATTGTGATAACAAAGTAGTAATCTATTCAGTAGCACCATCTCTAGATACAGATGTGTGTGCCCTACAAGCTAAAAAGTTTAACAAAGAAGCTAGCTCACTTGAAGGTGTAAATGTAGTAACAATTACAGAAGACCTACCATTTGCCCAAGCAAGATTCTGTTCAAACGAAGGAATCGAAAATAACCTAATGATTTCAGACTACAAAGACCGTGAATTTGGAGAAAAATATGGCTTCCTAATGGAAGAAAATAAACTTCTAGCTCGTGGTGTAGTAGTTGTTGACAAAAATGGAGAAGTTGCTTACGTAGAGTATGTACCAGAAGTGACAAACGAAGTAGACTTTGATAAAGCTTTAGAAGAAGTAAAAAAATTAATCTAGAAATAATATCACCAGTTAAAGAGGCTGGTGATTTTTATTTGTATAAATATTAACGTTTTCCTAAATATCAAGTATAATTTATATTAGTAGTATATAAAAAAATTATGTTGGAAGTAATTATGGCTCAATTAATTAAAGTAAATGCCAACCTATTAAATGAAGGATTACAAGTAGAAATTGGCAATGGCACTCACAAAGTAATGATTAATGAACCAGTAGAAGCTGGTTGCCAAGCCCTAGTTTTTAAATCTTTTGCAAAAGCAAAGGATCTTCCTTACGAATCACTTGAAATAGAAGTTGAAGGTGATGTAGATGTATAAGGACTTATGAAGGGTGACCCAACAGCTAAGCTCATTCCTTCATTTATAAGGATTTTTTTAATAACAAAGTCTTCCTCAGCTCCCATTTCAAGAGTTACTTTAAGAATTTCTGCTTCATAAACCACCTCTCCAGCTTTTACACCTTCTCCTTCACTCTTTAATAACTTAGTAAGAGTTCCACCTTCTGCTGTGGTGTTTAGTACTGCACCTTTAATTCTTTTTCCATATTTATCTCCAATATTTGCTAGTATTATTATAACTTTTATGCATACATTTTCCCATCTTGATATATTTCTGCCAATATAAAATAACTTAGAGTATAGTAATATTAACAATATTTAAAAACTTTAAGGAGGTTAATAATGAAACTTGGAGTTCATGATTTATTGTTAAGAGAACAAGGAAAAACTAACCAAGATGTCTTAAACGATACTAGAAAAATGGTAAGTGAATTAGACAAGCTTGGATACGATAGATATTGGTTTGCAGAGCACCATGGATTTGAAAACCTACTTTCAGTTGCACCAGAAATTTTAACAGCATATTTTCTTGCTGAAACAGAAAATATAACTATAGGTACTGGCGGAACTATGGTTATGCACTATTCACCACTAAAGATTGCAGAAACTTTTAAAACTCTAGCAGAACTTGCTCCCGGCAGGGTCGACCTAGGTATAGGACGTGCACCAGGATCTGGTCCTTTAGAGATGCGTGCCCTAAATCAAAATTTCCCTAGCAAAACTCAAACTTTATATCAAGAAATAAAAGTAATACTAGACTATTTAGAAGATAAGACACCAGATGATCCAGTATATGCTAGAGCCAAGGCTATGCCAAATAAAAACGAAAAACTAGCTACTCCTTGGATGTTAGGATCTACAGGCCAGGCCATGGGCATGGCAGCAGAATGGGGTTTGCCATATTCTCATGCTAAATTTTTTGCAGTAGAAACTCCAGCTAGCCTATTTAGTTCTTATAAAAATAATTTTAAACCATCTAGCTTTGCTGATAAACCTTACATTTCTATGTCTTATAAGATGTTAATTTCAGATGACAAGGAAGAATTAGAATACTTAGGTAAGGCCTTTGATTATTTCCACTTACAACAAGCAAGAGGAGCATCCCAAGGACTTATCGATCCAGCAATGGTAAAAGACTATGAATTTACCTTAAATGAAGAATCTTTATTAAAACAATCCTATGATGCAAGATTTATCCTAAAGGGTAGCAAAAAAGAAATTGCTGATATTCTTCATGATGAAGTAGACCAATTTGAACTTGATGAAATCCTAGCCTTCACCCATATATACGGAGTAGATAATAGGATTAATACTTACAAGGCCTTAAAAGAAATTTTTGATTAGGAATACAAAAAAACCACTAGTAAATTCTAGCGGTTTTTTTTAATTTTATTAGTTTTGTAATTGCTCATCAGCTTCTAAACTCTCAGCTTCTTCTATGTTCATAGCAATTTGCGCATCTTCTAGGTCTTTTGTTTCATAGTCTATATTTACATCATTATAACGTTTCATACCTGTACCTGCTGGTATAAGTTTACCGATAATGATATTTTCTTTTAGACCCATTAGGTCATCTACTTTTCCTTTTATAGATGCATCTGTAAGAACTCTTGTTGTTTCTTGGAAGGATGCTGCTGATAACCAAGAATCTGTTGCAAGTGATGCTTTTGTGATACCTAGTAATTCTTGGGTATATTCTGCAGGCTCTTTTCCTTCTTCAATCATTTGTTCGTTTACAAGGTTAACATCACGTCTTTCTTGTAGGGAACCTGGTAAGAATTCTGTGTCGCCTGATTCATCAATCTTAACTTTTTTAAGCATTTGGCGGGCAATTACTTCGATATGTCTATCATCGATTTCTACCCCTTGGATCCTATATACTTTTTGAACTTCTTTGGTAATATAGTCTTGTACTCCAATTTTGCCAAGTACATTTAAAACATCGTGTGGGTCTAGGGAACCTTCTGTTAGTTGTTGGCCCTTTTCTACTACATCTCCATCACGAACTATGATTCTAGAACCAAATGGAATATTGTATTTTTGTACGCGTCCATCTTCTGATTCGATTTCTACGTCTGTTTTCTTTTCATTTTGGATAAGAGTTACTGTACCGCTATTTTCTGCAATATAAGCAAGTCCTTTTGGCTTACGTGCTTCAAATAACTCTTCTACCCTTGGAAGACCTGATGTAATTCCTACACCTGCGATACCACCAGAGTGGAAGGTTCTCATTGTAAGCTGTGTACCCGGTTCACCGATTGATTGGGCAGCAATAATACCTACTGCTTCCCCGATATTTACAGGTTTTCCTGTAGCAAGGTTACGTCCATAGCATGCAGCACAAACACCTTGTTTTGCTCTACATTCTAATACTGAACGTAATTTTACTTTTTTTACCCCAGCTGCAACAATTTTTTCTGCTGTATCTTCATCGATTAATTGGTCTTTGGCAGCTAAGGTTTCACCATTTTCATCTTTAATATCTTCAAATGATGTACGACCTACTATACGAGTGTAAAGATTTTCGATTAATTCGTTACCATCTTTAAATTCGTAAGCTTCTACATAACCATTTGTATGACAATCATCCTCTGTAACAATAACATCTTGAGAAATATCTACCATACGACGTGTTAAGTATCCTGAGTCGGCAGTTCTTAGCGCTGTATCTGTAAGACCCTTACGTGAACCGTGGGAAGAAATAAAGTATTCTTGTACAGATAATCCTTCACGGAAGTTTGCTTTTACAGGAATTTCGATAGTTTTACCATCGGCCTGACTCATCAGCCCACGCATACCGCCTAGCTGTCTGATTTGGTTTGTAGAACCACGGGCACCAGAATCAGCAAAGATTTTGATATTATTATCACTACGTAAGTCTGTTAGTAGAGCCTCTGTTACTTTGTCTGTGGTTTCTCTCCAAATATCGATTACTTTTTCATATCTTTCTTCATCTGTGATTAAACCACGTCTGTATAATTTTTCGTAATTATCCACTTCTGCATCTGCATCTGCTATGATATCCCATTTTTCTTTTGGAATAGTAACATCTGCCATAGAAACAGTAAGCCCTGACAATGTTGAGTATTTATAACCTGTTTGTTTGATGTAGTCAAGTACCTCTGCAGTTTTTATATTACCATGTCTTCTAAAGCATCTATCTACGATATCTTTTAACACCCCAGAATCTGCCACTTGGTTAATTTCTAGAGAATATGGATCTTCTTTCCTGTTTACATATCCTAAATCTTGTGGGATACCTTCATTATAGATAAATCTACCTACGGAAGATTCGACGATTTGACCAGGATCTTCTGGTGAATGTTTTACTCTAACACTTACCCTAGATTGGTATTCTACATCTCCTGCAAGAAGAGCTTTTTTCATCTCATTTGTAGATTCAAATACCATGCCTTCACCTTTGGCACCTTCTTTTATAGTTGTTAGGTAATAAGCCCCTAGCACCATATCTTGAGAAGGAGAGGTAATTGGTTTACCATCTTTTAGTCCAAGAATGTTATTTGTAGACATCATTAAAAGTCTTGCTTCTATTTGTGCCTCATTTGATAAAGGTAAGTGGATGGCCATTTGGTCTCCATCAAAGTCGGCGTTAAAGGCATTACAAGCAAGTGGATGAAGCTTCATTGCCTTTCCTTCTACCAAAACTGGCTCAAAGGATTGAATACCTAGTCTGTGTAGAGTCGGAGCACGGTTTAGTAAAACTGGGTGATCTTTTATAACTTCTTCTAGGACATCATAAACTCTTGGATCTTTTTTCTCTACCATTTTTTTAGCAGATTTTAAGTTATGAGCCATACCACGGTCTACTACCTTATTCATAATAAAGGGTTTGAATAATTCAAGGGCCATTTCTTGTGGTAGACCACATTGGTTAAATTTAAGGTCTGGTCCTACTACGATAACTGAACGACCTGAGTAGTCTACACGTTTACCAAGTAAGTTTTGTCTAAATCTACCTGACTTACCCTTTAGTAGATCAGAAAGTGATTTCATATTTCTATTTGATGCACCAGTTACTGCACGACCACGACGTCCGTTGTCAATTAGGGCATCAACTGCTTCTTGAAGCATTCTTTTTTCGTTACGAACGATGATTTCTGGAGCACCAATATCTAAAAGTCTTTTTAATCTGTTATTTCTATTTATAACACGTCTATAAAGATCATTTAGGTCAGATGTAGCAAATCTACCACCTTCAAGTTGTACCATTGGTCTAAGTTCTGGCGGCATAACTGGTAGTACATCTAAAATCATCCATTCTGGACGGTTTCCTGATGTCATAAAAGCATCTACAACTTCAAGTCGTCTTGAAATTCTAACTTTCTTTTGACCTGTAGATTCTTCTAATTCTTTTAGTAATATTTCGTATTCTTTTTCTAAATCAATAGTTGCAAGCAGTTCTTTAACAGCTTCTGCCCCCATTGCAGCGTTAAATTCTAAGTCATCTGGATGTAGTTCTAGGGCTTCTTGGTATTGAGTTTCTGAGATTTCTTCTTTAAAAGCAAAGCCTGATTCACCAGGATTGATTACCACATAAGATGCAAAGTAAAGAATTTTTTCAAGGATTCTTGGGCTCATATCTAAAAGTAGTCCCATTTTTGATGGTATACCTTTAAAGTACCAAATATGTGATACTGGAGCTGCAAGCTCTATATGGCCCATTCTCTCACGACGTACTTTTGCTTTGGTAACTTCAACACCACATTTTTCACAAACTACGCCTTTATATCTAATTCTCTTGTATTTACCACAAGAGCATTCATAATCTTTTGTTGGTCCAAAGATTTTTTCACAAAATAGACCATCTTTTTCTGGTTTAAGGGTTCTATAATTTATTGTCTCAGGTTTTTTAACTTCACCATGAGACCAGGATCTGATTTTTTCAGGGGATGCGATTTTCATCCTCATCCCGTCAAATTGTGTTAATTCGCTCATAAATCTCCCTATTCTAATTCTTCGATACTAAATCCTTCGCTATCAGTTTCTTCATATCTAGTTTCAAACTCATCGTCTGCTAAGATATCATCACTGCTTTCAACATTTTCTTCATCTTTTACAGCAGTTTGATTAGCTTCTATATTTGAAACTTCCTCAGTTGAATTTTGAGTTAAAGATCTGGTTTGGGATTTAATTTTCGATGCATCTATTTTATCTACTTGGCTAAATCTATCTTGTTCATCAACATTTTCTTTTAGCTCAATAACACTTCCTTCTTGGTCAAGTAACTCTACATCAAGGGCAAGTGATTGTAGTTCTTTAACTAGTACTTTAAATGATTCTGGTGTACCTGGTTCTGGGATATTTTCACCTTTTACAATAGCTTCGTATGTTTTTACACGTCCAGTAACATCATCTGATTTTACAGTTAGGATTTCTTGTAGGGTGTGGCTTGCTCCGTATGCTTCTAGCGCCCAAACTTCCATTTCTCCAAATCTTTGTCCACCAAATTGTGCCTTACCACCTAGTGGTTGTTGGGTTACTAGTGAGTATGGACCTATTGATCTAGCATGGATCTTTTCTTCTACCATGTGGTGAAGTTTTAGCATATACATTACCCCAACTGTTACTGGGTTTTCAAAACTTTCGCCTGTTCTTCCATCACGTAGCTCGATTTTTCCTGTTTTGTTAATGTATGGAGCAGTTTGTGCTGCTTCTTCTAGGGCATCCTCGATTTCTAAATCTGTTGCCCCATCAAATACTGGTGTTGCAACTTTCCATCCCATAGTTCTTGCAGCAAGACCCATGTGTACTTCTAGTACTTGTCCAAGGTTCATACGACTTGGGATACCTAGTGGGTTTAAGCAGATTTGTACTGGTGTACCATCTGGTAAAAATGGCATATCTTCACGTGGTAATATACGAGAAACAACCCCCTTGTTACCGTGACGACCACACATTTTATCCCCAACCATGATTTTTCTTTTAGTTGCTACATAAACTCTTATTACTTTGTTTACACCTGGAGATAGTTCATCTCCATCTTTTTTGTTATATTCTTTTACATCTACTACAATACCTTCTTCACCGTGTGGTACTTTTAGTGATGTATCACGTACTTCACGAGCTTTTTCACCAAAAATTGCTCTTAGTAATCTTTCTTCTGGTGATAGTTCAGTTTCTCCTTTTGGAGATACCTTTCCTACTAGGATATCACCTGATTTTACTTCAGCTCCGATTCTTATGACCCCATTTTCATCAAGGTCTTTTTTCATATCTTCGCCGACATTTGGTATATCTTTAGTGATTTCTTCTGCACCTAGTTTTGTTTCACGGGCTTCACATTCGTGTTCTTCTATGTGAACTGAGGTTAGTACGTCATCGATTACTAATTCCTCGTTAAGAAGCATCGCATCCTCAAAGTTATAACCTTCCCATGTTGTAAAGGCTATTAGGATATTTTTACCTAAGGCAAGCTCCCCATTTTGGGTAGATGGACCATCTGCTAAGATTTCATTAGCTTCTACTTTGTCACCTTTTCTTACTAGAGGTCTTTGGTTTATGGTTGTACCTTGGTTAGCTCTTTCGAATTTTAATAATTCGTAAGAATCAATTTCTCCATCAGAATCTCTTTTTACTTTGATTTGGTTATCACCAACATAAACAACTTCTCCAGCATTTCTTGAAACTATACAAACACCAGAGTCTTTTGCAGCTCTATGCTCAATTCCTGTTGCAATGATTGGTGCTTCTGCTTTTAGTAGTGGAACTGCTTGACGTTGCATGTTGGCACCCATTAGAGCACGGGTACTATCATCATTTTCTAAGAATGGGATTAGTGATGCTCCAACTGATACGATCTGTTGAGGAGAAACGTCCATGTATTGGATTTTTTCTCTTGGGTAGATGTCGTTTTCTCCATTAAGACCACGACCTGATACTCTTTCGTTTATAAATCTATCTTCTTCATCAAGAGGTTCGTTGGCTTGGGCAATAATGTAGTTATCTTCTGTATCTGCTGTTAGATAATCTATTTCATCTGTTACAACTCCACCTTCTTTTACAACCCTATATGGAGTTTCGATAAATCCATATTTATTAATTCTTGCATAGGTTGTAAGAGATGTGATAAGACCGATATTTGGTCCTTCTGGAGTTTCTATAGGACAAATTCTTCCGTAGTGAGAATCATGAACGTCACGCACTTCAACTCCAGCTCTATCTCTTGATAAACCACCTGGTCCTAGAGCTGATAATCTTCTTTTATGTGTTAACTCAGTCATAGGATTTGTTTGGTCCATAAATTGTGAAAGTTGGGAGCTACCAAAGAATTCTTTTATAACAGCTGTTACAGGTTTTATGTTAATTAACCCTTGTGGTGTAGCTAAATCTGGATCTTGAGTTGTCATTCTTTCGCGAACAACTCTTTCCATTCTAGCAAGTCCCACTCTAAATTGGTTTTGTAATAATTCTCCAACACCTCTTACACGACGGTTACCTAAGTGGTCAATATCATCAACTTCTCCAATTCCTTCAAATAGGTTAAATTGGTAGTTTACAATTGCAAGTAGGTCTGCTTTTGTAACATTTTTTGGAGACAATTCTTTTTTACGAGCATTCATAGCTACTAGAATTTCATCCGCAGAATCATGTTGGTCTATGATTTCTCTCATAACTGGGTAGTAAACTTTTTCTGAGAATTCATCAACATCGTAGTCAACATCTCTTAACTCTTCAAAAGAAGTGATATCTACAAAGTGGTTACCAACTATTCTTAAAACTTGATCTTCACCATCAGTATTTACTTTTATAATATCAACAGAGTTTATACCTGCATTTTCAATAGCAATTGCAGTAGCACGATCAATAGTATCGCCTTCTTTTACAAAAAGTTCTCCTGTTTCACCATCGATAACATCACTTGCAGCAACTCTGCCTTCAATTCTTGGCCATAGGGCAAGTTTTAAATTGTATTTATATCTTCCTACTTTTGCTAAATCATATCTTCTATCATCAAATAATAGGTTGTTGATAAGATTTTGTGAAGATTCTAAACTTGCTGGGTCTCCCGGTTTTAATTTTCTGTAAATTTCAATTAAAGCCTCTTCACTAGTTTCAGAATTTTCTTTTTCTAAAGTAGTTCTAAGATGTTTTGTATCTCCAAGTGCATTTATAATTTCATCATCAGTTTCAAATAAAAGTGCACGCACTAGAGTAGTTGCTGGTAGTTTACGAGTTCTATCAAGACGTACGTTTACAGTATGACTTGCATCTGTATCAAACTCAATCCAAGCTCCTCTATTTGGGATTACAGTTGAAGAATATAATTTATCTCCAGCTTTATCTGTTTCTTCTGCATAATAAACGCCAGGTGAGCGAACAAGTTGGCTTACAATTACCCTTTCTGCACCATTTATAACAAAGGTTGCAGAATCTGTCATCATTGGGAAATCACCCATGAAAACTTCTTGCTCTTTTACTTCTTCAGTTTCTTTATTTATAAGTCTTGCTTTAACTTTAAGGTCACGGGAATAAGTTGTATCCTTATATTTTGTTTCTTGGATAGTATATTTTGTTTCTTCATCAAATTCGTATCCAACAAATTCCAAAATTAGGTTTCCATTATAATCTTCGATTGGGGAAATATCTTCTAAAATTTCACCAAGACCTTCATCAAGGAACCACTCGTATGAATCTTTTTGAACTTTTAGTAAATTAGGTAGATCTAAGACTTGAGGGAATTTGGAAAAGCTCACTCTCTCAGTTCTTCCAAATTTCTCGTTGTGATATTGGGCCATTAATTAAAAACTCCTTATCTTTTAAAAACACAAAAGGCTAAAAATACGAAAATATCTTAGCCTTAAGAACGAATAAAAATCTCTTGTGTATAGATTTCTAGCAATGCTTAATTATACTATGCTTAACTAGGTTTTGTCAAGCTAAACTTACTAAACTATATAATATTAGTTTTTATAGTGTGCTCTTTACCCAAAAGCTCATCCTCACTATGACCTATTACAATGCCACTTACAGGGTAGAATCCCTCATCAAGATTCAGTTTTTCAATGTATTTCCCTTCATCACCTAAGGCATAAAACACTCCTCTAATGTAGCAAGAACCTAGGCCAAGGCTAGTTGCAGCAAGATGAATATTTTCTAAAACACAGCCAGCATCCTGAAATCTTAAGTCATTTTCCTTATTATCAGATGAAAAGATGATTAATAAGGGTGCATTAAATAGAGAATCCGCCTTTTTATCTAGCTTATCCATATATTCCTTACTGATTTCTTCTATTAAAGATTTATCCTTTATAACCGTTAGGCGTGACTTATCATAAGCACCCAGCCCTATAGGTGCCTTGTAAGCTGCATCTATTAGTTTTTCAATATCTTTATCAGACACTTTTTGCTCTGTAAATTTTCTGGTAGAAACACGTTTTTCTAATACTTCATAAAAATCCATAAATTACCTCACTTTACTATTACTATACGAATTTTACCTATTATTGCGACCTATATTTGACAGATTTTATGGGTAAATAAATCCTAAATATAGGCCTTTTATGTTATAATGAGACCAATGGAGGAGATATGAAAGATACAGTTAAATTTTTTAGTATAGTAACCGGAATTTATAGGTCTCTAGTTACTATTTTATTTTTACTAGGAATAGGATTTACTATCCTAGTTGATACTAGCCTACTAATATCATTTTTAGATTTACTAGGTTTTCAGGGTATATCAGCAAGTATTGTAAAGCCAATATTTATATTGCTATTTGCCCTATTATTTATAGTAAACTTAATTATTACTAGACACATCTATAAGGCTGGTGACACAGGAGAATACCACCTTTCAAACTTTGTGTTTGGCCTATTATTTTTAGCCCTAACAGCATTTTTCTATATAACATTTAGAAATCTTACTACAAACCTAATTTTTGTATTATTTGGCTTAAATGGACTTTTAGTTTTAAATTCACTTTTAGGATTAGTAACTAAGGCGCGTGGCCTTTATCCAATATATGAAACAAAGGCAAGTGAAACTAAAAGAACCAATGATTTTATAGAATTTGATGATGTTGGAGTAGAAAAAGAAACAAACACAAATAACACCATTGGCGTTAACAATGTGGTAGAAAATACTGGAGAGTCAGTAGTAGTTAAAGAAAAAGATGATAAACCTCTTAAAAAAGCTCAAATAAATGAAGAAACTAAAGCTATAGACCAAAATGAAGTAGCTAAGGAAGCTAAAAAAACTGAGCGCAAAGTAGTAGAAAAAGATCAGAAAATAGTCTTTGAAAGTAATAATGTAGCTACTAACAAAAAAGAAGTAGCAAATCCAAAGGCAGCCACCAATAAAATTTCCTATGAAAATAAGGATAAAGATGGAGTAACCTATGGAGAAGATGAAGCAGATAAGATAAAAAAAGAAAGAGAAGATAAAGTTTTTAATAAAGACCAGTTTACTAGAATAAATATAGACGATATTAATAAAGATAAAAAGTAAAAAATCGAGGTGGATTATGGACGAAAACTATTTTAAACTTCTAAAGGAATATTATCCGAGCAAGGCTGATCTAAGAAATGAGCTTATATCATTAAATGCTAAGCTCTACTTACCTAAAGGCACAGAATACTTTTTTTCGGATGTACACGGAGAAGCCCCAGCCTTCTTACAACTATTAAAGTCTGCATCTGGAAATATTAGAGAAAAAACCTCTATCCATTTTGGAGAAACTCTTTTAAAAGAAGAGCAAGACAAGCTTTGCGAATTAATCTATAATCCCAAGGAAGTCCTCCACGATATGGAAATGAATGGAGAGCTTACAGAGGATTATCTAACTATAACCATTCATAGGCTAATAAGTTTATTTAGATTTGTTTCTACTAAATATGCCAAAAGCTATGTAAAGAAAAAATTTGGCTACTTATTTACTGATATTGTGGATGAACTCTTATATACCAACGATTCTGAGTTTAACAAAAAACAATACTACGATAAGTTAGTAGAAAATATTGTAAGATATGATAACGCCCAAGATTTTATAGTAACCATTACAACCCTTATCCAAAGAATAAGTGTAGACAAACTCCATGTTGTTGGAGATATTTACGACCGTGGTCCTTCTCCTCAAATAATTATGGACGAACTTTTAACTTTCCCAAACGTCGATATCCAATGGGGCAACCACGATATAGAATGGATGGGAGCTGTAGCTGGCAACAAGGCCCTAGTTGCAGCATGTATAGCGAATGCTATTTCTTATAACAACTTCGATATGCTAGAAGATGGTTATGGTATAAACCTAAGGCCCCTTTACGAATTTGCAATCATAACTTACAAGGATGATCCATGCGAATTATTTATGCCAAGGGTATTTGATAAAAACCTTTATGATAACATCAGCTCAGAAATAGCTGCCAAGATGTTTAAGGCCATATCTATAATCCGTTACAAACTTGATGGCAGGCTTTTAGAACGTAATCCCGATTTTAATATGGAAGATAGGAACTTCCTAAAAATCATAGACTTTGAAAACAAAACCTACAAGGGTGCATCTTTAAAAGATGGACATTTCCCGACAGTCGACCCAAAAGATCCCCTTAAATTAAGCAAAGCAGAAGAAGCAGTAATAGATGCGCTAGCCCTAGACTTTAAACGCGGGGTAAAACTAAACCGCCACATAGAATTTTTATACGAACATGGGGCAATTTATAAAATCGAAAATGGTTCCCTATTATTTCATGGTTGTGTCCCTCTAAATGAGGATGGAACTTTTATGGATGTAGAGATATGGGGCAAGAATTACTCAGGTAAGGACCTATTTGATAAATTTGATGAGATTGCAAGATCTGCTTATTATAATAACGACCAAGCTTCATTAGATATAGTTTGGTACTTATTTTATGGCAAACAATCCCCACTCTTTGGTAAATCACAATTTTCCTACTTTGAAAATATTTTTATAGAAGAGGAAGAACTAAGAAAAGAAATCTATAACCCTTACTACAAATTATCCAACCAAGAAGAAATAGTAGATATGATCTTAGATGAATTTGGAGTCACTGGAACTCGTAGGCGAATTGTAAATGGCCATGTTCCAGTAAAAACAAAAAAAGGCGAACTACCAGTAAAGGCCAAGGGCAAATTATATGTAATAGATGGCGGTATAGCTAAACCATATCATGCTAAAACGGGAATTTCTGGTTACACCCTAGTATTTAACTCCCATGCAGTTTCCCTAGCTGAGCATAACAACTACGAATCAATCACAGATGAGGTTAGCTCTTATAGGCCAAATATAAAAGAAATAGAAGTTCTCCATCCAAGAATGCTAATAAAAGATACAGATGAGGGCAAAGATATCAGACAAAGAATAGAAGTTTTAGAAGAACTCCTAGAAAAGTACGATAGTTTATAGGACTAATATATGAAAAGAAAACACTACAACCTAATATCTATTGCCTTGTGGATTGTAGCTTTAATTTTAATTTTCGCCTTTAATAATCCATTTGCTACGAGTATCACTTGGAATATATTTCTAGCTATATTACTTGCTATAATAGGAATCATCTTATCCTATGCTAGTAACAAATGTCCTTATTGCAACAGCTCAATAAGCGATAATTTAATAAAACCTGCAAAATATTGCCCACACTGTGGCAAAGATATTTCTAAATTTTAGATTAATTTTTAATCAAAAACTTATGAATGAAAATAAAAAAAGATGCGGTAGATATTTCTACTCGCATCTTTTTTATAATTTACATTTTTTCTGGCTCTGGATATTCTTCACCAAAAGTATCTACTGTTACTTTTTTTATTTTTTGTTCTTCTATTGGTCTATCAGATCTGTCAGTTTTGCTTTCTGCAATTTTATCAACCACATCCATACCTTCAGTTACTTTACCAAAAGCTGCATAGTCACCATCTAAATGAGGGCTATCCTTATGCATAATAAAAAATTGGCTACCAGCTGAGTTTGGCATCATAGATCTTGCCATAGATAATACACCTGCTTCGTGAGCTAAATCATTTTTAAAACCATTTGATGCAAATTCGCCTTTGATTCCATAGCCTGGTCCACCCATACCTGTTCCTTCAGGGTCTCCCCCTTGAATCATAAATCCTTTTATAACTCTATGAAAAATAAGGCCATCATAGTAGCCCTTGTTTATAAGTGAAATAAAGTTATTAACTGTATTTGGTGCTATTTCAGGATATAATTCTGCTTTTATTATATCTTCATTTTCCATTTCAAATGTAACTATTGGATTAGTCATATTTACCTCTTTCCTTAAATTTCTGATATATAATTTATATCCAAAATCCCCTTAAAAGAAACATTACTCTGATTTTTCATCATCGTAATCTTTATCTTTATCTCCAAGGGCAGCTGTGTGGGTAAATACTGGATAGCCATCTATAAAGGCATCATCTAGACTTAATTTTCTTTTATCAAATTCTATCTTACGATAGTAATCCCTTATTACTTCTAAAAACACTGCTGTATTAAAGTCATTTACTACATCTGTAAAGGTAAATTTTTCCTTAAAGTTATAGTTATTTCTAACTGTTATTTTATTTTTTGCAGAGTTATACTTTATTTTTGAAGAATCTATATATCTTTCTAGGTTGAAGTGATCTTTTTTATCAACTATTTCAAATCTTTTAATCTGATTAATTATAAAATCTTTATCATAATCCTTGTTGTGGATTTCTTTAATAGTTTCTTTTACTGTTTTGTAAATTTCTCTGCTCTCTTCATCTTGGATAGCTTCTATATCATCTTTAAATATATCTTCTAAGTCTGAAAAATAGTCTTCATCTATCTTTTTGACATTAAATTTACTTACAGCTACCTTATCCAAAGATTTTCTAATAAGTGGATCTATCTTTGTTCTTGATATCTGTCCATCATCATTTACTTTTAAGCTGTTTGTAGCAGTGTTTATTTCTACGACACTACCCTCATCATCATATTTTAGATAAACACCTTTGTATTCAATAGTTTCTAAATCTAATATAATAAGAATATCACTTTCTTCATCAAAGAAAAGTGTTTGAATTTTATTTTCATTACTAAGTCTACTTAGCTTCTTCTTTATACTACTAGCTTTATTCATTCGTCCCCCTAGCATTTTCTAAAACTGTCTAGTTTATGTTGATTATATCATCAAATTGTAAAGTTTATGTTAAATAAATTAAAATAGCTTTAGAATAAAAATCTAAATGGATAAAATACTATTACAAAGATAAGAGAGCCTAGTTTTTTTAGAAAATTTATTTCAGAAATTTCTTTACCAGATAGATTTTCTTTACTCCCATCTTCTAAAACTCTGCTTGCATCCTTTTGATAAAAATTTAGTTCCTTTTCCACTTTCTTATAAAAATCCTTGCCTTCTACTACGAGCATTAGCTCTGTATCAATATAGGCAGATCTCATATCCCAATTAAAACTACCTATAGCTGCTAGGTTATCATCTATAGTAAAGGCCTTGCCGTGGTAAAAATATGGTTTTTCATTTTCTAATATGTGGGCCTTTGTATCTATAAGCTTTTGGTAATGGATTAAATACTCTCCTACCCCTACTAAATTTACCCCTGTAGCAGGTGAGTTAGTAAATAAAGTAGTGGGATTGTTGCTAGCAATTGATTTTAGACTCTCAAACATAAGCTCATTTCCTATAAAGTACGGAGTATGGATGCTTACCTTAGTTTTTGCATTTTTCATAAGTTCCCTTATTTGATAAAAGGCTAGCGGCTGCTTGCTATATACATCAATAGGATTTGTAATTAAACTTACCCTACCTACTCTTGTAAGAGTTTTTTTGTAATCAACTTGTTTATAGTTATTAGGAATATGAATTTTATTATCCTTATAGATATTTTCTAATTCACCTATAAGTTCTTTATTTTTTCTAGAATTTGCAAATATAGCAGCATCTTTTATATCTTTATTTCTCTGTCCATTTTGATAAATATCTTTAAAATAATCTATTAATTCCCCTAGACCATCTTTTTGGCTTCTCTTATCAAAGTAGACTAAGATATCCCAATCATAGCTTATTTTGCCTTTATTTTGCAAAAATCTTTTTTCAATATTTCTACCACCTACAAAACCTATCTTCTCATCCACAATCATATACTTATCGTGCATTCTGCCCATAAGCGACCATGGTTTTAGTGGATTCATAGGATTATATATTTTCATATGTACATTTGGAAAACTTTCTAGGGCTAGGTAATAATTATTTTTAAAAGCATTCATAAAAAGAGTATTACCATCTAAAATTATATAGATTTCTACTCCTCTTTGGGCAGCAGCTACTAGACTTGCCATATATTTTTTGCCTTTTTGATCCATAAGAAACCTATAATTACTAAGCATAATCTTATCTTTAGCATTATCTATAGCTCTGATTTTTTCTATACTAGCGCTTTCATTATCTCTTAAAACTTGGGCATAGGCTATAGAACCATCATCTTGGTAAAACTCACCTATATCAAAGTCTTTTTTATAATCTTCGTCTACACTTTTTTGCTTTATAAAAGGCAGGATAGAAAATATTATTATATAAATTAATAATCCTATAAAAAGCTTTGCCATCTTTTCTTTCATGTATCTCCTCTGTTAAAAATTATACTTATAACATACTAGTTTAGATATATTTTATTATAAAAAAAGCTTTAAGGTAACCCTTAAAGCTTTAGCTTATAATTTTTATTTAATTTTAGTACCAACCATTAGCTGCCCAGAATTGTTGAGCGCGTTCCCATGATCCGTATCTTTGTGCAACATAGTTATCAGCTGCTGCTTCTTGTTGAGCAGGGCTTGCACCGTAAGGTACTAGGGATGGGTTTAATTGGTATCTACCATAGTATCCACCATTTGGATTGTAAGCTGAGTATGAACCACCACTTTCTCTTTGAGCAATCCATTCTTTAGCCCAGCTTGATGAACCTTGATAAGATTGTTGTTGTGCTGGTTGTTGGTAAGTTTGTGTTTGTGTTGTTGTTTGAGTTTGAGCTGCTTGGTTGTTGTTAGTGTTTGTAGCTTGGTTTTGAGCTTGTGCTTGTTGAGCTTCTTGCGCTTTTTGGTTTTCAACTCTTGCTTGTCTAAATGATTCTAAAAGGTCGTGGTATACATATCCTTCTTTATCATTAGCTTTTACTTTTACATAACCATTTTCAGCAAGACCTAGTACTTCTACTTCTGTATCTGCTTTTAAAACTTCGATTACATTTGAATCAAGGTCAGCACCATCTCTAAAGTTTGCATCTGCAACTAATTTTGTATTTTCAAGTACGTGGAACCATTTTGTTACTACGTAAGCTTCTTTTCCGTTAAAGTCGATTTTTGTCCAATCCCCTTCTTCAGAAATTACTTCGTAAGATTTTTCTTTATCATCGATAAGACCGATAACATTGTCACCTTCACGAGCTTCTGTTCTAACATTTACACCTTGAGCTAGGTTTTTATCAATTGCAAGTTTTGCAGCTTCTGAGTCTTTTGCTCCAAGTCCTATAACTGATGGAATTACTAATGCTGCTGCAAGAGCATATTTTTTAAAGTTAATCATTTATTCTATCCTTTCAATAGCCTTTATGGCTCAATTTTCATTTTAATTTTAATATAGTTTGTAACAAAGGTTACAAATTGTTAACATCACGTTTTAACAAGTGTTATTATACAAGCTAATTGTGTAGTAATTATGTAGATTAGATTATTTTTAATTTAATAGCTAAAAATAGCTAGGTTACTTTATTTATAATGCTTTGCATAGATAATTAGACGTATAGACCTTAAAATTTTTCTAAATCTTTTATAAACTTTTTAGATATTTAACAAAAATTATTCGGATTTTTTATATAAAGTACCTCTAAAAATTAAATTTATATATGAATAATAGGTAACTATTTTGTTACAACTTATCTATTTAAACATTTAATATCCCTTAAATTTGCCCAGTTTTTTCTAATGTAGTAAAATTTTATTAATTATAGAAGAAAGTGAGAAATAAATGATCAACGTTTTTCTACTTTGTGGTGGCCCTTCTAGTGAGCATGATATTTCACTAAGAAGTGCTTTAAACATTAGTCAAAGTTTAAATAAAAGTAAATATGATACCAAACTAGTTTATATAGATAAAAAAGGGGCTTTTTCTAAACCCTATGATGTTATAGAAACTAAGGATGAATTTGATTTAGTAAAAGAAACAAATAAAAACATAGCTGGATCTATTGCAGATTTTTTACAAGTTTTAAAAAACTATAGTCCAAGTAATACCATTATTATCCCAGCCATCCACGGAACTTATGGTGAAGATGGTACTATCCAAGGATTTTTAGACTGTATAAGATTTCCTTATATAGGTAATGGCTTATTATCCTCTGCCCTATGCATGGATAAGGTAACTACTAATGATATTTTTGAAAAAAATGGACTTTCCCAAGCTAAATATCTTTATACATATAAAGAAGGTTTTAATGATGATTTCATAGAAAAGTGCATAGATGAGATAGGACTACCTTTAATAGTAAAACCTTCTGCCAATGGATCCTCTGTTGGCGTTAGCAAGGTTGAAAATAAAGATGAACTAGCAGAAGCTATAAAAGAAGCCTTAAAATACGATCAAAAAGTCTTAGTTGAAGAATTAATAGATGGGCAAGAAATAGAAATTGCCATTATCGGTGAGGGTGATAATTTAGATGCTTCTGTTCCTGCAGCCTACATCACTAACCACAAGTTTTTGGACTATGATGCAAAATATTTCGATAAGGAAACCATAGCCCAAGTGCCTTATGAAATGGATGAAGTATATAAAATAGAGGCCATAGAATTTGCGAAGGAATGCTATAAGGCTGCAGGCTGTGAAGGTTTTGCTCGTGTAGATATTTTCTATACTAAGGAAAATAAGTTTTTTATAAATGAGATAAATACTTTCCCAGGCTTTACCCCTACTTCATTTTTTGCAAGACTTGCTATGGATATGTACGGGGAAGATTTTGATTTTGTTCTTGATAAATTAATAGATGATGGTTTTAGGAGATTTGAATGATAAAAAGAACTTTAGGTCACATTGCAAAGATGCTAGGCGGGGAAATTTCTGACCCTAGCAAAGAAGATATACTCATTGAAGGCATTTCTACAGATTCTAGAACCATAAGCCCAAATAACTTATACATTCCTTTAATCGGTGAAGTATTTGATGGTAGGATTTTTATAAAAGAATGTGAAAATAAGGGAGCTGCTGCTTTTCTAATAGATAGGGACTTTGAGATTAATAAAAATATTTCAATTCCTTATATATTAGTAGAAGATACAGGAAAAGCTCTTAGAGATCTTGCAAGAGCTTATAGAAACGAACTAGATATCAAAATAATAGGTATTACTGGTTCAAATGGAAAAACAACTACCAAAGATTTACTAGAATCTACCTTAAAAGAAAAGTACAAAGTACAAAAAACAATGGGTAATTTAAATAATGAGATTGGTGTACCAAAAACTATTCTATCCTTAGATGAGGAAACAGAAATAGGAATCATAGAACTTGGTACAGACAATTTTGGTGATATTGCCCTAACAACCCGTATCGCCCAGCCTGATATAGCTGCAATTTTAAATATAGGTGATAGCCACCTGCATAATTTAAAAAGTAGAGAAGGTATTGCCAAGGCAAAAATGGAAATAACTGAGGGCTTAGCTAAAGATGGTATATTTATCTACAATATAGATGACCCTATTTTAGCAAAAGAAGTTCCTACTTATAAAGTTGATCAAAAAGTATTAACCTTTGGTACAAGTGATGAGGCTGATTTTAAAATAACACCAGTGGCTGGCAATAATTCCGATGTTGAGTTTAAAAATGAAGCTACAGTTTATAAAGTACCTCTTTTAGGCGACCACCAAATATACAATGGTGGGATTACAGCAATGATTGGACAAATCCTAGGTCTAAGTGAAAAACAAATCCAAGATGGTCTAAAAAAAGTTAAAGCTAGCCACAATAGGTCTGCCCTATTAGAACTACATGGTTTTGATATCCTAGATGATTCCTATAAATCAAATCCTCAAGCTCTTTTAACAGGACTAAATACAACCTATACACTAAAAGGCTATAAAAATAAAATTGTAGTTTTGGGAGATATGTTAGAGCTTGGAGAAAATGAAAAAGAGCTGCACTATGATGTAGGAACAAAAATAGATCCAAATGAAATCCACTATGCCCTTTTTTATGGACCATTATCTTATGAAATGTATAAGGGCGCTTTAGAAAATTTCCCAAACAACCGTGCCTTTTATTTTAAGTCTAAGGCTGATGCTTGTGATAAGCTTAAGCAACTTATTACCAAATCAACCTTAGTTTTAGTAAAAGGTAGTCACGGTATGCACATGGAAGAAATTATAGAATGTGTTAGAACACTTAAAATTTAAGGAGCAATAATGATATATACAGTAACCTTAAACCCATCTATAGACTTATTCGTTGGCCTAGATGAAATAAAACTAGGCGATCGAAACGATGTAAAAAGTGAACGTATCCTACCTGGTGGTAAGGCCCTAAACGTATCAAGAGTCCTATCTGCCCTTAGAATACCAACTATAGCCACAGGTTTTGTTGGTGGTTTTCAAGGCCAATTTATAAAAGATTGGCTACAAAATGAAGATATCATGACAGATTTTGTGGAAATGAAGGAAATAAACCGTACAAACGTTAAAATTTATGAAAACAAAAGAGAAACTTATATTAATTTTCCAGGACCAAATATCTCGTCTGAAGAAGTAGATGAGCTTTTGTATTACCTCTCAAGAGTAAGAGAAGGAGATACTATCATCTTTGGTGGATCTGTTCCACCTATGCAAGAAAATATGGATGAAGATATCTATGATAGGTTACTATCAGTTGCCAAAGCCAATGGAGCAGAATTTGTGGCAGATGTACCTAGCCAATACTTGTTAAACATGGTAAAAGAAAAACCTCTTTTAATAAAACCAAATGGCTATGATGTGGCAAAAATATTTGATGCAAATATAAAATCAAAATTTGACTACATCCCTTATGGCAAAAAACTAACAGAAATGGGTGCCAAAAATGTAATCATTTCTTATGGTGCCAATGGTTCTATGCTCTTTACAGAAGATAAGGTTTATGAATCAAATGAAATAGAAGATGGCAGAGAAATTGTAAATACAAATGCCTGCCGTGATGCAATGATAGCAGGATTTTTGGCAAATATGGCTAAGGATAATGATCCAATAGAAGCCTACAGAATGTCAGTAGCCTCCGCATCTGCAACAGCCAGAGTCATAGACCTACCAACCCATGATCAAATAGTAACCATGCTTGATTATGTAGAAATAGAAGAGATTGAATAAGTATAAAATCACTGGAGGGACACATCCCTCTTTTTTATATAAGTTTATAATAAAATCTAACTATTTAAATGAAAGGTTGTATGATGAAAGTTAAATCTATAATTATAGGTTTTCTAATGGCTTCTTTATTAGTGGCTTGCTCAAGTTCTCCTAAAATTACGGACACAAACTATGAGCAAGATATTGCACAAATAGATGACCTAGAAATCAAACTAGTAAATCACGGGATAATTGAAGAAAAAAATTCTTTTGAAAATAATCAAAAGCTAGATGAATTGTTTAATAATTTAGAGACTGACCAATTAATATACCTAACTGAAGTAGAGATTAGTAGTCAAAACCTTGATCACACCCTAGATTTCTCAGCCACTGATAGTAATGGCAATGAAATCAGACCGGCCCATAGATTACTAATTGCAGGAAAGCCCGAAATTTGCAAGGTATATTTTGTAATTGATAAAGATACTGAGATTTCTAAATTTAATGCTATTATAGAAAAAGATGGAAAAGTATCAACCCACAGTTTTTCTATTAACTATGATAATAATTAAAGAGATAGAAAATAATGAAGGTGAAAGTCAAGATAGGATTGACCTTAATGTTTTAAATCCAGCTGCCGATGTCTATTCATATTATATTATATAAATATGGAACAAAAATCGAAGCTGTTGGAAGTTGTAGCCAGCAAACAGAGTCTAGTAAGGAAAGCTACAATAAAGGCTATTTTATAGTTCAAGATAACATAATATGGAATATACTTATTTGATATTTATTTTATAATAAAAGATAGAAGCCATGGGAATTAGCTATGGTAATGATAAATAAAAACGAGAAGTTTTTTTAATCTTCTCGTTTTGTTATTTCAATTATTTTATTTTCCTATATTTTTTTATTAAAAATATCAAGTAAATTAACATTGCAAGGGCAAGGATACCTGATATAATTCTTCTTGTCGTGCCTACTTCAACTATAAGAATACTGTAAGCAAAAAGTGAAACTATAGCTATTATAAATACAGTTATTACTATTACTCTAAGAATAGTTCTCTTTCTCGGCTCAATATTTTTATACTCTGCTTTACTCATAATCACTTTAAAGTATCTTATAGCAATCATCATTACAACAAAATATAGTATCTTTCCTAGTATTTCCATGATTTTCCCTTTCAAAAAAAGCTGGTTAGAATTATTATCTATTTCTTAACCAGCTTTCAAATTTTATCTATTTTTATCTAAGTAAATTAATTCTTTTAAAGCTTCTATCGCTACCTTTATAGCCATTTCTGTATCATGGACTACTGGATTAGCTAAACCTTTTTTTTCTCTTTCTTGGTTAGCTACAACTAAAAAGCATGATCCCGCCTTAACTCCTAGGTAGTTAGCTACTGTGAATAAAGCTGCTGACTCCATTTCACTAGCTAAAGTACCCATTTTAAGCCACGCATTCCATTTATTTTCAAGTTCATAAGAAATTGGCATTTTATCTGGCTCATGTTGGCCATAAAAGCTATCCTTACATTGGACAACTCCTATGTGACTTTTTTGATTTAGCTTATCACTAGCATTTTTTAGGGCAGTTGTTACTTCAAAATTACTTACCGCAGGGAATTCTATGGGTGCGTATTCCTTGCTAGTTCCCTCAGCTCTTATGGCGGCATTTGCTATAACTACATCTCCGCTTTCTACATCTTTTTGCATACCTCCACAAGTTCCAACACGGATAAAGGTATGGGCTCCAATTTTTGCAAGTTCTTCCATAGCAATAGCTGCTGATGGACCACCTATACCTGTAGATGTTACAGAAACTTTTTCTCCATTTAAATATCCAGTATAGGTTATATACTCGCGGTTATCTCCTACTAGTTTTGCATCCTCAAAATGAGCTGCAATTTTTTCGCACCTTTTTGGATCGCCAGGAAGGATTACATACTTTCCTATATCATTTTCATCAACACCTATATGGTATTGCTTGCTATCTTCACTATAGTTCATAATTGCTCCTAATTAAAATTTATGGCAATTCAATTTTCGTAAACTCTATGTTATTGCGATTTAAAAGTTCTACTGCATAATCATCCATCCTATAGGCCTCACCATAATAAATCTTGCTAATACCTGCTTGGATCAAACTTTTAGTACAATTAAGGCATGGGAAATGTGTCACATAACATATGCAATCTTTTACAGATATGCCTTCTTTGGCACAATATAAAAGCGCATTCATTTCAGCATGAATGGTTGCTATGCAGTGGCCATCACGCATGGTGTGTCCTATTTCATCGCAATGTGGATTGCCTTTTATAGAACCATTATACCCAGTTGTAACTATCCTATGTTCATTATTTACTATTACACAACCCACATAGGCCCTATCACAAGTTCCTCTCTCTGAAACTGTGGTAGCTAGATTCATAAAATATTCATCCCAAGTTAATCGATCTTTTGCCATATATCTCTCCTTAATAACTAAAACTTAAGTCTTATCTTAAATAGAATATCAAATAGTTTTATACTAATCAATAGAGTTAATATATAAATTAAAAGTTGGATAACAATACTTGACTCACCTACAACAGTTGTTGCTCCTATTACAGACAATACACTTGCTAGGGTAAGTATTCCTATTACTTTTGCAATATTTGATATTGGTTTTGATATTACTAAGTATCCTGCATTTTCACTAGAGTTTTTACAATTTACTAGATAAGCCAATATAGACCAAAGAACTGCTATTATTATAAAGCCTGCTAAACTTTCATAGTTCATATCAACATGGATTAAGCTTAGAAATGGTTTCAATAGTTCAGGAACTTTTTTTGTAAAATCTATAAATTGCTGGTCAAGCTTCATTACAAGGTCTGGATTAAAAATACTGAAAAATGTATCCAAAATAATTTTGATTAACTCAATTGAACCAACCGCTATAATCATAAGACCTACATGGCCTACGAAATTTCCAGCAATCATACCTGTTGCTACACTAATTATACTTGTACCAAGTATCAATAATAGTGATTTTAATATGGTATTTCCAAAGCTTTCAAAGTTTAGTAGTGGTGAAAGGTCTGAAGCAGAAATCATAAACAGATTCATTATAAGGTTTATTAAAAATATACCTAGACCAATAATAAATACAATTATGGCCTTCATCCAAACTTCATCTCTTTTTTTCCATGGAAGCATCAAACTAAACTCATAGTAGGGCAAGGATTGTTCAAGACTTGTAATAATCATTGATATAATACCAACTAAAACTGCTATACCAGAAGTCATACCTATTATATAATCATTAACTACTAAAGAATCGTCTTGACTTGTTGATTTAATACTTTCGTAAGTTCTGTAATATGATTCTAATTCCCAATATCTTGAATTATAAGCCTCTTCTTGCCTTTCATTGTAATCCATAAATTCATTTTCTGGCATTTGATTTAGTTCATCATCAGATTTTATATTATATTTACTAGCATATTTTTCAGCTATTTTATCAGCCTCTTTTATATATTCCTTAGATATCTTTTGATCATTATCTATTTTTATTCCAATATCTTTTGACATTTCATTTACCGCTTTTTTAAGCTGAATAGAATCATTTGCCAAGCGGTATTTGGTCTGGACTCCATTTACAGTTGCTATTAGTAGAGACAAAAGCAAAATCCATATGCCAAATCTTTTAAAAATAATTTTAAATAAATTTTTAAAGTCTGTCATTATCTAGCTCCTTCCTCTAAATAGAAATAGTCTTCGATTTTTACTTCCAATATATCATATTGAACGATTTGCTCATCTGATAAAAGTACATTTAATTGTTCATCCTTAGCATCTATTAAAATAGTATATACTCTTCCTAGATTAGATATAATGACAGATTTATTAGCAATACTATCTGGCAAGTGGTCTTTTACAACTACTTGTAATTTATGCAAGGAACTATCATTATCCTCTCTAGTCTCTTTTAGATTTCCATCTTTTGATAAATAATATATAAAATCACATATATTAGATAATTCAGCTAGCTCATGGCTTGATATAAATACTGCACATCCTTTTTCTTTTGCATCTAATAAATATTCACTAATGCGTCGTCTATTTAATACATCCATTCCATCTAAAACTTCATCTACTAAGATAACATCTGCATTTGATGCTAACATTACAATCAATCCCAATATATTTTTCTCACCCTTTGATAGATTTCTAATATTAGATGAATGTTCAAATGAAAACTTTTTTATTTCGCTTTCAAAAAATTTACTATCAAAATCTGGATAAAGAATTTTATAATATTCTGGTAACTGATTTATCTTATAATAATTAAAGTAGTCAAACCTATCTGGTAGATATGCTAAGTGCTTTATCGTTTTTGGGTTAACCTTTAAAGAATTTCCAGCTATTTTTATTTTTCCAGAGTCTTCATTATAAATTCCAGCTAAAATTTTAAGTAATGTAGTTTTTCCAGATCCATTTCTACCAACTAAGCCTGTAATCATACCTTTTTCTAAGTATAAACTTACATTATTCAAAACTTTTTTATTATCAAAGCTTTTATTTATATTAATTGCCTCAACGATCATTATAATCACCCGCCTTTTTATACATAGCAATGACTTCATCTAGGGTTACCCCTAGGTATCTGGCTTCTATTAAGTCATCTTGTAGTCTTTTAGTAATATCTTCAAACCTTTGACTTATTTTTTCATCATCAAAGGAAATAAATGTACCAATACCAGCCTTGGTTTCTATAATTCCCTGCTTATCCAGCTCTCTAAATGCCTTGGAAACTGTAGCTTGGTTTATTAAAAGTTCACGAGAAAGCTCCCTAACAGATGGAAACTTATCTCCATTTCTAAAATAACCCTTAGCTATAGCTAGTTTCGTTTGTTCGACAATTTGCATATAAAGAGGTGTTTCAGAGTTTGGATTTAATTCAAACAAAATATACCTCCTAGTAAGTGTTATACACTCCACCATACAGTAATATTATTATAGCATTATTAGTATTTTTTGCAAATAAAAAAAAGAGTACGAATTGTACTCTTTTAAAATAAGGTTGCAAAAGGTTTTGCTAGTTTTCCTATGGCCTTGGTTGTTATTGGCATTTTTTCTACATCTTCCATAGTTACTCTGGTTGCAATATTAAAAAATACATCAAAATCACTTTTTATCTCTCCTATAGCCTGGGTTTCTTTCATCCATACCCCACATTCAAAATTTAAATATAAGGCTCTATAATCTAGATTTATAGTTCCTACAAATCCATACGCATCATCTGATAGCCATACTTTAGAATGGGAAAATCCTGGTGTGTATTCATAAATTTTTACCCCGTTCTCTACTAAATTTTTATAGTGGGTTTTTGCTAGTGCAAAGGCTATTTTCTTATCTGGGATATGAGGTAGGCAAATTCTCACATCTACTCCTCTTTTTGAAGCATTGGTAAAGGCATCTACTATATCTTCTTCTACTATAAAGTATGGAGTCATTATATAAACGTAATCTTTGGCATTATTCAAAAATGAAAGGATAGAATTTTTCCCATAATCTTCATTATCCATTGGACTATCTGAAAATGGCATAGCAAGACCTTGACCATCCATGGCCATTTTTCTTGGTAAAAACGGTGTGAAATCTTCTATTTCATCTCCAATAGCATTCCACATTTGTAAAAACATTATTGTAAAAGATTGGGTAGCTTCTCCCTTTAAACAAATCCCACAATCTTTCCAATGGCCAAATCTTTCATAAACATTTATATATTCATCAGCTAAATTTATCCCACCCGTAAAGGCATATTCGTTATCTATTACAAATATCTTTCTATGGTCACGATTATTATAATATGTAGAAACTACTGGATATAGGGGTGAGAAGACCTTACATTTGATTCCCATAGATTCCATTTCTTTAGGAAAATTTAACTTCACTCTAGTAAGCAGATTAGTCCCATCGATTAGTAATCTTACTTCTACTCCTTCTTCTACTTTTTTTACCAGTTCTTCTAAGACAGTACCCCACATATATCCGTAATCGATTATAAATATTTCTATAAATATAAATTCCTTAGCACCTTTAATAGCTGCTAAGATATCTGTAAAAACATCCTCCCCTACTGGATAATATTTTGTAGCTGTATTTTCATGGAGGGTAAAACCACCCAGGTCATAAAAATAATTTTGCATATTATATAAACCAGGCTCATCTTCCTTTAGGCTATCTACCATATCTATATCCCTGTCGCGGTATTTTCTAGAAATCTTTTCTATCTCCAAGATTTTTTTCTGTTCCTTTTTATAACCTATACTAAAATAAGCTAGGAGAAAAACTACTGTAGCAAAGGATGGCAAGATAGCAATAAGCATAAACCATGATAACTTGTAAGAAGCCTTTATTGAATCCATATTTAAAATCACAAGCATGACTATTATACTTATAGCAGTATCTCCACCTATTAAAAGTGATGGATCTACTTTCAGGTGCTTGTAAAGGTAAACCATGGCCGAAATCTGTGCCAAAATGAGGATTAGAAATACTCCAGCCCTAGAGAAAAGTAAAGATATCAAAGACTTTTTCGTTTTTTTGACGTATTTATTTTCATTAACTTTTTCTATTATATTAATACGATCTTCACTCATAGCTTTATTATAACAAATTTTATAGATTTAGTTAATTGACAAAAGACCTAATATTAATATCATATTAGTAAGGAGTAAATAATGAGTAGGATACTTTTGATAGGCGATTTTGTGTCTAAAGGCAAAATTGCTGGGAATATAATGGAACCGGTTTTATCTTATAGCGGCCACGATGTTTTTTTCTTACCTTCTGCCTTGATTTCTAATAATTTTTCTCTAGGCAATGTAGCAATTTTTGATACAACAGATCATATGATAAATAGTTTAAAGGTTTGGAATGAGCTAGACCTTGATTTTGATATGATTTTTGTAGGATTTATTAATGATATAAAGCAAAAAGAAATCATTTTTTCTTATATAGCTAGTCTTTCTAATAACCCCCTAGTAATTTTAGATCCAATTATGGGGGATGATGGCAAATTATATAAGGGAGTTGGTAAAGAAAAAATAGATATCTATAAGCAATTTTTATCTATAGCAGACTTAGTTCTAGCAAATGTTACTGAAGCAAGTTTTCTAGGGCTTGTTGATTATAAAAATTTAAGTAAAGATGATAAAAAATATATATTTACTAGCCTTAAAGATGAAAATGGTTTTTATAATCTAGCCATAGATGATGGTTTAAATAACAAACATTATCAAAAGATTGACCATGACTTTGCGGGTACGGGGGATCTTTTAGATGCGCTTTTCATAAATTATTACCTAAAAACTGATGACTTTAAAAGGGCCTTCTTTCTTGCTATGGATAAGATATATGAAATCTTAGCAAATAATAAAGATGACTATCCAGCTGATGTTGACATCCACATAGAAAAATATTTATATCCTCTAGATGATGGAGGAAATTTTGCAGGATAAGAAACTTTATAAGAGAGCCTTAGAAATAGCTTGGCCGGCAGTTTTTGAGTCGTTTTTTATAGCTCTTGCTGGAATCATAGATACCTTTATGATTTCATCTCTAGGTCCAGAGGCTATTGCAGCAATCGGCCTAACTACCCAGCCAAAATTTTTGGCTATTACATCTTTTTTTGCAATATCAAGTGCAGTTTCTGCCCTTGTTGCCAGGCGCCAAGGGGAGGACAACCGTAGGAAGGCCAACCAAACTCTCACTACCGCCCTACTTATATCTTTAATATTTGTGGTAATTACGACTATTGTTATGGTAAGATTTGCAGATCCTATTTTAGTTTTTGCAGGTAGTGATGATAGTACTCACGGTATGGCCAAAGAATATTTTAATATTATCATGCTTGGCCTTATCTTTAATGCCATTTCTATGATAATAAACGCTGCTCACAGAGGAACTGGCAATACTAGGATAGCCTTTGTAACTAACCTAGTATCTTCAATTATAAATATATTTTTTAACTACCTTTTAATTAGGGGTAATTTAGGTTTTCCAGCCCTTGGTACTAAGGGAGCTGCCATAGCAACAGTAATAGGTACAGCTGTATCAACCCTTATGTGTTTTTACTCGCTAACAAAGAAAAGATCCTACTTAAACTTAAAGGAAATGGCCTATGGCGGAATAAAAATAAGCAAAACTATAGCTAAAGAAATATCTAACCTAGGGGTCAATATTTTTATAGAAGTCATGTCTATGAGGATAGGATTTTTTATAACTGCCCTTACTGCAGCGAGGCTAGGTACAGATTATTTTGCCGTTCATAATGTAGGCATGAACTTACTTTCACTTTCTTTCTCCCTTGGAGATGGAATGAGTGTAGCAGTTATTACCTTAACCGGAAATAATCTCGGGGCAGGACGTAAGGACTTGGCCATAAAATATGGTAAGGCCTGCCAGCAAATTGGTTTAGTTATGGGTATTATAATTTCTCTTATATTTATGATATTTGGCAAGGCTATCTTTAGCTTATTCTTTAACGATGCAAGTATAATAGAAAAAAGTGAAATTGTAATTAGATATATAGGTTTTATAGTAATATTTCAAATCTTACAAGTAATCAATGGCGGTTCACTAAGATCAGCTGGTGATGTAAGATACACCCTATTTGTTGCAATTATCTCTGTAACTATAGTAAGGTCTATAGCAACCCTTGTTATGGTAAATATGTTAAAACTAGGCCTAGATGGAATTTGGATAGCAATTTTAACAGACCAAGCAAGTAGGTTTATAGGACTTAGACACAGGTTTAAAAAAGGTAAATGGGTAGACTTAAAAATTTAGAGGGGGACAATGAAAAGATTTTATAAAATAATAGTTTCAACTTTTTTAATGGTTGTAATTTTTTCTGGATGTGAAAAAAAGGAAGAAGAAGTACATCCTACAGAAACTACTACAACTATTATAGAAGTTGATAAAGATGATGAAAGTAACGTAGATAAAGACACTGATACACAGGCAGATACTGAAGCTGAAAGTACTGAGGAAGAAAATAAAGAAAATAATAATTAAAAAAACTGATTGGTAACTCCAATCAGTTTTTTATTTACTCTGCAGAGATCAACTCTACAGTTGATGTTAAGATATCTGAATATGAATATGATACTGTACGTTCAACATCGAAATCATTATTAACTTTTACAGTGAAGACACTAGGAAATGCATCTACAATGACACCTGTTTTAGTTTTGATACGTTTACGTCCCATATCAGCTTTTAAAATTACTTCCTTGCCGATATTATTTTTAACTTCTTGTCTGATGTCATTAACTGATCTTTGCTCCATTAAATCATCCTCTCATTAAATACTAATATAGATTATACGACTATAAAGCACTTAAGTCAAGGGAGCGTAATATTATACTAAATGTCCTAGGGTGTGTCAAATTTTTTCTAGTTCATAGTTTTGGCCTTGGTTAATATTTAGTCAAAGACCTTCTTTTATACCTCATAAATTTCTTTATATAAGTTTCCAAATATTTTTAGTATAAGCTACTGGGTCTTCTATTTCGAGGCCTTCTATTAATTTTGCTTGGTCTAGGAGTAGACTTACAATTTCACTTTTATTTGTATCATCCTTAGCATTTTCTAATAACTCATAGGCCTTAGAATTTTTATTTATTTCTAGAACTTTTTCTGCTTTTACAGCTGGACCTTGAGGATTGTTTTTAAGGGCCTTTTCCATTTCTATAGAAATATCTCCCCTTTGTTTAATCATGGCCGGGATGTCTCCCATTTTTTCACTAAATTTAATATCTACAACATCATCTGGTAGATTTTCTAAAAGTTTTTCGATTAAATCCTTTTTATCCTCATCACTTGTTTGATCTTCATCTTCTTCTGCAAGGGACTTAAATTTAAGTCCATCATATTCTTCTAGCATTTTGATTAAAAATTCATCTATTGGCTCATCTAATAAAAGCACATCTTGCTCATCTTCAACCATAGCCAAGGCTGGTGAGTTTTTAATTTTATCTAGAGAATCTCCTGTAGCATATAAAATATTTTCATCAGTAGCTTTGGCATTTTCTTTATATTCTCTAAGGGAAATTAATTTATCCTCATTTTTAGAATAGAACAATAAAAGATCTTGTAAATCTTCTTTATTAGCTCCAAAAGATTCGTATATAGCCATTTTTATATTGTTACCAAATTCTTTGAAGAAATCTGCGTATTTTTCTGGCTCATTTTTTTGTAAGTCTAATAAGTGTCTGCTAATTTTTTTGTTTATTTGCTTAGAAATGACTCTTAACTGCCTATCTTGTTGGAGGGTTTCACGGGAAATATTTAAGGTTAAATCATCACTTTCTACCACACCTTTTACAAAAGAAAAAGCATCTTCTACTAAATCTTCGCTACGGTCCATAATTTTTACACCATGAGTGTATAGTTGTAGCCCTTTTTGGTAATCTTTTGAGTAATAATCAAAAGGAGCTTTTTTTGGAATGTAGATTAGGGCTTTAAATTGTACTGCTCCTTCTATTTTAAAATGTAACCAAGATATAGGTTCATCAAATCCAAAGTGTTGGTCTTGGTAAAAATTGATGTAGTCTTCATCGGTTAAATCATTTTTATCTTTTTTCCAAATAGGTGTTTCAGAATTTAAAATTTCTAATTCTTTATAATCTTCGTATTTTGGATCCTCATCTGTGCTATCTGCTGCAAGTCTTGTTTTAGTTACTTCCATTTTTATTGGATAACGGATGTAGTTTGAGTACTTATTTACTAGATTTCTAATTCTAAATTGATCTAGGTAGTCATCGTAGTTCTCATCTTCTGTATTTTCTTTTAGGAAAAGGGTAATTTCTGTACCATTATCTTCTTTGTCAGTTTTTGTTATTTCAAAACCATCTGCATTTTCACTCTCCCAAAGATATCCAGCATCTTGTCCATATTTTTTAGTTTTTACAGCTACCTTATCAGCAACCATAAAGGCAGAATAAAATCCTACACCAAACTGTCCGATTAAATCTTTGATATCAGAATTTTCAACAGAGTTTTTAAATGATTCTGTTCCAGATTTGGCTATGGTTCCTAGATTTTCTATAAGATCAGCCTCATCCATACCAATTCCAGTATCTTTTATAGTTAAAGTACGATTTTCCTTATCTGGAATGATTTGTATATAGTAATCATCTTTATTTGTTTCACTATCTGATTTTAAATCTTTATAATATAGCTTATCCAAGGCATCCGATGCATTTGAGATTAGTTCTCTTAGAAATATTTCTTTGTTAGTATAGATAGAATTAATCATCAAATCCATAACTTTTTTGGCTTCAGCTTTAAATTCTTGTTTCATATTTCCTCCTTAGCACTCAAGTAGTACAACTGCTAATATTATACTAAGTGGGTCCTAGTTTTCAATATCATTTTCTAGTTTGCTAAGCTCTTTTCCTTTTTCCACTAAAGCTTTTTGTATAGTTAACCTTTCTTCTATTAATTCTTCTTTTCTCTTTGCAAGTTCTTTTTTATTCTTTATAGTTGCAAGACTTATACTAATGATAAATACAACTATAAAAAATCCTACGCTTTGGTTAGAACTTAAAGATAATTTACTAACTAAAAATGTAGTAATAGCCGCTACTATAAGAGGAATTACAAAGACATGCACGAAGGATACACTTGATCCTAAATTATTTATCATCTCATTTTTTTCTTTTAATTCTTTTCTTAAACTTAAAATTTCATCTGTTAAAAGTTTTTTATTTTCCATAAGATATTGACCTTTCTGTATTTTTCTATTATTATACTTATTGTTAGATAAAAGTTTAATCCCTAGTAAACTACTTGCTAATAGTGGTTTTTGAAGTACGATAATATATATAAAAGGGGGTACTATAATGGAAGATACTAAACAAACAACTGGTAAAGTGGAAATCACTCGTGATATGCTAATCGGTGAAATTATCCAAGCAAAACCAGAATCAATAAACACTCTCCTTATGGCAGGTATGGGATGTATATCATGTCCATCTTCACTATATGAAACATTAGATGAAGCATGCATGGTACACGGCATGGATCCAGAATACCTACTTGAGGAATTAAATAAATAAAACTCGAGGCTAAAAGCTTCGAGTTTTTTTATATATTTTTTAGTAATAAGTAAGCAAAAACTAAAAGAAATAAAGTTAAGACAGCTATTATAATAATATTGCTAGTTTTATTATTCCTATAGTCATCTCTCTTATACACTATCTTATCTATTAAAATTGTAGCTGAATATATTAACCAAATACTAAGTAGAAAGTATCCCTTTTCTACACTATTGTTAACCGATCCACTGCTATCCCAATGAATTGGTATAAGATCAGGTAAGTTTTTAAGATTTATTAAGCCAATGACTATTAATAAACTAAATCCTATCCTGAGTAAAAAGTAAAACTTGCTGAGACTAGTTTTTTTCATAAAAACATCACCTTTTTCTATTTAATTATATCTCCACATATCTATTATCACGGCTTAAATCAAATAAAAATCTTATGAAATTTTCCTTATATCCCACAAATTTATTGGCCCTTCTTAAGGCAAGGACTCCTTCGAGATTTTCCCATCTGGCATCGGCTACTTCTTCTTTTTGTAAAACTAAATCATCTAAGTCTATATCCCTATGTAAGATATAAAAATCATCAAAGCCTTGGGCAAAGTTTGCAGTTAGGCTTGGTCTGATGTTTTTAAAGTCTATCTTTATTCCTAATTCCTCAAACAATTCGCGTTCTGCTCCTACTGCTGATGACTCTGTTGTGGATACTGCTCCCCCGCATGTCACATCCCAAAGACCCGGCATTTTTTTATTATAGGTTCTTTGTTGGATAAGCAGTTCATTCTTACTATTAAAAATACATACATGAACTACTAGCCTAAAGTATCCCTTGGGTTGGGCTGTGCCTCTGATATAGGTGTTTTTTGTTAACTGTCTGTTGCTATCATATAAATCCATTATCTCATCCATACACTCACACTCCTAATAATTTTTTTACCCCATATATCATATAAATAAAAAAATCCTAGCCGTAGCTAGGAAATTTTTATTCTGCTTTTATAAAGGCATTGGTTAGTCTTGGAATTACTTGTTTCTTACGGCTTAAAACTCCTGGTGCAGAAATAGTTCCATTTTCTACCTTATGACCAAATTCTTCTTCTATATCTTCTACATGATCTCCCACTACTAAAAGCTCACTTGTTTCATTAAAGATATCTGTAAGCACTAAAACAAAGGTAGATTCTCCTTTTTGTTCTATTTTAGCCTGCATTAATTTTGTTATCTCATCACGAAGGGGCTCTAGTTCTTCTGGGTTCATGGTCATAACTTGGCCAACTCTTACATCCTCTCCACCAATGGTAAATGTTTTTACATCCCCTTCTACAATATCTGCTGGAGATTTTTCTTTTAAGCTAGTACCTGCTTTGAACATTTTATTAGCAAAATCCTCTGGATCTAGGTCTGCTATTTTGCTCATACGATCTAGGATTCTTCTATCGACATCTGTAGTTGTCGGTGACCTAAATAAAAGTGTATCTGAAATAATTGCTGCACAAAGTAAGCCTGCAATTTGTTTTGATGGTCTTAGTCCACTTTCTAGATACATTTCAGAAATAATTGTAGCTGTTGATCCTACTGGCTCTGCCCTATAAAATAGTGGAGCTGTTGTAGAAATATTTGCTACCCTGTGGTGGTCAATGATTTCTATAATTTCTGCTTGATCGATGTCATCAATGGATTGGTTTTTTTCGTTGTGGTCCACTAAAATTAATTTTTTCATGTTTGATGAAATTAGGTGGTATCTTGAAATAGATCCTATAACTTTTTTGTTTTCATCAACTACTGGATATGACCTAAATCTTGATTTGGCCATGGTTTCTTTAACCACATCTAGGGTATCATTTGTAGAAAAATATACTAAATCATCTTCTGTCATTACATGGTCTACTGGAATAGTCATAGGCAATAAACGTGATGTCATAAAGGTATTATATTCTGTTGATATAATTGTTACACCATTTTCTTCTGCATATTCTAATAAGTATTCACTTACAGTTGATCCATTGGTTAACACTACTAAGGCTACCTTGCGGGTAATTAGATATTCTAAATACTCTATACGATTACCAACTATTACTATATCGCCTTCACTAAAATAATTATCAAAGTCTTGGTTTTCATCATTCATGGCCATGACAGTCATTTTTCCATCAAAGGCTCTTGGATTTTTAGGTGAGATTAAAGTTTTTGCAGCTAGGACATCTACTATATTTTCTATAGGAGTATTGGCCCTGCCTATAATTTTATCATCCCAAACATCCATATATGACTTTGTAATATTTGATAAGGAAGCAATTCCTGTTATTTTGCCGTCATTATCTACAACTGCTAGAGAATTTGTAAGACCTTCTTGGAAAATATCCCAAGCCACCCTTACAGGTATGCTTGGATCTATTGCATAGGCTCTATCTATATTTAAATCTTTAACTTGTAAAATCATTGATTCTTTTAAAACAGGAGCTTCTGCATTAAAGTAATCTAGGACAAATTTGGTTTCTGGACTTAGGTTACCTAGTCTAATTGGAATAGCCTCTACATCACCTTGCCTATTTTTTAAATCTGCATAGCATATGGCAGAAATAATTGAGTCGGTATCTGGGTTTTTGTGCCCACTTATATATACAGTATCTTTCATTTTTTCTCCTTATATAAATTCTACTTTTAACATTTCTATTTTATATCTATCTACTTGGTCAACGGTAATTATTAAATTGTCTATACTTACACTATCTCCCTCACTTGGGATACGTGATAAGTGATCTATTACATAGCCGCCTACCGAATCATTTTTAATTTCTTCTAGTTCTAAATTAAAGTAATCATTAAAGTCATTTAGGTGCATGGATGGGTTAACTAAAAAAGAATTTTCTGTTAGTTTAAAGATATCTTGATTATCTTTATCATACTCATCATCTATTTCTCCGACTAATTCCTCTACTATATCTTCTATAGTAACTAAGCCACTTGTGCCACCATATTCATCTATTACTATAGCAAGTGATACATTTTCCCCTCTCATATTGGTAAATAAATCAAATATATGCATATTATCATATACATAATAAGCAGGTCTTATTAATTCTTCTAAAACCAAATCTTTTCCATCAGCAATATTTGAAACTATGTCTTTCATATGTAGGATGCCTACAATATTGTCAATATTTTTGCCATAAACTGGTATTCTTGAGTGGTTGGTTTCTTTTAGCATATCGTTTAATTCTTCTGGGGTCGATTCGACAGATATAGCTTCCATATTTGTTCTAGCTGTCATAATATCTGCTACATAAGAGTTACCAAATTCAAATACGTTATTAATCATTTCGCTTTCTTCGTTATTAATAACCCCCTGCTCTTCAGAAACGTCTACTATAGTTTTTAAATCTTCTTCTGTAACAAGGTTTGAACTTTCTTCTTCTCCAACAAAGGACTTGGTTATAGCTCCTGTTATCTTACCTAAAACAAAGTTTATCGGTTTTAATATAATATCTAAAAACCTAATTGGTCTTGCTACAGCTAGGGCTAATTTTTCGCTATTAGCAGTTGCAATATTTTTTGGAGTTACTTCCCCAAATATTAGCACAACTATGGTTAGGATAATTGGTGATATTACAGCTCCTTTAGGTCCCATTACTTCTGTAAAAAATATAGTTGCCACAGTTGTGGTTACTATATTTACAATATTATTTCCAATTAGAATTGTAGTTAAGACCGATCCTATATTATCTACTAATTTTTTTACTAAGGGAGCTTTTTCAACTCCATTTTTTTCCATTTGCCTTATTTTAAAAACATTTACACTTGTAAGCGCTGTTTCCGATGATGAAAAAAACGCCGAGAGTATAATTCCTATAATAATTACAATAAGTTGTATGAGATTTCTCGTCGACATAAATCCTCCTAGATATATATTTATTATAGTAGAGAAAAATGAAAAATAAAGATTTTTAGCAAAAATAAATAATTTGCGTATAATAGCTTCTGTATCATTTTAATTTAAGGAGGACTTAATGGCGTTTGAGTCGTTTAACGAGCGTGCTTTTAAGTTACGCGAACATGGTACAGATCAAAAAACAGAAATTACAGCTGGTATTACTACTTTTATGACAATGAGCTATATACTTGCTGTAAACCCTACTATACTTTCTGATGCTGGTATGGATGCTGGTGCTGTTTTTTCTGCAACAATTATAGCTTCAGTAGTTGCTATGCTGATTATGGCCTTTTATGCAAATATGCCTTTTGGTTTATCTGCTGGTATGGGGCTTAATGCATTTTTGGCTTACACTGTTGTTATGCAAATGGGTATGAGCTGGCAATTTGCCCTGACGGCCGTATTTATAGAAGGACTTATTTTTATTCTTTTATCTTTTACTGGGGTCCGCGAAGCCTTATTTAATGCAATCCCTATTAATCTTAAAAAGGCTGTTTCAGTAGCTATAGGCTTATTTATTGCCCTTATTGGTTTACTTAATGCTGGCATCGTTGGTGTTGGGGACATTTCCCTAGAGCTTGGTAATATTGCATCAAAAGAAGGTTTTGTATTCTTTTTTGCTCTTATTATAATGGTTGTTCTTACAGCTAAAAATGTAAAAGGTGCTCTACTTTGGGGAACTTTAGCATCTACAGTTGTTTCTCTTTTCTTAGGAGTTTCATCACTTCCAGATGGAAATGCTATAGTATCTATGCCACCATCTATTGCTCCAGTTGCCTTTCAATTAGATTTTTCAAATATTTTCTCTTTTGAAATGTTTTCAGTATTGTTTTCATTTCTATTTGTAGATATATTTGATACTTTAGGAACACTAACAGGGGTTGCTACCAAGGCTAATATGCTTGATGAAAATGGAAACTTACAAGATGGATCAAAGGCTCTTTTAGCAGATGCTGTAGGTACAACTTTAGGCGCTGCTCTTGGTACATCTACTATAACAACATTTGTAGAAAGCTCCGCTGGTGTTGCAGAAGGTGGTAGGACAGGATTAACTGCACTTTCAACTGCAATTTGTTTTGCGATTGCTGCATTTTTCTTCCCACTATTTTCAATTATCCCAGCCCAAGCAACCGCTGCTGCCCTTGTAGTAGTAGGATTATTTATGCTTTCAACAGTAGTGGAGATTAATTTCTCAGACATCACAGAGGCCTTCCCAGCTTTTATGACTATCTTAATGATGCCTGCAACATATTCGATAGCAGAAGGTATTTCATTTGGTATGATTTCTTATGCTGGTATCAAGCTTCTAACAGGCAGGGGCAAAGAAGTAAGTCCACTGGTTTATGGGCTTGCGCTGGTATTTTTACTCAGATATATAGTTCCAATATTTATATAAATAAAAAGATTGCCATTTTGAGGTGACCCCATAAAGTTGGACCTAATAGCAGAGTTAGTGTTAAAGTTTAC
>ERZ1029878.42-NODE-42-length-44302-cov-50.903044_pt1 | contig 44302 bp, 40 predicted proteins | sample MGYA00519234_ERZ1029878 | MGnify/ENA primary metagenome ERZ1029878 (study PRJEB33666, sample SAMEA4610928) | skin metagenome | biome: Human-associated habitat; feature: Malodor aspect; material: skin | place: Philippines | collected 2015-08 ... | reverse complement strand
CTTCAGGTGCCAGTGTTCGCAAGAACGTGGGGGTTCAAGTCCCCCCCCGGGCACAAATAAGTCCCGACCACCCCGGTCGGGGCGTTTCGCTTTAGCTGCGTCGGTTGCAAAAGTTGACAATTTTGCGGCGAAGCATCGGCGTTTCCCCAGCTCGCGAAATTTCTATGTCAACTTTTGCAATCTCTCGGCGGGCGCTTTTGTAAAACTCGTTAGGCCGATTTTGTGACCTGGGGTTTTAGAGGCTGAAAGCTGGAAAACTAACGAGTTTTACAAAACCCCGCCCAAACCCGCCAACACCACCCAGCGGTACCATCCACCCATGACCAAAGCGCAGCGCTGGGGCTTTTTCGCCGTTGTATCGCTCGGTCTGTTGATGATCGGCCTGGACAACTCGATCCTGTACACGGCGCTGCCGGCCCTGGAGCGCAGCCTGGGTGCTAATCCGAGCGAGGGCCTGTGGATCATCAACGCCTACCCGCTGGCGCTGTCCGGCCTCCTTTTGGGCACCGGCACGCTTGGCGACAGAGTCGGCCACCGCAAAATGTTCCTCATCGGCCTCGCAATTTTCGGCGCGGCCTCGCTCGCGGCGGCGTTCGCGCCGGGCACCGGGGAACTTATCGCCGCCCGGGCCCTGCTTGGCGTGGGTGCTGCGGTGATGATGCCGGCGACCCTCGCGCTGATCCGTTTAACGTTCCCGGACGAGCGCGAGCGCAACACCGCCATCGGCATTTGGGGCGCGGTCGCGGTCGTCGGCGGGGCATTGGGCCCGGTGGTCGGCGGCGCGCTGCTGGAGCACTTCTGGGTCGGGTCGGTGTTCCTCATCAACGTGCCCATCGTGGCCGCCGCGATCGTGCTCACGTTCATGCTCGCGCCGCCGAACATGCCGGATCCGGGCAAATCCTGGGACGTCATTTCGTCGGTGTATTCGCTTATCGCCCTGTCGGGGCTGACGATGGCGATCAAGCAGACCGCCAACACGCAAAGCACGAAACTGCTCGTCGCGTCGGTTGTGGCGTGTGTGGTCGGTGCATGGTTGTTTGTTCGTCGTCAAGCAAGGCTCGAGGATCCGCTGCTCACGTTCGATATTTTCCGTTCGCGCATGTTCACCGGCGGGGTGCTCGCGGCGGCTGGTGGCATGTTCGTCATGGCTGGCGCGGAGTTGATGACCACGCAGAAGCTGCAGCTTATCGACGACTTCACGCCCCTCAAGGCCGGCACCACCGTCGCTGCGATGGCGCTGGCGGCGATTCCGGCGTCGACGCTCGGCGGGGCGTTTTTGCACAAGATCGGCTTCATGCCGCTGATCTCGGGTGGGTTCGCGGCGGCTGTGGTGGGGGCGTTGGTGTTGGGGGTGGGGGCGTCGCAGCAAAGCATCGCTCTGGAGGTGGCCGCGCTCGCGCTGCTTGGGCTGGCGACGGGGTCGGTGATGAGCGTGTCCTCGATCGCGATCATTGGCGCGGCGCCGATGAACCGCTCCGGCATGGCGGCGGGTGTGGAGGAGGTCTCCTACGAGTTCGGCACGCTGACCACCGTGGCGCTGACGGGGTCGCTCCTGCAGCGCGGCCTGAATAATGGTGCGACTTATACTGACGCGTATGTGAACGTGCTGGTCGTGATCGCGATCGGCGCCGCCGCGCTGTGCCTGGCCACGGTGTGGTGCTTCCGCGGCAACCCGAAGTCTGGAGGAGCCCTTGCCTGATATGAACCCGCGCGCCTGGCACCGCAAGGCGTCGAAACCGGTGAGCATCTGGATGGCCGTGTTCATCATCGCTGGCCTTGCCCACCCGTTCATCCCGGACGGATCGTGGCTGCTTATCCACATTTTCACCCTCGGTATTCTGGGCAACTCGATCCTGCTGTGGTCGCAAAACCTCACCGAGCGTTTCCTGGGGCAACGGCTTGACGACGACGCCCGCCCCGCCCAACTCACCCGCACCTACCTCTTCAACGCCGGCACCGTTGCGGTGCTCGTCGGCCAGGTCGCGCGCTGGTACTGGCTGACCTGGGTCGGTGCGCTCGTCGTCGGGGTGATGGTGGCCTGGCACGCGGTCGTCCTGGCCGGGCAGGTAAAAAGCGCGAAGCGAAGCAACGCCGGCGTTTTGGGCTTTGTGGCCTCTGCGTGCTGCCTGCCGGTGGGGGCGTTGTTCGGTGCAACGCTGGCGGCGGGGCTGCCGGGGCAGTGGCACGGCGCGGTGCGGCAGGCGCACATGTTTGTCAACGTCGGCGGCTTCGTCGGGTTTGCCGCCATGGGGGCGCTGAGCATCCTGTTCCCGGCGATGTGGCGCACCCGCGGGCAAGACCGCGTCGGTCTAGCGCTGATCCTGGCGGGTGTGGGCGTGGCGGTGGCCGCCGTCGGTTCGCTCGCGCGCCTGTCGTGGCTGGCCGGCATCGGCACCGTGGTGATCCTCGCCGGCTGGGTGTGGCTCTACCAGGGGTTTGTGGTCAACGCGCTGACCGTGTTGCGCGATCCGCGCGGGCGTGTGACCTACCCCGGCCTGTCGGCGCTGTTCGCGGTGGCGTGGCTCATCGGCGGGCTGGCCTGGTTCGCGGTGCTGCTCTTCGGCGGCACCGGCGACACCCCGGTGTTGCCGTTGCTGCTCGGGTTCGCAGCTCAGCTGCTCATTGGCACGATGAGTTACCTCATGCCCACCACCATGGGCGGGGGACCGGCGGCGGTGAAGGCGGGGCTTGCCGAGCTCAACCGCGGCGCCTATCTGCGTGTCGGGCTGTTCAACGCGGCGCTGTTGGCGTGGCTGATCGTCGGCAACTCCTACGCGCGCATCGTGTTGTCGTTCGTCGCGTTCGGCGTGCTCGTGGCGTTCATCCCGTTGCTGACCCGCGCGGTAAAAGCGCAGGTGGCGGTGATTAAGGCGTCACGTCGACCTTAAACGTCATGCCCATTGTCTTGTGGCCCGCGATGGTGCACCAGCCGAGCGTGTCCACATTGAACTCGCCGTAGTACGCGGTGGAGGTCTCGCCCGGGTCGAGCCGGCCCGAGTGGCCCTCGCCGACCTTCAGGTCGTGTTCCTTTTCGCCGGAGTTGGTCAGGTTGACCACGAGTTTCGTGCCGCGGGGGACCTCCACCCGGTCGGGGATGAACCGCATGCGGTCCACATCCACGTCGACGGTGATGACGTCGTCGCCGGTGGGGATGTCGTCGGCACGCGAATGCACCACAGCGGCCGCCGATGCCGTGCCTGCGACAAGCGTTGCGACGACCGCCCACGCCACCGTATCCACACGCGCCACTGCCACAGCTCCTTCCTGTTTGATACGACTATGGTAGAGCCCACCATTTTAGAGTTGTACTACAACTCAGGTAGTCGTATTATCAAATTGTTTTGAACATCGTCCGGGAGAACACTTATGGAACGCAGGCAGGGACCGCGACCGGCTGGTGACCTGGTCACCGCGTTGGGTCAGCTCAGTGCGAAGCAGGTCGACGTGTTCCAGAAGATCCAGGCCCACCCGGAAGGGGTCCAGGTCGCGCAGATCGGCAAATCCCTCGGCATGCACCCGAACACGGTTCGCGGGCACCTCGACGAACTCATGGCGGCCGGGGTGATCACCCGCCGCGTCATTCCCGCCCGCGGTCGCGGCCGCCCGTCGTACGCCTACACCGCCCGCGTGCCCCGCACGGACCGCGCGTCCCGGGCCATGGTCGCGCTGGTGGAGGTGTTGGCAAGCCAGCTTCCCGACGACGACACCTCCAGCGCTCACGCCATCGGCCGCGAGTGGGCTGAGCAGTTCAACGAAGGCCGTGGCGCCGCACCGGCGACCGACCTGGACACCGCGGAAGTGCAGACGTGCGAGATCTTGCGCGAGATGGGCTTCGACCCGGTGAGACGCCCGGAGGCAACCACGCCGAAGATGCGTGAGATCGGCCTGAACGCGTGCCCGTTCATCACTGAGCAGAACACCCGCCCGCAGCCCGTGATCTGCGCGCTGCACCAGGGCTTCCTCGACCAGAACATCGGCGGCATCGAGGTGAAACTGCGCCCCCACGACAGGCCGGGGGAGTGCGGTGCTCGGTTGACCAAGAACCCCTAGTGTCTTAGATCAGCAGGTCGTCGTCAAGCGGCGGCGGGGCAAATAGGAAGCAGTCCGGCGGCGGGACATCCACCTCCTCATCCTCGGGCCAGACCTCCATATACGGCTCGTACTCGCCGGAGGTGTGATGAAGCGTCACCCGCGCCAAGTCGACGCCCTGGGAGTTCAACTCGGCGATGAGATCCACGGCGATGTCGTCGTCCGATTCGCCGGGCAGCCACATGCGATAGTCGGTGGGCAGCCACTGCAATAAGGTGCGGATGGTGTCGATGGCCTTGGCGGGGTCGTCGTGAAGCACCGCCTTGCGCGCGAGTTTGACCAGGCGCTTTGCGGGGGCGACGTACGGGTTGCGGGTGATGATGCGCTCGATGCTGCGCTCCAACTTGGTCAGCGGCTGCAGCATTCGGCCGGTGTCCTCGTGGCGGCGCGTGACCAGGTCGACGGCGGTGATGTGCGCGGCTGCCGACTCGAGGTAGTACTCCACCTCCGTGACCTCGATGAGTTGGTCTTCGCGGGCGAGGATGGCGTCGACACGCCTGCGCAACTCCGCGGCCGCCCAGTGGGGGACCACGGACTCCTCCTCGTCGAAAAACAGGTTCACCGCCACGGAGCCGTCCACGCATTCGCGCTCCAGGATCGCCGACGGGAAATGGTCGCCGAGTGGCTTGTCGGGGTAGATGATCTGGCGTGGGCGACGGAAGTAGAACTCGGGGAGTTGATCGCCCGGGCACGCGTCAAAGCGGATGTGCTCCTTGCGCGGTCGGCGGGTGGCCAAAAACTCCTCGTCCGGCTGTTCGTCGTAGAACATGAAGTAGATCTCGGTGCCGGGCACGTGCGCCTCGATCGGCTCCGGCATGACCGCGGCGAGATCCTTCAACGCGTCCACAGCCTCCAGCACGCGAAACTCACCGGCCAGCACCGCAGCGCAATCCGCCAGGCAGTAGTGGTAGATGTAGCGCGGGTCGTGGAACAGCACCTGGTAGAGCGCCTCGCGCAACTCATCAAGGTAGGCAAACAGGTCCGAAGCCGGCCCGTCCTGCGCTCCGCGCGCGAGGTCGAAGCAGTGCCACGCGTAGCCGAGATGGCGGTAGTCCTCCCAGTTCATCGCCGGCGCCGGGTAGTGCGGGTGCCAGGTGGCGAGGAAGGTTTCCACTTCGTCGGCGATGAGGCGCAAGGTGTCGTCGTCAAGCGTCCCTGTCACGCTCCACGGCACCTCGTAGCCCAGCGCCGCGGCCGGGGTTTGCGATTTGATGGTCATGACCCCAGCTAACCACCGCACACGACACCGTTCGAACATGTCGGCGCACGCTCTAGACTGTCGTGCATGCGCTCGCCCGTGAACCAGTATCTGCAGAACATCATCGACGACGTGCGTGACGACGACTCCGGTCACCGCGCCGACTACATCGACGTGCTCAAGCACGCCGACCCGGACAAACTCGGCCTCGCCCTGTGCACCACCGACGGGCAGCTTTACGTGGTGGGCGACGGCGATTACGAGTTCACCATCCAGTCCATCTCCAAGCCGTTCGTTTACGCGCTAGCGCTGGACATGTACGGCCTTGATCATGTTGACGCGCACGTCGGCGTCGAGCCGTCCGGCGAGGCGTTCAACGCGCTGTCGCTTGATAGCGACGGACGCCCCGCCAACCCGCTGATCAACGCCGGCGCGATCACCGTCAACCAGTTAATCGGCGGCCCCGACATTCCGGTCGAGCAGCGCAGCGAAAAACTCCGCGACTACTTCTCGCGTTTGGCGGGCCGCGAACTGACCATCGACCAGCGCGTCCTCGACTCCGAACTAGAGACCGCCGACCGCAACATGGCGTTTGCCCACATGCTGCGCGAGGCCGACAAGATTAGCGACGACGCGCACGACGCCGTCGCCTCCTACATCGCCCAGTGCGCAGTGCAGGTGACGGTGAAAGACCTCGCGGTGATGGCCGCCACCTTGGCCAACGGTGGTACGCAGCCGGTCACCGGCGAGAAGGTCATCTCCGCCGAGGCCGCGCGCCTCGCCCAAGCGGTGATGGTCTCCGCGGGCATGTACGACGCGTCCGGTCGCTGGATGGTCAACGTCGGCATCCCCGCGAAATCCGGCGTGGCCGGCGGGCTGATCGGGACGCTGCCAGGGCAGTTGGGGATTGCGTCGTTAAGCCCGCGCCTGGACAAGCAAGGTAACTCCGTGCGCGGCGTGAAAATCTTCCGCAAACTGTCCGATTCGTTGGGCCTGAACCTGCTGTCGTCCAACTTCTACCGCGCGCCGGGCATCAGGCGCATTGAGCGTCGCGACGACGCCGACATCGTCGAACTCCAAGGCATGATCAACTTCACCTCCGCGGAGAAGATCCTGCGCGGGCTGGCCGAGCGCCGCCTGACCAACAAGAACATCATCCTGGACGTCTCGGGCGTGACGTCGTTTAACAAGGCCGGCCGTGACCTGATCAAGGACGGGCTGATGCAATACCGCGACGACGGCTACCAGGTCTCCATCTACGACCCGGACCACACCCTGTCCGACTGGAAGTTCGCCGACGGCACCACCGCCGAAGCCATTCGCGACTTCACCGCCTCGTTTTCCGTGCCTGCCTCCCGCGAGGAGGTCTACAGCGCCATCACCACCCCGAACTCCTGGTGGGGCGCACCCGTGGAAGGCGACGCCGCCGAGCAGGGCTCCGAATTCCACTACTCGGACAAGGACCGCTACGTGGGCTTTTCCGTCAAGGAGGCCGACGACGGAAAACGCGTGGTCTGGGACGTCGAACCCACCGACAACCCGAACGAGGACCACGAGTGGGACGACACCTCGCTCATTTTCGACATCGAAGAGGACGACTCCGGCAAGACCAAGGTCAACTTCACCCACCGCGGCATGCGCCCGCACGACCGCGGGTACGAGGAGATTGCCAAGGAGTGGCGCGAGCGCATCGCCAAGGGTCTGCGCCCGCTCATCGGGAGGGAGGAGGAAAAAACGACCGATTCGTAACGGAAAATCCGACTGGTTCGCGGCGGTAGGCTGAGTGCCATGCTGGACCGCACAATCTGGTGGCACGTCTATCCGCTGGCTGCCCTCGGCGCCCCGATCCGCTCGGAACACGACACCGCCCACCGCCTCCGCAACCTCGAGCCGTGGCTGGACTACCTCGTCGAACTCGGCTGCAACGGCCTCCTGCTCGGCCCCATCTTCGCCTCCGCCACCCACGGCTACGACACCCTCGACCACTACCGCGTCGACGCGCGGCTTGGCGACGACTCCGATGTCGCCTGGCTTATCGACGAATGCTCCTCCCGCGGCATCAACCTCATGCTCGACGGGGTGTTCAACCACGTCGCACGCACCCACCCGTGGGTCGCGGACGGCCTGGCCGGTGACACCGACTGGGAGGGCCACGGCGAACTGGCCACCTTGCACCATTCCGATCAGCGGGTGCGCGACGCAGTGGTCGACATCATGTGCCATTGGTTGCGCCGCGGCATCGCCGGCTGGCGCCTCGACGTCGCCTACGCCGTGCCCCCAGAGTTCTGGCGCGAGGTGCTCGCCCGGGTCCGGGACGAGTTTCCCGACGCGATGTTCCTCGGCGAGGTCATCCACGGCGACTACGCTGCGATCGCCCGTGACGGCACCCTGGATGCCGTCACGCAGTACGAACTGTGGAAGGCGATCTGGTCCTCGCTCGTCGACACGAACTTTTGGGAACTCGCGCACGCGCTCGAGCGTCACCCGGCCGACCTGCTGACCAACACGTTCATCGGCAACCACGACGTCGACCGCATCGCCTCAACGGTGGGGGAGGACAAGCTGATTTTGGCCGCGACGGTGCTCATGACCGCGCCGGGCATGCCGTCGATCTACTACGGCGACGAGCAGGGCTTCACCGGCGTGCGCGGCGAGAGCTGGTCCGCCGACGACGCCGTACGTCCCGCACTTCCGGCCTCACCCGGGGAGTTGTCGCCGCTCGGCGGGTGGATTTTCACGGAGTATCAGAAGTTGATCGGGGTGCGTCGTCGCAACGCGTGGCTTACCCGGGCAACTATCGAGGTGCTGGATAAAACCAACGAGAGAATCTCGTTTGCCTGCAGCGACGGCGAACACTCGCTGCAGACCGACCTGTGGCTCGACCCCGCCCCGGGCGTGCGCGTGCACGCCGACGGGGAAGAGCTTTACAGCTGGATGTTGAAGTAAGCCAGGATCTGCGCGAGCGCGTCACGCAGGATCTTCAGCAGGTCCGGCAGCTGCAGCGTGGTCACGCCCGCGACCGGCACGTCGAACGACGGCATGCCCGCCGGCGTGAGGTTGATGCGCTCCGGGAGCTGCGGCTGGATGTTCAGCTTCGGCTGCTGGGGCTGTTGCTTCGGCGCCGGCTGGGTCTTCGGCTGCGGCTGCTGGGTGTTCTGCTTCGGAGCGGTGTTTGTCGCGTTGTTGGCCGTCTTGTTCGTGTTGTTAGTGCCCTTGAGGCCGCAGCGGGTGGCGGCTTCGTCGACACGCGAAAGCGCTTCCAGGATCTGCGGGCCGCGACGGTCGAACGCCGCGAGCGTGCGGGCCTGGCGGACCTTCTGCTGGTAGTCGGCGTCGTTGGTCCAGTAGCGGGAGGCCTGGTCGCAGGAGATCGGGCCGGACGGCAGCGCGGCGAGTGTGTCGTCGATGGCGTCGGCGTTGGCGGTCGGCGCGGCGGCGATCGTGCCGGCCAGCGCTGCGGTCATGGCAAGGGTGCGGATCTTCATGCAGGCCAGTATGTCACGGATGGGGCGATTGTGACAGGTGGGAAGAGCTACTTCGGGCGCTTTTCGCATCCAATCCCGTCGCCATCGCGGTCTAGGTGGGAGCCGTAGCCCGGGTCATTGCTTCGAATCGGGCGCCCCAAGTCGTTCCAAACGGCGCGGCAGTTCGGGTATGCCCTCGACGGTGCGGGTGCCGGGACAGGCACCGGCCGTTGCACCGGCTTCGGAGCAGGGGCTGGAGCGGGCCGCGGTGCAGGTTTGGGTGCAGGTTTCGGAGCGGGCTTCGGTGATGGCTTCGGCGCTGTTTTCGGGGCGGGCTTCTTCGGTGCGGGCTTCGGTTTCGCGTGGCAAGGGATGTACTTCGGTGCAGGGTTCGGAATGAATCCCTGTTTCATCGCCCAGCATGTGCCAGCAGCGATCGCCCCGTACACGGCAATGGCGCCAGCAAGTCCAAGCGCGATCTCGAGCGGGGTGTATTCCTCTTCGATGGCGGGGTTCTGCTCGGGATTTGCAGTAGTCGTGACTGGGGTGGCTGTCGCGGTAGTGCTTGGTTCCACGGCTTTGGCTGCGGGCGCTGTTAACGTTCCGGCAGTGACGGCGCTGGCGACAAGCGCCGCTGCGAGAGTTTTCCTCATGCGTTAAGCATCCCACGTGGCCACCTTTGCTTCATATGCAGGTCTCGATATGCGTAACCCCAGGTCAAGAGGTTTTCGTGAAAATCGCCTGAAAATTTGGAAATCGCTGTGACCAGCAGTTACGCATATCGAGACCTGCATTTGAACGGGAAAGGCGCGGACGCGGCGCGGGAAAGGCGCGGACGCGGCGCGAAACCTACGCCCCGACGAAGCGGCGGATCAGCGACCGGTACGCGCGCACCGTCAGGTCCACGTCCTCGACGGCAACGGATTCGTCGTGGCTGTGGAGCTCACCCAGCACCGATCCGAGCGTCTCGTCCCGGCCGTGCAGGGCGAAGCCGTAACCCACGCCGCCCTTGCGACGGGCGAAGCGCAGGTCGGAGCCGCCGGCGGCGATCGTCGGCACGACTGGGACGCCGGGGAAGAATTCGTCGAAGGTGTCCACGATGGCATCAAAAAGCGGGCCCGAGGTGGGGGAGACGGAGCCGGGTTCGGTGATGAGGTGGGTGATCTCGACGTCGTCGGCAAGATCGCCTAGCGCCTCGCGCAGCAGATCGTCGATCTCCTCCTGCGTCTGGCCGGGCAGCGGGCGGATGTCCAGCTCCATCCACGCCACGGACGGCAAGACGTTGATGGCTTCGCCAGCGCGCAGCACCGTCGGGGAGATGGTGAGGTGGCTCATGGCGTGGGAGTAGCCCTCGAGCTGGCCGAACGCCTCGTACCCCTCGCCGGAAAGCAGGGCCTGTTCGGTGTCGGGGTCGAACTTCCAGGCGCGGACGTAGCCTTCCCAGATGTCGTCGCTACGCACCTCGGGCTCGATGGTGGCGATGCGTCGCGCGACCTCGCCGATCTTCGCCACTGCCATGTCGCGACCGAACGGCGCGGAGCCGTGGCCGGCGTCGCCGTGCACGGTCAGGCGGCGCTGGCCTGCGCCTTTCTCGCCGACGACGACCACGAGTGCGTCGGAGCCGTCCGCCGCCGGCAGGTGCGAGCCGCCCTCCTCGGACAGGCAGTTATCCCAGGAAAACGACGCGTTGTCGGCCAGCCACTTCGCGCCGAGGCCGCCGCGGGCCTCCTCGTCGGCGCAGCCCACGAACGTCAGCGTGCCCTTCGGCCTCGAGCCGGACTGGGCCACGTCGCGCACCGCCGCCGCCATCGCCGCGGTGATGTAGAGCATGTCGGTGGCGCCCCTGCCGAACACGCGCCCGTCCTTGATCTCGCCCCCGAATGGGTCGACCGACCACTTGTCTTCGTCGACAGGCACGACGTCCGTGTGGCCGAGCAGGGTGAGCGATTCGGCGGACGGGTCGGTGCCCTCGAGGGTGAAGGCGACGGAAACGCGGCCCGGATGCGGCTCGTAGCGCTCCACCGTCACGTCGGTGCCCTCGAAGAATTGCTCCAGCGTGCGGGCGTTTCTTTCTTCTTGTCCAGAATCTGCCGTTAGATTGTTGACACATCCATTTCGGATGAGGTCTTGCAACAGTTGCAGGGTGTCGTCGGTTAGGCTCATAACACACAATCCTATCGTCGGACTTCCCTGGAGCATCAGGATGAGTGAACACATTCTGCCGGGCCGTCGCTCGGAAAGCACGGACCCGCGCGCACTGCGCACCCGCAAGGCGCTTGTCGACGCCGTATTGACCCTCCTCAACGATCACGACGCCACCGACCTCAACGTCTCCCAGATCGTGAAAGAAGCCGGCGTGAGCCGCCAGGTCTTCTACCAGCACTTCGAGGACCGCGACGCGCTTATCCTTGTCGCGGCCGCCGACTGGGTGCTCGACGCTTACGAGCGTTTCGCCGAGCGGTTCAGCATCGACCAAAACTTCGAGGCCTCCGTCGTCGAGCTGGCCACCGTCGTCGACGGCAAGACCGAAGCCGCCGTGCGACTCATTGACTCGCCCGTGCACTCCGTGCTGGACGACGAAGTCCACCGGGTCATGCTGCCCACCATGCGCGAGCAGCTTCTGCCCCGTTCCCAGGAGTGGGGCGTCACGGACAACCAGCTTGTCGACGACATGGCGCGCGTCTACATCGCCGGCATGCAGCGCCTCATCGAGCAGTGCGTTCGCGAAGGCTGCACCGCGGAGGAGATTGGGCGTCGCACCGAAGCTGTGCGACGCGTGCTCATTCGTGAGTAGCCTGGCGGTATGTGCGAGGTAGGTCAGGTCGTCGATAAGCTCAAAGCCCTCTATGACACGTCGTGCGAGATCGCGCGCTCGGGGGACTATTCGCGTTACGACGAAGTGCGCTACCCCAAACTCACCGTCGAGGTCCTCGAATGGTGCCCGATCGACCGCTCCGAGCCGTTCGGCTATGTCGACGAGGCCGGCACCTATTCCGCCGTCCTGTCGCGCCCGGACCTGCTTGAGGAATACCTCACCGCCCAACTCGAGGCCCTGACCTCGAACTACCCGTGCTCGGTGTCCGTCGACTACTCGGACGTTGTCATCCCGCCGGCGTACATCACGGGCATGCCGCCTATCGACGAAACCGCGAACCTGCCGCGCCCCACCCTCGACGAAGTGCACGACGCGATCGTCGACAGCCACTGGGACGCCTTCAACGGCGCCGAAAAACCCCTGTTCCACTTCGGGCCGCAACGCTTCGACCTGGCGCTCGCCCGCCTCGAGCACTACACCGGCATCGAGGTCGACTCGCTGCAGCGCTACATCCTGTTCACCAACTACGCCATGCACGTTACCGAGTTCGTGCGCTTCGGCCTGCGCGAACTTTCCGACCCTGAATCGCGCTACACCCGCCTCGTGTTGCCGTCCGGCGAATCCGTCTCCGACACCGTCGCGCTGGAGAACCTCGAACTCGGCTCGAAATTCCAGATGCCGCGCTACGACCTGGTCACCGACGACGGCGACGGCATCACCATGATCAACATCGGCGTCGGGCCGTCCAACGCCAAGACCATCACCGACTCGCTTGCCGTTTTAAGGCCGGAGGCGTGGATCATGATCGGGCACTGCGCCGGCCTCGACGCCCGCATGCGCATCGGCGACCTCATCCTGGGCAACGCCTACGAGCGCCACGACCACGTCCTCGACGACTACCTGCGCCGCGTGTTGCCCATCCCCGCCGTCCCCGAAATCCAGCGCACCCTGGAAAAGGCGGTGTCCAAGGTCTACGGCTCCGATACCTCCCTGATGCGCACCGGCACCGTGCTGTCCACTGGCGACCGGAACTGGGAGTGGAAAGACCCCCGCGACCTGTGGGAATGGCTCCGCGGGTCCACCGCCGCGGCCGTGGACATGGAGTCCTGCACCGTCGCCGCCAACGGGTACCGCTACCGCGTGCCGTACGGCACGCTGCTCGCCGTGTCCGATCTGCCGCTGCACGCCGTGCCGAAACTGCCCGCCGGCGCCCAGGCGTTCTACTCCAACTCGAAGGAGGCCCACGTCATGTGCGCCGTCCGCGCGATGGAGAAGCTCGCCCGGCACCCAGAAAGATTGCGGACCCGCAAGTTGCGCCGCGCGATCGGTGAGGTGCCGTTCCGGTAGGGGCCGTTTTTCGTTCATGTGCAGGTCTCGATATGCGTAACTGCAGGTCAGTGGCTTTTCGCGATTTCAGTACGATTTTCTCGAAAACGCCGTGACCAGTGATTACGCATATCGAGACCTGCATATGAACGGTTCAGGCACCGGGCGCTACCGCCCGCGTTCCACTCGAGCACGCACTTCCGCCACGAAATCGCGCGGATTCGTCTCCAGGTACCGGGGTGCAAACCGGAGGATGGGGTAGCCTGCGTTGCCGATGCGGTCGGCGCGGGTCTTTTCGTCGAGAAGCGCCTTGTGTGCGGGGCCGTAGGTTTCGTTGTCGTATTTCACACGGCCGTCGATCTCGATGACGAGCCAGCCGTCGATGAGCAGGTCGACGCGGTAGCCCCACTGGGTCAGCTTCACGTTCGCGCGAACGTCCGTGAACCCGGCTTCGATGAGCAGGGCCCGGGCGTAGGCCTCGGGGGCGGATTCGGAAAGCGTCGAGGCGAAGCGGGCAGCGCGGCGCGCCGCGGGTTTGCCGGGGAAACGTGGCTCGCGTTCGACGATGTTCTGCAGTTGAGCTGGAGTAAACCCGCCGGACTGTACGAGCCAATCGGCGGCCACCAAGGCGTGGGTGAAGCCGTCGAAGCGGGCGATGTCCAGGAAGGTCTGCAGTGGGGAAGCGGTCGACATGGCTTCCCCGCGGCGGATCCGGGATTCGGGGAGAGAGCGCTGGAGGTAGCGCACCCCAGAGGGCCACGTCTTGCGGGGCGGAACTGATTTCAGCACGAGCACTACCTCGTCTAAAGGCGTGTTCACTACCCACATGTCGTTGAGATACGCAGACGCTCGTCCGGTCAGTATCGCCGCGCGGACAGCAAGCCCCGCGCAGTACGCCCGCGCCCAGTGCCGCTGGTGGATCTTCAGCGCGTCGTACGCCGCGCGGGCCAGCGCGTGCGATGTGGATAGTTGCACGAGGTGCCCGCGGGCGACATGCTCGGCGCGCACGTCCACCAGTTCATTGCGAATTTCAGTTTTCCACTCCCCCATGCCCCCGAATCTTAGGCGTTACCAGCGGGATTCGTCGAGGATGCGCTCTCGCTTAGCGACGACCGTCGCCACCACGGACTGGCCAGTCACGTTCACGGCAGTGCGGCCCATGTCGATGATCGGGTCGACGGCGAGCAGCAGCCCGACGCCTGCGAGCGGCAGGCCGAGGGTGGATAGGGTCAGCGTGAGCATCACGGTCGCGCCGGTGGTGCCGGCGGTGGCGGCGGAGCCCAGAACGGAGACGATGACGATGAGCAGGTAGTCCGAGAACGACAGCGGAACGCCGTAGAACTGGGCGACGAACAGTGCGGCGATCGCCGGGTAGACGGAAGCGCAACCGTCCATCTTGGTGGTGGCGCCGAGCGGGATGGCGAAGGAGGCGTATTCGCGCGGCACGCCCATGGATTCTTCGGTGGTGCGCTGGGTGACCGGCATGACGCCCATGGAGGAGCGGGTGACAAAGCCCAGGGTGGTCACGGGCCAGACGCGCTTGAAAAACTCCACGACCGGGATCTTGTGCGCGGCGAGTACTGCCGGGTAGAGCACGAAGATCACCAGGGCGAGGGCGATGTAGATGGCGAGTACGAACTTGCCCAGGGAGCCGAGGGCGTCCCAGCCGTAGGACGCGACCGCGTTACCGATGAGTGCCGCGGTGCCGATCGGGGCGAGGCGGATGACCCACCACAGGACCTCCTGCACGACCTTGAGCAGGGATTCGGAGAAGGTGATGAACGGCTCGGCGGCCTTGCCCACGCGCACGGCGGCGATGCCGAGCAGCAGCGAGACGACGAGGATCTGCAGGACGTTGAAGTTCACCGACGCGCCGGATTCGGTCACTTTCGCGCCCAAACCAAGAATGTTGGCGGGGACGACGGAGTCCAAAAAGCCCATCCAGGAGCCGGTGGTGGTCGGCTCGGCGGCGGTGGAGGCGTCCACGGAGGAGTTCGCGCCGGGCTTGATCACGAGGCCGACGACGATGCCGATGACCACGGAGAACAGCGCGGTGATGGCGAACCACACCAGGGTCTGCACCGCCAGGCGCGCGGCGTTGGTGACCTGGCGCAGGTTGGCAATCGAGGTCACCACGGCGGTGAACACCAGCGGCGGAATGAGCAGTTTCAGCAGTTTGACGTAGGTGGAGCCGACCCAGTCGAGGGTGGCGGCCAGGGCGTTGCCGTCGGCCATGCCGGCGGCAACGAATCCGAGGATGAGGCCGATAACGAGGCCGTAGATGACTTGAGCTCCGAAGCTCGTTGCCCACTTTGGCATGGGGTCTCCTTATAGACAGGTCTGTTCAGTATTATCTTTAAGACTCGGATAACCTACTCCTGCGCGCCAAAAATGCAAACACCACAACTAGACAACACGGTCTATATCGCGGGCGCGGTCTACACTCCCACACGATGGAAACCCACTTTGACGACCCGGCAATCGCGATGGCGCACAAAAGCGCCGTTCGCTCGATCGAGCGCGTCGTCAAAGAAAACGCCACGCCCACAACACACGCCGAAGACAAGATCCTGGCGCAACTGCGCGACCCGAAAACCCTGATCATCACCGGCGCGGGCGTGTCCACGGATTCCGGCATTCCCGATTACCGCTCCGAGCACGGCCGTCTGACCAAGTCGCGGCCGATGACGTTTCAGGAGTTCGCGCACTCGCCACGCCAGGTCAGGCGCTATTGGGCGCGTGCGTTCGTCGGCATGCAATTCATGCGCGCCGCCACCCCGAACCGCACGCATTTCGCCCTCGTGGAGTTGGAAAAGGCCGGCCTGATCAGCGGGATTGTCACGCAAAACGTCGACGGGCTGCACACGCAGGCGGGCTCGCGCAACGTCATCGCGCTACACGGCGACATGGAGCATGTCGTGTGCCTGGATTGCAGGACCTTTCACGAGCGTTCGCTTATCGACGACCTCCTCACCGCCGCCAACCCCACCTACTTCGACTCCGTGGAGGTCGTCGGCTCCATGCTGAACCCGGACGGCGACGTGGAACTGCGCCAGCAGGATGTGGAGCGCTTCCGCATGATCTCCTGCCCGAACTGCGGCTCGGAGCGGCTGAAGCCCAACGTGGTCTACTTCGGCGAGAACGTGCCAAAGCAGCGCAGGAGCCAGGCCGACGTGTGGCTTGCGAAGTCCACGGGTGTCGTCGCCATCGGCACGTCGTTGGCTGTGATGAGCGGCTACAAGTTCATCCTGGACGCGAAGAAGCAGGGCAAACCCACCGCGGTGATCAACGGCGGGCCCGGCCGCGCGGACACGAAGGTGGACACGCTGTGGCGCACCGACGTGGCCGACGCCATGGACGCGATCCTGGACGGGCTCGACCTGTGATCTGGCTGCTCATCGCGGTCGCAGTGGGTGCGGCCACCACAGAGTTCACCACCAAGTTCCCTAGCGACCTCAAGGTGTACCTCCTCGGCGGCCAGCAGGTAAAAGAAGGCCTCCCGCTCTACGCCGGCGACCTGCTGCCCGGCCTGCCGTTTACCTACCCCCCGTTCGCGGGCGTGGTGTTTTCGTGGCTGCCAGAAACCCCAACGCTCGGCCTGGCCTGGAAGATTGCCAGTGCGGTGGTGTTGGCGTTGGTGGTGTGGGGGTCGTCGTCAAGCAAAAAGCCCGTGGTGCCGCTGACGGCGTTTTTCCTGCTGTGCACCGAGCCAGTCCAGGGCACGTTGTACTTCGGGCAGGTCAACCTGCTACTCATGGGGCTGGTGTGCCTCGATTTCCTGCCGAAAAATAGGCTGCCGGGCATCGGTACCGGGCTGGCCGCGGGCATCAAACTCACGCCCGCGTTTTTCATCCTCCTGATGGCGTATCAGCGCAGGTGGGGAGCGGTGTTCGTCTGCGCGTTTACCTTCATCTGCACCATGGCGGCCGGTATGGAGGTCGTCGACGCGCCGGACTTCTGGAAGCACGCCATCTTCCACACCGACCGCATCGGCGTGGACGACAATCCCGGGGCGCAGTCCATCCGCCAGATGCTGGCCCGCGCCGGGGTCGATTCGCTGATCGTGTGGCTCGCCCTGTGCACTGCCGTGACCGCGCTTGCGCTACTTGCTTGCCGACGAGCCCCCACACCCCTGGCAATCTCCCTGATCGGAATGACCGCGTGCCTGGTCAGCCCGTTTTCCTGGTACCACCACTGGGTGTGGATCGTGCCGTTCGGCGTGTTCATCTTCGAGCGCTACGGCGGAATTGTGCTGATCCTGCTGATGCTGCCGTATGCGTGGCCGAGTGGGCTCTACATCGTCGTTCCAGTCGGCTTTATGGTCGTGTACACGCTACGCTCAGCGTATGCGTATCCGTTTATTCGCCGCGACGACCGCGGCCGCCACAGCACTCGCCCTCGCTCCCGCAGCCTCCGCTGACCCCGCCCCGGTCACCGGTGTGGAGCTCAACCAGCCGGCCGACCAGGTCATCGCCGTGGAGGCGAAGTTCGACCTGACCGCCGACCAGAACGTCGGTATGGAGGAGTTGCGCAAACTGCGCGGCGCCATGTGGGACCAGAACGTGCCCTTCCTCGAACTGCGCGGCGCCGGCAACACCCGCCTGCGCGACGTGGCCGCTAACTACGGTCTGGACACCCGCGACAAATACGTCAACGCCATCCAGGTGGACACCGGGTACAACTTGATCGCGCTGCAGCGCGCTACCGAGGCCGCGGAGTTCATGGGCCACGAGCGCCCGCACAACAGCACCTGTGCTGCTAACGCGAACTGCGGTTCGGAGGCTACCGCCACCATCAACGGCAAGGGCGGCTACGGCACGAACTTGCACAGCACATCGAACATGAGCAGGGCGATGCAAGGCTGGGGTTTCGGTGAACTCGCGGCACTGAAGCGCCTCGGCGGGGCATTCTCGGCAGATCAGCGTAACCTGAGCGGCCACCTGCACACGCTGATCAACCCTGCGAACACCCGCATCGGTTTCGCGGGCGTGGTCACAGCCGAGGGTGAAGCATCGGCGGCCGCTGTGGGCACCGAGGCAACGGGAGCGACCGTTATGCCGCAGGGCGAGCAGAAGACCGTCCTGCACCGCCCGGCCAACACCGGCGAGAAGCCGAGCACCACCCCGAAGAAGCTCATCTTGGGTGGCGCGTCCATGAGCGAGATCCGTCGCATCATCAGCATTGTGCTCACGGTGCTGACCATCGCGTCGGCGCTGGTGAAGTTTATCGAGCCGCAGTTGCGTCCGCTCGTGGATCAGTACCTGCGTCGATAGCCTCGGCCACCTTGTCTAGGGCGTCCATGGTGTCGTCGTAGCTGCCGGCCGCGGACCGCGCGCCGATCGCGATGCCTGTACCTTCGCGCCAGCCGAACTGGCGGGTGTGCCACGAGCCGTCCTCGTCCACGTCTGACCACCCGCCCTTGAACGGGATGCCCAGTTGGCCGAGCCCGTAGGCCTGGTCGTCGGTGATGCGGTGCATGTCCGCGATCACCGTCTGGTCCTGGTCGCGGGTGCTCAGGTAGTAGGCGTAGCGCGCCTGGTCCGCAAACGACCATTCGGTGGTGCCGAAGGCGCCCTGGACCTCCACCACCTTGCCGGCTTTGCCGATCTCCTCGCCGACCTTCTTGCCGGCCTCGGCGTCGTCGCCCATGCAGTCCCACAGGGCGCGGGCGGAGTCGTTGTCGGACCACTCGATGGACGCCTCGGTGAGCTCCTCGATGTAGTCCTCGCCGTACTCGCAGTGCTCCTCCGCGGCGATCGCAATCGGCACCTTGATGGTGGACCAGGCGGGCAGCGATGTCAGGGAGCCGGCTTGGGTGAGCACGGTGCCGTCGTAAAGCGCGACGCCCACCTCGGTGTCCGTCTCCCGCTCAATTTCCGCGACCACATCCGACAGCCCCTCGAACGGGTCCGGCGGCGGCACCATCTCGGTATGCAGCGTCTCGGGCTGATCGCTTGCCGACGAACACCCAGCCAGCACACACAGCGGCAGCAGCACCCACGCGAGCCGGCGCATTACTTCCCCGCAACGGCGAGAGGCTCGCGCAGCACGTAGTCCAGCGCCACGGCACGCGCGATGTCTCGCACGACGTCCTGGTGGCTCGGGATCAGGCGCAGGTCAACCGGGCAGTCGGTGCCTTCGCGGACGGTGCGGGCGAACGGGCCGGAGGACAGGGGGTCGTCGATAAACGCGCTGCCGGCGACCACCACCGTGGCGGGTGAGTGGTCGGAGCACAGCCCGGCGACCAGGGAGCCGAGGCCGCGGGCGCGGTCGTCGAGCGCGGCGCGGGTGCCCTCGGCGGCGTCCTCCACGGCCTGGCGCAGCGTGCGCACCGTCGGCTTTTGAATGATGTCCAGCAGGCCTTTCGTGGTCAGCGCACCCTGCTCCACCTCGATGGGCTGCACGCCGTCGGCGACGGAGACGGCACAGGCGATGGAGTCGTCGGCAAATAGCGCCATCACCGACGGCGTATCCAGCTCCGGGGTGGACTGCATCTCGGAGCCCACGATCGCGCTGGAGATGGAGGTCACCTCGACCGGCACCGAGAACTGCTCGCGCATCTGCTCGCCGATGTTCACCCCGTCCCAGCCCAGGTTCGGCGCGTAGACGTCGCCGTCGCCGCGCACCGTGCCGGAGGTGGTCACGCCGACGGTGGCCAGCGGGCGGCCCACGCTCGTGGTCAGTTTGTTCAGCCCGGCCATGACGTGCTGGATGAAGTCGTCTTCGCTGACCCGGGAGACCGGCAGGTCGATGTCCGTGCTCCGCAGCGTGCGGCCCTTCAGGTCGAACAGGGCGACGTAGGTCGAGTCGGTGCCCACGGACACGCCGGCGTGGGTGACGGGCGTCTCGGCGAGTTCCAGGGGGATCGTCGGACGGCCGCGGCCTTGGGATTGGGTGAGGTCGTTGCGTTCGGTGACGTAGCCGGCGTCGACAAGCGCCGCGATAGCGCGGGTGACCGTCGGCTGCGACAGACCTGTGGCGCGGACGAGGTCGCTGCGCGACGTCAGATCGTTCAACCTGATCAAGTGCAGGCACTTTGCCGCAGGTGTGCGCGGACGGGAGAACGAAGTCATGGTGAATATATTTACGCGATGGTGCGACGAATTGTCCATTTGGCGTGCTCCTATACAATCGCGCAGCATGACCGAATCCACGCGTGAGCCGTCGCTTCTCGACGCCACCTGCGAAGACTTTGTCTACGACCTTGCGGACATCTGCCCGACGCTGGCCACCCAAATCGGCATCGACGGCCACGACGGGGAACTGCAGGACTTCTCGCCCGAGTATTACGACCGTGTCGCCGACCGCATGCGCGACCTCATCGCGGACGTGGACGCGCTCAACGACACGACGGACACTTCCGACGACGAGGACGACTTCGACGACGTCGACCACCTCACCGCCGCGATCCTGCGCGACCGCCTGTGCACCGAGCTCGACTTCCACCACCGCGGCGAGCTGCTGCGCCAGTTGAACAACATCGAGTCACCCATTCAGACCATCCGCGACTCGTTTGCGCTCATGCCGAAGGTCACCGAGGCGGACTTCGACACCATCGCGGCGCGCATGTCGCGCATCCCGTCGGCGCTGGCCGGCTACCGCGAGTCGCTCACCGAGGCCGCCGCCCAGGGCGACATCGCCTCCCACCGCCAGATCGACGCCGTAATCAGCCAGTGCGAGGCGCTCGGCGAGAGTGATTCGCAACTCGACGAGCTGGGCTTGCCGGCCGACTCGCCAGTGGTGGAGGAAGCCAAGGCCGCCTTTGCCAAGATGGCCGGCTGGCTGTCCACCGAACTGTCCCCGAAGGCTTCCCACGACGACGCGGTGGGCCGCGAGCGCTACCAGCTCTTCGCGGAACTGTTCCACGGCCGCAACCTGGACCTCGACGGCAGCTACGAGTGGGCCGCCGAGGAGCTGCAGAAGACCGTCGACGAGCAGAAGCAGATTGCGAAGAAGCTTTACGACGACGACTCAGTCGCCGGCGCATACCGCCGCCTCAACCACGACGAGCGCTACACCATCCACGGCACCGACAAACTGCTGGAGTGGATGCGCAGCGTCAACGACGACGTGGCCAAGGTTGTTCCCCTCCCCGCCGAGATGCCCGCGGTGGAGTGCGACATCGACCGCGCCGGCTCCGGCGGCATCTTCTACACCCCGCCGAGCGACGACATGATCCGCCCCGGCACCATGTGGTGGTCCGTGCCGGAAGGCCAGGAGACGTTCCACACCTGGCAGGAGCTGACCACCGTGTTCCACGAGGGCATCCCCGGCCACCACCTGCAGCACTCCTACGGGCTGCTCAACCGCGGCGAGCTAAACATCTGGCGCCGCTCGGTGTGCTGGAACGCCGCCCACGGCGAGGGCTGGGCCCTCTACGCCGAGGAGCTCATGGACGGCTACCACGACGATCTGGGCTACCGCATGGGCCTGCTCGACTCGAAGCGCCTGCGCCTGGCCCGGGTGATGATCGACATCGGCGTGCACCTGAAGAAGACCACCCCGGAAGGCTCCGGCATTTGGGACGCCCAGTACGCGAAGGCCTTCCTGCGCGACAACACCGCGATGGCGGAGGCAAACCTCGCCTTCGAGTTGGACCGCTACATGGGCTGGCCGGGTCAGGCGCCGTCGTACGCGCTGGGCTACAAGGACTGGATCGACCTGCGCGACCAGGCGCTCGCCCTCGGCCTCACCCAAGACCAGTTCCACGCAAAAGCCTTAAGCCTGGGCTCCATGCCAATGGACATGCTGGCCCACGAGGTGCTCAACCACTAGGTCCGGCGCAGGATCCGCGGCACCATACCGGCGAACACAATCACGCAGATCAGCCGGATGAGCTGCAGCGCGATCACGCCGGCGCCCGCGCCACCTTCCGCGGACAGGGCCAAAACCGTCTCGAGGGCGCCCGGGCTCGTCGCTAAGTAGCCCTCGTAGAAGGTGAATCCGAGCCACTTCGCCATCACCCAGCCCATACCGGCGCAAAAGGCCATGAGCCCGACGATGTAGGCGATCGTGGCCGGCAGCATGCGGGAGAACTGTTTGAGGGCCGGGACGTTCAGCCCGCCGCCGCACATCCAGCCGAGCGCCAGAAACGCCACGATGGACAGCAGTTCAGGCGGCACGATGGTGAAGTCCACAAACGCACCCACCACAGCCGTGACCAGCATCGGACCGAACACCTGCGCGTTGGGTAGGTGAAGAAACCTCCCCAGCGGGATGCCGACGACGATCAGCCCGAGAACCAAAAGCCACATCCACCAGTAGGGGTCGAGGTGCTCCACCTCGCCGACCGCGGGCGCTTCCAGCATCGAGGCCACCAGCGGCAGGGTCAGCGACACCGCGAGCAGCCGCAGGTACTGGCTGAGGCTGACGTAGCGCATGTCGGCGCCTAAGTCTCTTGCTAGAGCCGGCATCATCGACGCCCCGCCGGGCAGCAGCGAGAGCACACCCGTTTCCCGTGAAACGCCGTGGTTGGCCAGTACCATGCCACCCACAAAGCCCACGGCGATGACCACCACGGCAGCGACCAGCCCCGGAATCAAAAAGGGCAGCAGGTTACCCGGCGGGATGCCCACCAGCGGCAGCGCCGCCACCACGCCGATCACCCCGCGGGCGAATGTGAACAGGTGCTCATTGACCGGTAGGTCCTGCTCACTCGCAATCGCCACCGAGCCCGCGCCGATGATGCCGGCGAGGATCCAGGCGGCCGGGACATTGAAATGTGAAAACGTCAGACCGAGCGCGACCGATAGCGGGGCGGCGACGATCCAACGGTTCATGTGGGGCATAGTAGCCACATGCTCGCCCTGCTCATCGCCGCCTCAGCGTTCGCTGGATGGATCGACGCCGTCATCGGCGGCGGGGGACTGGTGCTCATCCCCGTGTTGATGGCGACTACCGGAATGCCGACTGCCTCCGTGCTGGCCACAGCGGCACCGCCTCGGCCGCAGTCTCGCTCGTCCGCCAAGTGGGCGTGCCCAGGTTCACGTGGATCTTCGCGGCGATTGCGGCGCTGACCTCGGCGCGTACGACGGCATCTTCGGGCCGGGCACCGGGATGTTTTTGATCATGGCCTTTACCGCGGTGTTCTCGCAGCAGTTTTTGCAGTCCGCGGCGATGGCGAAGGTGGTCAACACCGCGACCAACCTCGGGGCGCTGTTGGTGTTCGGGTTCGGCGGTTACATCGATTGGAAGCTGGCGATCACGCTTGCACTCGCGAACGTGGTCGGCGCCCAGATTGGCACGAAAACGGTGCTCAAGGGCGGGTCGAAACTGGTCCGCATCGCCCTGCTCGTTCTGGTGGTGGTGCTGTGCGCGAAGTTACTCCAAGACCAGTGAGCCGTTGGCCAAACCGACCACAGCAACCACCGCGCCGACGACCACTATGGCCACGATGAACCACTCGAAGGTGTTAAACACCTTCTCGTTGTTGGCCCTGCGCGTCCACACGTACGGCACCATGCCCGGCAACACCGCCAAAGCCCCCAGCAGCACGTACACCGGGTCTGCGGCGTAGATCAGCCACAGCGAGTACACCGACGCGATCAAGCCCACGATGAGGTGGACGTGGTTGTCGCGGGCGATGAGCACCAGGTAGATCGAGGAGAAGATGTACGGCAGCAGGTACATGATCGTCGCCAGCTGCACCATGCCGTTGTAGGACGCCTCGGAGACGAAGAACAGCACCACGAATAGCTGGATGACGATGGTGGACAGCAGCTGGGCGTTTTTGGTCGTCGACAAACGCTTTGGCAACAGGCCGTCGCGGGCCATGAGCACGATCGGCTCGGCGCACAGCATCTGCCAGGAGACGTACGCGCCCAGCACAGACAGGCACAGACCGATGGAAACGAGCACGCCGCCCCACGGCCCCACGACCGCCTCGAGCACCGCGCCCATCGAGTTATCCGGCAGCGCCGCAAGTTCCTCCTGGCTGAGCACGCCGTAGGACAGCGTAGACACCGCGACGAGGAGACCCAGCACCGACAGGAAGCCGATGATGGTGGCCTTGCCCACGTCAGAGCGCTCGCGCGCCTGCTTGGAGTACACCGACGCGCCCTCGATACCGATGAACACCCACACCGTGTAGAGCATGATGCCCTTCAACTGGGTGCCGAACGGAATGCTGCCGTCGCCCCAGAAGTCGGTGGTGAAGCGGTCCCAGGAGAAGCCTAAAAACGCCACCAGCACAATGAACGCCAGGATGGGCACGAGTTTGGCCACGGTGGTGACCACGTTCATCACCGCCGCCTGGCGCAGCCCCCGGGTCAGCCCCCAGAAGATCAGCCAGCTCATAGCGGACACAGCAATGGCAAGCACCCAGCGGTTGGAAAACGCCGGCACGTAGTAGCCCAGGGTGCTGAAGAACAAGGTGGCGTAGCCCACCTGCGCCATCACTGAGCCGAGCCAGTAGCCCCACCCCGAGGTGAAGCCGATGAAGTCGCCGAGGCCCGCGCGCACGTACGAGTACACGCCGGAGTCCAGGTGGGGTTTGCGCACAGCCAAGATCTGGAACACGAACGCTACGGAGAGCATGCCGACACCGGCGATGGCCCAACCGGTGAGCATCGCGCCGGGGCTCGCAACGGAGCCGATGTTTTGCGGCAGCGCGAAAATGCCGGACCCAATGGTCGAACCAATGATGAGGGAGACCAGCGTCCAGACTGAAACTGTGCGCGTTGACATGGGCAATAACACTACATCAGCAGTTGTCTACTACAATCATCAAGCACAACTGACCGTTTAAAACATTTACAACTGAGGGAGGTGACGGATGCGTAAGAAAATCGCCGCGTTGACGTGTGCGCTCGCACTTTCATGCGCGTCCGTTTCGCCTGCTCACGCTGAGGACGGGTACGAGCCGGCCACCGTCGTCCCGGGCCTGACGGCGACCATCCAGGCGCCCCTGCCGCTTGGCGAGGCCTGGTACGAAGCCGAATACATGCCCCCGTGGGCAATGCTCGGCGTGGACGGCACCATCCGCCTCGCGCCGGGGGAGGACATCACCCCCGGCGTGTACGAGTGGCCGGTCAAGGCAGTCTTTGCCGATGAGTCCGTCCAGATCTTCCCGGTGCGCGTCACCGTCGGCACCGATGCTGCTATGGCCGTCTCCCAGGAGGGCGCGATCATCGACGCGTTTGTCGAGTACGCCCCCGAGGTGTCCCAGAAGTGCTCCGCCACCGCTTTGGGTGTCGGCCTGCCGCTGCTGGTGCTGCTGCCGCTCGGCTTCGCCTCCCAGCTGAGCCTGCCGCTGGTGGCGCGTCAAAGCGAGCTCAACCTGGTAGTGGACACCCTGCCGTTCCTCCCCGCCGTGGGTGTGGACCTGCAACTTCGCGACCTCAACGCCCGCAACGTGGACATGGGCATCGCCGCCATCCTCGCCGCCGCAGGCCTTGCGGGTGCGGGCACCATCATTTCCCAGTGTGTGAAGTAGGGTCCTCCGGCCACGCGTGCTTGGGGTAGCGTCCCCGCATCTCCTTGCGCACCTGCTGGTACGGCCCCGCCCAGAAACTGTCCAAGTCGTCCGTCACCGCGAGCGGCCGTCCTGCAGGCGAGAGCAGGTGGTACAGCACCTTCACGCCCGCCACCGTCTGGCCTTGCTTGCCAAACATGTGCTGCAGCTTCACCCGTTTCACCGGCCGCCCCGTGTCGTACTGGTACTCCTTCGGCGCAATCTGGTCTAACTCCGCGACCTGCTTCCAGTCCAATTGCCGCAGCATGGCGGCCCGCATGTCGCAATTGCTTATCGACGACCCCCTCGCCACCTCCGCAACCTCCACCGAATAATCCCCCTGGGCCACATCCGGCCACCCCAGCGCATCCCGTAGGAAATCCAGCCGCTCCTTGAGGTGCTGCTCCTTGTCGGTCAGCGGGAAGTCCTCGAACGTCAGGTGCGTGAGCGCCTCCGCCGCCTCGTCAGGGTCCAGTTTGATCGGGGTGGAGGAGAGCTCGATGGCGCCGATGGAGGTGACGAGCCGGCCGCGCACTTTGTCGTCGACAAGCATCGCCCTCTTGTGTTCCACGACCCTGTGCTGGGGAAACGCGATGGGTTCGGCGTCGCGGATGAGCACGCTGTGCACCGTTCGCTGCACCTCCGCGGCGGCGATCCACTCGTGGTTGGAGTTGTACTTCGCGCGCGTGCCGGAGGCGAGCAGGTACTCGCCCTCACCGACTTTCTTGGCGATCCACTGCGGAAACGCCGCCGCAATCACCTCACCCGGATCCGCGGGGCCCTTATCGGGGGCCAGCCGCCGCAGCCGTTTCGCGTCCGCCTCGCCCGCGAGCCGCGCGATCGTGCCCGCAGCCTGGGACCCGAACTCCAAAAGCGCCGCGCCGAGCCGCGGGTCAAGGGGGAGTGTGGCCAACTTCTTGCCGAAGTCGGTGATCTTGCCGTTGTTCAACGCGCCGATTGCCTCGAGGTTCGCTTCCGCCTCGTCGGTGTTGGCGGGCTGGTCCAGCAGCGGCAGGTCGGGCGAGCCCCACGCCTTCATGGTCAAAAGCGCCCCGGTCAGGTCGGCGGTGAGGATCTCCGGAGTGATGTCGGGCTGAAAGTTGGCGTAGTCGTCGCGCGAGAACACCCGCACCACCTCGCCGGGGCCAAGCCGTCCCGCGCGCCCCGCCCGCTGGTCCGCGCTCGTCTTCGCCTCCGACACCGTGACCAGGCCCGTCATGCCGCGGTTGTCGCGCTTGGGCACCCGAGACAGTCCGGCGTCGACAACCTTGCGCACCCCGGGCACGGTTATCGACGACTCCGCCACCGACGTCGCCACAACCACCCTGTTGGTGCCATGCAGCGCCTCGTCCTGCTCCTTGCTGGACTGGCGGCCGTGCAGCGGAATGGCGTCGTCCAGGAACCCGCACACTAGGTCCACCTCGCGCACCCCCGGCACAAATACGAGGGTTCTGTCGTCGCCTGTTGTCTGGTCGGCCACGTGCCGGTAAAACTCCCGCGTGCCCCTGATCCGGTCCGCGTGCGGCGCGTATGTGATGTCCAGCGGGTGGGTCACCGCCTCCGTGGACAAGATCTGCGCGCCCATGTGGTCGGCAAACTTTCTAGCGTCGAGGGTGGCGGACATGGCGGCCAGGTAGAGGTCGTCGCGAAGCAACGCGACCTCCATGCACATCGCCAGCACCAGGTCGGTGTCCAGTTGGCGCTCGTGGACCTCGTCGATCACCACCGCGCCGACGCCCTCCAGACCAGGGTCCTTCAGCAGCCGGTTGAGCAGCACGCCCGGCGTGACAAATTCGACCGCCGAGCCGTCCTTGTGCTCGCCCCGGATGGAGTAGCCGACCTTGCTGCTTTCACTGAGGTCCGCAAGCCGCTTCGCCGCCGATCGCACCGCCACTCTCCGCGGCGCCGTGACCAGCGTTTTCCCCGCGATGTTGGCCACCGCCGGCGGGATCAGCGTCGTCTTGCCGGTGCCGGGCGGCGCTTCCACCACAAGGGGGCCGTGGTGTGGAATCTGATCCACCACACGCGACACCGGAAGGCCGCGACCAATCTTCTCCAGGTCGAACATGGCAATCCAGGGTAGCGTGTGGGCCATGAGACGCCTCTTCGCAGCGATCGTCCCACCGGCCGATGTTCGCGAACACCTCATCACCGCCCTAAGACCCATCCGGGATTTCTCCGGCACCGAGGTGCGCTGGGCCGACCCCGACAACTGGCACATCACGGTCGCGTTCTACGGCTCACAACCCAACGACGCGATGCTGGTCACCGACCACCTCGCCCAAGCCACCGCCTTCACCCGGCCTCTCCGCTTACATCTGCGGGGCGCCGGGTGTTTTGATCGGCGCACCCTCTGGATCGGCGTCGGCGGCGACAAAGCGCCCCTCAAAGACCTCATGGCCGACTGCCAACTCGACCCCGACACGCGCCGCCGCCAGCGCGCCCACCTCACCGTTGCGCGCACCGGCACCCGCACCAGGGACCCATTGCTTCTCGACGACCACGCCCACGCCCTCGCCATCTACACCGGCCCCGAATTCGCCGTCGACGAAGTGCTGCTTCTGGAGTCGCACCTGGGCAAGGGGCGCAGCGGCGGGCCGAAGTACGACGTGGTGGACAAGTTCTACTTGCGTTAACTAACTTTCTCGAGCGGGAAAGTGGCGATTGGATTGTGGAACGGGTTCTCGTCCGGGTAATCAAATTCGGGGTCGGGGAACAGCGGTTCTACCGGTTCGGGTGGGAGTGGTTCCACCCAGGGCATTTCGGGTTCGAACGGGAACTCCATCTTGTATTCCTGTTCGAGTTCTCGGATTGCGGTTTGTGCCTTCTCGAGGTCGAGGTCTTCGTCGAAAATGTCCAGGATCCGGTGACCCTTGGCGTAGAACGCTGCCGCGTGGGCACGGTTTTTGCGCACGTTGGACAGGCTGGACTGCCACCGCGGGTTCGTAGGGGTGATTTGCTCGTCGAGTAGTCCATCCGGGGTAGAGATCTCGTATGTGCCGTCGGGGAAGAGCCAGACGATGTCACCGGTGGCGGGGTCCGGTACGTAGAACGCGCGGCGGTCAGTTTTCACATTGTGGTGGTGTTGGCACAGTGCGAACAGGTTGTCCACGGTGGTTTCCCCGCCTTCGTCGTACGGAATGCGGTGGTCCAACTGGCACTGCTCGGCCGGGCGGTTGCAGTTTGGGTACACGCACGAACCGTCCCGTGCGAATACCGCGTGGCGCATCGCATCGTTGGGGACGTATCCGGCGAGGGTGTGTTCGGCGGCGTCGTCGAGGTCGCGCTCGACGGGTTCGGTGCCGGCGAGCCACCGCTCGAACTCAGCAGTGGTTTCGGCATCAGTCCAGCCCAAGCCCGGGATGTACACGGCATCGTCGTCCACGCGGTCCTTCGGTGTGTAGATGTTCAGCACCGGGGTGATAGTGGTCCCGGTGAGTTCACCTGTGAGCAGTTTCTCGGCCGCTTCCGCCATCGCGATGCCCTGCTCCCGGGCGACCGCCTTCACATTGGCGCGGATTCGTCGCGCAGTAAGCGGGTTTGTGAGCAGCTCGACGGAGGCGCTGTCTTTGCCTAAGTGCGAAGTGTCGTCGATACGCAATGTGTCGGTCTTTTCCTGTTCGCGTTTGTCACGTTTGTCCGCGTCGTAGCCGTGGGAACGATTGAGGCGTTTGATTGCTGCGCGGATGCGGTCCGTGACAGTCTTGCGCTGGGGAATTTGCTGGTTGTCGCGCTTTGGGGTGAAGGTGTCGGCGAGGATGTCGTCGATAAGCGAAAGTGCTTCGTCGTCAGGGTCGGGGCCGAGCTCCTCGATCGCGGTGTACATCGCGGTGATGTGTCCGATATCCATCACGCGCGTATGGTGTTGCAGCTCTCGGGTCTGCGGAAGGTCCCGCAGTGCCGCGTGCCCCAGGACAGCGTTTTTCACGAATCCTTTGTGCCAGCCGGTGGAACACCGGATTTCCTCGATGATCTTGTCAAAGTCATCTTCCTCATGGCCTTCGTACGCGTACATGCCGAACATTCCCCAGTAGATGTCGCGGATCGCTTGGGCGTCGCTTGCGTGCGGGTCGTCAGTGCGTTGGTTGCGAAACATCGGTTCGATTGCCGTGGTCATGGTTCCCCCTTTACGGTGTTGCCCATAACAATATCGAACACACGAACGAGTGTCAAGAGAATGGCCAGCAAAAATAAAAAAGAATGCGCGTGCACATTCGAACACTTTGAGTTATTGTGTGAAAATCATATAAAACGACCACGACACGCAAGGTGGAGCAATTGCTTTTCGACGCCACCGTGATCCCACGTAAGCCACACCGGGTGATGCCCGGCGTGGTGCATTTACCTGCGTTTTTTACGACGAAGCGTCAGCGGGAAATCGTGGACCAAGCAAGAGAATTGGCGCGTTCGGTAGCGGGGACTCCGGTGGCGATGCGACAGCCGAAGGTGGGCGGCGGGCAGATGGATGCGTGGATGCTGTCGCTCGGCTGGTTTTGGGCAACCAACCCGTACCGCATGCTGCGGGAAGTGAACGGTGTTCCGGTGCCGCCAGTACCGGAGAACTTCCAGGCCATTGCGGACGAGGCGATGGAGCGGGCGCGGGCAGTCGATCCGCTCGTTGGCCCCACGCCGAAGGTGGAGACGGCGCTGGTGAATTTCTATCCGCCGGGGAAGGGGATGGGGCTGCATGTGGACGCGGAAGAGAAGTCCGAAAATGCTGTGGTCAGCCTCTCGTTCGGACAGGACACGATTTTTCGCATCGACGGCCACGATATTCTCTTGATGTCTGGAGACGTCGTGGTGTTCGGTGGACCGGCCAGACGCGCGAAACACGGTGTGCTGGGCGCACGGAAGGGGACGTCGCAGCTGCTCGACGGCCGCTTGAACATCACCATGCGGCAAATGGAGGAAGCATGATCGCTCTGCTTGGCGTGTGGCTGGCGGCAATCGTCAGTCCTGGCCCGGATCTGGTCCAGATCATCCGGGTGGGGGCGAAGAATCGCCGCGACGGTGTCCTGTGTGCGCTTGGCATTATGGCCGGCAACACCGTGTGGATTGTGGCGTCGCTGGCCGGGCTGAGTGCGCTCATCCAGGCGTTCCCGGAAATCCTGTCCGTGCTGCAGGTTGTCGGTGGCGCCTACCTGATGTGGATGGGCATCGGTGCGCTCCGGGCGGGCGGCACCAAGATTCCGGAGGCCCAGGCGACCAGCAGGCCGTTCCTCACCGGGCTGGCGACGAACCTGTCCAACCCGAAGGCGATCCTCTTCTTCGGCGCAATCTTCGCCCAGTTCGCGCACGTGGGGTGGTGGGCGGTGCCGATGATGGTGGTCACCGGGGTCATCTGGTTCGCGGGGTTCGCCCTGGCAGTGCGGTCGATGGCGGCCAAGATCGAGCGGTACAGCAGGTGGATCGACGCGGTCACCGGCGGCATCTTTATCCTGCTTGCGGCATGGATGCTGTGGGAGGGCCTACACTTCGGCGCGTGAGTGAGAACAAAGTAGCGGTAGTCACAGGCGGATCCGCAGGCATCGGCGAGGCAACGTGCCGCGCGTTGGCGAGCGACGGCTGGGAGGTCGTCGTCGCGGCGCGGCGCGTGGACAAGTGCGAGGCGCTTGCCGACGAGATCGGCGGCCGCGCAATCCACCTCGACGTCACGGATCCGGAAAGCGTGGCGAAACTCAACGAGCTGGAGCGCGTGGACCTGCTGGTCAACAACGCTGGCGGCGCGAAGGAGACCGACTATCTGCGCGATGCGGACGACGCGGACTGGGAGTGGATGCTCGAGACGAATGTGATGGGCACGATGCGGGTGACCAGGGCGCTGTACCCGCAGCTCAAGGCGTCGGAGGGGCTGGTGGTCAACATCGGATCGGTCGCGGGCACGGACGCGTACAAGGGAGGGTCCGGCTACAACGCGGCGAAGTACGGCCTGCGCGGCATGACTAGGGCGATGCGCAGGGAGGAAGCGGAGAACAACATTCGTGTCTGCGAGATCGACCCGGGCCGGGTGCAGACCGACTTTGCGCTCAACCGATTCAACGGCGACGAGGAGCGGGCGCGCAAAGTCTACGAGGGCAACGTCAACCTCACCGCGGAGGACATCGCAGAGGCGGTGCGGTGGGTGGCGAGTCTGCCGAAGCGGGTGAACATCGACACGATGAGCATCATGCCGGTCGACCAGGCGGACCGCTAAAAAACTACAGGTAGTCCACCACGTCGACGTTGAGGCGCGATTTCAGGTCGGTCATCCAGGCGTCGACATCGAGGTAGTCCTGCGCTTCCACAAGCGGGATGACGTGGTGGTCGTAGGAGGTCGGCGGGCCGACGGTGAAGGTGGGCATGAAGCGGGCGCCTTCGAAGGTGGTCTCGTCGCCACGCTTGCGGAAGGTGAACTCGCCGATGCCGCCGACCTTGGTGTTTTCCTCCCACTGGCCGTGCAGGAAGTTGCCGTGGGAGTACCAGACGGGCCCCGCGAACGGCTCGACCACGTGCGGGTGGCCGCCCAAGATGAGGTCGGCTCCCGCGTCGAGGGCGGTCTGCGCGGTGGCCTCCTGCTCGGCGTTTTGCAGCGGGGAGTACTCCTCGCCCATGTGCAGCATCACGACGGTCGCGTCGACCTGTTTGTCCAGGTTGGAGACTTGGGCGGCGAGGGTGTCGTCGATAAGCGATGCCATGTGCGGCTCGGGGATGGGCAGGCCGTTGGTGCCGTAGGTGAAGGCGAGGAAGCCGACTTTGATGCCGTTTCGCTCGATGATGCGCGGGGTGGCGGCGTCCTCGGGGGAGGCGTAGCCGCCGACGTAAAGCATGTCGCGCTCGCGCATATTGCTTGTCGACGCCACCACGCCGTCCCCGCCGCGGTCCATGGTGTGGTTCGTGGCGTTGTTGACGATGTCCACCCCGGCGCCCTGGAGTGCGTCGATGATCTCCGGAGGCGAGTTGAACGTGGGGTAGCCCGACAGCCCGAGCTCGGGGCCGGCGACGGGGACCTCCATGTTCGCGGTGGTGATGTCGGCGTCCTCCATGTAGGGCCTGACCTGGTCGAACATGCGGTTGAAGTCGAAGCCATCCGGGGTCTGCGCGGCGGTGTAGACGTCGGAATGGACAAGGATGTCGCCGACGGAACGGATGGTCAGGGTGGACTCCTGTGGCTGCTCAACAGGCTCTGCCTGCTCGACTGGCTCAGGTGCACACGACGCGAGCAGGAAGGCTGCAGCGATCGCCCAGAATCTACGCATGAATCACATACTGCCTTAAACTGGCCGGCATGCATATCGACGTGCCGATTAAACTCGGCCAGTTCCTCAAACTGGCCAATCTGGTGGAGTCCGGCGGCCACGCCAAAGAGGCGATCGCGGCCGGCGAGGTGCTGGTCAACGGCGAGGTGGTCACCTCCAGAGGGCACTTGCTTGACGACGGCGACACCGTCCAGGTCGGCGGCCTCACCGAAACCGTGTCCAGCGAACCGGACGACGACTACTTCGACGAGGCCACCGCCGACGACGATTTCGATCCGGAGAAGTGGAGGAACATGTAATGCCCGCATTCGAAGGCAAAGATGGCATGCCGTTCTGGCAGGACTTGACCACGACGAACCTGCTGAAATCGACAAACTTCTACCGGGAGCTCTTCGGCTGGGAGATCGTCGACGGCATCGCCCGCAAGGAGGGCCTGCCGGTGGCGGGGCTGGTATCGGCCCAGGCAGACGGCTGGGTGACGTCGTTTTTGGGCGACGCCGACGTGGACAAGTACGGCGGCAAAGTGCTCAGCGCGGACGAGACGATCACGCTGTGCGAGGACCCCTCCGGCGGCCTGTTCGGGTTGAAGGACCCGGAGGAGCGCTTCGTCGCCGCTGGCGAGCCGGGTGTGCCGGTGTGGTACGAACTGGTGGCCACCGAGCAGGCCACCATCGATTTCTACGGCGACCTGTTCGATTGGGAGATCCGCGAAGAAGACGGCTACTTCCTGGCGTTCGAGGACGGCGCCCCGTTTTTGGGCATGGTCGTCGGCGCAGGTGCGGCGTGGGTGAGCTACTTCGGCGTGGAGGACCTCGCGGCCGCGTGCAAGACGGTCGAGGAACTCGGCGGCACCGTGGAGGTCGGCCCGGGGGAGGGCCCGTTCGGGTTCATGGCTGGGATTACGGACCCGAACGGGGCGCAGTGCTTCCTCGTCGAGGTGGAAACGCCCGAGTTCGAGGACATCAACGAGGCGGATTCGGTGCTGTGAAGAGGTTGATTGTGGCGCTGGTGGTGTCGTCGTTAAGCATCGCCCTGAGTGGGTACTACGTGGACCCGTCGTATAACCGGGAACGCACGGCGCTGGCGGTCGTGCACCCGGACGGGCGCGTGTCCATTTCGCCGGAGGCGGAGGAGCCGCGGCCGGCGCTGTCGCTGGCGAAGCTCTACCTCGGCTACTACGTGCTCTACCACGGTACCGACGAGGAAAAGGACAAGGTGGAGAAGATGATCGCGTCCTCCGACGACGCGATCGCAGGCGAGCTGGACCGCGCGCATCCGGGCGCGATCGACGAGATTGCAGACGACTTCGACCTCGACCAGACCAGTAGGGTCGGCTCGTGGGGCAGAACGCAGACGTCGGCGCGGGATCTGGCGACGTTCATCTCGTCGATCGTGTGGGATCCGGTGGCGAAACCCCTGTTCGCTGGCATGGAGAAGCAGGCCGAGGTGGCCTCCGACGGCTTCATCCAGGGTTTCGGCACCGCGCGCCTGGATCGCGTGAAGGGCTCCAAGATGGGCTGGTCAGACGACCGTGGCAGTGCGACGGGGTCGGTGTCGTGGGGTGAGATCGGCAAGGAGACCTGGGCGGTGGCCGCCCTGACGTACGGGACGGCCTACGAGAACACCGTGGACACCAACGTGGGCATCAATCAGGTCAACGAAGGTAATCGGCGACTTCCTTGATGCGGCGCCGGATCTCTGCCGGGGTGGAGATCAGCCCCTTCGCGTAGTACTCGGTGCCCTCCAGCCCCGAGCCGTGTGAGGTTTGCACCAGGCCCTGTTTGGGCTGGGTGGTGGGGAAGGTGAACACGTAGTCGGCGGCGTTGGGCACCGGCGCGTCCTGCAGGATCCACGCGGTGACGTCGCCGGGCAGCTGGTCGACGGCCCGCTGGGCATCCTCCACGTTGTCCACGTCCACGATTGTGGTGCCTGACAACTCTGCAACAGCCGCCACGTCCGGGCGCCACGCCATTTCTTTGGCATTTGCAGGCCCGTCCCAGACAGACACTGCCCACTTTCCGGTGGGCTCGCTCGGGCGCAGCACCGCGCCGAGCTCATGCTTATCGACGACCACGTCTCCCGCCCACTTCGTCGCCGGCATCGCATGATCCACCGCACTGCCCAGCATGAGCATGGCGGCGTGCGTGATCCGGTCCGGCAGCATGGCCAGGTAGTTCGGGCCGTCGTCGTAGGTCGCCTCGATGTAGGAGACCAACTGTTCGAGCTGCAGCTCCGGCGGCAGGTCCCGTTTCACGCCGCCGACGTTGAAGTTCGGGTCGCCCTGCTCGTTGAGGGGGTATTCGTCTACCAAATCGTCACCCGATCCTCCGGCGCGATCCACATCTTGGACCCCGGCTCGACGTCGAAGGCCTCGTAGAACTCTGCGACGTTCGCGGCGATGACGTTGCAGCGGAACTCGTTCGGGGAGTGCGGGTCGATCGCCAGCAGCTGCGCTGCCATCTCCGGGCGGGTCTTGGAACGCCACACCCGCGCCCAGGCGGTGAAGAGGTGCTGAAAACCTTCGCGATTTTCCTCCTGGCCGTGGTCAGCGAGGTACTTCTTGTAGGCGACGACGGCGATGCCGAGCCCGCCCAGATCGCCGATGTTCTCGCCGAGTGTGAACTCGCCGTTGACGCCCTTGGTGTCGGTGCCTTCCAGCACGGTCGGGACGAGGCCGTTGAACTGGCCGACCAGTTTGGAGGTCAGGTCGTCGAAGTTCGTGCGGTCTTCTTCGGTCCACCAGGAGTTGAGGTTGCCCAGGCCGTCGTAACGCGAGCCCTGGTCGTCGAAACCGTGGCCGATCTCGTGGCCGATGACGGCACCGATTGCGCCGAAGTTCTCGGCGGCGTCGGCTTCCGGGTCGAAGAACGGCGGCTGCAGGATCGCGGCGGGGAAGGTGATGTCGTTAACCACCGGGTTGTAAAACGCGTTGACGGTCTGCGGGCTGGACACCCACTCGTTGCGGTCGGAGGGTTTGCCGATCTTGCCCAGCTGGTAGTCGTGCTCAAACCGTGCGCCGCGGCGGACGTTTTCGATCAGGTCGTCGCCGAAGGTGAGGTCGTCGTAGTTGCGCCAGTTGTTGGGGTAGCCGATCTTCGCGTTGAACTGCGCGAGCTTCTCGATGGCGCGCTCCTTGGTCGCCTCGCTCATCCAGTCCAGGTCGGCGATGCGGGTGCGGTAGGCTGCGACGAGGTAGTCCACCAGCTCCAGCATCTTCTCCTTGGATGTCGGCGGGAAGTGGCGCTTGACGTACTCGCGGCCGATGTCCTCGCCGACCAGGGATTCTGCCAGGGCGACGCCGCGCTTCCACCGGTCGCGCTGCTGCGTGGCGCCGCTGAGCTTGGTGCCGTAGAACTCAAAGTTCGCGCGACCGATGTCCTCGCTGAGCACACCGGCGCGGGAGCGCAGGATGTTCCAGGCCGCCCACAGTTGCCAGTCGGCGAGCGTTTCGCGGCGCAGCATGCCGTCGAGATCCTCGGTAAACGACGGCATCATGTCGATCACGCGGCCGTCAGGAACACCGGAGCTGCGCAGCAGCGTCTGCACCAGCGGCGGCAGATCCTGGAGGGAGGTCGGGTTGTAGGTCGCGATGGCATCGCGCGCCTTCACCACATCCCAGTGGGAGGCGGCCAGGCCCTTTTCCACATTGACGACGCGTTCCGCCGCGATCTCCGGGCTGAGTCCCAGCAGGTACTTCGGGTCGAGGAACTCGAGCATCCGCGCGACGTGTTTCTGGTAGTCGGCCAGGGTCTGCGCGTGGGCCTCGTCGTGGTAGTAGGCCTCATCGGGAAGCCCGAGCCCCGACTGGACGAGGTACGGCACCGCGTCCTCGCCCTGCGAGTCCTTCTCCACCCAGTAGGTCAGCGGTCCGCTGATGCCGTCGCGCTCTAAGCGCCCTAGCTTTTCGACGAACTCCTCAACGCTCGAGACCTCCAACGCCTCCAAATCCGGGGAAAGGGCGTCGATGCCGGCGGCGTTAATGGTGTCCACGTCCATGAAGGAGGTGAACAGGTCGCCGCCGCGGCCGGCGCCGTCGGAAAGAATCGCGTGGACGTCTTCCTCCGCCTTGTCGCGCAGTTCGTAAAACGCCCCGTCGATGCCACGGTCAGCGGGGATCTCGTGGTTGGCTACCCATTCGCCGTTTACAAGTTCAAAGAGGTCATGCATGCCCCCATGCTACGGAATTGTGCGACTGCTCGATGATCCAGTTCGAGGCTTCGCGCTGCTGCGCCAGCGTGTAGCTGCCGTGGCGGCCCAGGCCGTTGAACACCGAGAACGCACCGAGGCCCAGGGAGCGGAATAGGGTGTTGAACTCGCCGAAGGGGATGCGGCCGGAGGCCATGTTGGTCCGCAGCGCCGGTGAGACCAGGCCACGGTGCGCCTCGTTCATGGAGCACACCAGGTCGCCGGCGTTGCAGATCTCCAGCACGCGCGGTCCGAGTTCGCCGTAGCCGCCCGGCAGCGGGCCGAGCGAGCCGCGCGACAGGGGAGAGGTGCCGTAGGACAGCACCGCGCCGTTGTCGCCTTGGTACGGGTTGGCGAACAGTGCCACGCCGGAGACGCGCTCCGGTGGGATCGGGCCGCGGCCGTGGGCGATGTCGCTCGTCAACCGGGCCGCGATGTCGGCGCCGAGCGAGTAACCGGTGAACGAGAAGCGGGCGTCGGGGCACGCCTTGGCCAACTTGGCCACGGTGGCGCGGGCCCGCTTGTACCCGCCCGCGGCGGACTTCTTGTACTCGGAAGTGGCGAACGGGGTGGAGGGGTAGGACACCCAGAGCGGCTCGATCTCGCCGGCGGTGCCCATGCGGGTCAAAAGACCTGTCATGAACACGTTGCCGCCGTGGGGCACGAAGTCCGGGATGCCCTCCGCCGTGTTCGCCCCGCCAGGCACCGCCACCAGGAAGTGCGCGGAGCATCCCCGCTGGGTGGGCAGGGTTTTGATCGGCTGAGCGTCCGCCGCCCCAGCGGTGATGGTGAGCGCGGCGACACACGCGGCGACGATTTTCCTGAGTTTCATGACAAATGCATCTTAGCCCTGCTCGTCAGGATTGCGCACCTTCATCGGACCGGGGGTATACAGGCCGGACCGCGTGGTCACCTGGGTGTCCACCTGGGCGAGTGCTGGCGCCTCGCCGGCGGAATTGCGGCGGGGCTCGTACTTGGCCACAGAACCCCAGTCGCGCTGCCAGTCGTCCTTGAGGTAGCCCGGGATCTCGTAGGAGGTGTTCACGGCCTCCGCCGGGGCGAGCGCGCCGCCGCCAAGGAAGTCCATGAAGCCGGAGAGCTGCGCCTTGCCCGGGGCGTCCGGCATGATGCGGAACTCCGGGATCTCGGTCACGCCGTTGGCGTGGTAGAACGGCCGCTGGCACGGGTACTGGAACGCGACGGTCCAGTCGAGCAGGCCCGGGGTCTCCGAGTCGAAACGTTCGTTGAGCGGGGTGAGCTGCGGGTTGCGCAGTGGGGTGACGGCCAACCAGTCCCGCTCCGCCAGCGAGGTGTCCTCGGCGACGAGGCGCACCACGTCGGCCTCCTCCGGAAGGTCGGCGAGCGGGTAGCGCAAGTTGCGCCATTGCATCGTCGGGCCCTGGTCGAGCATCTCCACCTCGCCCAACTTGCGGACGACGCCGTCTTCGCGGGTGCCGTACTCGAGTTTGAGCTCGGTGCCTTCCTGCTCGATGCCGTTGATGTCGTGGTGGGCGATGCGGCCGGCGACGGAGGTGACCAAAAGCGGGCGGTCGTCGTCAAGCGAAGGCAGCTCGAACCACGTGGTCTCCAAGGTCGCGGACTGTTCCGGCTCGTCCTCGAAGGTGCCGGCGACGGGCACGCGGTTGTAGTCGAGGCCGAACGGCAGGCGCACGGTGGAGCCGTTTACGCCGCGCATGGACTTCGGGCGGTTGCCCTGGGTGTTCACGCGGGAGGTGGACTGGGCCTCGTCGGAACCCGGATCCACATCGGCGGAATCGTCGTCGGTCTGGGTGTCTTCCAGGGTGCGGTCCGAGGTATCCGCCAGGTCGGAGGCGATGTAGGCGGGCACGCCGTCCGGGGTGAAGCCGATGTTTTCCCCGGCATCGAGGGACTTGCCCAGCGGCACGCCGCCGACCGGGGTGAGGAAGGAAGCGTTCGTGTCCTCCTCGAGCAGCACGTCGCCGCCGAGGGCGCACACGTCGCCCTTAAACGACTTCACGTTGCCCATGCCCACGGAGTACGCCGGGGCCTGGGAGACGAAGGACTTCACAAACGTCAGGCAGGAAAACGCCACCATGAGCACCGCGAACACGGCGATCGGCGCGGACATCACACCGGCCCAGCGGCCGCTGATACGGCGCGGACCGCGCATGGACTGCACCACGCCGACGACGAAGACAATCAGCGCGATAGCCAGCACCACGGTGTTGGCCTCGATGCCCTTGAGCTGGACGGTGCGGTCCCACCACGGCACGGCGAAGGAGGAGACGTACCACCAGGCGTTCCAGCCGGCGAGCGTGAGCGCCATGAGGAACAGCACCGCGGCCAGGGCGAAGGTGCGGTTGCGGTCGGACTTCAGCGCGATGCGGGAGAGCACCACCGCGCCGACCGCGGCGATCGCGCCGCCGATGCCGGCGTAGATGCCGAAGTGGTGGGTCCACTTCGTCGGCGTGAACATGAGGAAGAAGGTGGACAGGCCGAGGATGAGCATCATCCGTTTCGTGGTGGCGGTGGTCTTATCACCCTTCGCCAGCGCCCACAGGATCAGGCCGGTGCACAGGATCAGCACGAACATGGGGAAGCGGCGGGACATGGAGCCGTCGACGGTTTGCTCGACAAGCGTGGCGTAGCGGGTCCACTCCTCGAACCAGTTCAGCGCCGGGCCGACCTCGGAGCGTACCGCGGTGGCCTCCAGCACGGTGGCCAGGGTTTGGTCGTGGAATACCGGCACCATCACGGCGAGGCCGGCACCGAGGAATGGCGCGACATACGAGATGCGCGGCTGCGGTCGCGAGCCGATGATGCGCAGCACCGCCGGTAGCGAGATGAGGAACACGCCCACGGCCGCCAGGCCAGTCGGGCCGCAGGCCAGCGTGAACGCGGCGGTCAGGGTGCCCCAGGCGGCCGGTGCGAGGCGGCCGGACTCGATGGAGCGCTCGAACAGCGTCCAGGTCGCCATGAGCCCCAGTGCGATAATCGGCTCCGGACGGGTGCCGTTGTTGTACGGCAGCCAGAATGCGAGGAACACGAACGCTGCGGTCCAGTGCGCCACGCGCCGGTCCGCGATCGACGGGCCAAGCCGCGGCAGGATCTCGCGCGAGAGCAGCCACCACGTGCCCAGACCCGCCAGCAGCGCGGGCAGGCGCATCCACATCGACGCCGTGGTCACCTGCGAGAGCAGTGCGAGCACGTCGTAGAACGGGGAGCCGAACGGCGCCTCTGGCACGCCGTACCAGCGGTAGTAGTTGGCCATGTAGTCCGTGTTCGCGGCCACGCGTGCCATGGTGAGCAGGAAGCCGTCGTCGGACGTGTTCGCGCCGAAGACGTGCCAGAAGCCCAGCACCGCGGCAACGATCCCGTCGAGCGGCGTGAGCCCCTTTGCTTGACGACGAACCCTCGGCCCGTCCAACTTCCGCAACGCCCACAGGCTCACCAGCGCCATGACCAGCCCACCCCACATCGCAATGCTCTTGAGCAGCGTTGGGGTGGAGGTGAAGCGGGAGTTGATGTTCATGTGGGCGGACAGGCCATCGTCGATAAGCGACTGCTTGTCCTCGAGCTCCGTGTACATGCCCGTGACCTGCGGGCGGTAGTCGTCCTCGGTGGTCTCCGAGTACGAGGTGCCCTCGATGTCCACGGTGGCTTCCTCGTGGGTGACGGTGATGTGCAACGTGGCGTCGTCGTCAAGCTTCTTCACCTGCGAGGGCGTGAGCTCGAAGAGCACGTCGTTGAGCGAGGTGACCACCAAGCCGCCGTCGGGGGAGGTGACGAACAGGCCGCGGTCGGTCGCCTTGTTGGAGGACTCCGGCAGGGTGCCGAAGATCAGCTGCTGGCCGTCGCGGAGCTCGCCGACGCTGCTGGCGGGGACGGTGACCTCGAGGTCCTGCGGCGCCAACGAGATCAGCGGCGCGTTGACGGAGGCGACGGAGCCGTTCTGCGGCCACGACACGCTCGCCTCTGTCTGCTTCACCGGCAAAAACGGGGTGAGCAGCAGAAGCACAAACGCGATCAGGCCGGTAATGGCCGCGATGAAACGGGTCGATGCAATTTTCACGTCGGACACCTTACTTCCTCACTGCGACGGCGAACGGGCCGATGAACTTCACGTCCCAGTCGTCCTTGAACGCGTCGGGGTGGAAATACAACCCCTCGTAGTGCACGTTGGGCTGACTCGGGTAAATGTCGTGCGCGATGTGGGTCTTGAAATCGCTGTCCTCGCTGCCACGGAAAATGAAGGCGGCGGGCGGCTCCCACTGGCTGTTGTCCACGGCCTCGGTGAACTTCTTCGGGTCGTCGTAGGAGATCCGCGACCACTCCTCGAGCTCACTGTTGCGCTGCTCGAACTCGCCGAGCGGGTTGGCGTAGTGGCTGGTAAACGCGTTAAAGCCGAAGAATGGGTGGAAGGCCATGAAGTTGATCTCGTCGGTGAACACCACGGCCTCGTTTTCCATATGGCCGTGCGACTCGATGAAGTCCGCGATCTCGTTGTAGTAGCGGCCGGCGTCCGGCGGGAAGCGGTCGGCGCGCTCGCCGTAGCCGTCCGTGTCCGCGTACGCCTGGTCGATGTACTTCTCGTTCTGCACCGCGACGTGCTGCACCATCTGCAGCGACGCCACCGCGACCACGGCGATGACCACGGTGGTAAACAGCGTCTGGTTCTTGATCTGAATGCGCTTCGGGTCGAAGTTAGCCACCGCGATGATGCCGAGCGTGGCAAACAGCAGCACGAACAACACCTCGAGACGGAAACCGAGCAGCGACGTGCCCAACAGCGTGATCGCCATGGAGGCCAGCGCCCACACGTAGCTCACTGCAAGTGCGGCGCCCAGCGACGCGATCTCCGGCTCGCGGAAACGCACAATGAGCTCGATGAGCCCGAACAGGCACAGCAGGCCGACGAGCGACAGTGAGAGGAACGGCAACGAGAAGTAGGTGCCCTCGATGGGCAGGAAGTGGTTCGCGGTGGATTCCAAAATCTCGTCGCCGGTAAGCACGCGCCACACGTACGGACCCCAGGCGATTGAGGCGATAGCCAGCGAGGAAAACCCGATCACGAGCAGGTGCTTCAGCGGGGTCAGTGAGCGCTCCCCGGCGAAGGTGAGCACCACGGCGATGACCACGACCGTCAGCGCACCGATCGCGGTGAACAGCGTGTAAAACGTCGCGGAGATGCCCAGGTACACCGCGAGCGCCGCAGTGGCGGACCAGGAGCCCTTCAGCGCCCGGTACGCCCACACGGCGGCCGCCGGCAGGAACATGGCGACGATCGCCGCGTACGGCTCCTCCGGCGTCTCCGTGAGTACGATCGCGGTGGTGACCACGGCGATCGCCGTCGCTACCGGAAGCGACCCGGTGAGGCGGCGCCAGATCGGGGTCAGCATCGCAGCGCCCGCGGCCAGGGTGGCCAGGGCGTAGGGTTGGTAAACCTCCCAGCCGTCCATGCCCATGATGTTGGCCAGGCGTCCGCCGAACCAGAACCAGCCCATGGGGTAGAAGGTGGGCAGGCCCTTATACGCCATGTCGGCGTGGCCGAGGTTTTCGGTCATGCGCGACAGGAACTGGGTGCGGAACCCCTGGTCCACCTGGATGCCGTCGAGGTAGAGCTTCGTCGCGGACAACGGGATGCCGAGGGTGGCCACAACCAGCCCCGCCGGAATCAACGCCAACACCGCCGCGGAAATCCACGGGCGTTTCCCGCGGGTCCACAGCACCGCCAACACAGCGGCGATGACGAGCAGCACGAACGACGCTCCGGTGGCCAACGACCTAGTCACCATGGAGGTGTTGAACGCCGGCAGCGAGATCCGGTTGAGTACGAACCACGCCACCAGCGTGAGGACGCCACCGGCGAGCCCGGCCGCGATCGTGCGCAGGGCAGTGCGCCCCGCAGGCTGGTAATCGGTTGTCATGCGTAACAGTGTCGCATACGCTACCCAACTCCACGTTCTGCCAGGTACATCAGGATTGCGCGCACGCGCCGGTTGTCCTCGTCGGGGGTAAGTCCAAGTTTGGAGAAGATACTGGAGACGTGCTTCGCCACCGCCGCGCCGGAGAGGTAGAGCTGCTCGGAGATCTGCGCGTTGGACAGCCCCTCCGCCATGTGTTCGAGTACCTCCATCTCGCGCGGGGTGAGCGTGGTCAGCCAGCGCGAGCTCGCGGCCATGAGCGCGCTGGCGACGTCCGGGTCGATGACCACCCCGCCGGACGCCACGGTTTCGCACGCCTGAATAAAGTCTTTCACCTCGGCGACGCGGTCCTTGAGCAGGTAGCCGGTGCCGCCGTCGCCGCCGGAGAACAACTCCCGCGCGTAGGCGGGCGCGACGTACTGCGACAGCACCAGCACGTTGACCGGGCCGCGCTGGCGCAGCTCCAGTGCGGCTTGGAGTCCGTCGTCGCGCATGTTCGGCGGCATGCGCACGTCCGTGATCACCAGGTCTGGCGCATGCGTATCGACGACCCCCTGCACCCGATCCGCACTGTCCACCTGCGCCACAACCTCGTGGCCGCGCCGGGTGAGTAGACCGGCAACGCCTTCCCGCAGCAGTGCGGAATCGTCCGCGATAACAATCCTCATGGCGCAATCCCACTTTCTCCCCGGAACAACAGCAACGGAACACGGGCGGCAACGGTGGTGGGGCCGCCGTCGGGCGAGGTCATCTCCATCGACCCGCCAAACGCCGCGATCCGTTCCCGCATCCCGTCGAGCCCGCCACCAGGGGTGATGCGGGCGTTGCCGCCGCCTTGGTCGGTTACCGAGATGTTCAGGGTGTGGTCGCAGGTCACCAGCACGCTCACCGGTGCCTGTGGTGCGTGCTTCGCGGCGTTGGTGAGTGCTTCGGCGGTGAAGAAGTAGGCGGCGGCGGTGACGGAGTCGTCGATTCGCGGCAGCTCGTGCGGCGCGCGGACCGTGACGTGCGGGCCGTACTGTGCGGCGGCCGTTTCGATCGCGGCGACAAGCCCGTGGTCCGACAACTCCCGCGGGTGGATACCGTGCACGGTTCTTCTGAGTGCGTCGAGGCCGTTGTGGAGGTCGCGCGCGGCGTCGTCGAGAAGCGGCGAATCAACATCGAGCCTGGCCTCGCCGAGTTTCATCGCCGCGGCCACGAAGTACTGCTGCGCGCCGTCGTGCAGGTCGCGCTCGATGCGCAGGCGCTCCACCTCGTAGGCCTCCGCAATCTTGCGCCGCGACGCGGTGAGCTGGTGGATCTTGGCGGAAGCCCGCTGCTCGTGGTTCCTTCGTTGCCGCATGCCCGCGAGCGTAGCGGGGTAGAGCTAGCACTACCCATATTCGGGAGTCAGGGCCATAGTGCTTCACGACGACCACCTGTGAAATAGAAACCATGCTTGAACTCAGAGACATCACAAAGTCATTCCCCCAGCAGCGGGTCCTCGAAGGCATCAGCCTGACGGTGGGCGACGGCGAATCCGTGGCCATCATGGGACCTTCGGGCTCCGGCAAGTCGACCCTGCTGCACTGCATGTCTGGCGTGCTCGTGCCCGACCAGGGCGAGGTGCTTTTCGACGGCCGCGATGTGGCCG
>ERZ1029878.40-NODE-40-length-47144-cov-30.023360_pt1 | contig 47144 bp, 59 predicted proteins | sample MGYA00519234_ERZ1029878 | MGnify/ENA primary metagenome ERZ1029878 (study PRJEB33666, sample SAMEA4610928) | skin metagenome | biome: Human-associated habitat; feature: Malodor aspect; material: skin | place: Philippines | collected 2015-08 ... | reverse complement strand
AAGTGCCCATGACCACACCCGGCGCCATGGAACTGCTCTTCGACTAACCCCCACACCCACCAAAAACCCGCCCCACACCGGCGGGCTCATCGGCATGCCTGAAAACAGGCGCTAGTACCGGTCAGCCATGGTGGAGCGCACCGGGCGGGCCAGCTGCGTCATCTTGCCGCGGCCGCGCAGCTCCACAGACTTCATCAGCGTCCAGCGCTGCTGCTCCACCTCGTTCGCGGCGCGCAGCGTGGCGGCGTTGGTGAGCACCATGCCGGGGGTGTCCTTGGCCAGGTCGGTGAGGCGGGCCGCGCCGTTGACGGCGTCGCCGATCACGGTGTACTCGAAGCGGTCCGCCCCGCCAACGTGGCCCGCCACCACGTGACCGGAGGCCACACCGATGCCGGCTTTGAGTTCCAGGCCGGCCAAGTCGCGTTGGAGTTCGCGGGCGGCTTGGAGGGCGTGCGAGGCGGCGTCGTGAAGCGAAACGGGCGCCCCGAATACCGCCAACGCCGCGTCGCCCTGGAACTTGTTAATCACGCCCTTGTTGCGGTGCACGACTTCTACGACCACGTCGAAGAACTCGTTGAGGGCCGCCACGACCTCCTCCGGCGTGTGGTCCACGGCGAAAGAGGTGGAACCGACGACGTCGATGAACAGCACCGCCACCTTGCGCTCCTCGCCGCCGAGCTCCGGAACCTCCTCCAGGGCTTTCTGCGCGACCTCCGCGCCAACGTACTGGCCGAAGATGTCGCGCACGCGCTGGCGGTCCCGCAGGCCGCGCATCATCTCGTTGAACCCGGCCTGCAGCACGCCGATCTCGGAACCGTCGTAGATGTCCACCTGAGTGTTCTGCTCGCCGCGGCGAACGCGGTTGATTGCGCCCTGCAGCTCCTTGATCGGGTCGGCCACGCTCATGATCACCAGCGCGGTGCCAACGAATCCCGTCACAATGCCGGCGGTGATGAGGGCTACGATCGCGGAAGTGAGCTCGCCGACCGTCCCCGTGAAGTAGCCGTAGCGCTGCGCAATCGTGAGCAGCAGCACGCCCACCATCGGCACGGCGGAGGTGGTGAACCACGTCAGGTACAGCTGCCACTTGATCGGCGGCTGGAGCGTGGAATCCTCGAACCGGCGCGCCAGCGCGGACGCGGCGATGGGGCGCACAAGACGCTCCGCCTGCAGGTAGGTCAGCACGGCGGTGACAAACGCGGTGAGCAGCGCGGTGGTGAGGACGACGGCGGCTAGGCGCGCATCCACGCGCAACGCCCCGGCCGTCACGATCGCGATGCCGATGCCCCACACGGCTACCACGATGATGGTTTGCAGCACCGGCAGCCGCATGACCAAGTGGCGCACCATGTTGGGGTCGTGGCCGTCGGGGTGGCGCTGCCACTCCAGCACCGGGCGGAACAGGTACAGCGTGACCACGGCGCCGAGCACCACAGCCACGGCCGCGTAGATCACACCTACCGCCCCGAGTTGCCCGCCGAGGCCCAGCTCGCGCACCTCCGGCATGGGGATGAGGTAGCGCACGAACAGCATCGAGCCGATCGCGGCCAGCACGTTCGTTCCCAGCACGGTCGCGGCGTACAGGGGCCACGACGTGCCCCAGAGCCACCGTAGTTCGCGCCAGAATCGTTCCATGGTGTATCACCTTAGCGCGCGGGTACGCTGATCCTTCGTGACTACCCGCAGCGTCAGCGAGCGCCTCGCCGGCACCCCGGCGGTGCGCGACACGATCTTGTCGGCGGCAAGGGCTGCCAGGCTTGGCGACGGCTACGCCATGACCCACGCCTGGCTCTTCACCGGCCCTCCGGGGGCGGGCCGCTCGCAGGCGGCGTTAGCGTTCGCCGCGGCGCTGATGTGCACCAACCCGGACGAAATCGGGTGCGGGCGCTGCGACGCGTGCCGCCTTGCCCTGGCAGGCACGCACACCGATCTGCTGCACGTGGTGCCGCAGCGCGTGAACATCCCTGTGGATTACGTGCGCCACACGATCGTGCCGCAGGCAGCACGCCTACCGACGGTCGCCCCCTGGCGCGTCATCGTCATCGAAAACGCCGACCGTTTGAATACGGACGCCGCCGATGCGCTGCTCAAGACGGTGGAGGAGCCGCCGGAGCACACCGTGATTATCATGTGCGCCCCCTCTGCAGACCCGCACGACTTCCCGCAGACGCTGCGCTCTCGCTGCCGGCACCTGTACATACCCGCACCGACCGAAGACGAGGTCGTGCGGATCCTGGTGGAGGAGGAAGGCGCGACGGAGCACGACGCGAGGCTCGCCGCTGCGGCGACCATGCGGCATGTGGGCCGGGCGCGGCTTTTGGTGCGCTCCGAGAAGGTGCAGCAGCGCCGGTCCATGGCGATCAACCTGGCGGAGCTTGTCTTCCATGGTGCGCAGGTGTTCCAGGCCGTCGGCGCGCTGGTGAAGGCGGCGGAAGCCGAGGCGGTCGAGGCCCACAAGGCCGAGGACGAGGCCGAGCGGGCGAAGCTCGAAAACGCCCTGGGCATGGGCGCGAAAGGGAAGGGGGCGGCGAAGGCGTTGGGGGGCGTAGCGTCGTCGATAAAAGCGCTCGAAGAGGAGCAGAAAAAGCGCGGCACCCGCCGCAAACGCGACATGTTCGACCTGGTGCTGGTGGACTTAGCGGGGGTGTACCGAGACGCCATGATGATCCAGTCCGGCGCGGATCTGCCGCTGATCCACCCGGACTACGAGGGCCTGGCCCGCGAGATCGCCGAGCGCACCACCCCTGCAGACCTGGTGGAGTGCCAGGAGGCCATTGCGCAGTGCCGCGAGCGCCTCGCGCAGCAGGTGCAGCCGGCGGTGGCGTTCAACGGGATGCTTGGAAGGATACGGCTCGCCTGCAAGGTGTCGTGACCAGCCGGTTTCCCAGATGCCCCGCGCTGCACTACACTTTTGCAGCGGTGCATCTCGTATGCCCGGCCACCTTAGCTCAGTCGGTAGAGCATCTCACTCGTAATGAGAAGGTCGCGGGTTCGATTCCCGTTGGTGGCTCATGGGAAACCCCCAGCTAGAACAGTGTTTTAGCTGGGGGTTTCTTTTCGTCTCGGCGGTTTCGGGTTGTCCCGAGTTGTCCCAGGTTGTTTCTTTTATTGGCGCACACAGAGCGCACACAGAGCGCACACGCGCCGGGTGGTACGCCGCTCGCGCTGCCGGGTTCGAGGTCCTCGCTGATCTCAAGTGTCGGTAGCATCGGCCTCTGTTGATCCAGAGGACCCAAAGGAGCGTCATGCCGGAGGAATACGAGATTGAGAAGCTCGAAGACTCGCTCGGAGAGTTCATCGTCTACCGCACAGAGGATGACGACACAGAGGTGCATCTCAAGCTTCGCAACGGGTCTGTCTGGATGACCCAGGGCGAGATGGCGGAGCTGTTCGATATCGGGGTGGCCACCATTAGCCGCCACCTCAAAGCGATCTACGAAGACGGGGACCTCAAGCGCGAGGCAACTGTTTCATCTTATGAAAGAGTTGGCCTTGAGCGGGGTAGACAGGTCACGCGGCGGCTGGAACACTACAACCTCGACGCCATCATGGCGGTTGGTTACAAGGTTCGCGGACCGCGCGGAGCGCAGTTCCGTAAGTGGGCGACGGAGGTGCTCACCGAGTACTTGGTGAAGGGCTTCGCGATGAACGACGAGAAGCTCAAGGACCCCACCGGCGCCGACTACTTCGACGAACTGTTGGAGCGTATCCGCGACATCCGTGCCTCGGAGCGCCGCTTCTACCAACAGATCCTTGAGGTCGTGGCGACCGCGACTGATTACGACAAGGACAATCCGGCACAACGAAACATCTTTGCTGCCCTGCAGAACAAGCTCCACTTCGCGGTCGCCGGCCAAACGGCCGCAGAAATCCTCGAAACCAGGTGCGACCCGAGCCAGCCAAACATGGGGCTGACGTCCTTTGCTGGCAAGAAAGTGCGCAAGAAGGACGTCACAATCGCGAAGAACTACCTCGAAGAAAACGAGATGCGCACGTTGAACAGGCTCACCACGATGTACCTGGATTATGCGCAGTTGCAGGCAGAGCGCCGCGAAGCGATGACGCTCAAGGACTGGATCGCGCAGACGGACAAGTTCATCCAGTTCAACGACTATCCCGTTCTCGACAACCCAGGACGAGTGACCACGGCGGCCGCCAAGCGCCGCGCCGAAGAACGGTACGAAATCTTCGACCGGGCAAGAAAGAAAGAACTCGAAGGCGCCGAGCTACAGCAGCAGATCGACGACATGCAGCGCATCGAGAAGGAGATCCTGGCCAGCAAGCGACGTCTGGGCCGCTAACCCGCGTCGGGGACCGCGCGCAGGCCGTCGCGCCGGGCGGTGCGCTCCGCGCGTCGTTTCGCTCGCGCGGCGTCGCGTTGGCGCTCGGCGGCGAGGTAGGCGTCCATAGCGTTGGGAACGGCGTCGAGTCCTTCGTCCCAGAGGTGGCCGTAGATGTTGAGGGTGGTGGAGGCGTCGGCGTGGCCGCACATGCGCTGGATGGCGTAGACGTCGGCGCCGGAGGCGATGGCCATGGAGACGCCGGTGTGCTTGAGGGTGTAGGTGTCCACTCCCTCGAGCCCGGCGTCTTTGCACATTTTCGCCCAGATTCGACGCCAGCGGGCGGTTGTCCAGACGTTGCCGTGCTCGTCGGTAAGCAGCGGGTCGGTGGGGGCTTTGCCGACGCATTCGTCTTCGAGGTCCAGGAGGAGGTCGCCGCCGACGGGCACGTCTCGGCAGAGGTGGTTTTTCGTGTCACCCTCGTGGCCAAGCTGATCGACGGAGCGCTGCACCTGCAACCGCTGCCGGCGGTAGTCGAAGTCCTCGACGTGGAACCCCTTGGCCTCGCCCGGACGCACAAGAGTCATGAGGAGGACTCGCACGAAAAGCTCGGCCTGCGGTGTCGGCGCGACTTCCAGTAGCCGGTCGACCTCGGCCACGCGCAGCGCGCGGCGTTTCCCCTTCTCCTGGCGGACGAGGTCGCCGGATTCGAGCGGGTTCTCGTAGATGATCTTCTGCTTCACCGCGAGCTTGCATAAAGCGTTGATGACGATGCCCACCTTGCGCTTCTGCGCGGGGCCGAGCGGGTTTGCTTCCTTCTGGTGCGGCCGCCGGGACTGCAGGCTGTCGATCCAGGTGGTGATCGTTGGCCCGTCTAGCTCGCAGACGGGCGTCTTGCCGAAGACGGGCGCGACGTGCGCCCACGCGGAGCGATATGACGCCACCGTGGACTTCGCTTTACCCTCCTTGGACTTGATCCACGGGTCCCAGAGGTCCTCGAGCGTGATGTCGCGTTTGTCTTTGGTGATCCAGGTGCCTTGCTCCTGGCCGACGGTGACTTTGGCGCACCATGCTTCGGCGGCGTCTTGTGTGGGGAAGGTCTTGGAGACCTTGCGCCCGTGTTCTTCCCAGACGGCGCGCCACCGGTTGCCTTTGCCCCACCTCGCGGAGCGGACGCGGGTTTTGCGGCTGGTTTTGTCCGGGTTGGGTTTTGTCCAGTCATCGCGGACGTGTGCCATGTATTCTTCTCCTTGTCTGGCCACCCACTCCCCCCGAGGTGGTTGGACACTCCATAAGTCGCCCCGCGGTTGTAGCTGGCCAGCTCCCGCGGGGCGCACCCGTAAATCGCTATTCGCCTGCGTAGAGCGCGGAGGCGCACTCTGCGGTGAAACCGGTTGAGCCGTCGGTGAACACGGTGTTTTCGGCGCTCTCATCGCAGTAGCTAATCCGGCTCGGGTCGAATAGATCTGCGTACTCGCCGTTCGGCCCCGGGTTATCGGGCCCCGGCGGTATCTCACCGAAGTCATCGGGCACCTCGGCGACGTTCTGCGGTGCCTCAACGGGGGAAACGGGGGCGACAGGCGCGACCGGTGCCGCCGGCACGTCCTCCGCCGGCTTTGCCGCCGACGCCGACGCCGCCGCTGCCGCCGACGTAGCCGGAGACGTCGCTGCCGTCGTCTCCGGCGCTGCCAACTTAGTCAGATCGAAACGCGACTTCTCCACGCCGAGCACCTTGCTGCCCTCGGGAATCAAGAAGGTGCCGTAGATACGCACCCGCTCACCCTTCGAACTCGATGTACCCCACGTCTCGTACCCATCCGGCGTCACGCACCCGACAAGTGAGTCCGCAGAATTCTTGAAGTCGTCCTTATCCCAAACTTCCGGCCACCCAAGAATCATGGTCACCGGCTCGTCCGTGCCCGGCTTCTTCGCATCGCTGGTCGCGGTCTGCACACCAGAAATCTGAATCAGCTGCATACCATCAGGAATCGGCGGCGCGCCCAGGAAGTCATCCACGATCTTGCACTCCCCGCCGACCGTGATTTCATCCACCTGGAATTCGCCCATGCAATCCCCGAACTGGCACCCCGCAGGAATAGTGTCACCCACGGCAGCGAACTCACTGTCCGCCCCGGAAGTCGTGGCATCCGCGGCCGCGGTGGTCTCCTCCGGCGCGTCGCTCTCCGACGAACAACCCGACAAGGCCAACACACTGGCCGCGACAATCGCCGCTATCTTCTTCATATCTAGTTCCTTTCACGCGCTGGCGCGCCGCGGAGCACGCCAGACTTCCAATAGGTGGACTGTGACCCCGAGTTCGGCCGCGATCGCGCCGGGGTGGGGGCCGAGCGCGGCTTCGGCGCTCTTGTAAGCATCTTCGCTGATCAGTGTTTCGGCCGCCCAGCGATCGGCGGCGCGCTCTTGCTTCTCGACGACCCACCGCGGCAGGTCCGCCCCCGCATCGTGGCCAAGGACGGCGTGGCCGAGCTCGTGCGCGAGCGTGCACCGTCGCGCGCGGGCGGGGAGGTCGGCCCGGAGGCTGATCGTCCGCCGGGCGGGATACCACCGCCCCTTGTCGCCCCCGCGGTGGGAGACGACCTCGATGCCGTGCTCGAGCGCGATCTCCACGAGACTAGGGTCCTTCGCCAAAGCCCTCATCTCCCTCCTCCGGCTCGTCAGGCGAGGAATCAGCGGCATACGCGCCCAACTCGATTACCTCGGCATCCTCGTCCGCGAGCTCACCGAATGCGCCAAACCAAACCGCGGGATCAGCGTTAATCCGATAGGCCAGAGCCTTGATCAGTTCAGGATCCGACAACAGGTCTGCCGACTCTGCTGCGGACACCCCTGTCGCCTCCTCGTGGGTGATATATCCCGTCGCGGCGAGCCCCTCAACTGGCGATACACCATAGGCGCGAGAAAGTTCGATGACATTCTCGGCCGATAGTCGCCCAGAAGAGAGCTGACGGTTGAGCGTCGAGATTGTGACGTGAGCTTTAGAAGCTGCCTCGCGGCCCGAGGCGTTGCCCGTGATTCGGTTGAACCATTCAACGTGTTCCATGTGGCCCATTATGCGCCACACGGCCGCGTAGCGCAACTTGCGCCACATGCAATGAGCTGCGACTAATCACCTTTTTGGAATTACGGGTTGCGCATTATGCGCCATATGGCTTAATGTGGGTCACGCAGAGCAAAACGCGCAGGAGGTAAACGCGATGACCATCTCAATCCGCCCGGAGGTGCTCGACAAAATCCGGGAAGAACAGGAATTGAACTCGGACGAAGCTCTCGCCCACCACCTCGGGTTGTCGCTCGGAACGGTCCACGGTCTCCGCAAAGGCAGGACCCCAACTGTTCCGACGCTCGTCCGAGTGATGGATGCAGCCAACGTCAAGTTCATCAAGTCCGCACTAGTCGAAAAGAAAAAGGAAGAGAACCCCGCCGCCTAGTCGCGCCGGGCAGAGGAGGAAACGATGAAGAAGGAAAGCATGAACAAGCTTTTCGACGAATGGGTCGAGGCCACCGTGCTGTTCGAGGCGGGGCCCGACGAGTTCGGTGCGGTCGCTTGGCACCACGCGTCCGGGGAGGTGATGGCTTTCTCGCGGGTGTTCTGCGAGCTCGCGGGTGATCAGGACACCTATCAGAAGACGTACTTCGCCGACTGCAAGGCCCAGGCCGCGGCCCGCGCCGACGAGATTCTCGAAGCGCATCGCGAGCGCCGCGCCGCTGCCCTCGCGATAGCCGGCCGCTACGCCACCAAGGCATAAGAAAACCCGCCTGATAGCCGCAGGCGGGTGTGGATCCAGAAAAGGAAAACCATGAACAACGTTACCACCTTCCTCACCGTCCGTGAGTTCGCGGAGCGCACGGGCTACTCCGAGAAGACCATCCGCAAACTCGTCCGCCGCGGCGAGATTCACTCCGGCCGCCGTCGTGGCCAGAAGCCTGGCAAAGGGGTCAAGATCCTGATCCCCGAGACGGAGGTCGAACGCTTCGTGCGCATGGAAGCCGTCGCATAACCACCTCAGACAACTAAGAGAAGGAAGTTAGTCATGGCTTGGATTCGGGAAGATGATGTCCTCAAACGGGTTGATCCGCCTTGCACCGAGACGGAGCCGATGGGCCGCCTCCGGGTCGAGCACGATGTCGAGATCGTCGGTGAAAACGATGCATCCATCGGTTTTCTCCATGACCTGGAGGAGCTGATCCACAAGTACATCATCCGCCGGCGGCTCACTGCCCTGGGTAAACACGGGCTTGAGAAACATCACATCGCTCTCGCCCCCGACGACGTCGCCGCTCTCGTTGCGGACTTCGGGGACGTAGACAGTGGCATCCACCTGAAGATAACCACCGTCCTCGGCGTCGGGAGCGCAAAACGAGACGACCCCGCGTGCGTCCAAGAAGCGCTTCGCAGCTTCATAAACGGACGGCAGGTCAGAGTCGCGGACACCAAGAACGAGGCCTGTTCCTATTCCGACATGCAAGACACCCATGCGGGAAATGGTCTCACAGACCGGTCGTCCAGGCAGGACGAATAGCCAAGAACTACAGAACTCGGCTACTCGCGTGGCCACCCGCCCGTCTACTGCCAGGAATGGCCTGGCTGACATTGTCCCCCTCGCGCTGCAGGCTTGCGCGCCGGTTCGAATCCGGGGACGGGCACTCGGAGGCGTAGTGCGGCCGCTCTCGTGCCGCACGCAAGGGCGCATCCGTGCCAGTCGTTCGCTTTCCGCAAGCGCACGGCAAGGCGTTCCTGCGCCTCCACCCAACGTCAACTGAAAGGCAAAAACATGAAGCCAATTGCAAGTCTCGCAATAGCCGCGGACGCGCTTTTAGCGAAACTGGCCGTGACATCTTCGGTAGTCGCGGCGAAGGGGAACACCGCAGAGGCGGAGAATATATCCGACACAATCCGGGATCTTCACAAAGTATTTGACGGGCTCTTCAGCGTCATCGAGCGACTGGTGCTGGTCCTCGATGGCAAGGAAGAGCGATCCAACGTCCAGCAGGCGGACGGTTCCGCGGTGTTAGCGCACGATCGAGCTAAGCAGACAATGGCGGCGGCTGAAGCCGCATGTGCGGAGGCGAAGAAGTATCGGGAAGCCGCAGAGAAATACCGGAAAAATGCCGAAACCGCCCGGAAAAACGCAGAGGCACAGTTGCAGGCCCTCAACCCGGAGGCCGCGCGGCAGCGTGCGGAAGCTAAGAGCCGTCGTGCGTTTCGCAAGATGGACATTGAGTATCGGAGTTATGCCCGGGCCATGAGGCTCGTGGACCCGAGCGGGTGGATGAGGGCCCGCTCGGAGACGCCAGGGGGCGAGCAGCTGGCCCGATTCTCAAGGGCCGTGCAGGTGGCCACCGAGCAGTTGAAAACCGCCATCAAACAGCGCAACGCTGCGCAGCGCGAGGTTGACACGGCGAAGAGGACTCGAGACATCCTGAACGCCTGGCTTAAGGACGTCGAGCGCGCCGGGGAAGGAAACGGCGATGCGTGAGTTTGACCAGAGCCTTATCTCCGTGTTCACCAACTCCGCGCTGGATGTGTGCTGGCCGATCTTTTCGCAGTCGGTTCTCGATGGATTGGCGCTGGTGTAATCGTGAAAAACGCTGAAATCACCGCTATGGCCACGGCCGTGGATGTGCTGCGCGACGACCGCCACCGCCCGCCGCTGGGGCACATCTCGCCGGCGGCTGCCGCGCTCCAGGACGCATCTGTTGAACCGTTTACGCCGACGTGGCGCGATGCTGCGCTTACGGCCGCTGGATTGATCGTGTTCTGGGTGTTCTACGTCTGCGCCTGGGCGCTGTTCGGAGGTGCCGCATGACCGCCGCTCGGTCCGAAACCAAGCGGATATTTACGCAGATCAATAGGGCGACCTTCTCCGCCGAGATCCACAGTTTAGCCGCGTTCTATGTCGGGAAAATCCCCCTCGCGTGGGAGGACAAGCTCGAAGAGCTGCTCGACACCGTAAAAGGGCAGGAGGAAAACGATGCCGCAGATTAACGCCGAGCTCTACGCCCAAAACCGAGCCGATAAGGCCGCCTCTCAGTGGATTGTGAAGGCCGTGGTCGCGTGGCTGACCGGCTTCGCTACCGCGAGCGCGGTGTTCGCTGTCATCGGCCTGTGGGTCTTGGGGTGCCTGTGATGGCTGCGCCGACACCGCGCGACGTCGCAGCGAAGAACCGAGTCCGCATCCTTCGTGAGCGTCTCGGGGACCTGGCCGACGATTTCGACGAAGTCAGTCAAATTTTCTTCTGCTTCCTAGAAGACATACGCGCCGGAAACACGCAGGAGATGCGCACCGCCGCACTACTGACCCTCGCGGTAGTGCTCCACCACCAACCAGAAGAGGAGGAATTATGACCACGGCACACCGAGACGTCGACCTTGTGCCCGCTGTACTCGACCTTGTCTCAGATGTGAGGGGCGAGCGCGACCGCCTGCTCGAAGATCTCCGGCAGACCAAAACCCGGCTCGCCTCCAAAGATGCGCTGTGCGCAACCCTGGAAGCGGCGCTGGCCGCCACCAACCGCGAGCGCGCTAACTCACCGGCATCCACCGACAACCCCGCCGCCCCGGCCAGCGAGCAGATGCGCAAGGACCTTGCTGCCATCAAGAAACGCAACAAGGACTTGCAAACTGACCTTGCCGCGGCCACGAAGCGGGCAACAAAACTCGAAGTCGACCTTGCCGGCGCCAAGTCCGACTTCCAGGAGACCCGCCAGCATGCGGCGTCCCTCGAAGACAAGCTCGACCGCAAGAGCAAGGAGCTCAACAGCGTCACCGAGACGCTCCACGACCGCACCGAAGAGCGCGACAAGCTCCTCGACGAGCTCCAACAGGTGCGCAAGGAGCTCGCCGCCCAACACGAGGTCGTCCGCGAGTACCACGCCCAAGCTGAGCGCGCGCACGCTGAGAAAGAACGCATCGCCAACCAGATCGCCGACTTCGAGCAAGCCCTCGATGACGAACGCCAAGCGCACGCCCGCAACCTGGACAAGCAGGGGCGCACTATCCAAGAGCTCAAAGAGGACGTGGCCACCGCGGAAAAGAACCTCGACGACGCCAGGAAAAACCACCAGACAGCAATCAAGAGGTGGACCGACAATTACGCAGCACTCCAGGAGAAGCTGTCAAAAACCGAGGCGGAACTCGAAGAGCTCAAGAGCAAACCCCACGCGAACACCTCCGCCGCCCAGGCACACGACGCACCGGGCGTGGACGCGAATGCGCTGCGCCGGCACTTGGCCACCGCGCTTAACCAATTCGACGTGGACGAGGAGAAGTCGCTTCGCTCGCTCAACCGCGCACTGTCACTCCTGGACGAAGCCGAGGGGAGGGGGCAGTAGTGGGACGCGCAATCTACAAACCAGACCCGGAGCGGGACGAGTACCTGATCTTCTCCACCATCGTTGATGCCCCCGTCAGCCCGGTGATGAACCGTGAGGAGATCTTCGAAGAGTGGCGCACATCGTGCGAGCAGCTTTACGGCGCTCGCCCGTCCCTCGAAGAGACCGAGATGTCGCTCGCCCGCGCGGACGCGCAAGGCCAGTCGTGGCGTGAACCCGGCTCGTATTGGGCGGAAGAAGAAATCGTCCGCGTAGTCAACATGCGCCCCAGCTCTCCGATCGAAATGGCGTGGTGTAAGCACCGCGATCTGGCGAAGCTGACCCGCGCGGTCGCCGCCGGCGACTGGGACCGAGTCCGAGAACTATTAACCGTCATCGAGCCGGAGTTGGAACGGAAATGAACAAAATAACCATCCGAGAGCTACTTTGCTTCGGCGCGGGCGGTGCCTTCGGGCTCCATGGCGCCGAGGGCAGTTGGTTCGGGCTGATTGGGGCTTTGCTGATCTTCCCGTGGCTGTACCTCAAAAACCGAAGCCAGATGCCGGAACACGAGTACGGCATCCAACAGCTGGTGTCCGACAACCACGCGGCCATGGTCTGCGACGGCATCGGCACCGCGGAAAATGCGACCAACCTGCTGGAATCACTGGAGCACCGCAACAGCAAGGCCTCCTACCGCCTCGTCAAACGCGAGGTAGGAGAGTGGCAGCCGACCCCGAGAACTAAGACCGGGCCCGGCCGGCCTCACCTGGGAGTGGTGTAGCCGTGGAAAAGAAGCCATACGCAATCAGTCTGTTCAGCCACGACAAACAGACCCTCGTCCTCCCCCTCACCCAGACAGACGCGCAGAAGGTTGCAAACCTCGCCTCTCTATTCGGCGACGTCATCACACACGAGGGACAGACCGTCCTAGAGCTCCGGCCCCTGCAGATCTCCCCCATCATCGAGGACCCGGACGGCCACCTCCGCTACTGCGGCCGCAACTACACCACCGGCCACCCAATCCCCGCAAAGGACCCCAACCCCCAACCGAAAGCAAACACACCATGACCATCCCAATAACCACCCTCGCGCCGGGCGAGGAGACCGAGCATGTCGGCTGCTGGTGCGAGATCGCCGGCGTTGAGGGATTCCTCGGCATCTACGAAGGCGACTACCTCGGCGGCCGCATCAAGGTGCCGAACGAGCACGCCCCTCTCTACCCGGGCGCCGAGAAGATCATCATCCGCACCGACATCCCCCGCGCCTGGACACCAACCGGCCAACCACCCGCAAAGGACACCCCACCCGCATGACCGCCTCCGCACAGATCTACAACGTCTCCCCGACAATGAGCACATCCACGCGCAATGCCGAGCGCAGGCACTTCACCGCCGACGACCTGATCCGCATCACCCCACGCGGTGTTCGCACCGCCGTCGAATCACTCGCGCGCGGCGAAATGCCCTTTGAAGCGATGCCGGACTACGCCTTGCAATGGCTCGCCAAACATGGCGCCCTCAAACCGGCACAAAAATCAGGCAGCAAGTGGAAGTACACGCCACTCATGCGCAGCTACCTCACCAAGATTGCCGCGAGATACCGATGAGAAAGCACTGGTGCCCACTCTGCGGCGCGGAAGCCTGGGAAGTCCAAGGCCGAACCGGCCCCGTCCTGCTCGACCCCGCAACCCCCGACACCGCCGCCACCGACCGCGTCAGCGTGCACTTCCGCAGCTCGGAGGGCATCACCACCAGCAACCACAACTGGAAAATCCACCGCTGCAAACAGATCAAGTACCCCAAACCCCGCAACATCGGCGCCCTCAACGCCGCGCGCCGGGTGGTGGGGCTCGACCCGGTCAAGGAGAGGGGAGACAGTGCGTGAACGCGACCTTGACGAGTGGTGGGCGCGGCTTCCCGCGAAACGCAAAGCGCAGATCCACTCGTGGCTGGCCAAAGAAACCGACCCCTCCGACCTCCCGAACCAAATCCCCCTGTTTCCGCAGGGACAGGCACAGAAAGGAGAAACATTGTGACTGACTCCCGCTTCCTCTGCCGCATGGACAGCCTCTCGTGCGCTCTACGCGCAGCTGTGAAGGTCGCCGGTAAGAACGAGCTCGCCTACGTCCGCTTGCACCGCCTAAGCGAGGACACCCTGTCCATCTCGGCGCTTGGGGAGAATGTGTCGTTCCGGGCGAAGCTCAAGGTCGATTTCGTCCACTGGGATGACGAACGCGACGACCGGGTTGAGTTGTCCAAGCATGCAGCGGCGTCGCTTGCCGGCTATGAGGTCAAGACCCCGGAAGGGCTCGACGCGGAGCCGACCGTCTCCGTCACCATCGGACAGGAGCGCGTCCGCGTCCAGGACGAGACGGGCCTGTTCCAAACCGCCGGCGGCCGCGACGAGCACCGTCTCGCAGACTCCGTGCTCCCCGGCGATCACGAGAAGATCTTCTTCGGCGCTGCATCCGCGCTTGGTGCCCCGTTTTGGATCACGCCCGACGTCCTGACCACTATTTCTGGCGTGGCGAAGCTGCTCCGGCGCCGAATCACGGTGCTTCGCCGCTCCGAGCCAGAGGAGCTGACGTCGCGGTGGTACGTCGTGGGCGACGACTGGCAGATGACCCTGTCGCACAAGGAGAAACTCCGAGTCACCCGCGGCCCGGCCGCCGGCACCGACAATGACACCCCGGACTTCGAAGACGACGACAGCAAGGACAACGTCCGCCGCTTAGTCATCGCTGCACCCCCCGGAGGCATCGCATGACCTACACCCCGAACCCGCTGCCACTGCTCATCAAAAACCGCCACCGGGCGGACCCCGAGCTGCTCGAAGCTGTATTCGGGCCAATTAAGCGACTGATCGAGTTCGTTCGCCCGAGCATGGAGTATTACGAGTCCCTTGGCATCCGCATCCCCACGCCGCTAGAAAAAGAGTGCCAGCGAGCAGTCCGCGCCTACTTCGACGCACATGCACTCGACTTCCGTCCGACATGGCCAAACATCACGGGCCACACCGGGCAGATTGGCCCGCGGTCGTGACCGAAACAGCAGAGCACCTTTGGGGACTGGAACCCGGGGAAGAGACGGCCGCCTTGTGCTGGTACAAGCGCAACACCGCGCCCGTGTCCCCTTGGGATGGGCGAAGCCCGAACGAGGGAACCGACGAGGTACGAGCACGCCACGACTACGCGCGCCTGCAATGCCACCGCTGCCCACTGCTCAATGCCTGCGAAAACGCCCTCAGCGACATGGAGAAGCAAGGACTCCGAGTCGACGGCGTGATGGCCGGAAGATACTCCGACGTCCTCACCGCCAGCGCCGAACGCGACTTCACCCAGACACACTGCCGCGGCTGCAAAACCCCCCTGCGCCCCCAGGGCGGACCCAGCCGAAACCGGAAACTCCCCGCCGCCGCGTCCCCGCACTTCGGCGAAGGGCTCTGCGAGCAGTGCTACCCGCGCCTCGCCCGAGCAGTCCGCAACCCGCCACCACCGCCACCCAAACGCACGTGCCAAGCGAACAACCCCATAGGCACCCAACAACCATGACCACCACAACCACCAGAGAGGAGATGCGCACATGGCCTGGCTCCGCGTCGGCGACAACATCAATACGCACCCCCTCATGTCCCGACTCGTCGAGGCGTGCGAATACAACCACGCCCTCAAAAACGAAGCACTCGGCCTCTTCATCGCCATGGCCACGTCCTCCGCCGCACACCTCACCGACTACGTCGTAGAGCCCGGACTCGTCGGCGTTCTCGCGCCGGGTAGAGAGAAGCTTCTACTCGACCTCCTGCGCGCTGCGACCCTTGTCGAGAGCTTCAAGGACGAGGAAGAAGGTAGATGGCTCTACCGCCTTACGAACGACCCGGAGTTTGTTCACATGCGCAGTCGCGCGCAGGTGGAGATTGATCGCGATCGTTCCCGTGATCGCCGCAACCCAGAACTGGTCATTCCGGTACGTGTTCGTGACGGCGACGAGTGCAGGTGGTGCGGTAAGACGGTGAAGTTCGCCGATCACAAGTCTGAGCGCGGCGGCACCATCGACAGCTTGAACGCGCATAAGGACTCAACCGTTGAGACATTGGTTGTGGCTTGTCGTGGCTGCAACTCGGACAGGAAGGATGGTAAACCTGGATTCAATCTGCTGGCAGAGCCAGCAGTGCCTTACTACGAGCCGTCGACGATTGACTTCATCAACAACCATGAATGGTCGATCGCTAATGGCATCCACATTCAGAAGGCTCAAACCGAACTGAATTTCAAACCTGCAGCAGCGCGGGTGGAAGGAGCGCCACAGGGCGCGGGAGCAGCGCGGGAAACTGCAGCAGCACCGCAGCCATCGGCAGCACACTCCACAACCGCAGCAGCGCGGGAAGACGAAACCGAGGCGGAATCAAACACGGATCCAAACGGATATCCGTTGATTATCACGGGTAGCCAGGGTGACGATCCGGGGTTGTCCGGGTCGGGTCGGGTCGGGCCGGGTCGGGCAGGTTTGGCGCGTAAGCGCCGAAGGCGCGGTAGGAGAGGAGGGAAAGATAAGTGACTGTTGATGATTTGGGTAGGAATCTTCACTGGTTGTCGGTGAGGGCTGACCTTGTCGATGATCTGCTTTTCCCTAGGCAGGCTTCGTCTGGGGAGAACGCTGGTAAGCCTCCTGCTCGGAGGAAGTCGAAGCCGCCGCTTGTGGTGGATGTGGCTGACTTCATTCGTGATGGGGAGAACACGCTCGGCTTCTGGTGCGGCCGGTTGGTGGAAGCGTGTCCCGACGTCGGGTGTCCGCCGGTCTCTCGGAGGATGGCGGCGCGTGCGGCGTGGCTCGGTGGCCACGTCCCGGAGCTAGAGGCGATGCCGTGGGTGGAGATGATGGCGGGGGAGGTCGCGTCGTTGTCGGCGATGGTGATTGATCTGGTGGACCCGTTGCCGGCGGCGTCTGACCCCGAGCCGATTGAGGAGGGCACCACGCGCGAGATCGCTGGGTGGTTGCGGCACCTTGGTTGTCCGGTTCATCGGCGGACGTTGCAACGCTGGATTGAGTCGGGGGAATTGCCTGCGCGATTGCTGCTCGATGGCCGCGTTGTTGTCCGGCTAGACGATGCTCTCGACCTGGCGAAACGCCGCCGATTCAGGAATGCGCCACCCCGTACCGTAAGCTGACGCTCGAAAGAGCTATGAGCCCCGGACGCCTGGTGAGGCCCGGGGCTCTTGTCGTGGGCGGGAGGTGGCCATGCTCTACGTCGTCACTGGCGCGCCGGCCGCCGGCAAGTCCACGTGGGTGCGCTCGCATGCCAAGCCTGGCGATCTGCGCTTCGACACCGACGCTCTGACAAACGTGCTCACGGGTCGCGAGCCTGGCAAGCACCACCACGACACGAAGTCCAAGACAGTGGCCGCGGCCGCACGGCAGGCCGGCATCGACGCGGCCCTGCCGGTGGCCACCGAGCGCGACGTCTACGTGATCCATTCCAACCTACCCAAGGACCTCGAAGCGAAGTACCGCGCGCGCCACGCCCAGTTCGTCATCGTGGACCCTGGTGAGGAAGAAAACCTGCGCCGTTGTGCCGCGCACCGCCCCGGCTACAAGCAGCGGCAAGTGCGCGCATGGTACGCCCGCCGGGCCGAGTGGCCACGAGACGCCCTCATCGTCTCCGGCTCCGAGCCCATGGGCGACGCCGCAGACCGCCGCCCCGAGCCCACCCCGCCGAAGACCACCACCGAGCGCGGCCTCGGCTGGGAGCACCAGCGCAAGCGCGAGGCACTGCTCGCCGTCCACCGCGACGGCGCGCCCTGCTGGTGGTGCGCGCGTCCCATGTACCGCGACAAGACCCGCAACTTCGACGGCCAGGCGCTCGCCGCCGATCACATCCAGGCCCGCGCCAACGGCGGCACCACCGCCGGCCGCCTGCTCCACGGCAGCTGTAACTCGGCACGGGGCAACGGCTCACGCGACGCTCTGCGCCCCGCGCTCGCCGCGACCGGGGAAGAACCCACCCCACACCCCGACAGCCCGCCAGCGGCCCCGCTAGGACCCGCTCCGGCCCTGTCACCCGCCGCCGACTACGAGCCCGCCGCGGTTTACGACTGGCCGAGCCTCTGACCCCCCTGGTCGAAATATCCGGGGCCCCCAGCCCTGACCCTCCTCGGCGCGCCCGTCAGGAGATTTGTGTGAGCGCCGAAACTCACAGAACCAGCAGGTAGCAGGCCTGCCAGACCCCCGGAAGGGAGGACCCCGTGCCAGAAGCCGAACCAACCGAAACCGCGCCGGGCAGCCTGGGCCTAGCCCGCGGACTGCTCGGGCCAGGCAAGGCCGTGTACGAAGCCCTCGTCCAGCCGGGGATGGACTTTGCCGACCTCTCGCTCTGCGAGGAGGCAGGCAGGCTCCGCGACCGGCTGGACCGGCTGCAGAAGATCATCTCCGGCGACGAGGAGGACTGGGCGCGCATCGTCAAAACCTCCGGCGAGACTCTCGTCCTGCGAATCGACGGCGCGCTGCTCGAAGCCCGCCAGCTCACCACCGTCTACCGGCAGCTGATCGGGGACATCAAGAGGAGGTGGCCGGATGTGTTCAGCGGCGCTGACGTTGACGGACTCGAAGGACTTGGCGAGCTGGCCTACTCTGACGGGTAGGCAGGAACCGGAGAACCTGGTCATGACCCCCGGCGACACCCGCCAGGGCGACGAGGTTGTCACGCTGGCCAAGCGCGCCGGGTCGAATCAGATGCCGTGGCAGTGCGGGCTCATTCGCGGTATCTCCGCAAAGACGCCCGCCGGCACGTGGGTCCACATGACCTGCGTGGTCATCGTTCCGCGACAGAACGGCAAGTCCGAGGCCATCGTCGCCCTGATCCTTTACAGGATCTTCGTCCTGGACGAGACGGTGGTCTACACCGCTCACGAGTGGAAGTCCGCCCAGCCGGTGGCCGAGCGACTGATCGAGATGATCGAAGCCCGCCCGTGGCTCGATGCACGGGTGGCCAAAAAGCTCAACTCCCAGGGCGAAGCCCGAGTCGTGCTCGCCGGGCCGCACAACCCCGCCCGTCCGAACCTCGACTCCAAGGGCGAGCCGAAGACCGGCAAGGTCATCTTCCGCACCCGCTCCGCCAAGGCAGGCCGTGGCCTGAACGAGGTGGACACGCTGATCTATGACGAGGCGTTCGACATCACCGACTCCTCGGTGGCGTCGCTCAACCCCACCCAGGACGCGGCGAAGGACCCGCAGGTGATCTACGTGTCCTCGGCGGTCAACCAGGACGAGCACCCCAACGGAGTGCAGCTGTCCTCGCTTCGCGCTGCCGCACTGCGCCGCGACGACCCGACCATGTTTCTGGCCGAGTTCCGTGTGCCGGAAGGCAGCGACCGCGAGGACCCGGCCACATGGGCGCTCGGCAACCCGAGCTACGGCGTAACCAAGAACGAGCGCAAGATCCGCAACCTCATGGCCAACATGAAAACGCCGCGTGGCCAGAAAAACTTCGACGTCGAGGCACTAGGCATCGGCGACTACTACTCCTTCGAGGAAATCGTCGAGGACACCCAAACAGTGGTGGACCTGGATTACTTCGACACCCTCCGCGACCCGGAGCCGGTGCTCGCGGGGAAGTCCTGTCTGGCCATCGACGCGTCCAACGACGTAACCAACCGAACCTGGACCATCTCGGTAGCGGTGCGCACCGCCCGCGGCGTCCACGGCCAGATCGGATACTCCGGCCCGGCCACCGTCTCCCAGATGGTCGGCTTCATCGAAAAGGTAGTGGAGCGCAACGACCCCCTGGCCGTCATCGTGGACCCTCGATCAGCGGCGGGAGTGATGATCCGCCCGCTCACCGACGCCGGCATCGAGCCGGAGGAAATGACGTCCACCAAGGTTGCAGCGGCCACACAAGGGTTTCTGCAGAAAGTCGACGATGGCGTTTTTACGCACGACGGCGACGAACGCCTTGCCGATGCCCTTGCCGTCGCCCGCCTCCGAGAGATCGGAGACGGCGGCATCGCCTGGGCGAAACGCAAGTCCGAAGGCGACATCAGCCCGCTGGTCTCCATGTCGAACGCCATGTGGGGGCTCGACGCGTTCGACGTCAAGCCCGCCGCGCCGCCACCCGCGCCGCTGCAACTCGATGACCCCGACGAGCTCACCCCCGATCCGACCGACGAACTAACCAGCCTGAACTGGTGAGAGGAGGGATAGACCATGGCCACCAACACCCCGGCCCCACCCGCGCCCACCGAGCTCGGATACATCAACCCTGGCGGACTCGATTTTTACGCAGACGCCGCCTGGGATCCGACACTCGCCCGCGAACTGCAATGGCCCGAGTCCATCACCACCTACGACCAGATGCGCAACGGCTCCGGCCAGACCGCCGCCATCATCGACGCCGTCACCCTCCCCATCGAGGGCACCAGCTGGCGGCTCGACCCCAACGGGGCACCCGACGAGATCGTCAAGTTCATCTCTGATCAGCTCGACCTACCCATCATCGGCGCCGAAGGCGAAAAACGCACCACGCGCCGCGCCAGTCGGTTCACCTGGTCGGAGCATCTGCACTCCGCACTCCTCATGGTCGTCTACGGGCACATGTTTTTCGAGCAGGTAGTCCAGCCCACCACTGACGGCAAGTGGGGTCTGCGCAAGCTCGCCCCGCGCATGCCGCAGACCATCGCCGCGATCAACGTCGCCCGCGACGGCGGCCTGGACTCCATCGAGCAGCGACCGCCGCACGACCTGCGCGTCCTGCGCCCCGGGGACTTCACCGGCAACGTCCGCATCCCCGTCAACCGCCTTGTGGCCTACAGCTACCGCCGCGAGGGCGGAGATTGGGCAGGCCGCTCACTCTTCCGTCCCGCCTACCCGCACTGGCGGGCAAAGAAGTTCCTCGAGAAGATCGAGCTGCAGGCTATCGAGCGCAACTCTATGGGCGTGCCGGTGTACGAAGCCCCCGCAGGTGCGACGGAAAAGGACATCGAAGCCGGTAAGCGCCTCGCCCAGGCGCACCGCGCCGGGTCGAACTCGGGGGCCGCGCTTCCGAACGGCGCCGCGCTCAAGCTGATCGGCGTCTCCGGTCAGCTGCTCGCGCCGCGCGAGGCGATCGAGTACCACAACGCCGAGATCGGCAAGGTCGCGCTGACCCACTTCCTCAACCTCAACAAGGGCGGCTCCTACGCGCTCGCCCGCCCGCTGGAAGAGCTTTTTACACAGTCGCTCACCGCAACCGCGGACATCGTCGCCGACACGGCCACGCAGCACATCGTGGCCGACCTCGTGGACTGGAACTTTGGGGAGGACAAAGCAATTCCGCGCGTCGTCTTCGACGACTTGCGCACAGACACCAACGCGGTGGCCAACGCTATCCGCACCCTCGCGGACGCCGGCATCATCCGCCCGGACCGCTCGCTGGAGGAATGGGTGCGCCGCGACCTCGGCGCACCCGTGAAGGACACCCCGCCGCCCGAAGGGTGGCAAACCCCGCAGGAGGTGGACGATGGCGGATAGACCCGTGCTCCGCAAGGTGCCGGACGTGGAGCTGCTCAAGACAGGGCAGTGGCCACTCGCCACCGGCACCTGCACGTTCACCACCGAGGACCTCGCAGCCGCCGTGCGCGCCGCACAGTCGCCCTCCGTCGCACGCCCAGTAATCAAGCTCGGCCACGACGACCCGCGCTTCTCGGGGGAGCCGGCTGTCGGCTTCGTCGACAACCTCCGACTCTCCCAGGACGGCTCAACCCTTGTGGGCGACTTGTGCGGCGTGCCCGGGTGGCTGGCAGACATCATGCCGTCGGCCTACCCGAGGCGCTCTATCGAGGGCCAGTTCAACTACCGCGACCAGGCCGGCACCGTCCACGAGTTCGCGCTCACCGGCCTGGCGCTTCTCGGAGTGACCCCGCCCGCGGTCGGCACGCTCGCCACCCTGCGTGACGTCGCCGCGCTCTACCAAGTCGAAGCATCGACCGGGCCAGGCGGCCCGGAGAAAGGAATCAGGACCATGCCTGAAGCAACCGTCGCCGCGGCCGCCTCCGTCGAGGACATCCGCCGCGACTTCTACGAGCAAGGACCCGGCAAGGAGACCTTCTGGTGGATCGAGGAGATGTTCCTCGCCCCGTCCGAGGTCATTGCCATGGACGACGAAACGGGTGCCTTGAAGAAGATCCCCTTCACTGTCGCTGACGACGAGTCCATCACCTGGGGCGAGCCCAAGGACGTCAAGCGCGAGTACGTCGAAGCATCCGCCCGCACGCCCGACGCCGCATGGGCGTCGCGCGAGGAATCCGCCGCCCTGGGCGAACCGGAGACACCGGCAGCTCCAGGCGAAACCCCTACCGAAACCGCAAAGGACACCATGGAGTTCACCGAAGACCAAGCGGCCAAGCTCACCGCAGCCCTCGGCCTTGCCGACGACGCCACCGCAGCCGACATCGTCACCGCCGTCGAACAGCTCGCCGCCGACAACACCCCCACCGAGACCAAGGCCAACCAGGCCGACGCGGAAGTCCCCGACGAGACCATCGTTGCCGCCGCCAAGAAGCGCGGCTTCAACCTCGTCTCCGCATCCTCCTTCGACACCATGCAAAAGCAGCTCACCGAGCTGCAGGACGACAAGCGCCGCCGCATCGTCGATGACGCCATCGCCGCCGGCAAGTTCATGCCGTCCGCCCGCGCCGCCGCCATCGAGCAGATGCGCGCCGGGCTGCTCACCGAGGAGACCATCGCAGCCATGTCTCCGATTGTCACCGTGGCCGGCTCCGAAGTTGGCCACGGCCACGGTGAAGACACCACTGACCCCGACGACGTCCGCGAAACGGACGTCTACAAGAACTGGATTTCCTAGGAGGCCCCAATGTCCGCAGTGCTTGCAAAGTTCAACACCGGCCCCATCACCTTCGCCGCAGAAGCAGCCGTCACCGGCGGCCAAGTGGTCGAAGCTGGTAGCGCCGCCCGCACCATCAAGCCGGCCACCGCCGGGTCCACCAAGATCCTCGGCGTCGCCCTGATCGACGCCGTACCCAAGGGCGAGAAGTACACCGGTACCCCCAACCACGCATCCGTGGCAATGGCCCCGGCGCACGTCCCCGTCGAAACGGAAGGCGACGTCGCACCAGGCGACCTCGTCGTTGCCGCAGCCGACGGCAAGGTCACCAAGGCCGCAGACTCCGCGCCGCAGGCGCAGATCGTCGGCCGCGTGATCGAGACCATCAACGACACGACCGTCAGCGTCCGTCTCTACTGCTAAGGAGCACCACCCATGGCTAACAAGCTTATTTCCATCGACGACGGGCGCCGCGACGTCCGCGTCTCCGACCTCATGGCCCGCCCAGAGATCATCCCCACCCGCGCCATCGACCTCCTGCGCAACGAGTTCCCCGCCGAGGACATCCTCACCGACGGCGGCACCTCCAACACCATGGAGTTCGAGTTCACCCAGCACGCGAACCGCTACATGGACTCCGACCCGGAGGTCATTGCAGAGTTCGCAGAGTTCCCGACCGTCGCGCCCTCCCACGGCGACAAGATCCTCGGCCGCGCCACCAAGGTCGGCTACCGCATGGTCTTCTCCCGCGAGATGAAGGACTTCAACCAAGTCCAGCACGTCAACAAGACCATCACCCGCGCCACCAACACCTTCAAGCGTTACAACGAGAAGCAGCTCTGGGAAGCCTTCCTCTCTGCCCCCGTCCCCGAGATCGCCGCCGGCGTGCCGTGGAACCAGCAGGGCTCCGACCCGCGATACGACATCGCCCTCGCCATGGAAACCGTCTCCTCCGGCAACGCCGTCTACGACGCGAACATCGAGGAGTCCTGGGACCCGGACATGATCGTCATGAACAAGACCATCAACCCGACCCTCGTGGCCAACGACAAGTTCAACGCCCTGTTCGACAAGGACGGCACCAACCCCGAGAACATCCGCTACACCGGCAAGCTGCCCAAGACCATCATGGGCATGGCAGGCCTCGGAGTCCGCTTCCTCGCCAAGGACCGCGTCCTCGTCCTGCAAAAGGGCGCGCCGGGCTTCTTCAAGGACCCGCGCCGCCTCGAAGCAACCCCGCTTCGCGGCGAGGACGAGTGGGGCGGCGACACCGAGACGTTCTCGTCCCGCATCTCCCAGATCCGCTTCGTCGGCATCGACGAGCCGTTCTCCGCGTGCTGGATCACGGGGGTGACCGCCTAAATGCCCCGCATCAAGATCCTCGCGAAAATCTGGCCTCAGCACATCGACGGCAGTCGCTACGAGCGCCGTACCGGCGACATCGTGGACGCCTCCGACGCCGACGCCGCCCGCCTGATCAAAACAGGCGCCGCTGAGCTGACGAAGCGCAAGGTCACCGTGGCAGACCAGAAGGACGACTCCGAGGACGCGGCCCCCAAGACCACGGAGGCCGTCGCGGAGAAGCAGGTCGAGGACGAGCTGCCGCCGCAGACCGAGACCTACCAGGACACCTTCACGCTGCTGCCCGCAGACGAAATCGACTTGCCCATGCCAGCCCAGGCCGCCAAGACCGAGCTGTGGCAGGACTACGCCATCGCCGCCGGCATGCCGGAGGCCGTCGCTCGCACCAAGAAGCGTGACGATCTGCGCAAGCTCTTCGCGTAGCGCACTGAAAAGGAGGACAACGCCATGGAGCAACCCCTCCTTGTCACCCCGGAAGACATCACCAAGCGCCTACCGGACGCTGTCAAGCCGCTAAGCCCGGGCGACCAACAGCGCGTGGCCACGCTCATCGAAGACGCCGAGTTCCTCATCCGCGACGAGTTCACCCTCGCGCGCCGGGACTTCGACGCTGAGATGGCCGTGCCGCACCGCGCGCGCACGGCGGCGCGTGTGATCCGTCAGATGGTCGCCGCGGCGATCATTGTCGGGCCACACGTCGGGGTGAAGTCTCTCTCGTCCACGACGGGGCCCGCCAGCGACTCCATCACCTACCAGGACCCGCCGAAAGTCAGCTTCGACGGCGTTTTCCTCACCGACGAGCAGCGTCGCCTGCTCGGCCTGGACGCGTTCGCCGACAGACCGTCGTACTACTACCCGCGCTCCCAGTGGGGGCCGCACGAGTAGGAGGTGCCCATGCTCATCACCCAGGGAGAAACCATCAAGGTGTTGGGCGATAACCCCGTCCGCAACGAGTTCGGCGCGGTCCTCGGCTGGAAGGTCATTCGTGAGCTGCCGAATTGCATGGTCTCGCCCGCGGGCGACCAGGTCGTCGGCGGAGAGGGGTTCGTCCAGGGTGACCTGTCCAAGCTGCAGGTGCTCGCCCCGGCTGGCTCTGTGGTCGAGGAGGGGCAGCTTATCCAGATCCGTGGCCACGTCTACCGGGTCGAGTTCGCGCCGTTCGACTACTCGGTCGGCCGCCGCCCGGTATTCAGCCGCCACCGGCCGCGAGTGATGTTTACCGCTGTCAGGGGTGATGCGCATGACCACGTCTAGGGCTATCCATCACCGGGACCCGGCGGCTTTCCGGGAGTTCATGCAGCACCCCGAGATTCAGGAGCGAGTGCAGGCTGCCGCGGCGTCCATCGTCAAGAAGATGCAGATCGCATGGCCTGACGGAGCGAACACCCCGACGATGGACAGCGTCGAGGAAGTCATCGAGGTCCGCGACGTCGAAATGGCAGATGGTCGACCGTCGATCTGGATCTTCGTCAACCACCCGTACGCCGCCGCGCACGAGGCGACCACCGGCTTCATCACGAAGTCGGTCTCCGCCTCCGGCTACCGGATCGGGTCATAGGAGGGGAGACATGGATACCGAAATCGCAGACATGCTCTTCTCCCCGGACCCGGTGGCCAAGCTCTACCGAGATCTCCGAGAAGCGCTGCCGGACACCCTGCCGGTCCACAAGTTCTCGCTGCCGGAGAAGTGGAACGCCGACAAGGACGGTGCCGCCGTCGTCGTGGCCGACGGCGCGCCGCAGGGCGGTGATACGGCCCATGACCGCGATCTGGTGCGCGTCACTGTCCACGCCCCTACGCGAGATCTCGCCCGCAACCTCGGGCGGGCGATCGCCGACTACCTGTTCAGCCCCATCGGCGGGCTGGGCCTAGCAATCATCCGCACCCGCTCTACCCGCCCGATCGTCGGGCCGGACAGCTTGCGGGGCGGTTACGTCTCCACAGCGTCGTACAGCTGTGGCCAATCACGAAGGAGCATTAATAATGTCTAAGAATCGTGCCGCGGGCTTGGACGTCCGCACCCTGGAGGACCGCGAGGTCCTTTTCTTCTTTGGCGATGATCCCGCCATCGACCGAAAGACCGGTGTGTTCGGCCCTGGCTGGCACTCTGGCGGTCTCGAGCCTGCCGACGGCTCCCACGACATGACGCGCAACGTCGAGTCCAACAAGACCAACCTCACGGGTGGCCAGACCGCGACCTCCTACCGCGCAGCTGACGTCAACAGGACCGTCAACCTGATTCAGGGGTCACCGGTACTGGACAAGATCGAGTGGCCGGACACTGTCGTGCAGGGCGGCACGCTGTACCGCAAGCACACCTCGCAGGTTGCCAAAGCGTTTACCGCGACCGTGCACAAGTACACCTCGGGCATCACGCACATCCAGGTGTCCCGCGAGAAGGCTCAGCTCACCGCCGCGGAACGCAACCGCGCAACTGATCCGGCCGGCCGCCCCGTGAACATCGACTACAACAACGGCTCCGACGAGGTCATGTTCGAGGAGCGCTACTACAAGATCGGAAAGGACGGTTCCGTGACCCAGGTCAAGGAGAAGATCTTCAAGGACATTGCGAACCTCGACAAGCTCGTCAACGACGGCAAAGCATTCGTCCCGAAGGCATCCGCCGACGGCATGAAGGCCTTCGTCCCGGTCGAGGACACCGACACCGGGGACGGCGTCGAGCTGATCGAGTTCAAGGACCCGGACACCGGCAAGACCACCACCCAGGACGAGGACACCACCTCCGTCAAGCCTGCCGGCAGCACCTCCACCTCCGGCACCACCAGCTAGACCGGATCAACGTCTTTAAAGCGCTAGGGGTGACGCACCCTGCGTGCTGGCGTAGCTCAAAGGAAGAGCTTTCAAAATCTGCGACACGCTTGGAAGACAGGTTGGGTGCGGGTTCGAGTCCCGCCGTCAGCACCCGGCGCTCGCTCTCTACTCGGCGGTTCCGAGAGAGCGAGCGCCCCAATACGTACACACCACGGAACCGCCGCAGAAGGAGGAACCGCCATGTCCGAGAAAGAACCGGTGAAGAAGAGCACCGATGTCGCCAAGGTGAAGGAGACGAAGAGTACCGGCGAAGAGCAAGCCTCTGGCCCCGAGCTCATTCACTTTGACGTCACACTGGCAAACGGCAAGGAAGTCACGCTGTCCGCACTGAAAAATGAGGAAGACTGGGACCTCGAGCTGCTCGAGCACGCTCAGCTCGGCAACACCGCCGTCTTTCTGTTCGGCGTTCTGACGTGGGCGTCCAGGTACAAACTCCGTGCCGCGGGCGCGAAGACCCCCGACTTCGAAACCATTTCGATCGCATACGGCGAGGCAACTGGCAACGTCACACCGGAGTAAACCGTGACCGTCCCGCCAATCTTCACCGAGGCAGCGGGGCGCGACAACATCACGTTTACTGTCCCGCTCGTCTCCGGCCGCCAAGTCAAAGTAGAAGCCGTCGCCGAGCCAATGTGCCTCGGCGCCGACACCGTCGCTTTGCTGGCCGCAGGCGACCACGCCATCTTTCCATTGCTCACCCCTCGCGGCATGGTCAGCTGGCAGATCGCCAGACCGAAGCAGCAAGATATCGCCACACTGTGCGAGCGGTGGGCCCTCGCCGCAGGATTAGGCGAGTACGGCTTCGGCCGCCTCGTCCATATCTTGCGCCACACCGACCTTGTCGAAGCCGACCTGCAGCGTTTCTACAACATCGACCTCTCCGGGTGGCCACGCGGAGAAATCACTACCCGCCGAGTCGTTTGTCTCGTCTCCGGTCTCTGGCACGAGCATTCTTCACTCTTCTGGTCGGAGCTGGCAGACCGCGACCCGCTCACAAAGGAAGCCACTGTTCTCGCCCAGCTCGCAAGCGCGCCGGGTGACCCCCACCCATTCCTGGTGTCGCGGGAGATCCGCCGCCAGAAAGCCGAAGACGACGCCAAGATCGCACGCATGCGTGCACGAGGTCTCTCCGGCTTACCACCACCGTCTGAGGAGGTTTGACCATGGCCAACGCTCTAGGCTGGGTGCAAGTCCCCGTGGTGCCCGTATTCAACGGCATCAACGCCAAGCTGACTAAATCGCTGGTGAAGCCAGCCGAGGACGCCGGCCGTAAAGCTGCCAAGGCCGTAGATCAGTCGGCCAAAGACATGGCCGACAGCTTGGACCGCCAGGCTGCCGCGTCAACGCGAAAGCTGAAGCAGCTCGACCGCGAGTACGACACCGCGATGAAGCAGCGCGAGGCGCAGCAAAACCGCGTCAATGCAGCCACCCTCGAACTCGCAGCCGCGGAGGAGAAGTACCAAGCCGCGGCCGCCAAAGGCAAGAACACCGATGCGGAGCTAGCACGAGTCGAACGGGCGAAAGCGAAACTCACCGACGAGAACCTCAAACTCGCAGGTGCCGAGGAACGCGTCGAGAAAGCCGAGCAGGCGCATGCCGCACAGCTCAAAGACCTTGAGCAGACCCTTGCTCGCGCAGAGCAAGCTCAGCGCGAGCTGAACAACGAGGTGGAGAAGTCCCCGTCGATCTTGGGGCGTACCGGGGAGAAGATGCGCGAACTCGGCGACGCCGCCAAAAACATGGGTGGCAGGGCCATGGAGGTCGCCGAGAAGTACAAGGTGCACGCTGGCGTAGCACTAGGCGCGATCGGTGCCCTGGGCAAGGGCGCCGCGGATTACGCCTCCGAAGCAGAGCAGTCTTACGGTGCGGTCGAATCCATCTTCGGCAAGCACGCTGAGGCCATCATCTCAAAGTCGAAGGAAGCGTCTACTGCCGTCGGCCTTTCTGGTCGTGAGTACCGTGAGCTGTCGTCCTCCACAGGCGCAATGCTCAAGAACATGGGGATGCCCATGGATGAGGTATCTGGCAAGACCCAGGATCTCGTGGCGCTCGGTGCTGACTTGGCAGCCACGTTCGGCGGCCCGACAAAGGACGCGGTTGATGCCATTGGGTCGCTGATGCGTGGTGAAGCCGATCCGATCGAGCGCTACGGCGTGTCGATCAAAAAGGCGGACGTCAACGCACGAATGGCAGCAAAGGGCCTGGACAAGCTCGAGGGAGAAGCACTCAAGCAGGCCGAGGCCCAGGAGCTTTTGGCAATGCTCACGGAGCAGACTGCCGATGCACAGGGACAGTTTGCTCGCGAGACTGACACAGCAGCCCATAAGCAGCAGGTGGCCACCGCGAGAATTGACGATGCCAAGGAAGCGCTAGGCAATGTCCTTCTGCCCGTCTTGGCAGAGGCTATGGATAAGACAGCGCATCTAGCGGGGATCATCGCTGAGCACCCGCGTCTCTTCGTCGCGGCCGCAGGCGCGGTCGCCACGTTCGCCGGCGCCATTGTCGGACTGGCAACTCTCGGCGCTGTCACCCGCAACCTCCGGGAGCTATCTGACATCCTCACCGCGGGCAAGGGACTCACAAACGTCACCAAGCTCCTCGGCGGCATGAAGATCAACCCCTGGATAGCTGCGATCACCGCAGCTGCCGGAGCACTGACGTGGTTTTTCACCCAGACCGAGATCGGTAAGAAGCTGTGGGGAGAGTTTACCCAGTTCCTCACCGAGACGTGGCAGCGGATGACCGAAACGCTCGGTGCAGGCATTGACTGGATGACAGGGAAGTGGGGCCAGTTCACCGGGTTCCTTGGTGGGGTCAAAGACTCCGTCGTAGAGGTCTTCGGCATTCTCTTCAACGGCGACTTCACCGGCGAAGGCAAGCTGTTCGGCCTGGACGATGAATCGTCCGGCTTCGTGGACTTCCTGTTTGGCGTCCGCGAAGCTGCTCTCGTCGTGAAGGACGCAGTTGTTGCTGCCTTCCAGTGGATGGGGGACAAGTGGGCCGAGTTCTCCACCGGGGTAGGCCAGTTCTACGACACGTGGATCGCGCCCGCCTGGGAGCTCTTCCAGGTGGCCACGACCGCTCTAAGCGTCGCTGTAGCAGCCGAATGGCAGCGTATCGCGGACAAGGCGCGGGAGATGTGGGACATTGTCAGCCCGATCTTCGACTTCTTCCTCCAGGGGTGGCAGATACTCTCTGACGGGATCGCTGCCATCGGATCCACAGTGATTGAGGCGGTCTGGGTATCTATCCAGGCCGCTGCACAGGTCATGTGGGCTGTTCTGCAGGGCGTGTTTGAGCAGATCAAGATCGGTTTCCAGCTCGTCGGTGATGTGTTGCGCTCCGTGTGGGACAACATGATCGCACCCGTATTCGGCATCCTCCGTCAGGGCGCCGGACTGACTGCCGACATCCTCACCGGAAACTTCGCGAACATCTCCAACCGGTTCCAGTCGATGGGCGAGCACCTGCGCACCATTGTCATGGGGCCGATCTCCGTGGCCAAGGACACCTTCCTCGGTTTGGTTGCGGCCATGGGGAGGACGATGGACAACTTCAAGGAGACCGCCGTGCGTGCCGTGGCCGGTGTGCTGGCCAAGATGCAGGAGATGGTGCGAGTCCTACGCAGGATCCCCAGCCAGATCGGTGACATCTTCTCCAACGCCGGGCAGTGGCTCGTCAACGCCGGCAAGAACGTCATCCAGGGTTTCATCAACGGCATCTTGTCCATGACCGGCAAGATCGGCAACGCCATCACCTCTATCATGCCGTCCTCCATCGGCGGCATGATCGGCTTCTCGGACGGCGGCCAGCTGCCCGCCTACGCTCACGGTGGTTATCTACCGTCCGAGCCGGGTAGTGGGCTGCTGCCGCGAATCCCCGGCATTCCACGTTCCGTGCGCGACCCCATCCTGGGGTTCAACCGGGCTGGGATCCCCATTGCGCGCATCGAGCCTGAGGAATTCATCGTCAACCGCGACGACACCGCGAAGAACCTGCCACTTTTGCGCGCCATCAACTCCGGCGCCGAGATCGCATGGCAGGTGCTTAACGACGGCCGCTCCGGTGGCCACGCCCAGCCTGCCGGCGACCTTCCGGGGTACGCATCCGGCGGCGTGATCGACGCGATGAAGCGGATTGTGTTCGCCAAGTACCCGAACTGGGGCATGATCACCGATCTACGCCCGGGCGAAGCGAACAACCACGGCGCCGGCCTGGCCGTGGACTTCTCCAACGGCACCGGCAACACCCCGCAACAGCTCGCTCTCGCACGCGATCTCGCACGGGTCTACCCCGAGTCCCTAGAGCTGATCTACGACGCGCCGGGCTGGACCGGCAACATTAAAAACGGTAAGAACGTCGGCGCATTCGGACAGTTCTACACACTCGGCCAAGCAGGCCCGCACCACCACCACGTGCACTGGGCCATCAAGAACCCGCCGACCAAACCGCTCGACTCCACCGGCGGCGGCAGCGGTGGCCACACCCCCCAAGGCCCGGCCAACCTACCGCCGATGAAGTGGCCGGAGAACATGCTCACCGTCAACGCGGTGCGCGCCGGGCGAGCAATCGCCCTCCAGTTCCCCGAAGTCCAGTCAATCGGCGGCTACCGAGCAAACGACCCCTACCCGGACCACCCGTCCGGCCGCGCGCTCGACGTCATGACCTACACCAACAAGGCGCTCGGCGACCGCATCCTGAACTGGCTGTTCGACCACAACGACCAGTTCAAGATGCAGTACGCAATCTGGCAGCAAGCCATGTGGTACAAGAAGGGATCCCCGCAGCCCATGGCCGACCGCGGATCCCCAACCCAGAACCACAGGGACCACGTCCACGCCTACTTCGCCGCCTCGCCACGAGCAACCGGAAAGGAGATGTACCCAAACACCGTCGGCGCCGGTGGCGGTGCCGCCACCGCAGCCATGCAGATGGGCGACGCTAACCTGCCGCTCAACATCAGCACGGGCGCGCCGGGCGAGTCCGCCGCGGTCGCGAAGACGATCAACGTACCGAACGTGGATTACGGCACTGCGGCCCAGCTGGCCACCAAGTGGGAGGCGGAGCGCCACCGCGACGAGTCGTTGCGCGAGTACCTCAAGCGTGCCCGCGTGTACGACAAGGGCGGCATCATCCCGAAGGGCGGCATTGCTGTCAACCTCGATGACCCCGAAGTCGTGTTCCCGAAGAAGGAATCCGAGTCCTTGTTTGAGGGCATGCGGCACATGCCGGGGGTGGCGCAGTCGCTCGATGTGATCGCGCGCCACGCGCCGACGACGGCCGCGGCCATCGAGAAGGCGGCATCTATCGACTACCGCGTGGTAGGCGAGGAAATGGCCGTCGCGTTCCGCGGCGGTGACTTCGGCTACGGTGAGCTCGCCCGGGCCGTGGGAGACGAGGCCGCGGAGAAGATCGTCACGAAGCTTGCCTTCATTGGTGATCAGATCCGCGACATGCAGGACGGCTCCAATATGCGTGCCTACCTGTCGTCGCTTCGCGGCTCGGAGGCGCTCGGCCTGGCCGACCAGGTCGGCCAGCTCGTCGGCGTCACGAAGATCAACTCGACTCTTGGCGGCGTCGTCAAGGGCTTCGAGGGGATGGAAGATGCCGCAGTGCAGCAGGTCGACGCTGCCGCCGCTGTGCAGCAGGCCGAGGAGAACCTCGCGTCGGCCCGCAGGCAGTACGCGGAGATGTTGGCTGAGTCCGGGGCAGACCCGGAGGCGTCCGTCAAGACGCAGCGCAAGATCGAGGACGCGGAGCGCAAGCTGCGCGAGGCCAAGGAAGCGCCGCAGGCGAAGGGCGATACCGACGGCGCCGCGAAGGCGAAGAAAATTGCCGACGCAGAGCGCAACCTCTCCCGGGTGCGTGAGGATGCCGCCGAGGAGCTCAAGAAGTCTGGTGCGAAAAACGCCGACGAGCTGCTCAAAGCGTCTGAGGCCGTCACCGCCGCTGAGAACGAACGGTCTAAGGCTCTCGGCGTGGCCAAGATGGCCGCAAGCGCCGCCGGTCAGGCGCAGGTGGCCATGGTGCTTGAGGTCGCTGAGCTCGCCGTCAAGGTGGGCAAGTGGATTAAGGCGCAGATCGACCGGGTGCGCCAGTCCTACGTGGATGCCAAGAAGGCACTCGCCACCGGTATGGGAGAGGTCGCTAAGTGGGCTGAGTTAGTCCATGGGTGGCAAACGCAGGTGGCCACGCTGCAGCAGCAGCTTGTCCGCGGCGTCAACGAGCAGCGCGAGGCCGAGCATGCACTGCGTATCGCCACGCATGACCGCCTTACCCAGCAGGCCGCGTCGGAAATCGAGGTGGCCAAGGCCCGCCTGGGCCTGGATAAGGAGATCGAGCGCGGCGCCAAGATTGCGCAGCTAAAGATGATGGGCTTGCACGAAGACTGGGATACCTACCTCGCCTATGAGGCGCTTGTCGCCCAGGGCGTGATGGAGCAGTGGTCGGATCAGGCTATCTCGGAGCTGTACCGCTACGAGTCGGCCCGGGCTAAGGCCGCTAAGGCTGAGCTGGAAGGCCGTCTTGCTCAGGTCAAGGCCGAGGCCGCTCTTGCGGCGGCCACGCGCCAGAACACCCGCAACCAGGCTGACTTGCTCACAGCGCAGGAGCGCCTGATCAAGATGTCGGCCAAGGTCGCTGGCGTGGATCTGGCCGAGGCCACCGCTGGTGCGCAGCTTGCCAAGCTGTTTGCGCAGATGGCCGAAGTCCAGATGGGTATCGAGGACAACTGGAAGGGCCGCTGGGGCGTGGGCTTAGGCGCCCAGGGCAAGCACGCCAACGAGTACCGGGGCCAGCTCGCTCAGCGTGCCGCTATCCAGGAGTCCATCGACGCGGTGCTTGCGGAGTCCGGTCTTTCGATGGACGGCGTGGACTACGACCGCATGCTGAAGCAAATGGCCTATGTCCAGCGTCACGGTGGCGACCCGCTCAATGTGGCGCGGTCGTTTATGCCGCAGCTGGTCGAGGCGGAGTCCGCCATGATGATGCACGACTCGCTCAAGCCCATCTGGGACGCGCAGGACAAGCTCACCGAGGATAACCGCGCGATCGAGGACTTCCTCGCCGAGATCAACCTCTTCGAAGCCACAACCCCGCTTGACGAGACCATTAAGGCCCTCGACTACACCGTCAAGGGGCTAGATGATGCCTCCGAAGCGTGGGCGGACGGCAATGAGGAGCTCCGCGGCGAGTACCTCAACTCCGCGCGGGCCAATCGCGAGGTCGCCGAGTCGCTCGGCGTGCGCTGGCAGTTCGACCCGCAGTACGCCACCGGCAACATCCACGAGCGCATTGCCAAGGAAGAGACCATCTACCTCGACGGCGAGCAGATGTACACCGCAGACCAGATCGACAAGCTGCTTGAGCAGGTCACAGCTGGTTCGAACGTTCGCTACCAGATCCGCTCGTCCAGCGAGGTCGTTAACCGCAGAAGGGAGAGAATCTAATGCTCAGGGTCACCCTCACCACGGTCAAGGGGCAGAAGTATCTGCTGACCGGGACTGAAACCGAGTCGGCAGTCCTCGCCCCGGAGGCCGCCTGGGAAACGCTGGTCGGCCAGGCCACGCGCTCCGACCAGGTCGTGCCCTCGCGCGCGGGCGCTCTTGCCGGCCGCACCCGGTGGGGAGTGATAGAGCAGGACATCCAGTTCTATCTTCATGCCGACACCGGCGAGGAGATGGAGCAGGTCTATAAGGACTTCCGTCAGGGGTTCAAGGTCTGGGCCCCTGATCGCGTCCCGCGGCCCAAACCGGCAGACCTCGAGCTGGTGACCGACCACCCGGCCGCTCCGCTGTACCTCGATGTGTGGCTGGCGCGGCCGCTGCCGGGGACACCGGTGGATATGAGCACTCGCACCGACGCATTGGTCACTGCCACGCTGTTTAACTGCGATGGGCTCTTCCGCACTGCACCGAAAACTGGCACAGGGGCAGTGCGGGTGGAAAACCTCGGCGACGAGATCATCTACCCGCGACTGTCCGGCATCGGTACAGGCGGCACTGTGACCGTCCCCTCCGGGGCGAAGTTCGCGTGGCCATCAACCGGAAAGCCGGTATCCGTGAGCCTCGACCCGAGGGACTTGCGGCTACCCGGGGCCTTCCCCGAGGGCGTGCCCCCCGGCGGCAGCGCCCTATACCGCGTGCCAACTGGTGTGACCGTCAGCTACTCGACGCTCTACGCCGACCCCTGGGCATAAAACCCTCGCGGAGCCCGCCCAGCTCCGCCCCTTTTACAACGTGAACTCAATATCGGAGGTGATCCTCGTGACCGACTGGCAATCCTGGCGAAAGCACGTCGACTACGTCGTGGCCACCCGCGGCTGCTGGTTCGGACTCGGCGACGGCGACGGCACCCCAATCATGACGCTGCCCGACCCCACCGGCATCACCGCACCAGACCAGTGGGCCGAAGCAGAAGACCTCTCCTTCACCATGCCGGCGCTCACAAGCGACTACCTCACCCACCCCGCCGTCGATAAGCTGATCATGAACGCCCTCGGCACGTTTAGCCGGGACGGCCGCTTGGCCACCGCAGTCGAAGACCTCACCCTCCTCGCGGCCTTCCCCGGCCCCGGCGGCAACGTCCAGCGCCGCGGCGGTGTGATCACCCATGCCGACGGCATTGACCAGGACAACGACGGCACCCCCACCGAGCTGACCATCAACGCCACGTCCATCATGGACGCCTGGAAGACGATCATCGCCGCTTCCTGGCCCGTTGCCTGGTGGAAAGCACGCCCTTACGAACGCCGCGACGACGAAGCCGGCATTCACTACAGCGAGCCCTGGGCCCTCGCCCGGGTCGAGCTCGCCACCCGAAGCACCTTCGTCTGGAAGAACGGCCCTGCGGGTTTCGTCATCCGCCGCCTAGCGCAGGAATCTATCGACGTCACCATGGCCACCCAAGCCGATCCCGATGGCACCCTCTGGGTGGACGACCCCTACCACGTCGTAGAAGTCCCCGAAACCGACACTTCCCCCGAGATCCTCCTCGAAGCTCGCGACGACACCCTCTGGGACACCGTCAGCGCCCAAGCTCGCAATGCGGGCATCGTCCTCGGAGCCCACGCCTGGTGGCCAGGAGACCCGGCCATCCGCACCTGGAAGCCGGCGAAATCCACCATGGCACCCGCAGAAGTCGACATCAGTCCCTCGCAAGGCGAATCTCAGCGGACCATCGGCCGGTACACCTACCCGCACGCCATGATCGTCCTCACCGCCAAGGAGGTGAAGTAGATGACCACCGCCGTGTCCACGCCCTACCTCGTCGCTGACTCCGCGCACGTCACCGTTATGCGGCCACTGGCATCCTCTGCCTTCGGCACCTACAACCTCCAGGTGCCGAAGGATATTGAGCTCGAGGACATTCACACCTTCGCCGCGCCGGGCAACGAGCTCGGCTACGTGGCGTCGCTCGTCAAGGGCCGTCGTGTCGGCGGCTGGGCGAGGCGCTTTGTGCGTTGCGACGTCTCCGTCACTGCCAAGGATGACCGCGACAGTCTCCGGGTCTCGGAGTCCAATGTGGACGCGGTGCTTCGGGAGGCGCGCGATCGCACCGCGGGGGATTTTTTCTTGGAGTCCTCGATCACTCAAGCGGGCCTTGGCCCGTGGGTGCCGCTCGTCGACTTCGCCGTCGGAGACCTCGTCAATGTCGAAATCTTCGGCCGCGTCGTTCAGCTCCCCGTCACCCGCATTGAGCCGATTGTCGACGATGCCGTCATCGTCGGCTGGCTCGTCCACGTCGGCGGCCAGGTCGTCGGAGACGCTAAGGCTCGAGAGGATGAGAACGCGGAGATTCGTCGTGCGTTGGTGCGTGATCAGCGTGATCTGGCGGGTCTTGAGGCGCAGGTCTCGAAGGCTGTGCGCGATTCGTCTGATGCGCGGTCTACGGCGGATTCTGCGAAGCAGGTGGCGGATGATGCGCGTCGTGCTGTGGCGAGCGCGGAGTCTGTGATTGTGCGGTCGTTGGCGGCGTCGTCGGCGTCGGTGGCGCAGGGGCATGTGTTTGCGCAGGAGGCGTACGAGTCGTACGAGAAGGCGCGGGATTCTTATGTGAGTGCGCTTTCGGCGCTTGATGAGATGGAGCGTTTGCTTGGGGAGTCTGACGCGGTGCTGCGTGAGAATGCGCAGCTTGCGGAGGATATTAAGCAGATTCATTCGCAGGTGTCTGTGTTGGGGGCGCAGGTGCGTGTGGCGTCGCAGCAGATGGGTGCGCTTCTTGGGTCTGTGTCGGGCAACGTGGCACTGTCGTTGCAGTACAGCGAGGAAGCCCGTGAGGCGGTTGCGGACGCGGCTGATTTGCGTCGTCAGGTGGATGCGCTGTTGTTGGATGCGCAGGACGCGATCACCGAGGGCCGGAAGCATGTTCAGTCGGCGTTGTCGTATTCGCAGGCTGCGGGGCGTGCTGTGTCGGACGCGCAGGCGCAGGCGAGGTTGGCGAAGCAGGAGGCTGACCGGGCCATTCAGGCGCTGGATGATGCGCAGGGCGTGAAGTCTGGGGCGGATGCTGCTGCGAAGCTGGCCGGTGAGAAACTGGCGGATTTGCAGCGCGAAGCCGACGAGACCCTGGCCGCGATTGATGTGAAGCAGAATGAGGTGCTGGCGCTTCACCAGGAGGTGCTGGTGAAGCACGGTCAGGTGATCGATGCGCATGATGTGGCGATTCGTGCGGTGGCTGAGGGTGTGAAGGCCGCTGGCGCTGCTGCCGGGTCGGCGTCGATGGGTGCGATGTATGCGCAGTTGACGGCGGAGGACGCAGCTCGGGCTGCGGATTCGGCGTTGGACGCTGCGGCGAAAAACACCGAGGCTATCGCGCTACTCACTGAGGCGCAGGAGAAGCTGGAAGAAGCCAGCTTAAAGCTCGCGGCGGCGAATGACGAGAACGCCAAGGCGATTGACACGCTCCGCGAGGCGCAGGAGCTCCAGGACCAGATCAACCTTGACCTGGTGGCTGCGGACGAGAAACTCAAAGACGCGCAGACCAAGCTGGAGGAGCAGACCGCTAACTTGAACAAGGCGGTGGGGCTCACGAATCAGGCGGTGCGCGCTGTGGGTGCCGCCGCCGGGTTCGCAGCCCAAACAGGTATGCACGCCGCGGACGTGGGCGAGAAGGCGACTAGGACGGCGGAGTCGGCGTTGGAGGCGAATGCGCTGCATGGGCAGGCGATTCTGGCCACGCAGTACAGTATTGAGTACAACAAAACCATCGCGGAAGCCCAGTTCGCCAAGAAACTTGGCTTTACCATTGAAACTGTAAACAAGCGCCTAGTGCGTGTGACGAACGTTGTCGATGGCGCAGATATCTTGATTCAGTCCAGAATTAGCTTGCAGTCGTGGGCAGGTGGGCAGTATCTGCGTGTACTTATTCCATCAAGTGCGCCTGCAGGTGATGTCTCTTGGGTTGCGGTGGTGTCGGTGAGGCTTCCCGGCAGTATCGCTGAGCAATCACGAATTTTTCCTGTGAGCCTTAAGAACCATGCGGTAGCTACGGGTGGGCAGATGTTTGCGACGTTTGTTCCTGCCAGTGCGCTTGATTTCGCGGCGAATCAAACTGTGCAAATCGATATTGAGGGTATCGCGGTGGCTCACACGATCCTTCCCATGTACCAGAAGCAGCTTGACGCGTTGACTGATGAGTATCGCAAGAAGGGGCTTCCTATCTAATCCTTGACCGTCGTGAGATGGACATTCACCTACCCATAAGGAGGTAAATATGACCACACCAAGTGTGGATTTGAACATCGCCATGCCGTACGGGGTGACGGTGCGCTCTACAGGAACGGCGATCCCGACGATTGTGGGGAAGCACCCGAAACAGAACAATGGTGTTTCGCTCAAACTGCCAGCGGGGCCGTGCCGAATTGCGGCATCGTGGGAGGGGGCGGAGGAGATGCGTCTAGTGGTGCAAAATCAGGGCGAAGCTACGTCCCGCACTGTGGCCACCATTCCAGGCGGGGGGGGGTACACGTTCCGTCATGGTCTCCGTCGGGGCCATCGCGGGCGATTCGGTGTATCTCTCCGGGGCGAAATCAACCGGAGTTACCGGCACTATCGAGGTTTACCCACTCGACATGCAGCAGTAACCGCCGGGGCGGTGGTGTAGGTGAGTACTCCGAACATCGAGCTGATCATGCCGCAGACAAAGCTGCTCACCGGGACCACAGGTGCGGGGCAACTGCTCAGAACCAGCACGGTGGACTACGTGTACCTGCCGAAAGGTACGAGCATGGTGCAGGTCGTGGCGACTGGGCTGGCGGGGGTGCGGATTCACGTCGACCTCTACAGGAAAGGAGTGGAAAAGGTGACCCTCGCTGTTGCTACCCCGTTGGCGGAGACCGAGCGGATCTACACCGCAACATTCGCCAACGCGAACGAATTCTCGGCGGGAATGTGGCTAAAAATCTGGGTATCGGGGCTGACAGCCGCACAAGCGGCAACCGGCACCGTCGGCGTGACCATCACACCAATGCAGGTCGAGTAATCGTGGGGGTGGCAGCGTGACCACCCCAAACATCAACCTCGACGTGCTCATGCCGGTGACCTACACGGGCCGAATCAAAAGCGGGAAACCTGTGTTTGTCATCGATGGCAAGGAAACCGACAAGCCAGCCGTACCATTCTCAGGCCAGGTCATGGTGCAGATTGCCGCAGGCACCAAGAACCCTGTGTTCGGATTCGCACACGCCGGCGGCTACTACTATGCGAACCTCGCTGAATCAACCGGGAAGACTTACCAGTGGCGCTGCATGTACAGCCTTGCTGTAAACACCGCCCGGGGCACTACGGCCTACCCCGCATTCGCAGTTGGCGCGAACACCACAGAGGAAGAAGGCAAACCCATCGCAATCACGTTCTACCCGATGGGCGAACACAAGAACTAACCCCCGCTTGTCGGGGGTTTACTCATTGAAAGGACAATCACTATGGCAACCCTTGAAGACGCTAAGACCATCTGCCGGGAGATTCCCGAGGAGGACCTGGGCAGGCTCTCCACCTGGATCACCCTCGAAGAACGCCCACGCAGGCGGGAGGAGCGGCGTATTGCGGACGCCGAGGCGGAGCTGGTGGCGGAGCTGCAAGAAGCGCACCCGGAGCTGGCCCCGAAGTACGCCACCCAGCTGGACGAGGTAGCCACGCTGGCAGACCTACTCGCCAAGCTTTCGGAGTGGGTGCAGCCCACATCCAAGGTCAGCTCCTACCCGCCCATGTCGCTGGTGAAGCACCAGGAGAAGGCGTACCGAGCCCGCCGCTTGACCGACAAGGAACCGGGCACCCCGTTCTCCGGCTGGGAGGACGTGACCGCCGACTTCCTGCGCCCCGAACCCATCGCCGACGGCAACGACCCGCAGGTGGGCAGCGACGCGCCGGGGTTAATCACCGAACCCGAACCGGAGAAGACGACCCCGGCACCCATGGCCCAGCCGTGGAAAGCGGGGGAGTGGTACTCCGCCGGTGAACCCGCCCTAGACAACGGGGTGGCCTACGTCTCGCAGCGTCTCCACCGCGCCACCGACACCAACCGCCCCAGCACGGGCGCGAAGGAATGGCGACCACTACCCGCATAACCCCGCAAACCCGAAGCCCCTGACCGCACACCGGCCAGGGGTTTACTCATGCCCCAAAAGGAGGCGCACGATGGCCAATCGTTGCTGGCCACTACCCAAAGACAAGATCAGGATCACGTCGCGTTTCGCTGGCCGCATCAACCCCGTCACCGGGCGTCGCGAGACGCACTCCGGCACGGACTTCGGCGCGCCGGACGGCACACCGTTCTACGCGGTGGCGGACGGCACCGTGCAGCATGTCGGCCCCGCGTCCGGCTACGGCCACATGATCGTGCTCGACCACCCCGCCGAGGTCGGCGGGGGCTGCTCGGAGTACGGCCACATGTGGAACGCCTACGCCACCGGCTTAAAGGTGGGCGACAAGGTGAAGAAGGGGCAGCTGATCGGCTATGTCGGCTCCAACGGCCAATCCACCGGCCCGCACCTGCACCTGACCATCTACGAGCGCGGCTACCGCTCGAAACGAGTGGACCCCGAAACGTGGCTGGCGGGCGCGGACTACCCCGACGAGAACGGCGCACCTGCGAAGCCGTGGACGCCACCGGAGGTACCGGGCACCATCTTCGGCATCGACATCTCCAGCTGGCAGAAGAACTACCCGCTGTCGAAGGTCAAGGCGGACGGGATGGAGTTCGTCATCATCCGTCTGTGCGACGGCACCTACTCCGACCCCCTTTTCAAGTCGCACCTCGCCGACGCCGAAAAGCAAGGCCTGCTGGTGTCCACCTACTGGTACCTGCGCGCCCCCTCGGAGAGCAGCACCATCGCCCAGCAGGTGGACGTGATCGACAAGCAGATGGACGGCCGGCGCGACCTCGGCGTGTGGATCGACGTCGAATCCGTGGACAAAGCAGGCCGCAAGCTGCTCACCAACGATGATGTGTGGGCAGCGAAGCGCGAGCTGGAGCGTCGCGGGTACTACGTCGCCGGCATCTACTCCGGCGCGTGGTACTGGGAACACATGCCCGGAGGGGAGCCGCCGATGGAGGGCCTGGGGTACCTGTGGGTGTCGAACTACGGGCAAAACCGCAAGGGCGACCCCCGTGATACCTACCTCGCGGACGGTGGCGACCAGCACCGCGGCTGGACCTACCCGCTCGGCAACCGCAAACCCGATTTGCTGCAGTTCGGCTCCGAGGGCGTCGTAGGCGACAAGTACCCCATCGACGTGAACGCCTTCAAGGGCACCCGCGACCAACTCGCCCACATCTTCCACCCCGACCATCACCCGAAGGAGGCACCCGTGAGCTCCACCGCAATCACCGCATGGACCGACGGGCCCGCAGCACTCAACGACGCCAAAATCGCAGCCCAGGCCAACCAGGCCGTGCTCACCGAGCCGATCACATCGCTCATCGACGACACGCAGCAATTCCCGCCACGCACCATGATCGCGCTCATCGACGCCGCGACCTGGCGGCAAAACGTGCTCATGGAGGCCATCTGCCGCAAGCTCGGCCTCGACCCGGAGCAGATCATCGCTGACGCCAAGAACGGAGGAAAATAACCATGACCAACAAGCAAACCCCACGTGCCGTGATCGGCACCCCCTGGTTCATCCGTAAGGCCATCTACCTCGTGGTCACCGTCGTCGGCTTGGTCGCTGTCGTCCTCGGCTGGGTCACCCCGGGTGATGTGGACGTGTGGCTTACCCAGGTCGGCTCACTCGCCGCCGTGGTCGGTGGCGGCATGGCCGCGATGAACACGGGCCGCGCGTCGGACAAGTCTCCCGCGCAGGAGATCGCAGACAACACCACCACAGCGGGCCCCGCTTACGCGGTGCCTCAGCCGGTGGGGGAGACGTACCAGAACATCCGCGACAGGGTGGCGATCCACAATGCCGATTGAGCACCTACCGGAGCGGTATAGGCCCGCTGCGCGGAGTTTCCGTGACTGGTGCGCCACCGACAAAGGGCTGCTACTCATCTTGTTCTTCGTGTTCGCGGTCCGCACCAGCACCTACATTTTCCAGGACGGGTGGCTGTTGCCCCACATCCTGGACATTCAAGTGCCGCTGCTGTCCTCCATGCAGTGGCTCATCGCCACGGTGGTGCTCGGCGTGGCCGTCGTGGCTCGCAGCGAGAGAATGGAGGCGGTGGGGCTGACGGTGGCGGTGCTCATGCTGGTGATCTGGGGGCTGTTGTTCGCCTGGACGGGTAAGGCCGAGTTCACCGCCCGCGGCATTCTCTACATCGGTCTAGCCGGCATGTCGCTGTACACGGTGTGGCGGGGCCAATCCGCGACGATCCGAGTGAGAGGAGGCGCTGCCGATGGAGCAGCTGAACCTGGGGGACGTGAATAACGCCTGGTCGGCGCTGGCGTTCATCGCGTCGGTCGCCATCATCACCCTGGCTGGCTGGCTGACAATGAAAACGAAGCGCTCCGCCGACAAGGACGCGGAGCAAGCCGCCCCCGTGCTAGAAGCAGCCCAGGCCGCGGCTGACCTACGCCCCGCAGTCGCCGCACTATCCACACAACTGGCGGATGTGCAGCAGGAGGTGGCGCGCATGACCCCGATTGTGCGGGTGAAGTACCCGCTCGCGCTCGACCACATTTCGGCGCTGCACTCTGCGGAGCCGGAGCTGACGAAGCGCTACCCGATCCCGCGCCCGCTACGCGAGGACATGGACGAGTAGCTAGAAACCTACTCGAAACCCTTTCGAGTAGACTCACCGCCACCCCGGCAGTCGCCTCTCACGGAAGCGTCCCACTGTCCGGCACTGACCCCCATCTTGGCCCCGCGCCAGGGTGGGGGTCTTTTTTCATGCCTACTTCACGATTCGCTTGATAGTCGGCTGGGAAAAACCAGTCGCCTTAGCGAGGCGGTACATAGTCACGCCCTGCTCGTGTGCGGCACGGATAGCATCGTCAAGCTTGCCGCGCTGGATGCGAGCTCTCCTCTCTACCTCCTGCAGCTGCATATTCTGAGAACGCACCTCTTGGAGTGCATGCTTAGCCTCGTACTCCCAGACACTAGAGAAGTCCACCAGGCGCTCTGCCAGCTCGTCCCACCCGTGGCCGTCGTCTAGTGGGACGGTAAGGGTCTCTCCGTCGGGGCGGGTAGCGACCACCTTGCCCGGGTGCCCTGAAATAGGCGCGTCCCACATTGGCGTGCCGTCTCCGCGTGTGCACCATTCGAGCGTGAGTTTCAGCGGTGGCAGCTCGCATTCAATGGTGGTGGAGGTAGCCCCGTCGAGAGCAGCTCGGATGGCCGGCTCAACGTGCTCGACCTCAAGGTCTGGTATTTCTGCGTCTCTCATAATGTCTCCTTGAGGGGGCTGGTCTGCGCCTGCCCCCGGGTTGCGGCTAGTGCTGTTCTTCGGCGATAGCGCGCTCCTCAGCGGCACGCAACTCCTCGTATTTGGCGACTGCCTCCTCGACCTTGCTGTCGATGAGTCCGCGCAGGGTGCCGTCATTGAGCACCTTGAGGAAGGCCTGCTCCTGCTCTTCGATCCATTCCCCAGTGCGAAGCTCGGCGCGGGTGGTGGGCTTTTCGTAAATGCCGGCCAGGATCTCGTCCCACGCGCCGTAGGCGATTCCATCTGCGATACTGTTGTCGATGAGCATGCGGTGGGTTTCGGATGCGCCGGTAGCCTGCTGGAAGGTGCTGCGCCAGGCCTTTTCAAGGGCTGCGCTTTCATAGGGATTGGTGCCCGTGTTGTCTTCGATGGTGAAGGTGAAGTTACCTGCCTGAGCGGTGATGATGGCTTCGATGCGGTGGGCGATGTTTCGCTCTGCGCGGTAGGCGGCGAGGTTCATTGTGATCTCCTTGCGGTGCTGCTCTCTCGCTTACACCCCTATAGTAACGCAGTGTTAGTGGTAACGCAAGTTTAGTACCGTTAGTGAGTGTCGCCCACAGTTTCGCCACGACAGGCCACCTACGACTGGGGCGGTGGCGACCTGCACTCCGGCTGGCGCTACCCCCTCAGCGGCCGCCGACCTGACCTGTTGCAGGAGGATGCGCAACCGTTGGGAAACGTGACCCCATTCGGCGCGCCGGGCGGGCCGGTTCAATCTTCGTCGGCGCACACAGAGCGCACACACACCTAGAAAACGCTGGTCATCGACGTTTAGCATGTTCCTCGTAATGAGAAGGTCGCGAGTTCGATTCTCGCAGGTGGCTCAATTTTTTTGTCCTAAACCGGGCAAGAAGCGCGGCACGACCTTGCCCACGGCGTTGCGCGGCAGCGCGTCCACGAAGTGCACGTCGCGCGGCACGGAGTGGTCCGCCAGGTGGGAGCCCACCCACTCGCGCACCCCGTCGGCGGTGATGTCGGCGCTGCGCACCACCCACACGGCGATGCGCTTGAACGTGTCCGCGTCGTCCACGCCGTGGGCGTAGACCTCGCCCACGCCCGGCATGTCCTCGAGTACCTCCACCACGGACTGGGGGTGGACGTTCTCGCCGCCGACGATGATCATGTCGTCGGAGCGCGATTGCACGTGCAGGTGCCCGTCGGCGTCGAAGTAGCCGAGGTCTCCCATCTCGATCAGCCCGTCGATCTCCACCATTTCCGTGTCGGGGTTGGTGTAGCTGCGCAGCGCCGTTTCGTTGTGCAGGAAGATGCGTCCGGTTTCGCCGACGCCGACTTCGCGCCCGTGGTCGTCGTAAAGCTTGAGCACGGTGCCGGGCGGGACTGTGCCCACGGTGGTGGGGTCGGCCTGCATCTGCTCGGGCGATGCGGCTGCGGCGAGCGCGAGTTCCGTGGAGCCGTAGACGTTGGCCAGGATCGGCCCGAAGCGTTCGGTGGTGCGGCGCAATAGCGACGGGGTGACGGCGTTGCCTGCGGAGGCGAGGTAGCGCAGCGACGAGGTGTCGTAGGACTCGTCGATGTCGAGCATCTGCTTGAAAAAGATGGGCGAGGAGATCAGCCCATCGCAGCGGTACTTCTCTATCTGCGTGAAGCACGCCTCGGCGTCGAAGATGCGTTGGGTGACGATGGTGGAGCGCGTCGCCAGCGCCACTTGCAGCGCGGACCAGCCCCAGGTGTGGAAGATCGAGGCGGTCAGCTGCACGGTATCGCCTGCGCGCCAGGGGATCGCTTGGAGGTAGCCCGCCACCACGAACGGCAGGCGCGGTTCGGGCCGCACGATGCCTTTGGGGATGCCGGTGGTGCCCGAGCTCATCAGCACCAGGTTGCCGTGTTTGGGCCAGCGGGGCAGTTGCCTATCGACGTCCCTTCGGCCCACCACCTCCCGAATACTCAGGCCCGCGCCCCCGTTTTCGTGCGCGCGGACCACGGCGAGGCCCGGGGTGGCGGGCACGCGGTCGGCGAATTCGTCGTCGACGAACAGGACGTCGATGTCGTTTTCGGCGAAGATGCCTGCGAGCTGCTCGGTGGAGGAGCCGATGTTGAGCAGGAAGATGTGCGCGCCTGCGTAGCCCTTCGCGGCGAGGGGGAGGATGATGCCGCGGCCGTTGCGTGCCATGACGCCGATGCGCAGCTCGTCGAGGCGGCGCTCGTCTTTCACGGTGAGGAGCCATTGGGCCAGGCGGCGTGAGTCGTCGCGGAGTTGGCGGTAGGTGAGGACGCCGGTGTCGTCGATGAGCGCGATGCGGTCGGGGACCGCCGCGGCGCCTTGTTCGACCTCGCGGGCGGTGGTGAACCAGTAGCGCGCGAGGTTGGGTGCCAGCGCGAGTGCCGCGCGGGGTCCGCCTTCGGCGCTGACCATGCCTGAACGTGTAACGGCGGGCACGAATCGCGCGAAAGACTTCAATAGAAATAGCGGACGGTGGGTGGGACGCATGAGAGTAATGTAGCCTACCGTTACGTAAGTGTCCCCTGTGAAAGGTTAGCCGTGTCTCTTTCCCGCCGCATCGCCGCCGCGTTTGTCGCGGCCGCAGCGCTGATCGCCCCCCTCGCCCCCGCGGCGCAGGCGCAAGAGCGCAACATGGTCATCTTCGGCGACTCCGTCATCTCCGACCCGAACATGGGCCAGTGGGCCGCCGGCAAACTCGGCCTCGACCCGCGCGGCCGCTCCGACATCACCACGTGGTGCCCGACGTCGCCGACGAGCTGGGGCAAGCGCTCCGCCGCGAAGCTGGGCCTGCCCACCCGCGACTACTCGTGCACCGGCACCGTGTCCATCCAGAAGGGCCCCCAGTTCGCCTCCGAGGTCACCCGGGCGGTCAACGACCGCGGCCTCTCTCCCGCCACCGCCCGCGTGATCATCACCACCGGGTTCAACGACACGTACCACAACGACGGCCGCGACCGCGCCGCCTTCCGCCGCGACTGGGTGGCTGCGATGGCCCCGCAGATCCGCCGTATCCGCGCCGCCGCCCCTAACGCGCGGATCCAGATCGTGGGCTACCCGAAGATCACCGCCGGCGACCGCGTCTGCCTGTTCCACATCGCCCCGAACGTCTCCGACGCCACCCGGTTTGTCCAGGTGCAGGAGTGGGAGGACTCCATCCAGTGGGCGCAGGTGGACCTGGCGCGCGCAACCGGCGTGGAGTTCCTGGACCTGAAACCCTCCACGTGGAACAACAACATGTGCGCCCCCGACAGCCAGCGCATGTGGGCGGGCCTGGTGGACTTCTACGGCGGCCCGGGTAACCTGCCCATCCACGTCAACCAGCGCGGACACGAGCACGTGGCAAACGTCATCGCCCGCTCCTAGTCTTGGGGACATGACGCAAACTGTTCAAGGAGTAATCGCCCGCGAAAAGGGCGCCCCGGTCGAGGTCGTCGACATTGTGATCCCCGAGCCCGGCCCGAACGATGTCGTGGTCAAGGTGCAGGCCACCGGCGTGTGCCACACGGACCTGGCGTACCGCGACGGCGACATCGAAGATGCGTTCCCGTTTCTGCTCGGCCATGAGACGGCTGGTGTCGTCGAGACGGTCGGCGAGGACGTCACCCACGTCGCCGAAGGCGATTTCGTGGTGCTGAACTGGCGCGCAGTGTGCGGCGAGTGCCGCGCCTGCCGCAAGGGCGACACGAAGAACTGCTTCAACA
>ERZ1029878.39-NODE-39-length-47510-cov-48.043030_pt1 | contig 47510 bp, 50 predicted proteins | sample MGYA00519234_ERZ1029878 | MGnify/ENA primary metagenome ERZ1029878 (study PRJEB33666, sample SAMEA4610928) | skin metagenome | biome: Human-associated habitat; feature: Malodor aspect; material: skin | place: Philippines | collected 2015-08 ... | reverse complement strand
AACTACAAGTAATGAAACTGACACTTGAAATCTGGCGCCAGGCTGGTCCTGACACTGAGGGCAGCTTCGAGACCGTTCAGGTCGATGACGCTGTAGAGCAGATGTCCATCCTGGAGTTGCTCGACCACGTCAACAACAACTACGTCGAAGAGGGCAAGGAGCCGTTCGTCTTCGCCTCCGACTGCCGCGAGGGCATCTGCGGCACCTGCGGCGTGACCGTCAACGGCCGCCCACACGGTGCGGGCGAGAACACTACGGCTTGCCTGCAGCGCCTATTCAACTACAAGGACGGCGACACCCTGAAGATCGAGCCGTTCCGCTCCGGCGCGTTCCCGGTGATCAAGGACCTCGCCGTGGACCGCTCCGCGCTGGACCGCGTGATGCAGCAGGGCGGCTACGTCTCCGTCAACGCCGGTACCGCACCGGACGCTGACACGATGCTGGTCAACCACCACGACGCTGAGACCGCACTGGACTACGCGGCCTGCATCGGCTGCGGCGCATGTGTGGCTGCGTGCCCGAACGGTGCGGCGCACCTGTTCACCGGCGCGAAGCTCAAGCACCTGAAGCTGCTGCCGCTGGGTAAGCAGGAGCGTTCCCGCCGTGCGCGCAACATGGTCGACGAGTTGGAGACCAACTTCGGCCACTGCTCGCTGTACGGCGAGTGCGCGGACGTGTGCCCGGCAGGTATCCCGCTGGATGCGGTCGGCGCGATCAACGCCGAGCGTGCCCGTGCTGCCTTCAAGGGTGGCGACGACTAGGCCTGCCGTATACTCCAAGTCATTGGAGTTCCGGCAGTTCCCGCAGCAAAAGAAGGAAGCAAAATAATGGGTTCCCACGCAGTTGCAGACATCCGCAACGAGTCTTTCCCTGAGTACCAGGCGAGGATTGAAGACACGTACATCGACGGCTACGACCCGGTTTCGTTGGGTGCGCCGCACTCGTCGCTCAACCGCATCCCGACCTGGGTTGCGATGGGTCTGATCCTGTCCACCCTGTTCGGCATCGGCCTGGCAGTGTGGGGCGCTGGCGCGATGGTGTACGGCTTCGGTTCCCAGACGCACGATCTGGCACAGCGCCTTTTGATCCTCGGTATCGCTGAGGCGGTCATCACCGCTGTGGTCGGCGCGATCCTCATCGTGATCGGCCGCAAAGACTACAAGGCGTACCGTAAGCGCACCGGCCGCGTGAACTAGCGGTCGTCGTCAAGTGCCCTCTCCACCAGCGGAGGGGGCATTTTTCGTGCCCGTGTCGGGGCGGCTGCTTTAATCGGGGGTATGACAGATCAGCTCATGCCCACACCGTCCAACGAGGCGGAGCGCCGCCGGGTTTTGCGCAACCACAAGATCGCGGTGACCAGCCTGCTCGGCGTCATGGCCGTGATCTTCTTGGCGTGCTCGTGGGCGCAGTCGCGCGGTGCATCGGCTGCGTGGATCGGCTACGTGCGCGCCGCCGCGGAGGCTGGCATGGTCGGCGGTTTGGCGGACTGGTTTGCGGTCACGGCGCTGTTCAAGTACCCGATGGGGATTCCGATCCCGCACACGGCGATCATCCCGAACAAGAAGGACCAGGTGGCGGACGCGCTCAGCGAGTTCGTCAGCGAGAACTTCCTCAACGCCCGCACGATCACGCAGAAGGTGATGGAGGCCGGCATTCCGGAGCGGGTGGGCAGCTGGATGGCGCAGCCGGCAAACGCGGAGCGCGTCAGCGAGGAAGTGGGCACGTTCACGGTGCGCATGGTCGAAGGCATCGACACTCGCGAGGCGGAGGCGTTCATCGACACGCAAGTGGTCGACCGGTTCGCGGACCCGATCTGGGCGCCGCCGCTCGGCCGGGCGCTCGAGGGGTTGATCGCGGACGGCAAGGTGGAGCCGGTTGTCGACGACATTGTCTCGTGGGCGCGTCGCAAGGTCGACGGCATGGAGGGCACGGTCGTTTCGCTTATCGACGAACGCATGCCCCGCTGGGCACCCCAATTTGCCAAAGACCTGGTCGGCCAGCGTGTCTACGACGAGCTGGTGTCGTTTATGGCGGATGTGGATGCTGACGACGACCATGAGGCCCGCCGCGCGGTGCGCCGTCAGATCAACCAGTTTGCCCAGGATCTGCAGTTCGACGGCGAGATGATCTCGCGGGTGGAGGCGCTCAAGGGCGACATCATGGCGTCGAATGCGGTGCGCTCGGCCTCCGCCGGGATTTGGGAGCAGATATCGAGTTCGCTGGTGGAGGCGGCCTCGGATCCGGAAAGTGCGCTTCGTCGCAAAGTGGTGGAGGCGTCGGTGGAGTGGGGCACGAAGCTTCGCGACGACCCGAAGGTGCGCGCCGATGCCGAGCGCCGGTTGGAGAAGATCACGCACTACGCGGCGGAAAACGGCGCGGACCAGATCGTGGGGATTATCGCGGAGACCATCCAGCGCTGGGATGGGCAGGAGGCCGCGGAGAAAATTGAGTTGATGGTGGGCAAGGACCTGCAGTTCATCCGTTTGAACGGCACCGTGGTCGGTGCGCTTGCGGGCCTGGTTATTTACACTGTGACACAACTGCTGTTCTTTTAGATGAAAGGTGCAAACCATGACTGACAACACCGCGAACAACAACAACGAGGTCCGCGACAACCTGCGCGATGCAGGCGAAGCGCTGCTGATGGCCGGCTCGTCTATCGGTGCTGCGCTGGGCAAGGTCGCGGGTGACCTGACGGACCGTTTCAAGTCCACTTCTGATGAGGCACGCGCGAACTTCGATTCCGCGACCACCGAGGGAGAGGTGCGCAGCGCCGCCACCAGCTTCACCGACGAGGCGGAGAAGCTGCTCAACGCTCTGCGCGAGCGTGATCTGCAGTTCACCGACGACCTGAAAGAGACTGTGACCGCGAAGATCAACGAGGCACGCGCGAACTTTAACGACCGTTTGGCCAAGGCCGACACCTCCGGCAGCACTGAGGCGCAAGGCGTGGTCAGCGAGATCCGTGCCCGCTTTGAGGAGCTCGTGGCCCGCATCCAGGACCAGGTCTCCAACTCCACCGCCAACGGCGATATCATCGACGGCGAAATTATCGAGTCGGACAACAAGCCCGGCTCCGGCAGCACCACGATCTAGAAGGTTTGGATATGGATACCGCTTCCGTCGAGCAGCTCGTGACCATCATGCGCATCCCCGCGCTGGCGGGGCAATTGCTGATGCTCGCGGTGGGGCTCGCCGGTATCGCGGCCGCCGTCATGGTCGGCATGACGCGCTCCGACGCGTTTGAGGCGGCCGGCCGCCAGTCCAAGGGCGCCTGGCTCGGCATCCTGGTCATCGCCTCGATCGCCGCGGCGCTCGGCCTGCCGTTTATCGCCTGGATCGGGGCGGTGGCAATCGGCATCTACTACTTCGATGTCCGCCCGCAGATCGCGAACATTCTCGACGGCAACGGCGGCTGGTAGGCGGGCCCAGCCGAGAAAAACCGGCTAGCTGCTGCGGGTTTCGACTTGCTGCGGCGCCTCGGCCATCGACTGCAACTCGTTGAAGTTGACGTTGTCGCCCGCCAGGGTGATCTGCAGGCCTCCGGGGACGACACGGAAGTCTTCGACACGCATGGCGCCCATCGCTTCTTCGGACATGCCCTGCGACAGCGCGTTACTCACGGCGTCGGCGACCTCGTCCGGCAGGTCGAAACCGAACAGGGCGGTGTTTTCCGCCTCGAATGCGAGTTGGCCGTCGCGCATCATCGGGTGGAGCTCAATGCCGGCCAGTCCGCCGGTGAACTCGACGGTGAAGGTTTCCTTCTCGGGGTTTGCGGTGACGTCGCTAACGGTGATCAGGTTGGATAAGAAGCCCTGATCGCCGATCTGCTGCTCCAGCTGCTGGTTCAGCATGGCGCGGACGTACTCGCCCGGCAGGTTCGTGGTCATGCGCAGCTCGTCGGCAACGGGGTCGCCACCGGCGACGCGCACATCGTTCATTTCGACAACCGTCGCAGGGTTGCCGGTGAACTGATTGCCGTCGATTTGCAGTGTCGACTGCTGGTCGACCGTCATGTGGGGGAATTTACCGCCCAGCAGACCCAGGGTGACCGGCTTCGCGCCGAAGGACACCGACGTGCCCTCGGGGGCCTGCGAGGTCACCTGGTGGGAAATGAACGCGCGGATGCCGCCTTCCGCGATGGCGAACAGGAGTAGTACTCCGGCGATGATGGAGAGTGTGACTTTCCAGGCTTTGCTCATGCGGAACAGTCTAGGAACTTGGAGCGATTGCAGACCACTCGACGGTCACCGTGTTGTCGCTGAGCCGCCGACGCTGGGGTGTCACCGGCCAGTCCACGGCCAAGTCGGCAAGCGCATGCCGCCACCGCACGCGAGGCCCGTGGGGTGCCCAGCCGGCGGCACGCTCCCAGGCGGCGTTGGCGTCGGATAAAAACGCGTGGATGGCCTCGCCGGGGACGTTGCGGTGGATCAGGGCCTTCGGCAGACGCTCCGCCACGTCGGACGGGGTTTGGGTGTGGTGGGGGTCCCAGGACAGGGTGAGGGACCGGGGGCCGGTGGCGTCGAGAAGCACCCATGCGCAACGCCTGCCCACCTCGTCGCAGGTGCCTTCGATGAACAGCCCGCCGGGGGCGAGACGCGAGCAGACGGTCTCCCACACGTCGGCGACTTGGTCGACGTCGTACTGGCGCAGCACGTTGAAGGCGCGCACGAGGTGGGGGCGGTAGCCGGCGAGTTCGAAGCCGCCGAGTTCGAAGCGCACGCCGTCGCGCGGCGGCAGGACGCGGGCGGGGTCGATCTCCAGTCCCACGACTTCGATGTCGTGGTGGATTTCGCGCAGCCAACGCGCCCATTCGACGGTGGTGGTGTGCGACGCGCCGTAGCCCACGTCGACCGCCAACGGGGACGGCACGGAGCGCAAAAGAGACTGGACCCGCGGGTTGTAGCGGGTCCAGCGGTCTGACCTGCGCAGCCGGTTGAACCCGGTGGTGCCGCGGGTGATCACCCCGTAGGGTTTTCCCGCACCCGGGGTGGCGCGCAGGTTGTGATAGTGGGGAATTAGAGGTTCTCGCTAATCCACTGGTCGGTGAGCTTCGCCTCGTTTTCGACGATCTCCTCGAGCGCCTCGGCCACCTTCGGCTCGAGTGCGGCGCCCATAAACGGGATGTCGACCTTGGCTTCGAGTTCGTAGTCGAGCTTCGTGGCCTCGCCGTCGCGGGTGGCGGTGTACTCGGCGCCAAGCGAGACCGGGGTGCCCTTCACGTCGCCGGTCATGGTGTGCTTGGCGGTGTCGCCGTCGAGTTCACCGACGTTGACGACGCGCTTCAACTTCAGGTCCTGGGACACCATCGCCTGCGCCGCCGGCGGGAGGATGGAGGTCGGCAGGATCTCGAACAGGGTCGCGGTGTTGTCCGCGAACTCGTGGAGCTCGCCCGGCTCCGGGGAAAGCTTCTCCGCGATGAACTCCCAGTACTCGCGGGTGGCGTACGCCTGCGCGACCTTTTCGATCGGCTGGTTGATGGTCACGGTGATCTCACTACGTGCAGTCATGGGGGACAGACTACCGTTGTTGGCGTGTCAACCCCATCATTTGCCTCCCTGACCACGTTGCGCGTCGGCGGCACGCCGAACGAGATCGTCGAGTGCACTACGGCTGAAGCGCTCGCGGCAACCGTCGCGCGTCTCGACGCCGCCGGCACCCCACTCATCATCGTCGGCGGCGGCTCCAACCTGCTCGTCGCGGAAGGCGCGCTGGATCTTACGGCCGTGCTGGTGCGTAACACGGGCATTTCGCTTATCGACGACACCACGTTGCGCATCCAAGCCGGCACCGTCTGGGACGACGTGGTCGCCTTCGCGGTAGAGCACGGCCTCGGCGGCATTGAGGCGCTGTCCGGCATCCCGGGATCGGCGGGTGCGACCCCGGTGCAAAACGTCGGCGCGTACGGCTCGGAGATCGCGGACGTGCTGACCCGTGTGCGCTTGTTTAACCGTGAGACGGAGACGGACGAGTGGGTGCCGGCATCCTCGCTGGATTTGGCGTATCGGTACTCGAATCTGAAGTTCACCTCGCGCGCGGTGGTGCTGGAAATCGAGCTGGCGCTGGAGAAGACGGATCTGTCGATCCCGCTGCGGCACTTAGGTGGCGAGCGGGTCTCGCTGGCCGAGGCGCGCGAATCGGTACTTGAGACGCGCCGGGCGAAGGGCATGGTGCTCGATTCCGCCGACCACGACACCTGGTCAGCCGGGTCGTTTTTCACCAACCCCGTGGTACCGGTCGCGCTCGCCGACGAGATCGAGGCGACAGTCGGCGAGGACCGCATGCCGCGATTTGCCGCCGGCGACGGCCAGGTGAAACTGTCGGCGGCGTGGCTCATCGAACGCGCCGGCTGCCCGCGCGGCTTCCCCGGCGAGGACGCACCAGCTCGCCTATCGACGAAGCACACCCTCGCCCTGACCAACCGCGGCGCGGCAACGGCGGACGACATCGCGGCGTTGGCCCGGCGGGTGCAAGGGGTCGTCGAGAAGCAATTCGGCGTTGAGCTGCACCCCGAGCCGGTCTGGGTGGGACTCTAAGACTCCGCGAGTTTTTCCAGCAGGTCGTCGCGCACCTCGCGGCGGCGGATCTTTCCCATCTGGTCCTTCGACAGTTCGTCGAAGTGGTAGAAGGTGCGGGGCACCTTGTAGCGGGTGAGGTTCTCGCGCGCGAACTCCTTGAGACCGTCCGGGTCGAGGGCTGCGCCGTCGTTGAGCACGACGCAGGCGACGACGTCCTCGGAGCCGTCGGAACGCGGGCGGCCCACCACGGCGACATCCGCGACGTCCTTGTGGGTGCGGATGACCTCCTCGACCTCCGCCGGGTAGACGTTGAACCCGCCGGTGATGATGAGCTCCTTGATGCGGGAGACGAGCTTGATAAAGCCGTCCTCCTCCATGACACCCATGTCGCCGGTGCGGAACCAGCCGTCGTGGAAGACCTTCTCGGTGGCCTCCGGGTTGTTGAAGTAGCCGCTGAACACCTGCGGCCCTTTGACTAGGATCTCGCCGGTCTCGCCGAACGGCATGTCCTCGTCCGGGTTGTCGGGGTTGACGATGCGGATCTGCGTGTCCGGGAACGGGATGCCGATGTAGCCGGGGCGGCGCTCGGCCGTCTCCGGGTTGCCCACGATGATGGGGGAGGTCTCGGTCAGCCCGTAGCCTTCGACGAGGCGGCCGCCGGTGGCTTCCTCCCATTCCTCGATGATCTCTTTCGGCAGCGACGACGCGCCGGAGAAGCCGATCTGCACCTTCGACAGGTCGACGTTGTTCTTCTTCGCCGTCTTGAGGATGCGCTCGAACACCGTGGGCACGCCGGGGATGAACGTCGGCGGGGTCTTCTTTACTGCCTGCATGATCAGGTCCGTCTTCGGCGCCGGCAGGAGCACGAGTTCGGAGCCGATGAGCACGGTCAGCGTCAACGAGAACGTCAGGCCGTAGGCGTGGAAGAACGGCAGCGTGGCCAGCATGCGCTGGTTGCCTTCCTGCAGTTCCTTCACCCACGCCTGGCCCTGCAGCGGGTTCGCGATGAGGTTCGAGTGCGACAGCGCCGCACCCTTCGGGGTGCCTGTTGTGCCGGAGGTGTAGAGGATCACCGCGGGGCTTTCCGGGGTCACGTCCTGTGGTGCTTCCAGGTCGCTGCCGAAGCCACCGATGGCGGAGCTGGTCAGCACCTCCCACGGAACGGTGTGCTTGCTCGGGCCGGTCAGCGCCGCGCGGGTCTCGAGGACCTTCGGCAGCGGGATACGCAGCGCCAACTGCTGGGCGCGCGGCATGGCCTTGGTCATGTTCACGCTAACCACGGTCTCCAGCGGTGTGTCGGCGCGCAGCTTCTCCAGGGTGTCTGCGGTCTTGTCCCACACGATGGCAACGCGCGCGCCGTGGTCCATGAACTGCGGGCGCAACTCGTGGGCGGTGTAGAGCGGGTTGTGCTCCACCGCGATCGCGCCGATCTTCTGCACCGCGAAAAACGCGGCGACGTGCTGGGGGCAATTCGGCAGCATGATGGCCACGCGGTCACCAGGGCGCACACCGAAGGCTTTCAAGCCGGCGGCGGCGCGGCGCACCTCGCGGTCGAGTTCCGAAAATGTCTGGGTGCGGCCGAAAAACCGGGTAGCCACGTTGTTGCTGTTGGCGGCGAGGTTGTCGTCGTAAAGCTCGCCGAGTGTCTTCCCGCCGTACTCCAGTGAGTGGGCAGTCCATTCGGGGTAGTAGCGCAGCCAGGGCTTGTCTTTGTTGACGTTGGCGGTCGAAGTCATGCGCACCACCCTACGCCCAAACCTACGGTTGCGTAAGGAGCTCGAGCAGGGTGTCGCGGACCTCACGGCGGCGGATCTTTCCGGTCTGGTCGCGGTTAAGCTCTTCGAAGTGGTAGAACTCGCGCGGCACCTTGTAGCGGGTTAGCCGTTCGCGCGCGAAGGACTTGAGGCCTTCGGGATCGAGCGCGGTGGCGTCGACGAGCGTCACGCACGCGACGACGTCTTCGGAGCCATCCGGGCGAGGCTTGCCGACGACCGCGATGTCCTCGATTGACGGATGCTGGCGCATCGCCTCCTCCACCTCGTCGGGGTAGACGTTGAAACCGCCGGTGATGATCATCTCCTTAATGCGCGAGACAAGTTTGATCCAGCCGTCCGGCTCCATGACGGCCATGTCGCCGGTGCGGAACCAGCCGTCGTAAAACGCGCGCTCGTTGGCCTCCGGGTTGTTCAAGTAGCCGGCGAAGACCTGGGGCCCGCGGGCGAGTAGTTCGCCCGGTTCGCCGTCGGGCATGGTGCGCGCCGGGTTGTCCGGGTCGGCGATGCGGATTTCGGTGTTGGGAAACGGCAGGCCGACATAGCCGGGGCGCCGGGTGCCGTCGAGCGGGTTACCAGCGAGGATCGGGGCGGTCTCGGTCAGCCCGTAGCCCTCGATGAGGCGTCCGCCGGTTGCGTTCTCCCACCGTTCGATGGTGTCCGCCGGCAGAGTGGACGCGCCGGAAATTGAGGTGTGGATCGACGATAGATCTACCTTGTTGTCCACCGCCCACTCGAGGATCTTGTTGTACAAGGTGGGCACGCCCGGCAGCACGGTGGGGCGGGTTGTTCGGATCGCGGCCTGATAGAGCTTCGGCTTCGGTGAGGGCACGAGCACCATTTGCCCGCCGATGGTCAGCGGCAGCGCGTAGTTCAGTGCAAGCCCATAAATGTGGAACATCGGCAGCACGCCGAGCACTTTCTCTCGCACCGCACCCCAGTCTTCCAGCCATGCGATACCCGCCTTGAGCACCGCGACGATATTGCGGTGTGTCAACGGCGCGCCTTTGGGTTTTCCGGACGTGCCTGAGGTGTACAGGATGAACGCCGGGTTCTCGGGCGCAATCTGCGGGAAGTACACCCGGCGGGGGCGGTTGCGGGTCAGCGCTTTCCAGCTCAGGGTTCCCGGGGCGGGTCCGGTCAGCTCGGCGCGCTGCTTGGTCACCGGCGGAAGCGGCAACGACAGTGCGACCTTCAGGTGTACCGGCATCGCGTCGAGCATGTTCACCGCCACGACAGTCTCCAGCGGGGTGCGCCCATGCAGGGAGGTGAAGGTGGCCGCTTCCCGGTCGAAGACGATGGCTACCTTCGCGCCGTGGTCGTTGAACTGCGGTACTAACTCTTCGGCGGTGTAGAGCGGGTTGTGCTCGACGACGACCGCGCCCACCCGGAGGATCGCCGTGATCGCTACGACGTGCTGCGGGCAGTTGGGAAGGGCTACAGCGACGCGGTCGCCGGGGCGCACGCCGAGTTCGGTGAGTCCCGCCGCGGCGCGGCCGACCTGGTCGTTGAGTTCGGCGTAGGTGAGTTCCTTGCCCATGAACCACGTTGCGGTGCTGCGCGGCTGGGTGGCCACGGCCTGGTTGAACAGGCTGACCAGGGTATCGGCGCCGATGGTGGGGTTGGGCTCGGTCCATTCGGCGTATTGGCCGATCCAGGCGTTGGTGTCCGCTGCTCCCATGACAATCTCCCGTTCGCAGTCAGGTGTATACGACATGGCGGGTAGTATAACCTACCGAACCGTAGGTTGTGTTGCGCTGCGCGGTATTGCGGGTTGCTTTACACTGGCCGCCGAACATCAATCGGGGGATTTTTGGGGGATTTCATGACCACGTTCCACGACGCCGTCGCCATGCCGGAGCTCGAACTGACTCCACCTGCCGTGCTCGACCAGACCAACCTGGTGGACCCGGTGAAGTCGCCGCCGAAGCAGGGCTGGCGCAAACTCGTCCACACCGCCACCCGCGGCCGGATCAATCCGGGCGGCTCCCGCAAAGAACTCGAGGAGCAGCAGCTTATCGACGCCATCCGCGCACCTCTTCGCGGCGACTACCGCATCGCGGTGATGAGCTTGAAAGGTGGGGTGGGTAAGACGACGACCACGGTCGCGCTCGGCGGCGTGTTCGCGCAAACCCGCGGCGACCGCGTAATCGCCATCGACGCCAATCCGGACTTAGGGACGTTGGCTCAGCGCGCCGCGACCGCGCCGCCGGCGACCATTAGGGACCTGCTGCACGCTCCTGAAACGCACCGCTACCCGCAGGTGCGCGCCTTTACCAACCAGGCCGCTTCGCGTCTCGAGGTCATTGGCTCCGAGCGCGACCCGGCCGTGTCGGAGGCGTTTTCGGAGGACGACTACCGCCGCGCGATCGACATCCTGCAGCACCACTACAACGTCATCCTCACCGACTGTGGCACCGGCCTGATGCACTCCGCGATGGCGGGTGTGCTCGACTTGGCCAACGCGCTCGTGCTGGTTACCTCTCCAGCTCTTGACGGCGCGCAATCGGCATCCGCCACCCTGGACTGGCTCAACCTGCACGGCTACGACCAACTGGCGGCAAACGCCGTCGTGGTGGTGTCCGCGTCCGCGCCGGGTAAACCGACGATCGATATGGAGAAAGTCGCCGAGCACTTCGCCTCACGCACCCGAGCCGTGCACACCATTCCGTACGACCGCCACCTGGCAGAAGGTGCGGTCGTCGACTTGGAGCGCATGGCTCCCGCGACGTTGAAGGCCTATCAGTATCTCGCGGCCACGGTGGCGCAGGACTTCGGAGCGTGGCACCGTCACGCCGCGCGGTAGTCTGGCGCGTATGCGCGTCGCCATGATTTCCATGCACACCTCCCCGCTCGAGCAGCCGGGGACCGGTGATGCGGGCGGCATGAACGTCTACGTGCACAACATCGCCTCCCAGTTGGCGCGGCAGGGCACGACGGTGGACGTGTTCACCCGTGCCACCCGTCCGAGTCAGGGTGAGATTGTGGAGGTGGAGCCGGGCTACCGGGTGATCAACGTCGTCGCCGGCCCGTACGAGGGGCTGGAAAAAGAGGACCTGCCCACCCAGCTCGCCGCCTTTGCCGGTGGGGTGGTGCAATTCACCCGGGCAAACGACGAACACTACGACCTGATCCACTCCCACTACTGGCTCTCCGGCCAGGTGGGGTGGTTGCTCGCGGATCTCGCCGGTGTGCCGCTGTTGCACACCGGGCATACGTGGGCGGCGGTGAAAAACGCCTACGGGGTCGGCGGTTCGGAGTCGGAGGCGCGGCGTATCTGCGAGCAGCAACTCGTGGATAACGCGGAGTCCCTCGTGGTCAACACCGAGGATGAAACCGCGGAGCTGGCTCGGTTTTACGACGTCAACCCCGGGAAGATCTCCGTCGTCAGCCCGGGCGCGGACACGGAACTGTTCACCCCGGGTACGAACCGCAACACCGAGCTCGCGCGGCGCCACCTGGGCATCCCACTGCACGCGAAGGTGGTGGCGTTCGTCGGTCGCCTGCAGGATTTCAAGGGCCCACACGTGCTGCTGCGCGCGATGGGCGAGGTGGTGCGCCGTGGCCGCGTCGACGGGCCGCTGCGCGTGATCATCTGTGGCGGGGCCAGTGGCGCCGGCTCGTCAGTGGAGCGCTACCGCGAGATCGCGAACGAGGAGGGGCTGCGCCACATCACGCGTTTTTTGGGCCCGCGTCCGCCGGAGGAGCTGGTCAGCATCTACCAGGCGGCGGACATCGTCGCGGTGCCGAGTTACAACGAAAGTTTCGGGCTCGTCGCCGTGGAAGCGCAGGCCACCGGCACCCCGGTCGTCGCGGCGAAGGTCGGCGGGCTGCCGCTGGCCGTCGTCGACGGTGAGACGGGGCTGCTTGTCGACGGCCACGAGCCAGAGGCCTGGGCGGATGCGCTCGAGCAGATGCTTGTCGACGACCCCACGCGCATCCAGATGGGCGAAACCGCAGTCGAGCACGCGGGACGGTTCAGTTGGGCCTCCTCGGCGAAGAAGTTGGCCGAGGTCTACGCCCGAACGCTGGACGGATACGTGCCCTGCGGTGCGGCCCGGGACGCCGGCGGTAGCTAGCGGCCGAGCGCCTCGTTGATATTTTCGGCGATCACGCCGCTGCCCCAGAATGTGAGTTCTTCGGTGTGGTGGTCCACGGCATGTTCGACCTCGGTGCGGTTGAACTGGCCGCGCACGGCCTTGTCAGCGAGGTGGCGCGCATCGCGCTGGGCCGCGCCAACAGCTTTGCGGAACTCCGCGCGCGGCTCGAGCGGCGCGTATCCGGGGTTGAGGCGGCGGATCTCGTCGTCGACACGCTGCTCCTCCACACCGGACGGGGTGAACTCGGCGCGCGGGGCGGAGGATTCGGTGACCTTGAATACCTCGTTGACCTGGCCGTCCGGCACGCCGTAAGCGTCTTCGATGATGCGGTCCGCCGGCTGCGCCTTGCCCACCGGGCCGATGCCCATCGACGAGATGCCGATAACGGCGCCGTCGCGTGGGTCGAAGTTCACCCCGCCGGAATCGCCTGGCTTATATCCGAGGTTCCACGAGTACACCGCGTTGCGGCTGCGCCCGATCTGGGTGGCGCACGGGCGCCCGGTGGTGGCACCGTCCTTGCAAATCGGCTGGCCGAAGTTGTCCACCCCGCCAGCACGCTCAGACCGGGGGTAGCGGCGTGGGCTATTTCACGAAGGCGTCGATAGCGGAGCGGATCTCTCCGGCGTGCCCGCGCGCCGCCGCGTTCGCGCGCACAGCCAGGTCCTGCGCCGCCGCGACCGGGTTGCCCGCCTGCGGGAGCTGCTGGGCCTCGCCGGCGAGCCGGGCCGCGTCGGCCTGCGCCGCGCCGACCGCGTCGTTCAGCCGGTGGTACTTGCTCGGCGCCGGTGCCGGGCGGTCTGCCGCCGCCGGGTTTTCCTGCGCGATCTCGTCGCGCAGCGTGGCAAACTCCGCGCGCTGCGCCTTCGGGGCGGGGGTGAAGGCCTGGTTCACCTGGCCGTCCGGGATGTCGTAGGCCTGCTCGAGCGCGCGGTCGACGGCCTGCGAGTTGCCGATCGGCCCGAAGCCGATGACGCTGAGCCCCACCGCCTCGCCGGTGCGCGGGTCGTAGTTGATGCCGCCCGAATCGCCCGAGGCGAAATCCAACCCGACGTGCCACACGAAGTTCTGGGTGCGCGCCACCTGCGTGCCGCACGACCGGCCCGTGCGCATGCCGTCCTTGCAGATCGGCTGGCCGAAGTTGTCGAAGGCGATCAACTGGTTGCCCAGCGACGGGTAGTCCTTCACGCCGGTGATTGCCACCGCCGGCGAGGCGGCGCCGCCCCACTGGCTGCGGGACGTCGACCAGGTGGACGCCTCCACGCCCTGGTCGAGGCGGATCATGGCCCAATCGGGCTCGTCGATGATGCGGTAAAAGTCCATTAACTCACCGTTACCCAGCGGAAACTCGGTACGCTGGGTGTCGATCTCGCCCACACGCGGGTATTTGACCTTGCCCTGGTCGTGCACCGGCGCGTAGACCACCGGCAGCACCGTTTCGCCCTTCACGTCGAAGCAGTGCGCCGCGGTGATCATGATCTGCTTGGTTTTCCCGTCCCGGGTGCGCACCGTGCCCGCGGGGCCCTGGGTGCAGCGGCCGGTGTGGGCAAACGACGTGGTGTCGTCGTAAAGCGTGGCAATGGGCGCGCCGGGTGCGGCGAGCGCGGGGGCAGCGGCGGCGGATGGGGCAGGGGTGAGCGCGACGGCCATCGCGGCCGCGGCGACGAAGCGAAAAACCTTGAGCATGCCCACGACACTAACCCCCATCCGTGGCATGCTGGACAGTATGGGTAACGGAAAGTTGATTCTCGTACGTCACGGCCAAAGTGAGTGGAACAAATCCAACCAGTTCACCGGCTGGGTGGATGTGGACCTCACCGAGCAAGGCGAGCGTGAAGCCGTCAATGCCGGCAAGCTCATTGCCGAAAAGGACGTCCTGCCGGACATCGTGTTCACCTCGCTGCTGCGCCGCGCGATCCGCACCGCCAACATCGCGCTCAACGCCGCGGACCGCCACTGGATCCCGGTCGTGCGCAACTGGCGCCTCAACGAGCGCCACTACGGCAAACTGCAGGGACTGAACAAGGCGGAGATCCGCGAACAGTACGGCGAAGACCAGTTCATGGAATGGCGCCGCTCCTACGACACTCCGCCGCCGGCCATTGACACCGACAACGAGTACGCGCAGACGAACGACCCGCGCTACGCCTTCCTGCCGGAGGTGCCCCGCACCGAGTGCCTGCAGGATGTCGTGCGCCGCTTCCAGCCGTACTACGAAGACGCGATCCTGCCGCAGGTGCTGCAGGGCAAAAACGTCATGATTGCAGCCCACGGCAACTCGCTGCGCGCGCTGGTGAAGTACCTCGACGGCATCTCCGACGAGGACATCGCAGGGCTGAACATCCCGACCGGCATGCCGCTGGTCTACGAGATCGGCGAACGCGGCCGTGTGCTCAACCCGGGCGGAACCTACCTCGACCCGGAGGCTGCCGCAGCCGCTGCTGCCGCCGTCGCTAACCAGGGTCAGAAGTAACCGCTTTACTGTGTCGCCGGTCCTCGCGTTTTTTCTCGGCGCCGCGCTGACGGTGCCCGCTGTGCTGCTCGGCCAGCGTGCCCTTCGCTGGCGCGCTCGCAACCGTGCGGTTGACGGCGGCGAGGACTCCGGTGTGAACACGATTAGCCAGGTGCTGCACCTGGTCACGCAGGGCTCGCCGACCGGCATCGTGGTGGTGGGCCGCTCCGGCAAGGTGCTCATGTCCAACGCGCGGGCCCACGACATGTCGCTCGTGCACGACGGCACCGTCAACCCGCGCGTGTTCGAGGTGGCGGAACAGGTGCTCGACGACACCGAGCAGCGCGTGATCGACCTAGTGTTGCCGCAGCGCACCACCGGAAACCGCATCCGCAACGTGCGCGCGGTCATCGCCCCGCTGACGCTGACGGACAATTCCTACGCCATCATCTACGGCTCCGACGAGTCCGAGAATGTGCGCATGGAATCGGCGCGGCGCGACTTCGTGGCCAACGTCTCCCACGAGCTCAAAACCCCGGTGGGCGGCATTTCGCTGCTCGCCGAGGCGCTGCTGCAAGACCCCACCGACCCGGAGATGGTGGTCTACTTCGGCGAGAAGCTGCACAAAGAGTCGCACCGGATGGGCGAGATGATCACGGACCTGATCGCGCTGTCGAAGCTCCAGGGCGCCGAGGCGTTACCCGATATGGCGCCGGTGCGTGTCGACGACATCATCGACGAGGCGATCACCCGCAACCACGTCACCGCCGAGAACCGGGACATCGAGATCAACCGGGGCCAGCCGAGCGGCCTGCGCGTGATGGGGGATCGTGCCATGCTCACCGTGGCGGTGGCCAACCTGATCTCCAACGCGATTCACTACTCGCCCAACGGCAAACCGGTGAGCGTGTCGCAGAAAACCGTGCGCGACAAGGCGGTGCTCATCCGTGTCACCGACCGCGGTATCGGCATCGCACCGGAGGATCAGAAGCGCGTCTTCGAGCGGTTCTACCGCGTGGACAAGGCGCGTTCGCGCTCCACCGGCGGCACCGGGCTCGGATTGGCCATTGTGAAGCATGTGGTGGCGAACCATGGCGGTACGATCAAGTTGTGGTCGCGTCCCGGGACGGGCTCGACCTTCACCATCGAATTGCCGATCTTTGATCCGGAAACCGCCCGCGCCGCCGACGGCAGAAAGGAAATTGAGGAGCAGTGACGACCATTCTCATCGTCGAGGACGAGGAGTCTTTATCGGACCCGTTGGCCTTTCTCCTGCGTAAGGAGGGCTTCGAGGCCAAGGTTGCGCCCGACGGCCAGACTGCTCTGCAGATGTTCGATACCGAGAACATCGACCTTGTTCTGCTCGACCTCATGCTGCCGGGCATGAGCGGCACCGAGGTGTGCAAGAAGTTGCGCGCCGAGTCGTCTGTGCCGATCATCATGGTCACCGCACGCGACAGCGAGATTGACAAGGTGGTGGGCCTCGAGCTCGGCGCGGACGACTACGTGACCAAGCCGTACTCCACCCGCGAGCTGGTCGCCCGCATCCGCGCGGTGCTGCGCCGCGGCCCGGAGACCGAGATCGTGGAGGACGTCGACGACCAACTGCTCCAGGGCGGGCGCGTGACCATGGATGTCGAGCGCCATACCGTGCTTGTCGACGGCCAACCGGTGCCCATGCCGCTCAAAGAGTTCGACCTGCTCGAGTACCTCATGCGCAACGCTGGCCGCGTGCTCACCCGCGGCCAACTGATTGACCGCATTTGGGGCGCCGATTACGTCGGCGATACCAAAACCCTCGACGTGCACGTCAAGCGCCTGCGCACCAAGATCGAGGAGCAGCCGTCCCGGCCCACCCAGCTGGTCACCGTGCGCGGGCTGGGCTACAAGTTCGAGGCCTGATCCGCCGCCGGGTGAGTGGCTTTCGCCTCGCGCGGCAATTCCGCGCGTGCTTCGCAGTGCTTAGCGACGACACCGTAGGCCGCCTCGCCAATCAACGCGGTTAACTCGTCCTTCATCGACTTCCAGATCGGCTCCAGCGTGCCGCCGTTGGGCGTGTGGCACTCCGGCGCACCGGTGCACCACCAATCGAAGTCTTCGCCCCCGCCGCCCCACTGGCGGCGGCCGTACTCGCCGATGGTGGTGCGCAAAATCTCCTGGCCGTCGCTGCGCTCCTGCCATTCGTCCTCGCGGGAAAACGGCACCTGCCAGCACACTTCCGGCTTCGAACCGACGATGTTGCGGCCCTCTGCCATCGCCCACTGATGCAGCGCACACCCCGGGCCGGTCGGGTGGCCGGGGCGGTTGGCGAAAATGCACGCGCCGTCGACCACCTTCGTCTTGATGTGCGGGCCGGCGTCCTCGTCGTCAGTCTCCGGCTCCAAGGCCTCGTCGACCTCCTCGTCCCACTCCAGCCACGGCTCGAGCCACGTCGGATCGGCCGCTTTGAAGAAGGCGTCGGTCTCCGCGGGGCGCAGCTGCCAGTATTTCGGGGGCATTTGCGCCACCGCGTTGTAGACGGTGTCGCGATCCTCCTCGTCGGCAATGTAGGCGCCGTGGATGCAGCAGCCGACCGCCTGGTTGGATTCGTCGATACCTAAGCACTGCGAGGTGCCGAACCGGCACGACCAGGTCGACTCCACCCAGGTCAGGTCGATGGAAAAGATGCGCTCTGGGTCATCCGGGTCGACGAATTCGAACCATTCGCGGGGGAAATCTGGGGCTACTTCACGCCCGGAAATGATGGAGCGTCCCGCCGGGGAATCCGTGGGAAAGCCGAGAAAAACCTGTTTCGGGGCTGGTTGATTCACACTTGGACACCGTAGACCCGTTACCCTGTGGTAGTGCGATTAGGTGTATTAGACGTCGGCAGCAACACCGTCCATCTTGTGGCGGTCGATGCGTACGGTGGTGCCCGCCCCACCCCGATGAGCGACTGGAAGCAACCGCTCCGGCTCGTCGAGCTGGTGGACAAGAAGGGCAACATCGAGCCGAAAGGCATCGACAAACTTGTCGACGCCGTACAGGAGGCTTCCGATCTGGCGAACAACCTCAAGTGCGAGGAAATGCTCGCCTTCGCCACCTCCGCGGTGCGTTCCGCGACCAATGCTAACGACGTACTCAAGCAGGTAAAGAAGAAAACCGGGGTGGATCTGCGCATCCTGTCCGGCGAAGAAGAAGCACGCCTGACGTTTTTGGCGGCGCGCCGCTGGCACGGTTGGTCCGCCGGCCGCATCACCAACTTCGACATCGGCGGCGGCTCGCTGGAGATCTCCTCCGGCACCGAGGAAAAGCCGGATCTTGCCGTCTCGCTCGACTTGGGTGCGGGCCGGTTGACCCACGAGTGGTTCGACACCGACCCGCCGGAGCGCAAGAAGATCAACATGCTGCGCGACTACATCGACGCCGAACTCGCTGGCCCGGCCGAGGAGTTCAAGGCGCTCGGCGAGCACGGCCTGGCGGTGGGCACGTCGAAGACGTTCCGCTCCCTGGCTCGGTTGACCGGTGCCGCGCCGTCGTCGGCCGGCCCGTTTGTCAAGCGCACGCTCACCGCGCCGGGCCTGCGCCAGCTCATCGCGTTCATCTCGCGTATGACGGCAGCCGACCGCGCGGAGCTCGAGGGCATCAACTCGGACCGCTCCCACCAGATCGTCGCCGGCGCGCTGGTCGCTGAAGCAGCGATGCGCGCGTTGAATGTTGATAAGTTGGAGATCTGCCCGTGGGCTTTGCGCGAAGGCGTAATTCTGAAACGAATCGACCAGGGCGACTTGAACGCCGATGAAGGAGACGACGACTAAATGGCCGACAAGCAGCTCACGGTTGCCGAGCTTCTCGCCCGTGCGGAGAAGGAAAACCCCTCCGCTGCGCGCCGCCCGCGGCGCCGCCGCAGCCTCGAAGACGGCGGTGTGTCGGTTGCGGAACTGACCGACTCCTTCAAGAAGGTCGAGGTCAAGCCCGCCGAGGTGAAGCACTCCAGCGTGCCCATCGACGCGCCCGCCGAAGAACCGGTAAAAAAGCCCGCCCCGAAGCAGGAGGCCGCGTCGGTCAAGGTCGTCCCGGCCAAGCCCGCCGACAAGCCGGTTGAGCCGAAGGCCGAGCGTACCGAGGCCATCACGAAGACCGATGCGCCTCGCCCGGTTGAGGACGACACGAACGTCATCCCGGTCGTGCGCGAGGACGCCGCGCCTGCAGCGCCCAAGCCGGTACAGAAGCCGGTCCCGGTACAGAAGCCAGCGCCTGAGCAGAAGCCGGCGGCTGAAGCGGACACGACTGCGCTGGTGGATGAGCCGGTGCGCGAGGATGTCGTCGATAAGCACGAGGCGGATCTGGACACCTTCGACGAGGATGCGCGCGACATCGAGGTCGAGGAGGCCTCCGTCAACCCGATCCTCATGGTGTTGCTCGTGGGGCTGGGGGTTGCGCTCGGCGTGCTCGGCTTCCTCGCGTTCAAATGGCTGTGGGCGAACGTGATGACGGTCATCGCCGCGCTGCTCGCGGTGGTTGCGGTCGTTGGTGTCGTGCTGGGCGTTCGTGCGATGCGCACTGGCCGCGACGGGTTGAACATGGTGCTCGCCGGCCTCGCCGCGGCCGTGATGGCGTTCGGACCGGCGCTGATCTAAATGCGTCGCGTAGCGGTCATCGGCGCCGGCAACATCGGCGAAGCACTCCTGTCCGGCCTTGTGAAGTCGGGGTTCGACCCGGAAAAGATCATCGCCACCAACCGCTCGCCGGAGCGCAGCGCGGAGCTGCGTGAGCGCTACGGCGTGCGCACCACCAGTGACAACCACGAGGCCGTGCAGAACTCCGACGTGGTGTTTCTGTGCGTGAAGCCGGCTGGGCTTCTCGACGTGATCGAGGAGGTCAGCGAAGGCTTCGCCGATTCCGACGACACGCCGGTGCTCGTGTCCATGGCCGCGGGCGTGACGCTCGCCGCGATGGATGAGGCCGTCGCCTCCGCGGGTGCTCCGATCGCGCGCGTGATGCCGAATACCCCCATGCTGGTGGGGAAAGGTGTGCTTGCGGTGGCGTACGGGCGTTTCGTTGAGGACGAGCAGCGCGAGGCAGTCGAGGAACTGCTCGCGGCCGCCGGCGAGGTCGTCGTGGTTCAGGAGTCCCAGATGGACGCCGTGACCGCGGTGTCCGGCTCCGGACCGGCGTACTTCTTTTTGGTCACCGAGGCGATGGTGGATGCCGCAGTCTCGCTTGGCCTCCCGCGCGATCTAGCGCAACGCTTGGCGACGACCACCGCAGCCGGCGCCGGCGCCATGCTCGACGAGGCGGACAACCCGGTGGATCTGCGCGCGAAGGTCTCCTCGCCCGCAGGTACCACTGCGCGTGCGATCCGCGAGCTGGAGGAGTCCGGTCTGCGGGGTGCGTTCTACCGTGCGATGGAGGCGTGCGCGCGCCGTTCCGCCGAGCTCGGCGAGTAGTCACACTCGTCACACCCGTCGCTGTGAGTTCACTACCTGCACACTGAAAAAATTCTTCTCATAAGTCGCACTCTGCCCACTTTTCACGTTAGGGTGGTTCAAGCACGTGCGTGTTCGTCCTGCGGGAGGGGAAGCCTGCAGCGCGTTTGCGTGCCGAGAGGTATGAATTAAGTGGTTAATGAAGATAAAGGAAAGTTCCTGACGGTTGCCGAGGTCGCGGAGATCATGCGCGTTTCCAAGATGACCGTCTACCGCCTCGTTCACTCCGGCGAGCTGCCTGCCGTGCGCGTGGGCCGTTCGTTCCGTGTCAACGAGAACGCGGTGAACGAATACCTGGAGTCCTCCGTCTACGACGTGGGGTAAAACCAGCCGCTCGGTGCCCGTCCCCGCCCGCTATTCGGAAGGAGGCGGGCACTTCGCATTTTTGGCCGGGGGTATGCCCGCCTGTATGATTGGCGTGTTCAGGTCGGCCGCCACCTGGTGGAGTGTGCACCTTCTCCGGGGCCGCGCAAGCGGTCGCGCCGGCCACGTACGGTCGTACTCAACGTTAGAAAAGAGGAAACCTCATGGGTTCAGTGATCAAGAAGCGTCGCAAGCGCATGTCGAAGAAGAAGCACCGCAAGATGCTGCGTCGCACCCGCGTGCAGCGTCGTAAGCTCGGCAAGTAAGCCGCGCGTCGCCCGCCTCCGCTTCGGAGGCGGGCTTTTTTCGTGCCATCGTCTGGCTCGAGGTAAAGCGGAGCTAGACGATCCGCAATCAGACCGGTCGTTTTCCCAGGCGGTAATGGTGATGATTTGCAGTAAAGGGCGAATCGTCTAGTCCGAGGTAAAGCGGAGCTAGACGATCCGTTAGGTTCGGGGGCCTCAAGGACTAGCGCCGGCGGCGCCAGAGCAGGTACGCCGCGCCGGCAGCTCCCACCACCGGCAGTGCGAAGGTGCGCAGGACTCGGCGCAGGGAGCGGTAATCCCGGATGGCCCAGCCTTGGGCTTTCGCGTGGCGGCGCAGCGCACGGTCCGGGTTTACCGCGACGGGGGAGCCGACCATCTCCAGCATGGGGAGGTCATTGATGCTGTCGGAGTAGGCGGTGCACTGCTTCAGGTCGAGTTGCTGCAGCGCGGCCAGGGCGGCCACGGCGTGTTTCTTGCCGGGGCCGTGGAGGATGTCACCGACGAGGCGGCCGGTGAACTTGCCGTCCTCTTCTTCGGCCACGGTGCCCAGTGCGCCGGTAAACCCAAGAGTTTCCGCAAGTGCTTGGCCGACCTGGACCGGGGTGGCGGAAACCAACCAGACTTGTTGGCCGGCGGCGATGTGCATGGAGGCCAGTTCGATGACGTCCGAATAGGACTTGTTGAGCATCTGCTTGTCGACGATCTCCTGGCAGGCCTCCTTGAGCTCGTCGACACTTTTGCCCTTGACCACGGCAAGCGCCTGCTCGCGGCCCTCGGCGATGTCGTCGGCATTTTCGGAGCCGGACACGCGGAAGCGGATCTGTTTCCACAGTGCCGGGGCGAGTTCGCGCAGGGTGATAAAGCGCTTCGTAAACAGCCCCTGGGCGAGCAGGATGAGCGAGGAGCCCTGGATGAGCGTGTTGTCGATGTCGAAAAACGCCGCGGCTTCAGTGTCCTGGGGCACCGACGGGTCCGGCGGGGTGATCTTGTGGCGGCCCGCGGTCTTGAACGCGCCACCGACGGAGTCCACGCCGAGGGCGAAGTCCTCCATCGCGATGCCGAAGGTTTCTTCTACGGCGGCGGCTGCGGCGGCTTGGCCTGCGGTGCGCTGGGCGTCGTCGTCAAGCGGGGGCAACGCGAGGTCCTCAAGAAAGCGTCGCAGGTTGCCCTGCGAGACGGACCATTGCGCGAGGAATTCCCGCTGTTCTGACATGTCGATCGGGCCCCTTCCGCTGGCGGTGTTAGCGTGGGCAATCGTACAACGCCGTAAGACACGGAGGAGCGGGGATGAAAATGGTCGAGTTGATGGTGCGGGAAACGTGCGGATCCTGCGAGCGGGTCGCAGCTCAGATCGCACCCGTGGTGGAACGGTGCGGCTCGGAGCTTGTGCTTGTCGACGTCGACGTGGACCCCGACAATGCAGCCGAATACGGCGACCGCGTGCCGGTGGTCGTCATTGACGGCGAGGAGTTCGCCTGCTGGGAAGTGGACAACAACGACCTCGAAGCGGAACTTCTGCGCTAGGGGGCTATCCTTTAGTTTGATTTTCGAGCCGGACTGGAGGAATTTGTGAGTGTTCTTGTTGTGGGGATGTCCCACAGGTCTGCTCCTGTGGCCCTGCTAGAACGGCTCAGCATGGACGCGGACGTGCAGCACGGCACGGCCGCGGCGCTGGTTGCGCGGCCCTCCCTGTCGGAGGCGATGATCATCTCCACCTGCAACCGCTTAGAGGTCTACGTGGTGGCCAACGCGTTCCACGCAGGTGTGGAGGACGTGCTGGCGGTGCTGACGGAGATCTCCGGGGTGGGCGTCGCCGAGCTGCGCCGCTACCTGTACGTGCGCTACTCCGACGCCGCCGCGGAGCACATGTTCACCGTCGCCTCGGGGCTGGACTCCATGGTGGTGGGAGAGCAGCAGATCATCGGCCAGGTGCGTTCCGCCTACGTGGACGCGGTGGAGCGCGGCACAGTGGGACCGAACCTGCACTCGCTGGCGCAGATGGCGCTGCACACCGGCAAGCGCGTGCACTCGGAGACGGGTATCGACGACTCCGGTGCGTCCATGGTCACCGCGGCGCTCGACGAGGCGATGGACGTCATGGGCGTGCAGGACTTTTCCGGCAAGAAGGCTCTGGTCTTAGGCGCGGGCGCGATGAGCTCGCTTGCGGCGACGCACCTGGGCAAACGCGGCGTGGACTCGCTGGTCATCGCGAACCGCACCCGCGACCGCGCGGAGCGGCTCGCCCAGCACTCCATCGAGGCGGGCGTGCCGGCCGAGGTGGTCGACTTCGCCGATCGCACCGAAGCGATGGGCGGGGTGGACATCGTCGTCTCAGCGACCGCGTCCGACGATTACACTGTCACCCCGGCCGACATCGCCGGCCCGGTCATGCTGGCGGACCTGTCGCTGCCGCGCGACATCGACGACGCCGTGACCGATATCGAGGGCGTGCACCTGGTCAACATCGAGTCGTTGCACGAGCACATCCGCAACGCCGGCACCGAGGATTCCCGTGCGCTGCGCGAGGCGGAGGACATCATTGACGAAGAGGTCAAGCTCTTTTCCTCCGACCAGCGCGTTCGCGGGGTAGCCCCTGTGGTGACGCGGCTGCGTCGCAACGCCGCGGAGATCTCCGGCCAGGAGCTGCAGAAACTACGCACCCGCCTGCCGGACATGGCCGAAGAGGACTTCGAGCAGGTGGAGCGGACGGTGCGGCGTGTCGTCGACAAGCTGCTGCACGCGCCGACGGTGAAGATCAAGGAGCTCGCCGCCGCATCTGAGACGGTGAGCGTGGAAGAAGCGGTAACCGAGCTGTTCGGGCTGGACCAGCCTGCGGTGTCGGTGGAGGCGCAGCGCCTCCCGTTGCCCGAGGAATTGCGCGGTAAGGAGAAGTAGATGCTCAAAGTTGGAACTCGCGGGTCGAACCTGGCCACCACGCAGGCGGGGCATGTGCGCGACGCGTTGAAGGACGCCGGATACCCGGCGGAGCTGGAAATTGTGGTCACGCCGGGCGACTTGTCGCAGGCCCCGGTGGAGCGCATCGGTGTCGGCGTGTTCACCTCCGCGCTGCGCGACGCCCTGTTCAAGGGCGAGGTCGACGTGGCGGTGCACTCCTTTAAGGACCTGCCGACTGCCGACGAGCCGCGCTCGTACTTGATCGTGCCCGAGCGCGAGGACAACCGCGAGGCGCTCATCGCCCGCGACGGGCTCACACTCGCCGACCTGCCCGAAGGCGCGCGCGTGGGAACATCTGCGCCGCGGCGTATCTCGCAGCTGCGCGCGATGCGCCCCGACCTGGACATTCGCCCGCTACGCGGCAACATCGAGCGTCGCATGAGCTACGTCGAATCCGGCGAGTTGGACGCCATCGTGCTGGCGTACGCGGGTCTGGTCCGCGGCGGCTACGGCGACCGCCCGACCGAGGTGTTCGACCCGGAGCGCTTCGTCCCGGCACCTGCGCAGGGTGCGCTTGCGGTCGAGTGCCGAGCGGACGACGCGGATACCCACGCAGCGATTGCGACGCTTATCGACGACACCGCCACCGTCCAAGCCCGCGCCGAGCGCACCGTGCTCGCCGTGCTCGAAGCCGGCTGCACCGCACCGGTTGCAGCGATGTCCCGCGTCAACGATGGTGCAATCGAGCTGCGTGCCGGCGTGTTTGCGTTGGACGGGGCGCGCCAGATCGTGGAGGACGTCACCGGCACCGACCCGGAGGACGTGGGCCGCCGCGCAGCCGAGGCGCTGCTTGAGCGCGGTGCCGCCGAGCTCATGGACTAGCGGTGGTTTTGTTCTGGGGCACATCCCTTTTATGGTGTAGATACCATACGTTCGATTCCCTCCGCGCAAAGGGTCGCTAAGCGGCGTCCACATGCGCGGGGGACGTTATTTGTGCCTAGAAGAGATTCCTCTATGACATTGCCCTCTCACACCCCCCAGCCGGGGAAGGTGATCTTCGTGGGCGCTGGACCCGGCAACCCGGAGTTGCTCACCGTCCGCGCCCGCGAGGTGATGGAAGCTAACGCTATCGCACTCGTCGACCCGGAGGTGTCGGCGGGGGTCCGAACCGTCGTCGGTTCGGCGCTTCCGGTGCCACAGGCCAAGCTCGACGAGGCAAAAGCCGTGTACGAGCAAATGTGTGCGGACGCGAAAGCCGCAGGTGCACGGCGCAAACCGCCGAAACCGGACGACCCGACCGCAGCCGAGATCGAAGAGGTCGAACTCTCGGGTGAGGGGATCGTCGACAAGGTGCGAAAAGCACTTGAGGATGCGGCGCAGTCCATCGAGGACGGCGAGGCTGGCGACGGCGACGTCATCCGGCTCGTGTGCGGCAACCCGCTGACCCGCGACGCGGTGATGGAGGAAATCTCCGCCGTCGCCGAGGCCGGCTTCGAGTTCCACGTGGTCCCGGGCATGTCGCTGCCGTCGACGGTGCCGTCGTTCGCCGGCATCGCGCTCGGTTCGACCTACACCGAGGCAGACTTGGCGAACGGCCCGGTCGACTGGGACCAGCTGGCGGCAGCTCCGCAGCCGCTGGTGTTCCAGGCCACCCAGGAGCAACTAGACGAGATGGCCTCCGAGCTGATGGAGCGCGGCTTCCAGGGTTCCACCGCGGTGACGATCACCATCAACGGCACGACCCGCCTGCAGCGCACGTTCGACGCGACGCTGCAGACCCTGGGCAAGCTGGACGCGGATCTGGAAGGCCCCCTGGTGGTCACGCTCGGCACGGTTACCGACGACCGCTCGAAGTACTCCTGGTGGGAAAACCGGCCTCTGTACGGCTGGCGCGTGCTCGTGCCGCGCGCGAAGGAACAGGCCGGTCCGATGAACGCGCGCCTGACGCAGTACGGCGCGATTCCGCAGTCCGTGCCGACGATCTCGCTCGAGCCGCCGCGCAACCCCGCCCAGATGGACCGCGCGATCAAGGGCATCGTCGAGGGCCGCTACCGCTGGATTCTGTTCACCTCCGTCAACGCGGTTGAGGCGGTGTGGAGCAAGTTTGAGGAACTGGGCCTGGACGCCCGCTCGTTCGCCGGTGTGCACCTGGGCGCGGTGGGGCAGAAGACCGCCGACGCACTGCGTGCCCGCGGCATGCAGGCAGAACTCATCCCGCACCGCACGAAGCAGAACGCGGCCGGCCTGGCGGAGATCTTCCCGGAGTACGTCGAAGACATCGACCCGGTGGGCCGCGTGCTGCTGCCGCGCGCCGACTTGGGCTCGGACGTGCTGGTCGACGGGCTTCAGGAGAAGGGCTGGGAGGTCGACGACGTCGTCGCCTACCGCACCGTGCGTGCCGCCCCGCCACCGCCGGAAACGCGCGACATGATCAAGTCGGGCGGGTTCGACGCGGTGTGCTTCACCTCGCCGTCCACGGTGAAGAACCTGGTGGGCATCGCCGGCAAGCCGCACTCGCGCACGATCATCGCGTGCATCGGCCCGGTGACTGAGGCGGAAGCGCGCGAGCAGGGCTTGCGTGTCGACGTCGTACCCGAGGTTGCCGACATCCCGTCGCTGGTCGACGCGCTGGCCGAGCACGTCGCAGGCCTGCGCGCGGCCGGCCAGTTGCCGCCGCCGCGCAAGAAGCGTCGTAAAACGGCGGCGTCGGCGTCGTCGAAAAGCAAGGCAGCTGCCGGGGAGTAACCGGCACGGCTGGGGTCGTGTCGGGGCAGCGTTCTAAGATGTGGCGCATGGCAGATTTTGAGCTCACCCGACGACCCCGACGACTGCGCCAGAACCCGGCGCTTCGCACCCTGACGGCGGAGACGAGGCTGCACCCGGCCGACTTCATCCTCCCGCTGTTTATCGCGGACGGCCTCGACGCCCCGCGCGAGATCACCTCGATGCCGGGGGTGTACCAGCACACCGAAGATTCCCTGAAAGCCATTTGTCACGAGGCGCTCGACGCCGGCGTGAAGGCCATCGACCTGTTCGGTGTGCCTCTGGAAGAGGACAAGGACGCCACCGGCTCCGTGGCCTGGGCCGAGGACGGCATTTTGAACCGCGGGATCGCGGCGCTTCGCGACGAGTTCGGTGACGACCTGGTCATCATCGCGGACACGTGCCTCGACGAGTTCACCGACCACGGCCACTGCGGTGTGATCAGCACCGATTCGCGCGGCAACGAGTATGTGGACAACGACGAGACCATCAAGCTGTACTGCGACATGGCTGTGTCCCAGGCCCGCGCCGGTGCGCACATGGTCAGCCCGTCCGGCATGATGGACGGCCAGATTGGCCAGATCCGCAAGGCGCTCGATAACGAGGGCTTCGAGGACGTGGTCATCATGGCTTACTCAGCGAAGTACGCCTCGAAGTTCTTCGGCCCGTTCCGCGACGCCGTCGGCTCGTCGCTCAAGGGCGATCGCCGCACTTACCAGCAGGACCCGGCCAACGTGCGCGAATCCCTGCTGGAGACCGAACTGGACATCGCGGAAGGTGCCGACATCGTCATGGTCAAGCCGGCGCTGCCGTACCTCGACGTGTTGGCCAAGGTCGCGGAAACCTCCCCGGTGCCGGTGGCGGCCTACCAGGTCTCAGGCGAGTACGCGATGATGAAGGCGGCCGGCGCGAACGGCTGGATCGATTTCGAGGAGACGATGATGGAGTCGCTGGTGTCCATCAAGCGCGCCGGCGCCGACCAGATTCTGACCTACTACGCCATCGAAGCAGCAAAGCAGCTCAATGGTTAGCCTCCCGCCGGTCAACCCGCAAAGCCCGAGCCACGTCGACACCGACGCTGTCGCCGAGGGCGGTAAGAAGCCGTCCGGCCCGCCGGAGCCGGTGCGTTTGATGGTGCGCTGCTGGGCCGTCATGCTCATCGGCGAGCTGATTCACCAGATCCTCACCGTCGTGTTCTCCTTCGCCGACCCTGCGCCGCTGCGCGAGGCGGCCAAGGAGCAGGCGAAGGCGAGCGGGGACGAGGTGTCCGACGGCCTGCTCAACATGGGCGTCTACGGCGCCATCGTGTTCATGGGGCTGATCCAGTTAGCGGTGCTGCTGCTCTTCGTCTTCGCGCTGCGCGCGGTGAAGACCCAGGGCTCGTGGGCCGCTAACGCGCGCCGGCTGCTGCAGATTTTCGCCGCGTTTTTTGCCATCCGCATGCTCACGTTGTTCATGATGCAGCCGACGTCAACCGCAATCCCGGTGGTGTTCTACGGCATCGACGGCGTTGTCCAGATCATTTTGGGCGTGGCGGGCATACTTGGCATCGTGTACTCCACGGATAAAGCTTCCGTGGACTGGGTTGAACCGCGGGCGAAAAAGGAGCCGTAAACACCATGGCAGGCATGTTCCCCACGATGGTTTCGGACCCGGATGATAGAAACCGGCGTTTTTCCGGCGAAGTCGGCCCGCAGTGGCCGCGCTCGCTGCGCATCGGCTACTACCTGGCCCTGGCCGCCGCCGTGCTCATGCTTGTCATCGGGTTCGTGTCGCTGGCCAACGGTGTGCCGGACAGGCTGCCGGACACCTGGATGATTGAGGGCGCCGACGAGGACCTGGTGGAGCGCTTCGCGTCCAACCTGCGGATTTTCGCCTGGAGCAACATCATCTTGGGCCTGGTCCTGTCGGGGGCAGCCTCGTATTTTTCGCGCGGGTCGAAAACAGCGCGCCGTGTCGCCGGCATCGTCACCGCCTGCGCTGTGTTTGTGAACCTCGCCGGCTTCTTCGTCGGCGTTGCCGGCTGGGCGTCCATCGCCGTTGTCGTGCTGTTGGTGTTCGCGCTGTTCTTCGCGTTCCGCCCGGACGCCAACGCGTTCGTCGATACGCGCAGCAGCGACGTGTGGAAAGGCGTGGAGTAGGTGCAATCTCACGACGGGCTTGAGGCGTGCATCGAGGAGGCCCGGCACGCCGCGCGCGAAGCCGGCATCGACCCGAACACGGCGAAGCGCGACCTCGACGGCGAACTGGTGCGCCCCAACGCCTCCTATGCCTTCGAACTTTCCGGGCTGGAAGACGGCCCGCAACTGATCGATATCGAAGAGGCGCTCGAGGCGCTGCCCGGCGTGTCCGCACGCCTGGTGTATCCCACGCGTATGGCGTGGGTGACCGCTCCGGCGAGCACCCCGCTCGGAGTGATCACCGAGACCATCGAACAGTTCGGTGTCGGGGCTGTAGTGACCGATTCCACCCTGCAGCGCCGCGCGCACGGCCGTTACTGGCAGGAGCACCCGATGCCGCGGCGGGCGAAGCACCGTCGCAACGAGGAAGCCAACCTCATCGCCCGCGCGCAGGGGTTCGTGCGCCCGTCGACGCGCCGCTCCCGCCGCGAGGGCGACGTGTTGTTTACCGCCCGCGACCTTGTCACCCCGACGCGGCTGTGGGTGGCGTTCTTGCTCACCATCCCAGTGCTGCTGCTCACCTACATCCCTCGCCTGGACTTTCCGGGCTGGCAGTGGGTGTGCCTCGTGCTGACCACGCCGGTGGCGCTGTGGTGCGCTTCCCCGTTCCACCGCGCGATGGCAGGCGGTGTCCGCCGCGGCATGCCGGCGCTCGACGGCGCGAGTTCGATCGCCATTTTGGCCTCGTACGTGTGGTCGTTCGCCATGCTGCTGTTCACCGAAGCCGGGGACTTGGACTTCACCACGTCCGGCAGTTGGGTGCCGCTGCGCATGTCGGACGGGCCTGAGCTCTATTTCGAGGTCTCCTGCGCGGTGACGCTTCTGCTTTTGGTCGGCCGGTACGCGTCCATGTGGGTGCGTACTGACCTGCGTGAAGCACTCGAGGCGCGCCGGCCCGGCCAAGACGACGTGTACAAGGTCGACCACCGCGACAAGCGCCACGGCCCATCGCCGGAAGAACTGCCCGCCACCGAGATCCGCCGCGGGGACGACGTGGTGCTCACCGCGGGCCAGATCATTCCGGTCGACGGGGAGGTGGTTGGCGGCTCCGGGCATATCGGTGCGGAGCTCATCGATACGCACCGCGACGACGTGCTCAAGGTCGGCTCCGTGGTCACCGCGGGATCGGTGCTGGCGCAAGGCAAGGTCAAGGTGCGCGCCAACCGCGTCGGCCACACTACGCTTTTGACCGCGGTGCAGCGCTGGCTTGACGACGCCTCCCGCTACCAAAACGCGGCCACCATGGTCTCCACCCGTACCGCGGGCCTGCTCATCCCGTTCGCCTACGTGATCGCGCTGCTGGATTTCGGCCTGTGGCTGCTGTTTACCGGCAACATCAACACCGCGGTGTCCACGGCGCTGGCGATCCTGGTGGTTGTGGCGCCGGTGAGTCTCGCGATCTCCCCGGCGCTCGCCATGCGCCAAGGCTTAGACGCCGCGGTGCGAAACGGCATGCTCGTGCGCGACGGCAACGCGCTGCGCACCTTGGCCGACACCGATACCGCGGTGTTCAACCGGGTAGGCACGCTGGTGAAGCCGGAAATGCACGTGGAGACCGTCACCGCGGTGACGGGGGAAACTAGCGAGCTGGTCATCCGCATCGCCGGTGTGCTGTCGGCGGATTCGGACCACCCCGCCTCGAAGGCGATCGTGAAAGCCGCCCGCGCCGCCCGCGACGCCCGCTCCGGGGACCCGCGCGTGCCGGACTGGATCGAAGCGTCCGGTGACACATGCTCACCCGATGGCGAGTTCCGCGGACCCATCACAGCAACCTGGGGCAACGGTGACAACGCGCGCAGCGAAACGTTCACGGCCTCGCTGTGGCGCCCGACCAACCTGTCGCAGCTGCGGGGCAAACTCTCTGTCGCGGCGACCACCGGCGGCACCCCGGTCGTAGTGCGCTGGGGCGGCAAGGACCGCGGCGTGATCACCCTGTACGACCCGGCCAAAGACGACGCCATCGAGGCCATCGACCGCCTCGAATCCATGGGCGTGGAAACAGTCATGCTCACCCGCGACACCTACCCGGTGGCGCGCCGCTTCGCGGACTTCCTTGGCATCTCCCAGGTGCTCGCCGGCATCCGCAGCCCCGACAAACCGCACGCGGTGCGCTCCCTGCACACCCAGGGCGCGAATGTGGCGATGATTGGGGACGCGTCGGTGCTGCCGTCGCTACGCGTTGCCGATTCCGGCATTCTGTTCGCCGAGGACGACCTGTTCGGCTCCAAGGAACCGCGGTGGAGCGACGACGCCGAAGTCGTGCTCATCCGCGAAGATGTCATGTCCGTGCCGCAATTGATCGAGCACGCACGCCGCATCAAGCGCATCGCCAGCAGCAACCTCGCCTTCGCAGGCATCTACAACGCCGCCGCGATCGTGCTCGCCGCCGCGGGTGTGCTGCCGCCGGTGGGCGCGACACTGCTCATGCTCGGCAGCTCGCTGTTCATCGAGGCGAAGTCGCGCCGGGCCCGCAGGTTCAAGATTTAGGGTTTTCGCCGGTAGGGTAGGGGACCATGACTAGACGCGACCTCGCCAACGCCCCGCTTCTCGAGGCCGCCCACGGCCGCACCCCGTCCCGCACCCCGGTGTGGTTCATGCGCCAGGCTGGCCGCTCCTTGCCGGAGTACCGCAAGGTGCGCGACGGCATCCCGATGCTGGATTCCTGCTTCATGCCGGAGCTGCTCGCGGAAATCACGCTGCAGCCGGTGCGCCGCCACGACGTGGACGCCGCGATCCTGTTTTCCGACATCGTCGTCCCGCTCAAGGCCGCAGGCGTGGGCGTGGAGATCGTGCCGGGCCGCGGCCCCGTGATGGACACCCCCATCCGCACGCGTGCCGACGTGGACAACTTGCCGCTTCTCGACGACACCGTCACCGAAGTCGCCGACGGCATCCGCATCATCCTGGACGAGTTGACCGACACCCAGGCACTCATCGGCTTCGTCGGCGCACCGTTCACCCTGGCCAGCTACCTCATCGAGGGCGGACCGAGCAAGAACCACGAAACAACCAAGGCGATGATGCACGCTGATCCGGAGACCTGGCATGCGCTGATGCGCCGCCTCGTGCCGACGATCACGGCGTTTCTGAACACCCAGGTCGAGGCCGGCATCGACGCGATGCAGCTTTTCGATTCCTGGGCCGGCTTCCTCACCGAGGCCGATTACCGCGAATTCGTCCTGCCGTACTCGGTCGAGATCCTGGAAACCGTCGCCGGCGAGATTCCGCGCATCCACTTCGGCGTTGCCACCGGCGAGCTGCTCGGCGCGATGTCCGAAGCCGGCAGCGAGGTCATGGGCGTGGACTGGCGCGTGCCGCTGGACACGGCGGCGAAGCGTTTCGCCTCCCCGCGCGTGCTGCAGGGCAATCTGGATCCGGCGCTGCTGTTCGCCGGCACGGGTGTGGTGCGCGGCGAGGTCGCCCGCATCAAGGCTGAGGCCGCCCGCGCGATCGAAGCCAGCGACGCAACGGGGCACATCTTCAACCTGGGCCACGGCGTGCTGCCCACCACTGACGCGGACGCGGTCACCGAAGCCGTGGCGATCATCCACGAGGAGCACTAATGAACATTGCGATCATCGGCGCGGGCCTGGCAGGCCTGACCGCCGCCTACGAACTGCGCAACTCCGGCCACAAGGTCGACGTCTACGAGGCGACCGACCGCATCGGCGGGAAGCTCTACACCGTGGCGTTCGAGGCGGGACCCACCGACATGGGTGCTGAGGCCTTCATGGCACGACGCAAGGATGCCGTGGAGTTTTTCACCGAGGTCGGCGTCGGCGACTCCCTGGTCGAGCCGTCCGGCCTGCGCTCGCTGGTCTGGGTCGACGGCGAAGCCCGCGGCCTGCCCACCGGCGGCGTGATGGGCATCCCATCTCACTCGGAAACGGTTAAGCACCTGGTCAGCGACGAGACCGCGCAGCGTATCGACGACGAAGCCAACCGCGATGGCTTCACCTGGGACACCGGCGGCGACATGAACGTCGGCAAGCTTGTGCGCGACCGTTACGGCGACGAGGTGGTGGACAACATCGTCTCGGCATTGCTTGGCGGGGTGTACTCCTGCACCGCCGACGACCTCGGCGTGCGCGCCACCATCCCGCAACTCGCCGCCGAATTCGACCGGTTGGCCGAGGCCGGCGACGGCACCGTGCACCTGTCCACCGCCATCGCCAACCTGGAGCGCTCCCGCAAGGAGATGCCGACCGGCCAGGGCGCCGTGTTCAACGCGTTCCGCAACGGCTACCAGGAGCTCTACGAAACGCTGGCGGAAAAATCGGGCGCGGATATTTACATCGACGCGTTTGTGTCGTCGATAAGCCGCGAAGGCGAGGGCTTCCGGATCAAGGGCGGAGAGGACACCGTCTACGACCACGTCATCCTCGCCGTGCCCGCGCCGACCGCGGCGCTGCTGCTCAAGGAGATCGCACCTGAGGCTGCGGAGAAGCTGCAGACGGTGCAACTGGCCAACTCTGCGGTCGTCGGCATGCGGTTCGCCACCGACGAGGGGCTGCCGGAAAACTCCGGCGTGCTCGTGGCCAACGGCGCCGAGGACGTGAAGGCGAAGGCGTTCACCCTGTCGTCGCGCAAGTGGCCGCACCTCGCCGAACGTGGCGGAGCGCTCGTGCGCGCAAGTTTCGGCCGCTTCGGCGACAACATCGCACTCACCGCGACCGAGGACGACCTCGTCGACTGGGCCCTCGACGACCTCAAAACCGTCACCGGCTTCGACGGCCGCGAGGCGGGGCTGGAGGAGATCTACGTGCAGCGCTGGTTCGGAGGGCTTCCGCGTTTCGACGAACACCACCTAGACACCGTCGCCGCCGTGCGCTCACTTCTCGACGACGTCGCCGGCATCTCCATCACCGGCGCCTGGTCCAGCGGCGTGGGCGTGCCGGCTGTAGTGGCGGACGCGCGTGTCGTCGCCAAGCAACTGCTCTAAGCCCACGGGTCGATGAGTTCGACGCCCGCGCCCTCGAAATCCTTCTTGTTGCGCGTGGCGAGTGGCGCGTCGTGCGCGCGGCAAATCGCGGCGATCATCGCGTCCGCGTCGTGAATGGGCCGCCCCATGGCGCTGCGGGTGGCGAATATCTGCCCGATGTGCAAAGCGGCGTCGATGTCGTAGTCCAGTAATGCGTTCCGCTCGATCAATTCATTCAGCATCGTACCGACGGCATCGGCAAGCTGCTGGCGTCTGCGACCTGTGGGGAGCAAAGCCACACCTGTGAGCAGCTCACCGGCAGTAATCGTGGTCGTCCACTTTTCCTCTGTGGTGCTGTGTGCCCACTCCACCACCCGTGGTTCAGGCCGGGGTTTGACCATTTCGGACAAAACGTTCGTGTCGAGGATGATCATGAGAAATCCGGGATCTCTCTCGCAGCGGTCCGCTCCGGGATTACTAATTCGTCGAAGCCACCAGACTCACGCGACAACGAGTAAAGAATGCGTGCTGCGTCCACTGGGCGTGTTCCATGTTCCAAAACGGCTCGAGCTTCATCCGCTACCGAGCGTGAGTTGCGCCTAGCCCGCACCTCCAATTGGGAGAGTGCTTCATCCGATAACCGCAACTGCTTCAACGGATCTGAGGCAGGTTCTAGTGGGCGTAAAGCCTGGGAGGCTGCGGCCTCAAGTATGCCTCTCACCTCAGATTCCATTGAACGTCCGTGCAGTTGCGCCGCTTTCTGGATTTCCTCTTTCACACCTATATCCAGACCGCGAACAGTGATCGTTGCGGTCTTGCGTTCCTTGCTGGGGGCAGACATGATTTCTCCTCTCATCTCGCAATGGTGCAGTCATAATGCTAGCAACACTGTGCGACATTCGGCTAGGGGCAAAACCGTCTTGTCCGCTAGGTTGAACACCTATGGAGCAACACGCCAACGAGCGCGACACCGCCGAAGCCGCTGAGAAGGAATGGTGGGAAGAAGAAGGCCTGCCGTGGAACGGCAAACCCACCAAAGCTGACTACTGGTGCCTCGGCTGGTTCGGCTTCGTCGGCATCTTCGGCCTGGCAATGATCCCGCTGCGTGCGTGGCTGCTCGGCCTGCACCCGCCGGTGCTGCTAGCAGTGACTGGCTCGCGCGTGGGTGCCGCGTCCACCGGCGCGTTGGCGGCGGTGGGGGAGGCACCCTACTGGCTGATCTACCTGCTTATCGGCTCGCTCGTGAACATCAAGTTCGACTGGATCTACTGGTGGGCCGGCAAACTGTGGGGCCGCGGCATCTTGGACGTCCAGGCAGCGAACTCGAAACGGGCCGCGAAGAATATCGCGCGCGTGGAATCCTGGGCGATCAAACTCGGCTGGGTGGGCATCTTCCTGGCCTATGTACCCATCCCGTTGCCGATCGCCTTTGTGGTGTTCGTGTTCATGGGCATCTCCGGTATGCCGCTGTGGAAGTTCATGGTGCTCGACTTCATCTCAAAGACCATCTGGTCGTTCCTCTACCTTGGTTTGGGCTGGTGGATCGGCGAGCCAGTCGTGGACGTGTTGAACCAGTACGCGAAGGTGGCCAACTGGGTCGCGCTTGCGCTGCTCGTCGTGGTGTTTGTCGGCATCTTCCGGAACCAGTCGAAGAAAAAGCCCGCCGCCGAGGCCGTGGGCAACGAACTCGAGGCAGGCAAGTAGCCGGGGGCTGGGTCCGCAAAATAGTTCCACACTGGTGCGAGAAGGTGTGGAACTTTTTTGGTTCTACCCGCCGACGACCTGGGGAAACGCAGCCGAGGTGGCGTGACGCGGTGAAGAAAGTTCCCCGGCCGGGAACTTTTTCGGCCGGCTAGGCGGGCCAGGCCGGCTAGGCGGGCCAGGGGCGCTAGTCGCGGTTGACCACCACGGTGGAGAAGTCCTCGTCGCCGCGGCCGGCATCCTGCTGCTGCTCCAACGACGCGAGCGCCGCGGCGACGGCCGGTAGGTCCCGGTCGGCAGAGTCGAGCATCAACCTCGCGTCCTTGGCGATGGCGTCGGCGGTGAAGTCGCCGGGGGAAGTGGAGCGCTCGCCGAGCAAGAACGGCGCCTTCATGTTCACGATGAACTCCAGCCCGGTTGAGCCGAGCATGTCCACCACCTGCTCCTCCGAAAGACCCTGGGATTCGCCCAACACCAATGCCTCCTTGAACCCCTCGATGGTCACGGCCAGGGCGAGATTGGCCAGGAGCTTGCCCGTCGCGGCTGCGGCGGCGGTGTCGACCACTTTGAGACGCTCCGGGTTGGCGGCGGCCCAGGGGGCGACGACGTCGGCGACGTGGGATCGTCGAGAAGCATCGGCGCCGCCGACGTAGACGCCCAACTTGCCGGCGCGGGCGGGCGGCAGCGAACCGACGACCGGGGTGTGGACGTAGCCGGGCACGGCGGCGGCGAACTCGGCGGCGTCGGCGGGGGAGATCGTGGTGGCATCGGCCCAGGTCACGCCGTCAGGGATCAGCCCGGGCTCGATGACGACCTCGCGCACCGTGTCCGGGCCGAACAGGGAAGTGATGACAAGGTCGGCGCCCGCAACCGCCTCGGCGGGCGAGGACGCAGCCGTTGCCCCGCGCTCCACCAGCGGTTCGGTCTTGGAGGCGGTGCGGTTCCAGACGGTGAGGGTGTGGTCGTCGACAAGCTTGAGCGCGAGCTCAGTTCCCATGCGGCCGAGGCCTAAAAACGCGATATTCATATGGCCTACGATAGACAACCATGACTTCGCAGAACCCGACTTCAGGCAACACCCAGCGCTCGGCCGAATTGTTCGAGCGTGCACAACGGTATACCCCGGGCGGCGTGAACTCCCCGGTGCGCGGCTTCGGCTCGGTCGGCGGCCAGACGCGCTTCATCGAGAGCGCGCACGGCTCGCAACTTATCGACGTCGACGGCAACTCATATGTCGACCTCGTCTGCTCCTGGGGCCCGATGGTGCACGGCAACGCGCACCCGCAGATCGTCGAAGCCGTGGAAAAAGCGCTGGTGAATGGCTTGAGCTTCGGTGCACCGACGGAGGCGGAGATTGAGATCGCCGAGCACATCGTGGCCCGCACGTCTGTCGATGAGGTGCGCATGGTCAACTCCGGCACCGAGGCGACCATGTCCGCGGTGCGACTGGCGCGCGGGTTCACGGGCCGGTCGAAGATCATCAAGTTTGAGGGCTGCTACCACGGCCACGTGGACGCACTGCTGGCCAGCGCAGGTTCCGGCATCGCGACGTTTTCCCTGCCGGATTCGCCGGGGGTGACCGGTGCGCAGGCCGCGGACACGATCGTCGTGCCGTACAACGACATCGAGGCCGTCGAGCGCGCATTCCGCGAGAACGAAGGCGAGATCGCCGCAGTGATCACCGAGGCAGCCGCCGGCAACATGGGCACCGTCGCGCCGCAGAATGACTTCAACGGACGCCTGAAAGAGGTCGCGCATCTCAACGGGGCGCTGCTCATTATCGACGAAGTGATGACCGGCTTCCGTACCTCTTACTCCGGTTGGTACGGCGTGGATCATGTCGCGGGCGACCTGACCACCTTTGGCAAGGTCGTCTCCGGCGGCCTGCCGGCGGCAGCGTTCGGCGGCCGTCGGGACATCATGGAGCACCTCGCCCCGAACGGCCCCGTCTACCAGGCGGGCACGCTGTCCGGTAACCCGGTGGCGATGGCGTCGGGCCTGGCATCGCTCAAGCTTGCCGACGAAACCATCTACCCGGTGCTCCAGCGCAACGCCGACACGCTGGCGCAGCTTGTCGACGACGCCCTGACCCGCGAAGGCGTCGCCCACCACATCCAGCGCGCCGCGACCATGCTGTCTGTCCGCTTTGCCGAGGGCGAGGGCCACAACTTCGCCGACATGCAGGCCGCGGACACCTTCCGCTACGCCCCGTTCTTCCACGCGCTGCTGGACAACGGCGTCTACGCCCCGCCGAGCGCGTTCGAGACCTGGTTCGTCTCCACGGCGCTGACCGACGAGGACTTCGGCCGCATCGAGGACGCCCTGGCCGTGGCTGCCAAGGCCGCAGCCCAGGCGGAGGCGTAACCGGTGAGCGACGCGCTGAACCCGGGCGGAGCCGCCCGCACGACGGTGCACCTCGTGCGCCACGGCGAGGTGTTCAACCCAAAGAAGATCCTCTACGGGCGCATGCCGGGCTACCACCTGTCGTCGCGCGGGCAGTCCATGGCGCGGGTGACCTCTCAATTCTTCGAGGGCCGCGACGTAACCTACGTGGCGGCTAGCCCGCTGGAGCGCGCGCAGGAGACCGCCTACCCGATCGCGGAGGTCACCGGCTGCGAGCTGCAAACCCGCGACGACATCATCGAGGCCGGCAACACCTTCGAAGGACTGCGCACCAAGGGCTTTCGCACCCAGCTGGCCAACCCGATCCGTTGGCGGCACATGACCAATCCGCTCAAACCCAGCTGGGGTGAGTCCTACGACGAGATCCTCGATCGCATGTGGGACGCCGTCATCGACGCCCGCGACATCGCCGACGGACACGAGGCGGTGCTGGTGAGCCACCAGTTGCCCATCGTCATGGTGCAGCGCCAGGTCCAGGGCAAGCCGCTGGCGCACGTGAGCCGCAATTGCGACCTGGCCAGTGTCACGTCACTTGTGTTTGAAGGCGGCCGTGTTGTTGACTGGGCGTACAACACCCCAGCCCAGGAGATTTAAAAAGGTATGACCGAGAAGCGAAAGCTCGTCGCCGCGGTGTGCTGCGCGGCAGCGTTGGCTGTGTCTGCGTGCTCGAACGCGTCGACGGATCAGGGCGGCACCTTCTCGTTCCACTCCCCGGGTGGGCAGACCGAGATCACCTACGACGAGGCGGATCGCCAGCCGCTCGCCGGTTTCGAGGGCGAGTCGCTCATGGAGCCGGATACGACCATCGCGCTGTCGGACTTTTCGGACCAGATCGTGGTGCTCAACGCCTGGGGTCAGTGGTGCGCGCCGTGCCGCGCGGAGGTGGACGACCTGCAAGCAGTCCACGAGCGCCTGCAGGCTCAAGGCGACGGCACCGTGCTGGGCATCAACGTGCGCGACAGCAACGCGGAAATTGCCCGGGACTTCGTCAAAGACAACGGCGTGACCTACCCGTCCATCTACGACCCGCCGTTTAAGACCGCGGCCTCGCTCGGCGGCGTGCCGTCCTCCGTGATTCCGACGACGATCGTGCTGGACAAGCAGCACCGTCCGGCCGCGGTGTTCCTCCGCGAGATCACCGCCGATGACCTGATCGAGGTCGTTGACCGTCTCGTCGAGGAGGCGTAGGTGGGGTTCGCCGATCTCGTCGCCGACGGCCCGCTGCTGCTCGGCCTCCTTGCCGCTGCGCTCGCCGGGCTGGTGTCGTTCGCCTCGCCGTGCGTGATCCCGCTCGTGCCGGGCTACATCTCCTACCTCACCGGTGTCGTCGGGGGCGAGATGACGCTTGACGACGACGGGCCCCGCGTCTCCCGCAAACACTGGGCCGTCGCCGGTGCGGCGATGTTGTTCATCGCCGGGTTCACGGTCGTGTTCTTGCTGGCCACGGTCACCGTCTTCGGCGCGGTCAGCGCGATCCAACTCAACGCGCAAACACTCACCCGCATCGGCGGGGTGGTCACCATCGTCATGGGGCTGGTGTTCATGGGTGCGGTTCCCGCGCTGCAGCGCGACACCCGCATGAGCCCGAAGAAATGGACCACCATCTTCGGCGCGCCGCTGCTCGGCGGGATTTTCGCGCTCGGGTGGACGCCGTGCCTGGGGCCGACGCTCGCCTCGATTATTTCGGTATCCGTGGGCACCCAGGGGTTTACGGCCGCCCGCGGCGTGGTGCTCGTTATCGCGTACTGCATCGGGCTGGGTCTGCCGTTTCTGCTGGTTGCGCTCGGCTCGTCAAAAGCCGTGCGCAGCATCGACGTGCTGCGCAAACACTCGCGCGCCATCCAGATCGCCGGAGGCATCGCCATGATCGTCGTCGGCATCATGCTGCTCACCGGCGCCTGGGACGTGTTCATCGGCTGGAGCCGTCAACTCGTCGTCGGATACGGAGGGACGATCATCTAAATGAAGACGGCACAGACCTGGCTGCGCAAGGCGTGGCACTGGCTCACCAGCATGCGCACCGCGCTGATCCTGCTGTTCATCCTCGCACTTGCCTCCGTGCCGGGCGCGTTGCTGCCGCAGCGCCAGGTCAGTGCCTCCTTGGTCAACGACTACCTGCGCGCCAACCCGACGATGGGCCCGATCTACGACCGGCTGCAACTCTTCGACGTGTTCAGCTCCACCTGGTTCGTCGCCATCGTCATGTTGCTGATGATCTCCCTGATCGGCTGCATCATCCCGCGCTCAATCGACCACTGGCGCGCCTACAACGCCAAGCCGACCCGCGCGCCGCGCTACCTCACCCGCATGCCCATGCATGCGGAGGGGGAGGTTGACGGGGAGCGGGAGGTCGTCGATAAGCGAGTGCGCGAGGTGCTCAAACGCTGGCACACCGCCTCCTACGAACCCGACGAGGACCGCGCGGGCGTGTACTCCATCTCGGCGGAGCGCGGCTACACCCGCGAGTTGATGAACCTGATTTTCCACATCGGCATCGTCGGCATGATCGTCACCTTCGCCGCCGGACGCATGGTGTTCTACGAAGGCCAGGCGATTGTGGTCACCAACTCCGAATCCGAAAATGCCATCCCCGTCGAGCAGTCGCGCGTGTTCTGCAACACCTCACCCGCCAACTTCGACGTCTTCCGCGCCGGGCCGTTTTTCGACGGCACCGGCCTGACCCCGTTCTGCTTCGAATCCCAGGACTTCAAGGCGAAGTACCTCAACAACGGCCAGGCCAACGAGTTCAGCTCGGATGTCACCTACACCGACGACGTGAACCGCCCGCAGGACGAGTGGGACCACGCCACCTTGAGCGTGAATAACCCGCTGCGCTTAGGCGGCGACCGCATCTACCTTCAGGGCCACGGCTTCGCCCCGCAGATCACCATCACCTGGCCGAACGGGGAGACCCGCACCCAGATGGTGCAATTTAGGCCCACCGATGTGACCACGTTCCTGTCCTCCGGCGTGATGCGTTTCGACCCGCCGGCCGGCATGTACCCGGACCTGGCGGAGCGCCGCGAGAACCAGATCGCCCTCGAGGGCAACTTCGCGCCCACGGCCGACTGGACCGGACCGAACGGCGACCAGCTGCAGTCCGCGTTCCCGACGATGGACGACCCGGCGATCTCCGTCGACGTCTACGTCGGCGACGCCGGCCTGGACACCGGCCGGCCGCAGAACATCTTCACGCTCGACCAGGCGCTCGTTGCCGAAGGCCTGCTGCAGAAGGTCACCCGCGTCCAACTCACCCCCGGCTCCGAAGCCACCGTAGACACCGGTGACGGCGAGGTGAAAGTGCGTTTCGACGGCGCCGCCGAATACGCCAACTACCAAATCTCGCGCGACCCGACGCAGGTGTGGGCACTGGTGGCCACGACCATCATGCTGCTCGCGCTCGCCGGTTCGCTGGCGATCAAGCGCCGCCGCATCTGGGTGCGCCTGCGACCCGCCGACACCCCCGGCCACACACTCGTGGAGATCGCCGGCCTGGCCCGCACCGACCGCGCCGGCTGGGGCCGCGAGTTCGACGAGATCGCAGCCGAGCTTCTTCACGACGACACCCACCGCGACCGTCGCGACGACGAAGAGGAATTCGACCCCTATGACCTTGGATAACGGGGGCCGGGTGGAGTAGGTTAAGACCCATGCTTGTCAACACCACCATGGCGGAACTGTCTGACCTGACGTTCCGCACCGCCTTCATCGTGTACATCGTGGCGCTGATCATGTCGTTCATCTACTACGGCCGCGTCACGGGAATCATCGATGCCCGCCGGGAAGCCCTGGCGGAAAAGAAGGTGTTGGTGGGTGCGGGCGGCCCCGATGTCGTCGATAAGCAATCGCTTCACGACGACCCCGAGTACACCGCGCGCGTCGCCTCCGCCCGCAAATGGGCCGGCATGACCCAGGCGCTCGTGTGGGTGGGCGTCGCGCTGCACGTGGTGGCGTTTGTCACCCGCGGACTCGGCGCGAAACGCTTCCCGCTGGGCAACCTGTACGAATACATCCTGTTCATGACTGCCGTGATCATGGTCGTGGCCGCAGTGGTGATCCAGCGGCGCAACTGGCACACCGTCTGGCCGTGGCTGCTGTTCCCGATGGTCGTCGCGATGTTCTTGAACTCCACCGTGTTCCACATGCAGGCCGCACCCGTGGTGCCGGCGCTGCAGTCCTACTGGCTGCCGGTGCACGTCTCCTCGGTGTCCATTGGTGCCTCCGTGGGCCTGGTCTCCGGTGTGTTCGCGCTGTTGTACCTGCTGCGCATGTGGCAGCCGCGCGGTGAGGAACACGGTTTCTTCGGCGCGATCGCACGCCCGCTGCCGAGCGCAAAAACACTCGACCAGATCGCCTACAAAACCGCGGTGGTCACCCTGCCGCTATTCGGCATCGGCATCGTCTTCGGCGCGATTTGGGCCGAGGTGGCCTGGGGCCGGTTCTGGGGCTGGGACGCGAAGGAAACCGTGTCCATGATCACCTGGATCCTCTACGCCGCCTACCTCCACGCCCGCGCCACCGCCGGCTGGAAGTCCACCGCCGCGGCCTGGATCAACGTGTTCGCGATGCTGATGACCATCTTCAACATGACCTACGTGAACACCGTCATCGCCGGCCTGCATTCGTATGCGGGGCTTAACTAGTGAAGGTGCTGATCACAGGCGGGGCAGGCTATATCGGTTCCACCATCGCGTCGTGTTGCGCGGACGCCGGCATCACCCCGGTGATTCTCGACGACTTCTCCACCGGCCTCCACGTCTTCGGCGAGCGCTTTGAGTGCTACGAAGGTGACGTCGCGTCTGTCGACCTGCTCGAGCGTGTCTTCACCGACCACCCCGACATCTTCGCCGTGGTGCACTGCGCCGCGAAGATCATCGTGCCGGAGTCGGTGGAGCAGCCGCTGGATTACTACGACAACAACCTGGGCAAAGCGATCACGCTGCTGCGCGCCATGGACCGGTTCGGGGTGAGGCGGTTCATCCTGTCGTCGACCGCTTCGATGTACGAGCCCGGTCCCGACTTCATGGTGGACGAATCCAGCCCCGTCGCCCCGCAAAGCCCCTACGCCGCGTCGAAGTGGCTGCTGGAGCGCGTGCTTGCCGACGCCTCCTTAACCGGCCACCTCAACGCCATCGCCCTGCGCTACTTCAACCCGATCGGCGCCGATCCCGCCCTGCGCACCGGGCTGCAAAACCCGGCGCCCACCCACGCGTTGGGCAAGATGATCTCCGCGCACGCCGCCGGCGAGCCGTTTACCGTCACCGGCACGGGGTGGCCCACCCGCGACGGGTCCGGCCTGCGCGACTACATCCACGTGTGGGACCTCGCCCGCGCGCACGTGGCGTGCCTTGAGCGTTTCGACACCATCTCCACCGGCTACGACGTGATCAACCTCGGCACCGGCCGCGGCACCACCGTGTTCGAACTGGCGGATGCCTTCGGCGAAGCCACCGGCACGCCGCTGACCGTGCGCACCGGCCCCGCCCGCCCCGGCGACGTCGTCGGCTGCGCTACCCGCACCGATAAGGCGTTATCTGTGCTGGGCTGGAAGGCCGAACTCGACGTTGTCGACGGTGTGCGCGACTCCCTCGCTTGGTCCGAAAAACTGCCCACGATCTTGGAAGCGGAGGCCGCCCGATGAGCGACGCACAGCCCAAACCACGCCACAAGCAGGGAAAACCCGCGAGCGACGACCCGAGGCTCATCGCGCTCGGCGGGCAGATTGCTTCTCGACGACGCGACACCGGCCGCCTCCAACAAGAAGTCGCCGATACCGCCGGGGTGTCCCGCTCGACACTGCACACCATCGAGCACGGCGGGGCAGGGGTGCGCTGGGAAAAAGTCGTCGCCGTGGCCAACACCTTGGGGCTGAAGGTCGTCCTGGAGGCGGATTCCTGACACTTTCCGCCGGAATCCGTCAATCGGCCCCTAAACCCCCAGGACACTGACACATTCCGGCGTGGTTTGTCAGCGTACGGGGTGGTCGCGCTAAAAAGTTCCACACCGGCGCCGGAAAGCGGGAACTATTTTGCCTCCGGTAGACGCCGAACTGGGGAAATCACACCAGGTTGCCCCGCTGAATCGAAGAAAGTTCCCGGCTGGGGAACTTTTTCGCGGTGGAAGGGGCCGGGAGAGGCGCCCTAGTCCAGTTCCCCGCGGCGCCGGCGTCGTTCCTCATCCTCCCGGCGCTTGCGCTCGGCCTCTTCGCGCGCGCGGCGCTCCTTGAACCGGTTCTTCTCGATGTTCCAGAGGAATTCCTCGTCGTCGTCAGGGCCCTTGATCACCGGCTTCTGGGACTCTTGCACCCCGCGCTGGGTGCCGTAGCGCTGCGCGGAACCGGGGCCGAAGGCGCGCCACATGAGCACGGCGGCCAGGATGATTAAAGCGAGGAGAAGTAGTCGTCCCATGGTTTTAAACATACTAATGCGCCGGTTAGGGTTAGCCATGTGAATGAGGAAACTTCTCCGCAGGTGGATGCCCAGGCGAAGTCGCGGGCGACGAAGGCGGTCGCGATCTACGGCCTGTACCGCCTGCTGCTGTTTATTGTGCTGACGGTGGTGATCCAGGGGTTCGCCATGCTGATCGGCGCGCCGGTGCCGGTGATTATGTCGGCGCTGTTGGCGTTGATTGTGGCGTTCCCGCTGTCGATGCTGGTATTCAAGCGCCGCCGCATCGAGGCGAACGAGGCGGTGGCAGAGCTCAATCGCCAACGCGAACAGCGCAGGGATTGGATTCAAAGCGAGCTCGCGGAGCGGTAGTGCTTGCCGACGACCTACTGCCGGCCCAACTCGTGACTTAGGGCCTCCAGTTCGCCGCCGCCGGCCATCTGGTGGGTCAGTTCCTCGAGGGTGACGTCGGCACGCGGGGCGTCGAGTTCTTGGCGGCCGAGTTTCAGGATGGTGAAGTGGTCGCCGACGAGGTAGGCGTGGTGGGGGTTGTGGGTGACCAACACGACGGCGATGCCGCGGTCGCGGGCGGCGGCGACGATGCGCAAGACCACGCCGGATTGTTTCACACCGAGGGCGGCGGTGGGCTCGTCCAAAATGAGCACGCGGGCGCCGAAGTAGACGGCGCGGGCAATGGCGACGACTTGGCGCTGGCCGCCGGAGAGGTTGCCGGCATCCACGTCGACGTCGGGGATGTCGATGCCCATCTCGCGCAGTTGTTCGGCGCAGACGCGTTTCATCTCATCCTCGCGCAGCCTGCCGAAGCGGCCGGTGAGTTCCTGCCCGAGGAAGAAGTTGCGCCAAACGCTGAGCTCGTCGACGATCGCGAGGGTCTGGTGCACGGTAGCGATCCCGGCGTCGATGGCGTCGCGGGGGGTGGTGAAGGCGGTGGGGGAGTCGTCGATAAGCAACTCGCCCGAGGTGGGCTGGTGCAGGCCGGCAAGGATTTTGATCAGGGTGGATTTGCCGGCGCCATTGTCGCCGAGCACGCAGGTGACTTCCCCTTCGCGCACGGTGAGGTTGACCCCTCGCAGGGCGTTGAAGCTGCCGTAGGACTTGGTGATGTCGCGAAGTTGGATGACGGCCACTAGCGCCCCTTAGTGAATTTGGCGAAGGACGTGTTGGTGAACACGGCGACGAGCAGCGTCGCACCGAGGAAGAACTTGAACCAGTCTGGGTTCCAGCCGGCGTAGACGATGCCTTGGTTGGTTAGGCCGAAGATCAGCGCGCCGATGGCGGTGCCGATCGCGGTGCCACGCCCGCCCGTCATGGCGCAGCCGCCGATGACCGCGGCGATGATGTAGAGGAACTCGTTGCCCACGCCTTGGCCGGCCTGGATGGAGTCGAACGCGAACAGCGTGTGCATGCCGACGAACCACGCGGCGAAGCCGACGCCCATGAACAGTAGGATCTTCACGCGGCGCACGGGCACGCCGACGGCGCGGGCTGCGTCCTGGTCGCCGCCGACTGCGGTGATCCAGTTGCCCAGTTTGGTGCGGAAGAGCACGTAGGAGGCGACGGCGACGAACAGAATCCACCACAGCACCGTGACGTTGAAGGTCACGCCGCCGATGGTGAACGTGCCGGCGAACACGGCGCGGGCCGAGGGGAAGCCTTCCATGTCGGCGATGGTGGGGGTGGCCACCTGGCCGGTGACGAGTTTGGTCACCGCGAGGTTTAGCCCCTGCAGCATGAGGAAGGCGGCCAGGGTGATCAGGAACGAGTCGATGCCGGTGCGCGTGACCAAAAAGCCGTTGAGCGCGCCGATCGCAAGCGATATGCCGAGTGCTAGAAACGCACCGACCCACGAGTTGAGGTGCAGGTTATAGTTCAGCATCGTCGCGGCGAGCGCGGCGGTGGTCACTGCCACGCCGGAGGAGAGGTCGAACTCCCCGCCGATCATGAGCAGCCCCACGGCGAGCGCGACGATGCCGAGTGTCGACGACGCGTACAGGGTGGTCGAAAACGCCTCGAAGGAGCGGAACGCGGGAGCGACGACGAGGAAGAACGCGAAGATGGCGACGAAGCCGAGCAGGGACGCGAATTCGGGCCGGCGGATAAGTTTCGCCAGCCCGGTGTGGGTGCGCAGCCGGTCGTCGCCGGAGGGCTCAGTGACCGTACTACTCATCGCATACCTGCCTTCGCGGCCTCTTCGATCGTGTCCACGTTGGTCTGATCCACAAAGGACGGGCCCGTGTACACCGGGCGTCCGCCACCCAAGGTAGCGCCGTTGCGGTGCGCCAGCCACAGCGCATCGACGGCGAGGTAGCCCTGCAGATACGGCTGCTGGTCCACGGCCCACGCCACGCGGCCGTCGGAGATCGCATCGACGAGTTCGGCGTTGGTGTCAAAGGTGGCGACCTGCGCCTCCGATCCGGATTGTTGCACCGACTCCACCGCGCGCATGGCCACCGGCGCCTGCAGCGCGAAGACGGTGTCGAAGCCGCGATCCTGCGACAGCTTCGACGTGATCGTGGACTGCACCGAGGTGAGGTCCTGGCCGTTGACGTAGAGCAGTTCCACCTCGCCGTCTAAGCCCTCGCGCACGCCGTTGCAGCGCGCCTCCTGCGAGGAGTTGCCCTGCTCGTGGACGACGCACAGCACGCGCTTGTTGCCCTCGTCCTTCAACCGTTCGCCAGCTGCGCGGCCGGCCACAGTCTCGTCCTGGCCGAAAAAGCCGGTCATGCCGTAGTCCTGGTAGGCGGTCATGCCGGCGTTCAAGCCCACGACGGGGATGCCGTGGTTGACGGCGTTTTGCGCGGCGGGTCCGATGGCCTCGGCGTTCGGCATGGTCACGGCGATGCCGTCCACGCCGGCGTCGACGGCGGAGCGGATGAAGTTGGCCTGGTTGGGCGCTTGCGGGTCGGAGGAGTAGCGCAACTCGATGTTGTCTTTCTTCGCTGCGTCTTCGGCGCCCTTGCGCACGAGGTCCCAGTAAGTGTCGCCGGGGGCGCCGTGGGTGACCATGGCCACGACGTAGCGCGGGGTGTCCACGCCGCCGGCGGTGTCGCCGCTGTTTTCGGTGCGGGGCGCGCCGCCTGTCGACGAGCACCCGCCCAACACCGCTGCAACAAGGCATAACGCCGAAACGGCTGCTTTCCTGGACTTCTTCATTGCCAAAGTGTGAACCACCGCACTCGGGTGTGTCAAGCGGACTAGACGTATTGACCGGAGACGTTAATTGGCCGAGATCCGCCACGCTGGGTAAAGTCTGCCTCATGTACTCAGGCATCGCTTCCATGAAGTTGCGTTCCGCCCGCTGACG
>ERZ1029878.37-NODE-37-length-48627-cov-77.610208_pt1 | contig 48627 bp, 49 predicted proteins | sample MGYA00519234_ERZ1029878 | MGnify/ENA primary metagenome ERZ1029878 (study PRJEB33666, sample SAMEA4610928) | skin metagenome | biome: Human-associated habitat; feature: Malodor aspect; material: skin | place: Philippines | collected 2015-08 ... | reverse complement strand
TGCACCATGCACAGCACCTCGAAGACCTCGTCCATGGTGCCGAAGCCGCCCGGCAACGCGACGAAGGCCTGCGAGTACTTCAAAAACATGGTCTTACGAGCGAAGAAGTAGCGGAAGTTCAGGCCGAGATCGACCCAGTCGTTCAACCCCTGCTCGAAGGGCAGCTCGATGCCCAACCCCACAGACAGGCCGCCCGCGTTGTGGGCGCCGCGGTTCGGCCCCTCCATCAGGCCCGGCCCGCCGCCGGTGATCACTGCGTACCCCGAGTCCGCCAGCGCGCGGCCGACCTCGTAGGCCTGCTCGTACTCCGGGGTACCCTCCCCCAGGCGGGCGGAACCAAAAACCGTCACGGCCTTGGGCATGTCGGACAGCGCATCGAAGCCAGCGACGAACTCGGACTGGATGCGCATCACCCGCCAGGGATCTTCGTGCTTCCACTGCCCGTCGGCGTGGCCGGCGGATTCAAGCAGTCGTTGGTCGTGGGTGGACGCCTGGTGGTCCTCGCCGCGTAGTGCGATGGGGCCACGTAACTTGCGGTCGCGGTCCGGGCGGGGAATGTTCAGCGGGGCCATGGGTTTTACTCGCTTTCGGCGCTGAGGTAGTCCAGTAGTTGCGCGGATACCTGGCGGATCTGGTCGACCGGGCACTGTTCGTCCTTCTTGTGGGCGAACCCCGGGTTGCCGGGCCCGAAATTCACCGCAGGCACGCCCAGGCTAGAAAAGCGGGCCACGTCCGTCCATCCGAACTTCGCGCGGAACTTCCCGCCCACAGCCTCAACGAGCCCCGCGGCCACCGGGTCGCCGAGGCCGGGAAGGGCGGCCGGGGAGATGTCGTCGTAGGTGAGCGTGAGCTCGTCGTCAAGCTGAAGCGCCTCCTCCAGGTGCGCCTTCGCATCTTCCACCGAGCGGTCCGGCGCGTACCGGAAGTTCACGATGAGCCGCGCGTGGTCGGGGATGGTGTTCGTGGCCACGAAGCCCTCCAGCCCCACCACGTTGAGGCCCTCGCGGTACTCGCAGCCGTCGATGACCACGCTCCGCGGCTCGTAGGCGGCGATGCGGGCGAGCACCCCGGCGAGGTCGTGCGCCGCGTTGTGGCCGAGCCAGCTGCGCGCTGAATGAGCGCGGGTGCCGGACGCGTCCACGAAGACCCGGATGGAGCCCTGGCAACCGGCCTCGATGATCCCGCCGGACGGCTCGCCGAGCAGGGCGATGTCACCGGCCAGCAGCTCAGGGTGGTCGCGTTCCAGGTGGAACAAGCCGTTGTACTCCTGCGCCACCTCCTCGGCCTCGTAGGCAATGAGAGTGAGGTCGTGTGCGGCCTTGCCGGGCTGCGCAAGCCGCGCGAAGGCGTTGAGGTAGCACGCCATGCCGGATTTCATGTCCACGGAGCCGCAACCGTGCAAAATACCGTCGGCAAGCCGGTGCGGCGTGTTGTCGGCCAGCGGCACCGTGTCGATGTGGCCGGCGAGCACGACGCGGCTGTCCAGCCCGAAGGTCGTGCGGGCGACCACCGTGTTGCCGAAGCGCTGCACCTCGGCGTGCTCGAGGCCGCGCAGCGCCTCCTCAATGGCGTCCGCGATCGCCTCCTCGTGGTGCGAGGGCGACTCGATGTCCACGAGCGCCGCGGTCAGCTCGACAGGGTCAGCGAAGAGATCTAAGGAAGTCACACGGCGATCCTACGTTTACACTCCCAGGCATGTCTGCTGGAGCGCGCGCCGTCGGAATTGCCAACATCGCCATGGACGGGACGGTGCTGGACACCTGGTTCCCGTCGCCGGAGCTTGTGCCTATCGACGAACCTTCGGCCACCCACCGCGTCTCCGCCCACGAACTCTCCCCGAAGTTCCTCAAACTCATCGGATCGGACCACGACAGGTTGGTGGAGCTTGTGCCAGTGCGCACGACGATCGCGGATTTGAACGCGCCACCGGTGGACGCCCACGACGTCTTTTTGCGCCTGCACCTGCTGTCGCACCGCATGGTCGAGCCTCTCACCATCAACCTGGAGGGCGCGCTGGAGCTGCTGGTACCCGTGGTGTGGACGAACAAGGGACCGTGCCTGGCCGACAACTTCGAAACCGTGCGCATGAACTTGCGGGCGCGCGGGCTGATCCACGTCTACGGCATCGACCGCCTGCCGCGCATGGTGGACTACGTGGTGCCTTCGGGCGTAACGATCGCGGAGGCCGAGCGCGTGCGGCTGGGCGCCTACCTGGCCGAGGGAACCTCGGTGATGCGCGAGGGCTACGTGTCCTATAACGCGGGCTCGCTTGGACCGGCGCGCATCGAGGGCCGGGTGTCCTCTGCGGTAGTAGTAGGCGGCGGCACAGACCTTTCGTTGTCCTCCACACTCATGGCCTCGCGGGTCAGCGAATTCGAGCGCCGCCCGATGCGGGTGGGGCAGGATTGCCGGCTGCATCCCTCGGCGGGCGTGATCGGGGTGGATCTTGGCGACCGGTGCGAGATCGGCGTCGGTGTCATGCTCGAGCCGGAGACGATGGTCTTCGATGTCGAGTCCGGCACCCAAGTGCCCGCGAGCGCGATCGCCGGGCGCAGCGACCTGCGCATCGAGCACGAGCCGTTTTCTACCTCTCCCGTGGTGCGGCGGCGCGGAGAAAACGGCATATAATGCCGTCGGCCTAAAAGTGTGCGTTTAAGGTGTTGAGCATGTCAACACCTGTTTCCCCTGTCGCGGACTCCACGGCGCTCGCGCGCGGGCTGAAAACGCGCCACCTCACCATGATGGGCCTCGGCTCAGCCATCGGCGCGGGCCTGTTTCTGGGCACCGGCGTGGGCATCGCCGCAGCCGGTCCCGCAGTGCTGATCGCGTACGTCATCGCCGGGTTCATCACCGTCTGTTTCATGCAGATGCTCGCCGAGATGGTCGCCGCGCGGCCTTCTTCCGGCACGTTTTCCACCTACGCCGCGCAGGCGTTCGGGCCGTGGGCCGGCTTCACCATCGGCTGGCTGTACTGGTTCATGATGATCATGATCATGGCCGTGGAGATCACCGGTGCCTCCGCCATCGTGGCAGCTTGGTTCGGCATCTCGCCGTGGCTCCCCGCGCTAGCCGCAATCGTCATCTTTACGGTGATTAACTTCTCAGCCGTGAAGAATTTCGGCGAGTTCGAGTTCTGGTTCGCCCTGATCAAGGTCGCCGTCATCATCGCGTTCCTCGCCATCGGCGTGGCGCTGTGGCTCGGGCTGTTGCCCGCCGGCGGCTTCGTGGGTTTGCACAACGTCAACGAGGTCGGGTTCATGCCCAATGGCTGGTCCGGCGTCGCTACTGCCCTCCTCGCCGTCGCGTTCGCGTTCGGCGGCATCGAGCTGGTCACCGTCGCCGCCGCGGAATCCGAGGACCCGCAGGCCGGCGTGCACTCCGCCATCCGCTCCATCATCTGGCGCATCTCGGTGTTCTACATCGGCTCCGTGCTGCTGATCGTGCTGCTTTTGCCCTTCGACCAGATCGGCGGCGCCGACTCCGCGGCTGACTCGCCGTTTACGGCCGTGCTCGAAATGGCCAACATCCCGGGTGCCGTGGGCATCATGGAAGCCGTGATCGTGGTGGCCCTGCTTTCCGCCTGCAACACGCAGATCTACGGCTCATCGCGTTTCCTGCAGAACCTCGCAGTACGCGGCGACGCACCCGCCTCGTTCGCGCGCACCGACGCCCGCGGCGTGCCCGTGCGCGCCGTCATCGTCTCCGTCGTCTTCGGATTCGCCGCGGTGGCTCTGCAGTACTGGAACCCACCCGGGCTACTCGCCTTTCTTCTCAACGCGGTCGGCGGCTGCCTGATCGTGCTGTGGATCGTGGTCGCGCTGTCCTTCGTGCGCATCCACCCCAAGCTGGTAGCCACCGGCGAGATCACGGAGGTGCGAATGTGGGCTCCGAACGTCCTGCCGTGGGTGATGATCGCGCTCGCCGGCGGCGTGATCGCGCTCATGCTCGCAAACCCCGACGGCCGGTTCCAGATGCTTGCTGTCGCCGTCGTTGTTGGAGTCATCGCACTCGCCAGTGCGGTGCATGGAAAGGGAAACAGGTAAATGGCCGAAGGAACGTCGATAAGCAAAGGCGATCTGGGCTCCGGCCTGAAATCGCGTCACCTCACACTCATGGGCTTGGGCACCGCAGTCGGTGCCGGCCTCTTCCTCGGCGTGGGCGTGGGCATCCGCGCGGCCGGGCCCGCGATCCTTATCGCGTACGTCATCGCTGGACTGATCGTCATCGCCGTGATGCGCATGCTCGGCGAGATGGCCGCAGCGCACCCCTCATCTGGCTCATTTGCCACCTACGGACGCATGGCGTTCGGCCACTGGGCCGGATTCCTGCTCGGGTGGATCTACTACTTCCTGCTCATCATGGCGTGCGGCGCGGAGCTCACCGGCGCATCCGCGATGATGGCCGGCTGGTTCGGCGTGCCCCAGTGGATCCCAGGGCTCATTGTCGTGGCCATCCTCACCGCTGTGAACCTCGCGCAGGTGAAGGGCTTCGGCGAGTTCGAGTACTGGTTCGCCATGATCAAAATCGCCGTGATTCTGGGCTTTTTGGTCATCGGCGTCCTGCTCTGGTGCGGTGTGCTGCCCGCGAGCGATTTTGTCGGCTTCGGCAACGTCCGCGAATCCGGGTTCGCCCCCAACGGCATCAGCGGTATCGCGGCGGGGCTGCTCGCCGTCGCGTTCGCGTTCGGCGGCATCGAAGTGGTCACCATCGCCGCGGCCGAGTCCGAAAACCCGTCTGAAAACGTCAAGCGCGCCGTGAACTCCATCATCTGGCGCATCGCCCTGTTCTACATCGGCTCCGTCGCGGTGATCATCCTGCTGCTGCCCTACGCCGCCATCGACGGCGCCGATTCCGCCGCAGACTCCCCATTCACCGCCGTTTTGGAGATGGCCAACATCCCGGGCGCGGCCGGGCTTATGGAGGTAGTGATCGTGCTGGCGTTGCTCTCCGCCTTTAACGCGCAGATCTACGGCACCTCCCGCCTCGGCTACCAGCAGGCGCTGGAAGGCGACGCCCCGCGCTGGATGGCCACGACCAACGCTGCCGGCGTGCCACGCAACTCCGTGCTCGTGTCGGTCTTTTTCGCGTTTGTGGCCGTCGGCCTGCAGTGGTGGAACCCGCCGGGAATGATCGACTTCATCATGTCCGCAACAGGCGGCTGCCTCATCGTCACCTGGATCATGATCACGCTGAGTTTCATCAAGCTGCACCCGCGCATCCGCAGCTCCGCCGTGCGCGTGCGCGGCGCGTCGTGGGTGCCGTGGGTGACCCTTGCGGCACTGCTGGGGCTGACGGTGCTCATGCTTTTCGACGACGCTTCGCGCTCCCAGGTCATCAGCGTCACCATCCTCTCGCTTGTCCTGGTGGCGTGCTCGTTCCTCACCCGTAACCGGGGTGCCGTAAGGTAGCTCACATGACTTCCCCAACCTCCGCACACGCGCGTGGCGTAGCCACCATCACCCACGACGGCACCGTCCTCGACGTCTGGTACCCGGCACCGAAGATCGACGAGGCCACGGGGGAAACCGGGACGCGTCGGCTGGATGAGCCAGACGCACGCTTCGCGGAGCTCGTCGGGCCAGACGAAGCGCGCGGCGTCGCACGCGTGGCCGTGGAGACCACCATCGCCGACCTGTCGGAGCCAGCGGTTGACGCCTACGACGTTTACCTGCGTTTGCACCTGCTGTCGCACCGGCTAATCCGCCCGCACGGCGCGAACATGGACGGCGTCTTCGGCCTGTTGTCCAACGTGGTGTGGACGAACTACGGCCCGTGCGCGGTCGCCGATTTCCAGATGACGCGCGGCCGGCTCGCCGCCAAGGGCCCTGTGGTGGTGTTCTCCGTGGACAAATTCCCCCGCATGGTGGACTACGTGGTGCCGTCGGGCGTGCGCATCGGCGACGCGGACCGAATCCGTCTCGGCGCGCACCTTGCCGAGGGCACGACCGTTATGCACGAGGGGTTTGTGAACTTCAACGCTGGCACGCTCGGCGCTTCCATGGTCGAGGGCCGCATCTCCGCGGGCGTCGTTGTAGGAGACGGCACCGACATCGGCGGCGGCGCCTCCATCATGGGCACCCTGTCCGGCGGCGGCAAGGAAGTCATCTCGCTCGGCGAGCGCTGCTTGCTCGGGGCGAACGCGGGCGTGGGCATCTCGCTTGGCGACGACTGCATTGTCGAAGCCGGCCTCTACGTCACCGCCGGCACCAAGGTTGTGCTGACCGCGCCGGTTGCCGAGGCCCTGGGCAAGGACGCCGGCACCGAGGTGAAGGCACTCGAGCTGTCCGGTGCCAACGGGCTGCAATTCCGCCGCAACTCCATCACCGGGGCGGTGGAAGCCGTGCCCGCGAAGGGCATTGCACTCAACGACGTCCTGCACGCCAACTAGCAGGGACCGTCACCCCGTGCCCATCCGCGTTCGGGCCGCGGGTCTCATCGTCGGCCCGCGTGGCGTGGTTGTGGAACGCATCGCCCGCGTCGACGGCCCGGACTGGATCGTGCTTGTCGGCGGGGGTGTCGAGCACGGTGAACACGCGGAGGCAGCGTTGCGCCGCGAGTGTCGCGAGGAGCTCGGCATTGACGTGGCCGTCGGCGAGCGACTGGGAGTGCTGGAGAACATCTACGAGACGGAGGGGCGCACGGCACACTCCATCGAGTTTTACTTCCGCGCTCAACCACAACGTCCCGGGGATGCACTCCCGGAGGTCATCGAGGCGGCGGAGGCAGGAAGAGCGTTCGGTTGGTGGTCCCCAGGATCCCCCGAGACGCTGCTGCCGGTGAGCGCTCAGCCGCTCGTAGCACAGGCACTCGGTCTGAAGTACTGGCCAATTCCGATGTCCAAACTTGAAAATGCCGCCCTCACCCTCCTCCCCTGGAGCGAGGTGCGCTCGCTGCGAGGCGTGCGAGAGGATCTCGTCGAATCGTGCAACGACCCGGCGATGGCGCGGTGGACTACCGTGCCACACCCCTACACCACCGAGCAGGCGGAGGTGTTTCTTGGTGGCGTGCCGGAGGGCGTCGCAAGGTGGGCCTACGTGGTGGATGGTGGTTACGCCGGCAACGTCGAGCTTCGCGCAAAAAACGGTTACCCCGAGGCGATCCTCGGGTACTCCACGGCTCCATGGGCAAGGGGTCGCGGTCTGACGCCCCAAGCCGTCGAGCTGGTTTCAGCCCACGCGTTCGCTCGCGGGCTACAGCGGCTGGAACTCCACGTCGCTGCAGAAAATGCTGCTTCACGTCGCGGCGCGGAGAAAGCCGGTTACACCTACGACGGGCCCCTTCCTGAACCGGTAGACCAGCGGGGTCATCTGGACGAATTGGCCCGCTACGTGCGGTTCGCGGGAGACGCAGCTCCCCCGAAGAGCACCTCCATCGCGCCATAGGGATGGTAGGTGTTCGCCGCGGGGATCCCGCTGGGAGATACCCACACCGGGACGCCGTCGCGCCGCTGCACGCCGCCACGGGTGTTGGCGAACGTCGCGTCGTCGTGGTTGATTTGGTTGTGGTAGTGACACACCGGCGCTAGGTTGGCCAAATTGGTGGCACCGCCCTGGGACCAGGCTTGTATATGGTGGATCTCGCAGTTGTCGGATCCGTGGCGGCAGCCCGGCCACGGGCACACGGTGAGCGTCATTCGAGCAAGATCGCGCTGCTTGGTGTTGGCGTACCGCTGGGTTTGGTAGAGGTTCACTGCCCCCTCGGCCGGGTGGAAGAGCCCTATTTCTTCGATACCGGGATGCATCTCGAGGTATTGGGCTCCAGTGATGGTCGTGCCGTCTGTCAGCCCCAGAATAATGTCGTTGCCCTCGCCGCGAAGGATTTGTATGTGCTGGTCCAATCCCACTACCACGATGGGTCGTCGGATACTACTGGGTACGCTGCCGCTGCCGCGAATGAGGTCGAGGAAGCGGCGAAGCATCTGGGGCCCCGGTGGCTTGGACGGGTCGAGCCCGTCACGCAGGTAGTGCTCGATGTCGGCGATGTCGTGCTCGTCGGCGGTGACCCTGAGAGTGCGGGTGCCGTGCACGGATTTCGATACCGTAACCTGCAGCTTGGGCCGGGTCCGCGCAGGTTTGAGGATGAGCCGGTCCGCCTTGGCCTTCAGTGCCTGGTGGGTGGATGCAGTCTTGAGGAGTTTTCGTCGCACGCGCCAGCGTTCTGCTTCGTTGGGGATTTCTTTGAGCCGATCTTCGATGTAGACGAGCTGGCTCAAGGGGAATTCTTGGGCGGCCTCTAGGCCGAGGCGTTGCTGCTTGGCCCACCGGGTGGCGCCGTAATAGACCTCGTGGACGGCCGCCCACTTGCTCGCCAGGTTCGGCATGATGCCGGCCGCTACTGCGGAACGTTTGTCAAAGCCAACGAGCACGTCGACGGACGGCTGGGTATCGAGAAATTGCTGGAATGGAGTCATGCCCTGCACGCTAGGGAGAAGCGCACACACTGCATACCCGCTCGATGAAATCTGTGGATAACACCAGCGCCGGCTGCGCTCTATCCACAGCCTCAAGTTCACCGTCGAAAGAATCGGGCCACAACGCGCTAAAGTGAAGCGTTTGGCTGATCTTTAGCGACCGTTCTCGGTTTCCCGAAAGTCCAGAGTTTGTTGATGATGAAGTTCACTGGCATCGCGATAAACGTCGAGATAGCCTGCGCCCAGTAGGACTTGGTGCGCAGACCGGTAGAGTCGTCGAAGACACTGTCGGGCAGACCAACGGGCGTGGTGGGGTTCATCAGCAACGTCATGCAGGTCAGCGACACCGCAAAGGCGAGCAGGCCCGTGGCCAAAAACGGGAAAAACCCACGCAGCCAGGAGCGGGCGTGCACACCGCGGAACGTCCACGAGCGGTTGAGCTGGTAGTTCCACGTGTTGGCCAAGAGGAACGCCAGGGTGGACATAACGTGGTACCAGCGTACGTTCCAGCGGGTGGATCCGAGTTGTGCGACCACGTCGTTTGCATGCAGGCCGAGGCCATTTTCGAGTGCCTTGTTGGCCAGGTAGAAGACAACGAAGTTGACAAGGACACCGGAGCCGCCGACGATGCCGAATTTTACGAACTGGCGCAGCCCTGTGGCGAGGCGAACCGCTGTGCTGCCGCCGTGCGACGGCACTGCGCTACCACCGTGCGACGGCACTGCGGCGGGCTGACTGTCAAGCACCAGTACCTCCTCGGGAAAAGACTGCAAACTTCCTAGAGTCTAGTCCCTGGGCCCCGGTATCTAAGAAACGAGGCGGCGGGCTGCTTCGTCGACGCGGTCGTCGGGAACGGTCAGCGAGATGCGCACGTGCCCTGCACCGGAAGGACCGTAGAAGTCCCCGGGGGCGGCGAGGATGCCGCGGTCTGCAAGCCAGGACAGCAGTTCGCGCGAGTCCAGGCCGTCGCGGCGCACCCAGAGGTACAGGCCCGCCTCGGAGTCGTCGATAGTCAGCCCTGCGGCATCGAGGGCCTTCATCAGCTCCAAGCGCCGCATGGCGTAGGTGGCGCGCTGCATCTCTTCATGGGTGTCGTCCGCCAGCGCCGCGACCATCGCCGCCTGGATCGGGCCAGGGACGATGAGGCCCGCATGCTTGCGTACCTGCAGGAGCTCCTGGACAAGGGATTCGTCGCCCGAGATGGTGCCTGCGCGGTAGGACGCGAGGTTCGACGTCTTGGACAGCGAATGCAAGGCCAGCAACCCGGTGTTGTCTCCGTCGGTGACGCGCGGGTGCAGGATGGAGACCGGCTCGGCGGACCAGCCGAGGGAAAGGTAGCACTCGTCAGAGGCGACGATGGCTCCGGTGTCGCGGGACCATTCGACCCAGCGACGCAGCTCGTCCACACCAAGCACCGCGCCGGTGGGATTCGACGGCGAGTTGACGAAGGCGAACGCCGCGCCGTCGACGGGCTCGTCGGAACGCACGACGTTGCACCCGGCCATGAGCGCGCCGACCTCGTAGGTTGGGTACGCCACCTCCGGGATGACGACGGTTTCGCCGCGCAGGCCAAGAAGCGTGGGCAGCCAGGCGACCGCTTCCTTCAACCCGATCACGGGAAGCACGGACTTCTCGGTCAGCCCGGCGATGCCGAAACGGCGCGAGAGCGCGGACACGATGGTCGTGCGCAGCTCCGGCGTGCCGGCGGTCTGCGGGTACCCGGGCGCGGCGGCGGCTTCGGTCAAGGCCAGCTGGATCGACGGCGCGACCGGATCGACGGGGCCGCCGACGGACAGGTCGATCAGCCCGCCCTCATGCGCTGCGGCGCGTTCGCGGACATCTGCGATGGTGTCCCACGGAAAGTCGGGCAGCGTGGAGCCGAGCGGAGTGCGTGCCAACGGCCTAGTCCTGGTTCTGCGGCGGCAGGGCGGCCACGAACGGGTGGTCGTAGTCCTGCGGGCCGGTCTTGGCGGCGCCGCCCGGGGAGCCGAGCTCGTCGAAGAAGCCGACGTTGACGTCGTAGTACTCGCTCCACTCGTCGGGGGTGTCGTCCTCGTAGAAGATGGCCTCGACCGGGCAGGCCGGCTCGCAGGCGCCGCAGTCGACGCACTCGTCGGGGTGGATGTAGAGCATGCGCTTGCCCTCGTAGATGCAGTCAACGGGGCATTCTTCAACGCAGCTGCGGTCCATGATGTCGACGCACGGTTGAGCAATCACGTAAGTCATGGCACACAGTATGTCACTTCGTACGCAACAGGGGCGAAACGCCACCCGCGACACCCGCGAAGAGTAACGCCAACGACCAGCCTGTTGGCGGCAGAATCGCCAATGAAACGAATAACGCGGCCGCCCAGACAACCAGTGGGGCGAAAGCGTAGCGCCGGGACCACAGCCGCGCGGTTTTAGTTAACACGGCGTTGAACAGCAGGGCTGCGATGACCCAGAACCAGTTCAGGTACACCGCTTCCAACATGAGCGAGACGAGCGCGCCGACGCACAGCCACGCCAGCCCGGCGATTGCTTCGCCGCGGGAGAAGTCGTCCCGGACAACGGGGTGGCTCACAGGTCGATCCCGGTTAGCAGCGAAGCGGCGTCGTCAAGCGGCACGCCCGCTCCTAGCTGGTAGTGCTCGACCCTCTGGATCGGTTGCACGATGAGGTTGGACAGCGCGTAGTAGACCACCGGCCCAGACGCCAGCGCGGCGTGTGGGTTGACGTCGGTTGTGCGCCCGTCCGCGATCCACAGCTGGGTGGCGTGTGCGCGCATGGCCTCGACTTTCGCGCTGTAGGCGGCATCGTCGAGTTCGATGCGGATGTCGGAGGTCTCCACGCCGTCGAGCTCGCCGTCCTGCGGAACCCGCCATCCCGCGGGCGCCTCGGCCGGCATGAGCGAGGCGGTTTCGGTGGCGAGCCGCACCGCCCACAGGATGCGCGGGATACCCACGCGCTTGGCCGCCGCGTGCGTGATCTCGTGGGCGCGGATGTGGTCGGGGTGGCCGTAGCCGCCGTCCGGACCGTAGGTGAGCACGAGGTGCGGCCGCTCGGCTTCAAAGATGGCGGCAAGCGTATCGACGCCAGCTTCGCCCGAATTCACAAACGCCCGGGGGTTCCGGCTGGCTGGGGAGCCCTCCATGCCGGAATCCCGGAACCTGCCAGCGCCGCCCAGGAACTGGCCTCGCGCACCGAGCGCCGCAAGGGAGCGCTGCAGCTCCTGGATGCGGAAACCCCCGAGCTGATCCGCCTCGTCGACGACCAGGTGCTGGTAGGGCTCGCCGATGACCTCGCCCTCCTCCCCGAGCGTGCAGGTGACCACCAGCACGTCGGCGCCGCGCTTGGCAAGGTCGGCGATGGCGCCGCCGGTGGTGATCGCCTCGTCGTCGGGGTGGGCGTGCACGGCTACAACTCGGTAGCCTGCGAGATCTCGTGCGGTCATGGAACCTCCTGAGTTGTCGTTCGCTGCCCTACTGTATCGGCCAGCGTCCATGCGCCCGCCGAGGACAGGCCGCCGGGCCACTGCCCCGGCGCAGCGTGGGCCGCGCGGATCCCGCCTGCGGTTGCCGCCACCCGCGTTTCGTGCAGGAGCGGGACCCACAGCGCTTCGCGCGTCTCAATCTCTCCCACGCGCTCGGCCGCGACGGCAGCGGGGATATCCCCTGCGAGAATGCCGCGGGCCAGCTCTTCACCGGCGACCGAGCAGTACCCGGAGAGGTTGCCGGACCGGCCAGACTCCGGCGGACAGGCGACGCGGCTCGCCAGTGCTTCATTCCCGCGGTTGTCGGTGCGCCAGTGCACCACGATGTCCACCTCCCCCGCGGGCAATCCGCGACCGGCGATTTCCGGCAGCTCATTCGACAGCACCTGTGCTGGCACGCCCGCGGAAGTCAAGATGTCCACAAGGGAACGGGCGGCGGCCGATGCTGCCGGGTCCGCGGCATCGGCCGCGACGCGCAGGACCTTCCCCTCTGCAGCGCGCGCGTGCAACAGCGCGAGGGAGCCGGGAGTGGTCTGCGATGCAACATCGACGTCGGTGGTGCGCCGGGCGGCGATGTGGGCGAGCAGGGGGACGTCGATAAGCGAACGCACCTCCGCACGAGCCTGCGTCCCTAGGCCGCTCGTGGCGGACAAGGTGACCCCCAGGGTGCGGCCGCCGGGGAACACCCGAGTCTGCGCACCTGGAATGAGGCCGAGCACCTGCGCGGTGGTGGCCTGCGGCGCCATGTCCGCAAACGCAATCTGGCCGCTGCGCAACTGGTCGGCGACCTGCGTGGTGTCGCGGGCAGACACGAGGGTGAGGATGTCGATGGGGGCTGGATCTGGGCCCCAGAATCGGTCGTTACGGTTCAAGGTGACTGTGCCGTGAGCGCGGTCCACGCTGCGCACTAGGTAGCGCCCCGCGGAGGCGGGAACCGTGTTGCGCAGCGCGTAGGAGAAGTCCGCGGCGTCCGCGGCGAGCAGGTGCGACGGCAGCAGGTGGCGGAAAAGCACCCTCCAGTCCCCTACCGGCTGCGCGAAATCAACGTCCACCACCTTCCCGCCGGGCCCGCCGACGCGGATGCCTGCCACAGCCCGGTACGCGGCTGGGTCGACCACACCCGGGGTTTGGGTCATGCCACGCCAGAGGTACGTAAAGTCCGCTCCGGTGATGGGGGTGCCGTCGGACCATTGCGCGTTGGGTGAGATGACGTAGCGCACGGTGAAGGCGCCCGGAGACGCCGCCAGGACGGAGGCGCCGGTGAGCAGGTTGGAATCCTTCGTGCCGTCGGCGTGGAACGCGCTAGGCAGCACGAGGTCCGCGATACCGCTCACCGTGGAGGATTCGTCCCCTACGAGGTGAGGGTTAAACCCCCCGCGCACCGGGTCCACGGCCACCTGCGCCTGGGGCCGGCCGGCGGGCTGCTCTGGCGCAGGGGCGGGGTCTGTGGCTGCGTCCGTCGCCTCGGTGTTCTGCGCGGTGGAGGTGCTCGGCCTGTCCTCCGGCTCGACGAGGGGCGGGGGGCCGGGGTCCGCCGCGCACGAGGCAAGCAAGCACAGCGTCGAAAACGCCGCCACAGCACGGGTGGCTGGGCGGCGTGTTCTTTGAAGGGGCATGAAAGAACAGGTTAGCTGTTCTTCTGCTTTGCTCGGGAGCGGGCGCGGCCGCGCTCGGTGGCGTTGAGGATGATCTTGCGCACGCGCATGGCCTCAGGGGCGACCTCGACGCATTCGTCCTCGTCGCAGAACTCGATGGCCTCGTCGAGGGAGAGGGTGCGGGCCTTCTGCAGCGTGACGGTGGCATCCGCGGTGGCGGAGCGCATGTTGGTCAGCTTCTTTTCCTTGGTGATGTTGACGTCCATGTCCTCGTCGCGGGAGTTCGCGCCGACGACCATGCCCTCGTAGGCGTCCGCGCCCGGTTCGACGAAGAAGTCGCCGCGGTCTGCCAGCTGCTGCAGCGCGTACGCGGTGACTTGACCGGAGCGGTCGGCAACAAGGGAGCCGGTCGGTCGACCCTTGATCTCGCCGGCCCACGGACGGTGCTCGATGGAGTACGAGTTGGCGATACCCGCTCCGCGGGTCTCGGTGAGGAAGGTGGTGCGGAAGCCGATCAGGCCACGCGACGGCACATCAAACTCCATGCGGACCCAGTCGCCGGAGCCGGTGTTGGACATCGACGTCATCTGGCCCTTGCGGTTCGCCATGAGCTGGGTGACGGCACCCTGGTGCTCGGCGGGGACGTCGATGACCATGTGGTCGTACGGTTCGTACCTCTTGCCGTCGACCTCCTTAGTCACCACCTGCGGTTTGCCCACGGTGAGCTCGAAACCTTCGCGGCGCATGGTCTCAATGAGCACGGTCAGCGCCATCTCGCCGCGGCCCTGCACTTCCCACGCGTCCGGACGCTCGGTGGGCAGAACCTTGATGGAGACGTTACCGATGAGCTCCTGATCCAGGCGGGCCTTCACCATCCGGGCGGTGAGCTTGTCGCCGCCGTTGCGGCCCGCCATCGGGGAGGTGTTCACGCCGATGGTCATGGAAATGGCCGGATCGTCGATGGCGATGCGCGGCAGCGGCTCAATCTGCTCCGGGTCGCACAGGGTGTCGCCGATCATGATGTCGTCGACGCCGGAAATCGCGGCGATATCGCCTGCCACCACGTCGCCGGTGGCGGGCACGCGGTCGAGGCCCTCAGTGACCAGCAGCTCGGCGATCTTGACGTTTTTGACCTGCTGGTTGCCGTCGGCGTCGTAGTGCACCCACGCGACGTTTTGGCCCTTCTTCACCGAGCCCTTGTAGACGCGGATCAGCGCGATACGGCCGAGGAAGGAGGAGGAGTCCAGGTTGGTCACCTGGGCCTGGAACGGCGCGTCGACCTCTGCGGACGGCTCCGGCAGCACGTCGTAGATGACGTCGAAGAGCGGCTGCAGGTCCTCGTTGTCCGGGAGGTTGCCGCTGCCCGGGTTCTCCAGGGAAGCGCGGCCTGCGCGACCGGAGGTGTAGAGCACTGGAAGCTCAAGCAGATTCTCGGCCGCCTCGGCTGCCTCCGGATCGTCCAAGCCGGCGCCGAGTTCAAGAAGAAGATCTTGCGCTTCCTCCACCACCTCGTCGATGCGGGCGTCCGGGCGGTCGGTCTTATTCACACAGATGATGACCGGCTTTTTCGCCTCGAGCGCCTTGCCGAGGACGAAGCGGGTTTGCGGCAGCGGGCCCTCGGATGCGTCGATAAGCAGGACAACGCCGTCGACCATGGACAAACCGCGCTCCACCTCGCCGCCGAAGTCGGCGTGGCCCGGGGTGTCGATGACGTTGATGATCAAGTCCGAGCCGTCCTTGCCCTTTCCCGCGCGACGGATAGCGGTGTTCTTGGCCAAAATAGTGATGCCGCGCTCGGACTCAAGCTCACCGGAGTCCATCACGCGGTCGCCGTGCTCGCCGTGGTCGCCGAACACGCCGGACTGCTCCAGCATGGCGTTGACCAGGGTGGTTTTACCGTGGTCGACGTGGGCGACGATGGCTACGTTGCGAAATTCAGGGTGCGACACTCGACAGATCCTTTAGGGGTTGGCGGAAAGAACGCCTAAACGATACTCCTGCGCTTGCCGGATCGCATTTTCCCGCTACCCGTCGAGCGACGCTTGGAGCTCCTCGAACGCTGCGGCGAAGAATTGGTCGGACTTACCGGTGGTGAATAGGGTGCCCTCTAGCCCGCGCTCCGACAGCTCGACGGTGGCGGTGCCGTCCCCGTTGTCGGTGGCTTCAACCCGGATCGGTGCTTGATAATCCTGGGTGAGGTAGACCCCGAGGAAGCGGTATTTGAAGGCGTCGCCGACATTGACGGTGAGCTCTTCCTCCGTCTTCTCTTTGACCTTGAACTTTTCCAGCCCGGAGAGGCGGTCCTCGATTTCTTTGAGGCTGAGGTTGGTGGTGAACGTTGTAGTGTCCATTGGGTCACCATTCCTTTCATTGTCTGATACAACGGATCACACGTTCTTGCGGGTCGAATTGTGACCTGCACCACCGAGAGTAGATGCACGCACCCGATAGTTTGCCGGGAATTCACGCACAGTTCTTCCAGCGATCTCCCAGTTGCGCTTGACGCTGTTACGGATGTGACTAATGTGGCGCAGGTGCACAAGTATCGTTCCCTCTTCCGCCCCGTCGTCGCCGCGGCGTGCGCTGCCGGATTGTTGGCAACCGGAGGCGTCGCTAAGCAAACCGCCCACGCACAATCGTCGTTCCTCGACCCGCTGGGGCGGCCCACGCCGCAGACCGTCGCACGCGTGAACGCGTTCGCAGACCAGCCGTACGTTCCGCAGGAGGTCGGCAACGCGCTTCGCACCGCCGTGCAGTTCTACGCCGGAACCGGGGAGCTTGGCGGCCCCCCGCTACCTGCGGACGCCCCACGATTTACCCAGTTCTACTGGCCGACCGTATCGGGTAATTGCATCGGCGAAGGGTTGCACTCCACTGCCTCCGCCATCGCCGTACCTGGACCCGCCTCCTCACCCGCGCCAGGTGCGGCGGCTGGCCAGACCACGTTCGTGTTCACCGCCCTCGGGACGCCGGCGGCCGCAAAGGAACAAGGGCAGTTAAACGTGTACTGGGTCAACGTAAACAACTTCCGCACTGGCGTAACGCCGCTGGGCAACAACGGGATAAACCCCACAGGACCGGCCACCTTGTCTGCCACCGCCGATACGGGCTCCGGCAGGGTCCTGGCAGTCGTTGCCGGCAGCGTACGCACCGTCGACAGGGTCTGCCCGTTTGCACCAACAGCCGCATCTATAGACGTGAGGTAACTCATGGCCGCCGATCTGCACCCCGTCAAGCAGGAAGTCTTCGACACCGCAGCCAACATCAACACGGATCCGAAGGGCTTTCTGCGCGAAGTGGACACGTTCCGCGTCACCGACTTCGGCCTGTACATGGGCCGCGGCGCAGACCACCCGCAGTTCGGCTACCTCGAAAGCTGGCTCCTACCGGAGCTTGGGCTGCGCGCCAACATCTTTCACTACCGCGACGGCGAGGAGCGGGAGCAGGACTTCTACTTTGACGTCGCGGACATCGACGTCGACGGCGACGTTTGGCGCACCAGGGATTTGTATGTGGACCTGGTGTCGCTGACCGGCAGCCCGATCGATGTGGTGGACATCGACGAGCTCGCGGCCGCGACATCGGCCGGGTACATTACCGCCGAAGACGCCGAGAAGGCTATCGACGTCACACTTGCCGCCGTAGAGGGAATCACCCGCCACGGAGACGACGCGATGGAGTGGCTGCGCGCACAGGGCATCGAACTCACGTGGGCGGACGAAGTCGAGCTCACGCCCGCCGGGTAGTTCATCTGCTGTTTACCCCTCCCGCATTAATGGCGGGTGGGGTTTTGCGTTGCGCGGATAAAATTCAGATTTTCTATAGCTCATTCGCCTTACCAACCGCCGCGGGTCACACATTCTGAACTGCCATAACCACACACATATTGAACTTGCTGTGAATCCGCTGAGCGTAAAACGGAGAATACTTTGCTAAATGACGTCGTCTTTGACAACCCCCAGCACCCCTACACCAAGGCGCTGCTGTCGGCGATTCCCATCCCCGACCCGGATGCAGAACGCTCCAGGGTGCGCACGGTGTACAAGCCGGAGGAGGTCACACCCGCCTAACTTCCACGTCGACGGGCACGTCGGGCAAGAGTTTTTCCTGCTCCGCCCACATGTCCCACCACGGTGCGTAGCCCGGGTCCCGCGTCAGGGCCCGGGCTTTCCTCGTCTCCGCCGCCGCGATCACCCGCAACGTGTCCACGTCCCCGCGCGCTTTCGCTCTGCCTATCGACGCCTCCGTCACCGCCCCCACCCCCTCAATCACGAGGTCAGCGCCTGGCACGAGCGGCACCCACTCCCCGCGCGTGTTTTGCTCCCAGTTCCAGCGCCAGTACCCGGGGGTGGCCGGGTCAAATACGTCGTCGGCCACCATCCGCGCGCCCTCTGCCAGTCCGCCCCAGCCCGGGTAGAAGTCGTCGAGGTGCACCACCTGGATGCCCAGGGCCTGGCCGATTTGGTTGGCCAGGGTGGTTTTGCCGGCGCCCGAAGGACCGTCGATAAGCAAGGTGTACGTCATCGCACCGCCCACACCGGGCGGAGGTCGCCGGTCGCCCACGCGAGGGCGAGGGCGCCGGCCGCGATGCCGACGCACACGGCCATGACCGCCCAGTCGCGGGAGCGCAGCTTGGACTCGCGGGCCCAGGTTCGCGTGCGCGGCCCGCCGAATCCGCGCGCCTCCATGGCGGTGGCGAGTTTGCCTGCGCGGCGCAGCGACATAACGAGCAAGCCGAACGAGAGGGAGAACCAGTATCTGATCCTGCCTTGGTCGGCGATGCCGCGGGCGCGGCGGGAGCGACGCATCGCGTCGAGATCGTCTTGCAGGAGGGTGAGCATGCGCAGCGCCGCGACCGTGCCGATGACGAAGCGCTCGGGCAGGCGCAACACTTGTGCGAGGCCGTCGCCGAGGTCTGTCGGGTCCACGTCTGCAGAGAGGAGCACCACGGGCAGCGCGATGGCGAGCACACGAAGGATCACCGCCCAGGCCAACGACAACGACAACTCGGTCACATGCACCAGGCCCCACTCGACGTAGGTCTCCCCTCCAGCTTGGCCGTACAGCGCCATTGGGATGCCGGCGAGCGGCGCGACGATGAGGATCGGCAGCGCCCGCTTGAAAAAGCGGCCGTAGCTCAGCCCGCACACCGGCACCATGAGCACGGTGATCGCGAGCACTACTGTGGCGGAGACCCAGTCGATGGTGAACATCAGCGGCGTGGTCAACAACAGCAGGCCGAGGATCCGGGTGACGGGGTTGATGCCTTGCAGCAGGTTCATCGGCCATCTTCCTCCGCGTCCGAGCGTGCGATGACGCGCTCGATGTGATCGCCCAGCGAGGCGATGAACGCCTCGTCGTGGGTGATGGAGATGACGGTCACGCCTTGCTGAGTCAACTCGCGGATCAACCCGACGAGTTCAACAAAGGTCCGGTCGTCCTGGCCAAACGTGGGCTCGTCGAGGATGAGCAGCTGCGGCGCGTTGACCAGCGCGGTGGCCACCGACAGCCGGCGCTTCTCCCCTCCTGAGAGGGTGAACGGGTTAGCGTCCACGAGGTGCTCCAGGCGCAGGCGCTGCAGCAGCGCGTCGATACGCTCCTGCGGCGCGCCCGACAGCGCCATCTCCTCGCGCACGGTGGCGGTGACAAACTGGTGCTCCGGCTCCTGGAAGACGTAGCCGATGCGACTGGCCAGCTCCTTCGACGACCACTTGATGGACGGCCTTGTCAACCCCTGCGCGATGGTCTCCGAATACTCAACCCGCCCCCTTTCGGGCGGCGTCAGACCGGCAAGCACCTGCACGAGCGTAGTTTTGCCTGCGCCGTTTTCACCCGTGACCACGGTGGAGAACCCCTCTGGAGCGGCTACGGTGCGCGGCGGCCCGAAACGTGTGAGCAGCTCGTGCGTAGCGACGGCCACAGGTGCCCCCGGAGGCACGGTCTTCGCCGGCGGCAGCGCAGGCGCGGCCGGCAATTCGCTTGCGCTGATGCGCACCAGCCCGGCCGTCTCCAGGCGGTAGTACGTATCCACCACGTCCGCCCAGTGCTTCGGGCGGTGCTCCACCACGATCAAGGTCGCGCCGGTGAGCTGGCAGACCCGGTCCACCGCGGCGATGACTTCGTCGCGGCCGCGCGGATCCAGGTTGGCGGTGGGCTCATCCAGGATGAGGATGTCCGCGCCCATGGCGATCACACCCGCGAGCGCGAGGCGCTGCTTTTGCCCGCCGGACAGGTGCGCAGTCTTGTGGCCCAGCGGCACGTCCAGACCCACGGCGGCGAGGGCCTTTTCCACGCGCGGCCAAATTTCCCCGGGCGGCACGCCCAGGTTTTCGGCGCCGAAGGCGACGTCGTCACCCACCCGGGACAGGATGGTTTGCGCCTCGGGGTCCTGCAGGACCATGCCTACGGTGCCGTCGACGTTGAGGGTGCCGGTTCGGCTGCCGTCCTCGGAGTCGTCGATAAGCTTGGCAATCACCGCGAGCAACGTGGACTTGCCGGAGCCCGAATCGCCGGTGATAAGCACCCGCTCCCCGCGCTCGATATCCAGGTCGACATGAGTGAACGCGGGCTGCGGGCGGGTGGCGTGCTGGTAAGTCAACCCCCTCGCGTGGATAGCCAGCGACATTTACGCGGTGGTGTTGAAGCGCTCGCGGCCGGCGCCGAAGCGGTCGAGTGCGCCAGTCTGCGCCAGCGCCCTAACTAGGTAGTAGGCCACCACGCCGGCGAGGACCGCGCCGGAGATGATCAGGCAGGTCAGGTAGATCAGGTTGAACTGGAGGCTCATGGCCAGGTTGGCGGAGGTGAACAGCTCCAGGATGAACGCGCCGATGCCCGCGCCGATGCCGGACAGCGCCGCCACGGACAGGTTGAAGCGACGGTAGGCGAAGATGAGGAAGACCAGCTCCGCACCCAGGCCCTGCGCGAGGCCGGAGTACAGCGTCTCCGGGCCCCACTGGCTGCCCAGCACCGCGGAAACGGAGGCCGCGACGACCTCGACGAACAGCGCCGCACCCGGCTTGCGGATGATCAAACCGCCGAGCACGCCGCCGATGAGCCAGATACCCACGGCCAAACCGCCCAAGCCCGGGGTAAGTGCGTCGAGTGCCTTGAAACCGGCGTAGCCGATGCTGTTCCACACCCAAAACAGCAAGCCGCAAGCGACGCCCAGTACGGCCGCGGTGACAATGTCGATGACGCGCCAAGAATTGCTCTTCCCAGCGTTGGTTGCGGGCACGGTCATGTGCTCATTCCTTCCTATCGCCGGCATTACCCGGATCAGGTTCTACGGTTCACCGAGCGTTTCGGCGTCTCAGCCACCGCGTCTCCCGCGGCAGCACCCGTGTGTGGTTCAGTTATGCCCGAAAGATGCTACATCATGTGCAGGATTGACCATATGATGGTCGCGTTCACAGCTCTTATTGAAAGGACCCCACATGGCCGGTGGCCTACTTGCTCTGCTTGACGACGTCGCGCTCATCGCGCGCACCGCCGCAGCGAGCGTCGATGACGTCGCCGGCATGACCGCGAAAACTTCCGCGAAAGCCGCGGGCGTGGTCATCGACGACGCTGCGGTGACCCCCCAGTACGTCTCCGGGGTGACCCCGGCCCGAGAACTGCCGATGATCTGGCGCATTACCAAGGGCTCGCTGCGCAACAAGCTGCTTTTCATCCTCCCGATCGCACTGCTGCTGAACGCGTTTGCGCCGTGGGCGCTCACGCCGATCCTCATGCTGGGTGGCACGTATCTCGCCTTTGAAGGGGCGGAGAAGATCGCGCAGAAGTTCTCGTCCAACGCCGATGAGGACGCCGAAGAGGCCGCCAACAAGTCCGAGGAGGACGAGGACCACCTGGTCAACAGCGCGATCCGCACGGATCTGATTTTGTCGGCGGAGATCATGATCATCTCGCTCGACGAGGTGAAGGACCAGCCTGTGTGGATGGAAGCCGCCGTACTCGTGGCTGTGGGCATCTTCATCACTATCGCGGTGTACGGGGCGGTGGGTCTTTTGGTGAAGATCGACGACATCGGCCGTGGCATGATTGAGCGTGGCAACGCCCCCGGGTTCGGCCGCGCGCTGGTGAAGGGGATGCCGTACGTGCTCAATGCCATCGGCATCGTCGGCACCGTGGCCATGCTGTGGGTGGGCGGCCACTTGATCGTCCGCGGTCTGGACGAGGTTATCGGCTGGCACTGGCCGCACGAGATCATCGCCAGGGGCCAGGAAGCCGTTGGCGGCGGCGCGCTCGGCTGGCTGGTGGAGACCGGGATTTCGCTCACATTCGGCTTGATTGCCGGATTTATTGTCCTCGGTGTGGTGCAGCTGGTGAAGAAGGTGCGGTAGCGCCTGCCTACAATTCGCCTCATGGCAGCCAAGCAGTACCCACTCGCCCCCTCGACGTGGGGCGCCGGCGTGGAAGTCCCGGTGGACCACGTCTCGCAGGCCGCCCTATTCACGGACTTTGCGGGACGTAAAGGCACCACGTACGTCGATGTGGTGTTGGAGACCAACCCGTTGAACCGCTCGTGGCGTGTGCGCCGCCGCGGTCTCGGCGACCTCCCCGGCCCCGTCCTCGGCGAGGTGGCGCCTGAGTGGCGCGCCCACTTCGCGGAAGTCGAGCGAGTGCACTCGTCTTTCCTGCAGCCTGCCACCGTGGCGGAAGTGAAGCTCAACCGGGAATCCGGCCGCTTCAACGTCCATGTGGTCTTGCCCGAGCCGCAGCTGGCAGTGCCGCGCAACAACGCGCCAGAGGACGCGGCCGTTTTGCGCGTCGGCGACATGCTCGTGGTGGATACCTCCGTCGGTGAGTTCGGAGCAGCCGAGCTAGAGGCACGCTCCCCCGGTCAGTGGTTTGTGGGGCTGGTGCCTATGGACGGCGCTGCGCTCGTCACCCTCGACGGCCGCGTACTCGGCGCGGTGGCTGGCGATGACGGGGAGGCCGCCCTCGCGTGGCTCGAAGGCTTCGCCCAGGGCGGATTGTGGGCACGGGCGGTGCTGCTCGACGGCATGGCGGCATTAGACGCCGCCCCACCCGACGAAGGCACCGACACGGTACCCGCACTGGCCGAGGCGCCGCAGCGCCGCCCGGAGCCGTGGCAACTCATCGAGTTCCCCGGCGGCGGGTGGGCGGTTACCGTGCAGCGCGATTTCGCCACCGACCCCCAAGACGAGGTCAAGCCGAAGCACACCGCGCGGTACGTTTCTCTCGGCGGCGGGGCACGCCCGGAGGAGCTCGGTGCCCCGACCGAGATGTTCGGCCGGATCGGCGCCGAGCAAGATCGGCCTGAACGACCAACCACCACGCCTGTGGTGGCGCAGCACGCCGACGAAAGCTTTCTCACCGAGGTGGAGAAGGTGCAGCTGAGGCGCAGGAACCGGGGGCAGAGGCGGGGCGGACGCCACCGTCGATAAGCAAAAGCTCCTAGGCTGGGTGATGTAGGAATTCCCAAGCTGAAGGAGATGTGATGGCGGACAAGGGACCGAACCCGTACGTTGTAAATATCGAGCAGGCAACGCTGGACAACGAGGCGTTCCGCGACACGCTGTGGACCGGCCCGAACCTCCAGCTGACGGTGATGACCATTCCAGTTGGCGGGGAGATCGGCGCAGAGATCCACGACGACCACGACCAGTTCCTCCGCCTCGAAGAAGGCGAGCTGCACGCGAAGATCGGCCCGTCCGAGGATGACCTCGAGGTCGACGAAGTGATCGCTGCTGATTGGGCCGCGTTCGTGCCGGCTGGCAAGTGGCACAATTTTGTCAACGAATCCGACGCCCCGGCGAAGCTGTACTCCATCTACGCCCCGGCGGAGCACGAGCCGGGCACCCGCCACGAAACCAAGGCGGACGCGGACAACGACCCGAACGAGACTGACGCGGTCTAGAACGCACCAACAGTGCGCAGACTGCCCGGGAACGCCACAAACGTTCCCGGGCCGTTTTTATGGCCCGCCAAGGGGAAACTCAGGTGCTAAAGTGCCTGGAGGTTCTGAATTGTCATATCAACACTTGTCTAGAAGGCGAACCCCATGCGCAACTTCCTTCCCCTCCTCGGCACGGGCCTTGCTGGCGCGCTCGCGCTTTCCGTGGTGGCAGTGCCCGTCGCTACCGCCGAATCCAGCCTGAGCAGCTCGTCACTATCGTCCTCGTCCGGCACCCCGGCTACAAAGTCTGAGAAAAAGCCGTGGGTGCACGTGGAGCCGCCGAAGAAAACCGCTTCCCAGCCGGTGCGCATGCTCAACGGCACCACGATCCAGATCATGGACGACGTGTTGGGCAAATACTCCGCCCACACCGGCTTCCGCTCCGGCGACCTTGGTGCGATGGCCCCCATCAACAACGACGGCGAGTTCGCGATGATCTTCGGCGACTCCTTCCGCTGGGATTTCGGGCAGGGATGGATGAGCCCGGTCGGCGTGGTGGCGAAGATGGACGAGGACGGCTTTATCAAGATCCTCCGCCCCATCGACAACACCTCTCAGGTCAGCGACATGATCTCCTACCACCGCGTCAACAACAAGACGCTGATTCCCTCTGATGTGATCAACGTCGGCGGCGTGTTGTACATGCACGGCACCTGGCACGTGCCGTTCGGCACCGTGGTGTCGTCTCAGGTTTGGAAATCCACCGACCAAGGCAAGACATGGACCTCTGTCGGCTCCGCACCGGGCGACTATCTCGGCGGCATGACTCAGCTGCTCACTTGGGATAAGGGTCCGGACGGATACATCTACATCATGTCCACCAAGTTCGGACGCAAGTCGCCCGTGTTTATGTTCCGCGCAAAACCCGAGAACATCGCTGATCCCGGCAAGTGGGAGGGCTTCAGCTCTGAAGGGTGGGGGAAGAACGCCGTGGCCATCTTGGACAAGAGTGTGCAGGCCGGCGAGCTCAACCTGCGCTACATCGACGGCCACTGGGTACTTGCCATGTTCAACGAGAAAACGCTTGCAGTGGAGGTGCGCATCTCCGACAAGCTGGAGACGTCCTGGGAGGACGTCCCCGTCGCCACGATTGCGAAGAACGGCCCGTGGGAGAGGCCCCAAAGCCCTCTGAACTGGTCGCAGCCCTACGGCGGCTACATTGTTCCGGGCTCCCACCTCGACAACATGGACATTGTCATCTCCCAGTGGAACACCACGGACAACAGCCGCTACACAGCCACCCAGTTCAACGTGAAGGGCCTAGACAAGTTCTACGGCATCGACGCAGACGCCGTGCGCGAAGACGCAGTGGTCGAGGTGCTTGCGACGACTCCCGAGAGCACGCCCGACATGGATGCAGAGGACAACCTGATCAAGGACAAGCCGGAGCTGTTCATGTCGTCTAGCAGCAGCGAGGCCAACTCCACGGCGCGCACCGTGGGCATCGTGCTCGGTGTTCTCGCCGGCATCGGCCTGCTCGGCGCGGCAACGTTGCCGCTCTACCGGGACATGCTGCCGCCGCAGATCCAGGCGCTGCTGCCCTAGTCGGCGCGCGCCCGGCGGTGCAAGCGGCGCCCAGTATCATCTGACCGGTGCAACAAACTCAGACTCGCTCGCCGTGGCCAGCCCTCTGGTCGATGATGCTGGGCTTTTTCATGATCCTGGTGGACTCCACCATCGTCTCGGTGGCGATCCCCTCGATTTCGGAAGGCCTGGGGGCGTCGTACAACCAGGTCATCTGGATCAACTCCGCCTACCTGCTGGCGTACGCGGTGCCGCTGTTGATCACCGGGCGCTTGGGCGACCGCTTCGGACCCCGCACGGTGTACCTGGCAGGCCTCGCGCTGTTTACTGCCTCATCCCTCGCGTGTGGCCTGGCTGATAGCTCCGCGGAACTGATCGCCGCCCGCGCCTTCCAGGGACTGGGCGGCGCGATGGTGACGCCGCAGACGATGTCGGTGATGATCCGCACGTTTTCCCCCAAGGAGCGCGGCGGAGCGATGGGCGTCTGGGGCGCCACGGCCGGCCTAGCCACGGTGACCGGGCCGCTGTTGGGCGGCGTGCTTGTCGACGCCTCCGGCTGGCCCTGGATCTTTTTCGTCAACGTCCCGGTGGGCATCCTCGGACTCATCCTCGCCTGGGTCTACGTCCCGCGCCTGGAAAAGACCAACCGCCACTTCGACTGGATCGGCGTTGGGCTGAGCTCGGTGAGCATGTTCTGTCTCGTCTTCGGCATCCAGGAAGCGCAGAACTTCGAATGGGACTGGCGCGTGTGGGCCCTGCTTGCCGCCGGTGCAGCCACGATGATCGCCTTCATTCGCTGGCAGGCAACGCAAGGCGCCAATGCGCTCGTGCCGCTCGCCCTGTTCAGCGACCGCAACTTCTCCCTCGCCGGCGCGACCATTTCCACGGTGGGGTTTGCCATCTCTACGTACATCATTCCCTGGATGATTTACGTGCAAACTGTGCAGGGGTTGACCCCGACCCGTGCGGCCCTGCTAGTCCTGCCGTCCGGTGTCGTCTCCGGCGTGCTTTCGCCATTCGTCGGCAAGCTCACCAACAATTACGACCCGAAGCCGTTCGCCATCGCTGGCCTGACGCTCGCGACGGCGTCGATGGCGGCCTCCGCAGCCATCACCACCCCCGAGGTGGACCCGAGGTGGATGTACGCCATCGCCGCCGTCTACGGCGTGGCAAACTCCATGATGTGGGGGCCTTTATCCATGATCGCCACCCGCAACCTCGACCCCCGGCTGGCCGGCGCGGGCTCTAGCGTGTACAACACCACCCGCCAGATCGGCGCGGTGATCGGCTCCGCCGCAATCGCCGCCATGATGTCTTCACAGTTGGCGGGCAAGCTCGGCACAGGCGCCGGCGGTTTGGCGGCGCCTGGGCAGGCCAACGGCCCACTGCCGGAGGAGCTGCACGTGCCGTTTGCAGAGGCGATGAGCAACTCCATCTGGCTACCCTGCGCCGTTATTGCGGCCGGCGCCGTCGCCGCTTGCTGTTTCCGCCGCACACAGTCCTGGAACGCTTGAGCGGCCGTTTCTAGCCGGCCGCCATGATGCGGATGCGCTCCCATTCCCCGTGTTCATCGCGCTGGTATGCCAGCCGGTCCGAATGCATCCTGTCGTCCCACAGGTGGAAGAACTCGAAGTGTTCCGGCTCAACGCGCCACAGGTTGAACCGGTCCCCGTCCACGACGCGGTGTGCGGTTCCCTTTACCCGCACCGCCCGGCGCAGGGGCTGCCACCAGAAGTTCAGTGCTGCGGCCCACGTGGCCTCCAGCTGGTGGACCTTGGCCGTGTTGGTTGCGGTGCCGAAGTGGAATCCGTCGGAGTCGAGGTGGAGCAGGTCCACAATCCGCGCGTCGGGCATCCCCTGGTCGTCCACCGTCGCAACCGTGACCGCGGTGACGTCCCGAATGCCGGCGTCGACCGCCTCTTTGAACCATTCGGCGAACATCACGTTGGGGTCGCGCTGCAGCGAGGTGAAATCAACCTCACCCAGCGAGGGCTGAGACTTTTCCAGCCCCGCAACGTAGTCCTGCGACAGGTAGATCATGCCGTGATCCTATCAACCCCACCCATCCCCGACAGTGACTTCGGGTGCGATACCGGCCACACAACAGGTATGCATATTTCCATGGAGCACCACCGCGAGCGGAAACCACGCACGCCGAAGAAGCGCATCGAGGGGTCCTACCCCATCAGCACAGGTTCCGCCACTATCGTGGCCGATCCGGAACGGGACGGGGCGTACACCCTGGAGGTGAACCGGGTCCCGTCCTCCTACGTTGTCCCCGGCGCGCCTGAGGTGCTGGAGTACGACTATATGCGGTGGATCGCAGAATACATCGCTGCTTCGCGGCTTCCGGAGCCCTTCACTGCGGTGCACCTTGGCGCGGCCGGATGCGCGCTGCCGAGCTACGTGCAACACCGGTGGCGCAGCCGCAATATCGCGGTGGAGCTTGACCGCGGTTTGGCCCGTCTCGTGCGCGACGCCTTCGACCCTCCAGTGGAGATAGCAGTTGCGGAGGCCCGCGCGTTTACGCACGCGCTCGACCCCGGATCGGTCGACGTGATCGTGCGCGACGTGTTCGCCGGCCCCGACACGCCCCGCCCACTGACCACCGTGGAGTTTTTCCGCGCTGCCCGCCGGGCGTTATCCCCCCGCGGGCTGTTTGTGGCCAACGTCGGTGACCGCGAGGGCCTGCCGCAGACTCGCGCCGAGCTCGCCGGGCTCAGCCAGGTGTTTACGCACACCGCAGTCACGTACGTGGGCCGCGGCTACGGCAACGTGGTCATCGCCGCATCCGACCGTCCACTGGTGGCGGGGAGGCAGTTGCCTATCGACGGCGCTTCGCCCCTCCACGATTAGCCCTGATTAGCACTGCCTAGCTTCACAACTCCAGCTCGGTTTCCAGGCCTGGCTGGTAAAACGCCGCGCGCTGCGCGGTGATCTCCTTGAAATGCGGGGAGGTGACTTCCTGCAACGCCGCGATGTAGTCGGGCACCACCGCCTTTGGTAGCCGAAGCCCCATGGTCAGGTGGGGGATCCATCGCTCGCCCCGCCCGTCGGGATTTGCGACGCTGACGGCGCGGGCCGCCCGCTCCAGCGCCTCCGGGGCTTCGAGGAGCCAGGCCACGGTCTGTTTGGACTTGGTGCCGAAGACGGCGACACCGGAGCGTCGTAACGCTGCTGGCAGCAGAGGGGGCAGCAGGTCCGTCGCCCGGGCGATTGCGCGGCGGTGCATGGTGGGCGCGAACGTCACCGAAATGTGCGGGCGCTGGTGTTGTTGCGGAAAGCCGCGCGCAGCAAGGTCCGCGTAGATGTCCCGGACAGCCTGTTCCTCAGCGTCGGGGAGGCGCAGCAGAATGTTCTCGGGCGACATTGCAGCGAGCGTACCGGGCATTGGGCGTACCATCGTGGCACTTGCCCATTAACGAAAGGAAGCTTCGCATGCAGAACGATCCCGCTAAGCCCGGCTACACCACCCAGGGCAGCACGAATAAGCCCGTCGACCACGATGAGGACCAGTTCGCGCAGGACACCGGCTCGGCGCTGGGATACGGCGAGGAGGCCGACAACTCGGTCGAAGAAGCCCGGCTGGACTACGACATCGCTGAGCGCGACGAAGCGCAGGACCCCACGCTGGAGGATTAGCCCCTAGACCTCCCAGCGCACCTCGCTGGGGTCTTTGTCATCGCGCCAGCCTCGCCACGAGGCCTGGCGCACTTTTTTGTCTGCGGTGGCGCCCGCGAGCTGCACCTCGGCGACGTACTTCGGGGTGACCCACCAGGCGTCGTTCGCGTCGCGGGTGGGAACCTCCACCGGCGGGGTCTTGCGCTGCACCCGTCGCAGCTTCGTGCCGATGTCCGCGAGCTGTGCGTTGGAAAAGCCCGTGCCCACGCGGCCCGCGTAGCGCAGCTCGCCTTCGGCATCTGGGACCGCAACGAGGAGCGAGGCTATGCCCCGCTTGCCCGTGCGCACGCCGACTACGACTACTTCCTGGTGGAGGGCGCGTTTGATCTTGAGCCATGCGGTGCTGCGCTGCCCCGGCTCGTACGGCGAGTCGGTGCGCTTGGCCACCACGCCCTCGAGCCCCAGCTGCTCGGCCGCGCCCCAGGCGTGGTCGAAGGCACCGCGGTAGGCAGGCGGGATGGCCACGTGCTCGGTTGCAATAAGCTCCTCCAGCAACCTGCGGCGGGTCTCCCAGGGCTCGGCCGTGAGGTCGCGCTCCCCCAGGCGCAGCAGGTCGAAGACCATGTAGCGCAGATCCGCCTCGGTGCCGTGTTCGTCCGCTTTGTGCAGCAGCGAGAAGTCCGGCCTGCCGTCGGGGCTGAGGGCGACGAGTTCGCCGTCGACGGTACCTCCGTCGTGAAGCACGTGCTCGAGCTCCCCGAGGTGCGGAAACAGGTGGGTGTAGTCCTTGCCGCCCCGGCTGCGCAGGCGGACCTTTCCGTCTACGTCCGCGAGGATGCGGTAGCCGTCCCACTTCATCTCGAAGGCGAACGTGGCGCCGTCCTGCTGCTCGAGGGCGACGTCGCCGCGGGTGGCCGTGGTGGGAAGCATGGGCGACAGTGACACAGGCGGCACGGGCGGCACGGACGGCACGGGCGCGCTCGGCTGGTCGCGTGTGAGTTTGAGCAGCCAGTTTCGCTCGTCGGTGCGGATCAGCGCGTAGCGGCGCGGGATGCCGCCTAAACCGCCGCCCTCGCGGCCGTGGAGCACGGCGATGATTTCCCGGTCGCGCCATTTCTCAATCTCGCAGGTGCCGATGTCCCAGATCTTTACCGTCCCCGCGCCGTACTGGCCTTTGGGAATGGTGCCCTCAAATTCGGCGTATTCGATCGGGTGGTCCTCGGTCTGCACTGCCAGGCGGTTCACGTCCGTTTCCAGTGGCGGGCCCTTCGGTACCGCCCAGGACACCAATACGCGATCGTGCTCGAGGCGGAAATCCCAGTGCAGGTGGGACGCGTCGTGCTCGCCGATGACGAAGATGGGCGCGCCTTCCCGCGGGCTTGGTGCGGCGTCCGGCACGGGCTCGCCGGTTTTGTCCTTGTCGCGCATCGAGCGGTAGGTGGCCAGCCGGTCCTCGCCCGGCGCGCCCAGCACGGCGATCGGGTCGAGGCCGCGCTCTACGCGGGCGATGACCTCCTCGAACTCGAGCTGGCGCAGCCCCCGGTCCTGAATTTCCTCCCACGTACGCGGCGCGGCCACGGTGGGGCGTTCGCGGCCGCGCAGGGAGTACGGGCTGATAGTGGTCTTCTTCCCGTTGTTCTGGCTCCAGTCTAAAAAGACCCTGCCCTTGCGCTCGGATTTTGCCATGGTGGCGGTGACCCGGTCCGGGTGGGCCCGCTCCAGGTGCTGGGCCAGGGTTTTGGCCACCTTGGTCACCGCGTCGGCGTCGCTGGCGCCGTCCAGCCCCGCGTACAGGTGGATGCCTTTCGAGCCGGAGGTCACGGGCACACAGGTCAGCCCCATGTCTTCGAGGATCTCGCGGCACCACGCCGCCACCTCAGCGGTGTCCGCGAGCTCGACGCCGGGGCCTGGATCCAGGTCCAGCACCAGGCGGTCCGGGTGTTGGGGTTTGCCGTCCGCGCCGAAGCGCCACTGCGGGGTGTGCAGCTCTAAGGCCGCGACTTGGGCAAGCCACGCGAGGGTGGCGGAGCCGTCGATAAGCGGGTACGCGTTGACGCTGGTGGTGTGCTGGATGGTGGCCGCGGGGATCCACTCGGGCGCAAAATCCTCCAAGTCTTTGCGGAAGAAGCTTTGCTTCTCGACGCCTTCCGGCCACCGCTTCCTCGTCACCGGCCGGCGCCTTGCCTGTGGGACGAGCACGCCTGCCACCGCCTGGTAGTAGCGCACGACGTCGGCCTTTGTGGTGCCGGTGGCTGGGTAGATCACCTTGTCTAAGTTGCTCACGGTGAGCTCACGGCCGCCGACGCGGACCTTCTGGTCGTTCGCCATGGCCCCACAATAGAGGCGTGCGTAGAGTGTGGCGCATGCGCGCAATCTGGTCTGGCTCAGTCACCTTCGGCCTAGTCAACGTCCCCGTCAAGGCGTTCGGGGCGACTGAAGACCACGATTTGTCCTTCCACCAAGTCCACGACAAGGACGGCGGGCGGATCCGCTACGAGCGGCGCTGCGAGGTCTGCGGGGAGAAAGTGGAGTACAAGCACATCGACAAAGCCTTCGAAGAGGACGGCGATACGGTGGTGCTCACGGACGACGACTTTGCCTCACTGCCCGAGGCCGACAACGACGAAATCGAGGTCGTCCAGTTCGTTCCATCGGACCAGATCGACCCGCTCATGCTGGAAAAGTCCTACTACCTCGCGCCGGAGGGCAAGACGCCGAAGTCGTACTTGCTGCTACGGCAAACGCTGGAAGATTCGGACCTGATCGCGGTGGTCCGTTTCGCGCTGCGGCAGAAGACCCGCCTCGGCGTGCTACGCGTAGTGAACAAGGTCATTGTGCTGCAGGGGCTGATGTGGGCCGACGAGGTGCGTGAACTGGACTTCGACGGCGAGTTCAAGGGCACCAAGTCCCGCGCGAAAATTGGCGACAAAGAGCTGAAGCTGTCCAAGCAGCTCGTAGAGTCCTACGCCTCGGACTTCACGCCGGACGAGTTCCACGACGACTACCAGGCGGAACTGCGCAAGCTCATCGACGCCAAGTTTGAGCAGGGCGACACGCTGGACACCGACGCCACCTTCGGGGAGGAGGGCAACTCCGACGAGGACGGCGACGACAACGTGGTGGATCTCATGGAGGCGCTCAAGGCGTCGCTGGACAAGCGCGGCAAGAGCGCCTAGCTGGGTTTTAATTACCCGTGATCTTCTTCAGCCGGTCGATCTGCTCGGACGCCTCGGCTTTGGTCAAGTTCGCCGGGATCTGCTCCCCCGCCTGCTTGGCCAGGGCGTCGATGTAGGACTTCTGCGCCTCCGTCGCCGGGTCATCGCCTGAGACCCAGTCGGACGGGTCCTTTTCCAGGTTGCCGTCCTGGGCGTCGCCGGTCGCGCCGAGCATCTCCTGCCCGTCGCCTTGCGGGGCCGGCTCGTTGGCGGGCGGCGCTTGGTCGTACTCTGGGTCGAACGGTGGCTCCTGCGCAACCTGGTTGCGGGGATCATTCTCTGGAGTGGTCATGGTTTCCTCCTTCTGTGTCGACGTCCGCGGGCGCGGGACGCGAAAGTGACGCCATCGTACCCAAAAACTGGGGCCGCCTTTCCGCCGATACACGCTGCTTGCGCCGTGGCTGCGCCACCCCCACCGCAACCCCTTCTTGACTACAGCTTAGGCTTACCTTACATTCGCAGTCGATCCTATAACTTAGCTCAGGCTAACTCGATGAATAAAGGGGAAAGTTGTGAAGCTTTCACACCGCATCGGCGTCTTCGGCGTCGCAGTTGCAACCGCGCTCGGTTTGACCGCGTGCGCTGACAACGGCGGCGATGCGGACACGACACACGTGAGCACCTCCGAAGCAGCGTCCTCGCAGTCCGGAACCTCGCAGACGCGGGCCGCAGACGGCGCCGTCACCGTGACCGACGCCGCTGGGCGCACGCTGCAGTTCGACGAGCTGCCAGAGCGCATCGTGCTGGCGGAGGGACGCGCCGCCTACGCTACTGCCCTGCTGCAGGACGAGCCGCTGCGCAACGTCGTGGCGTACGGCCAGGACTTGGAAAAGGCGGCCGGCGCGTTCCGCGACAAACTCTTCGAGCTGCAGCCCGAGGCCAAGGACATGCCCACCATCGGCATGATTCAAAAGGGCGACGTCACGGTTGAGAACCTGCTGGCACAACGGCCGGACGTAGTGATCATGACGCTGGACCAGAAAAAGGCGGTGGAGGAAAGCGGGTTCCTCTCCGACATGGACGCCGCCGGACTGAAGTACGCATTCATTGATTTCCGCCAGAAGCCGCTGGAAAACACCACGGTTTCCATCCAGCTCTTGGGCGACCTGCTGGGCCAGAGCGAGCGCGCAGAGCAGTACAACGAGTTCTACAACGCCAAGGTCAAGGAGATCACCGACCGGGTCGCCGACACCACCGACCGGCCCAACGTGCTCATCTGGATGGCCGCTGGATTCAACGACTGCTGCGCCGTCGCGGGCGATTCCAACCTGGGCACGCTGGTCACCGCCGCCGGCGGGCACAACCTCGGCCCTGAGGTGCTGGGCGCAGAGAACACGACGATCACGGCGGAAAAGCTCATCGAGCTCAACCCGGGCAAGCTCATCGTCACCGGCGGCGAGTGGGCGCGCGACCCGAACCGTACAGATGCCATCCGCCACGTGGAGCTGGGATACCAGTCCAGCCCAGAGCTGGCGTTGCAGACCTGCGACGGCCCGCTCAGCCAGGCCGGCATGGATCAGCTCGACGCGACCAAGACCGGCAACTACTTCGCTGTCTACCACCAGTTCTACGACAACCCCTACAACGTCTTCGCGCTCGAAGCGTTTGCGAAGTGGATCCACCCAGAGCAGTTCGCAGACCTCAACCCCACCCAGGACTTCGAGGACTTCCACAAGGAATGGCTGCCCTTTGACTACAGCGGCGCATTCTTCATCGACCCGGCTAACCCGGAGGAAAGCTAGACCATGACGACAAAGGTATCCGCGGAACCTGGAGCGGCTGTGGATGCTCGCCAAGCCGCGATCGACAGCTACCGCCGGCGCGGGCGCAAGAAGGCGTTCGCGATTGTCGGACTCATCGCCGCGGCTGCCGCAAGCTTTCTCATCGCCGTCATCGTCGGCCCACTCGACATCTCGGTAACCGACGTTGTGAACGCTGTGTTCCGCCCGGAGCAGGTGGACGACGAGACCCGGGTGGTGATCCGGAATCTGCGTCTCCCGGCGGCCGTCATGGCGGTGCTGTGCGGCGCGGCCCTCGGTCTGGCCGGCGGGCAAATGCAGACCATTCTGGACAACCCGCTGGCTGAGCCATTCACGCTCGGGATCTCCGCCGCCGCCGCATTCGGCGCGGCGGTGTCCATCGTCATGGGCTGGACGCTCATTGCAAACCCGCAATTCAACCTTGCGCTCATGGCCGCGCTGGCCGCATTGATCGCGGTAGGCATCGTCGCCGGCGCGTCCGTGTGGCGCGGCGCCACCGCAGAATCGATGATCCTGCTTGGCATCGCGCTGTCCTTCTTCTTCCAGGCCCTGCTGTCGCTGCTGCAGTACGGCGCCAACGTGGAGGCCCTCCAGCAGATCGTCTTCTGGACCATGGGGTCCATGCAGCGCGCGAACTGGACAGCCAACATCATCTTGGCCGTCGTGCTGGTGGCCGCGGTGCCGTTCTGCATCGCCAACGTCTGGCGGCTCACCGCGTTGCGCCTTGGCGACGACCGCGCGGCCGCCCTCGGCATCGACGTCAAGCGCCTGCGGCTGTCTACCCTGCTGGTCGCGTCGTTCCTCGCCGCCGCCTCCGTGGCGTTCACCGGCATTATCGGGTTCATCGGGCTCGTCGGCCCTCACATCGCGCGGATGCTCGTCGGCGAGGACCAGAAGTTCTTCCTCCCCGCCGCCGCAGCCGCGGGAGCCATGCTGCTGAGCATGGCCTACGCGGTGTCCCTGTCCATCATCCCCGGTGTGGCGATCCCGATCGGCATCATCACCTCGCTGGTCGGCGTACCGTTCTTCGTCTTCCTCATCTTCACCCGGGCCCGCCGAAGGAGTGCGTAAACCATGGCAATTCGCGCCGAGAACCTCACCGTTTCCTACGGCCGGACCACCATTTTGCACTCGCTGTCGTTCGGCCCCCTCGAGCCAGGAAAAGTCGTCGGCCTCATCGGGCCGAACGCGGCCGGCAAGTCTACGTTGGTGAAAACCATTGCAGGGATCAAAGAACCCTCTGAGGGGTCGGTGATGCTCAGCGTCGATGGCGCGGAGCTCGTCGGCAAGCAGAAGGTGCAAGCCGTCGGCTACGTCCCCCAGGATCTGCTCAGTAGCGCGTCGCTGACAGCGTTTGAATCCATCATGGTGTCTGCGCGCCGCCGCGGGGACGCGTCGTGGAATCCGCTAGACCGCAGTGCGGCCGTGATGGAGCGCTTGGGTATCACGCACCTCGCGGACCGCCTCGTGTCCGACATGTCCGGCGGACAGCGCCAGCTCGTCGCCATGGCGCAAATGCTCGTGCGCGAGCCCGACATCATGCTTCTCGACGAGCCCACTTCCGCCCTCGACCTGCGCCACCAAGTGGAACTGCTGCAGATCGTTTGCGAAGAGGTGCACGGCTCGAACCGGCTGGCCCTCGTAGCCATCCACGACCTGAATCTGGCCGCCCGCTACTGCGACGAGCTGCTCGTAGTCAAGGCCGGCCACGTGGTCGCCCACGACACCCCGCACGCGGTGCTGCAGCCCGACCTTCTGGAGGAGGTCTACGGCATCCGCGCACGCGTGCTCGACGATGGCGGCGTGCCGGTGGTGTGCCCGGTGTAGCTGCGGGCGAGGGTGGCACAATTACACCCATGGATGACCGGATGGAAGACACTGTCGCTCAGTCACGTCCCGCTGAAGACCTCGAGATGGCCCAGCAAGTTCGGCCGATCATTGAGCAGATGCTTGGCGACGGCCATTCGGTCATCGAGCCAGCTGCGAAAATTTGGACCGTGCAGGCGACGGAGGAACTGCGCCACCGGATAGCAGACAACCCGCTGGAGGGCAGCGAAACCCAGTGGTCGAAGCTGGAGAAGCAGCTCGCAGGTGCGCCCCGGGAGGTGATCCTGCTCGCAGCCGAAATGGTGCTCCTGCGGGAACACCCCATTTACATGGCCAAGCCCGAGACGCGGCGCGGGCACCTCGAACAGGTGCTGGCCATCATGCCGGATCCCCCCACGATCCCGGGTGAGGTGCTCGGCTGGATGAGCACGCAAAGCTCCGCCGGGTTCAAGCCGGGCCAGGGCTACAACAGCGGACTCTGGCGCCACCTTGTGTGGCTCGCGCAGTTTGTGAAGCACTGGCGCACACTCCCCGAACAGGAGCGAGCAGCGGCGCGGCAGGATCCGTGGCTGCTGCAACGGGTCATGTTGGCATCCGGCGAGGACCGCGCTGACATCCGCAATGCTCTGCAATTCCTCATCCGCCCGGACGTCTTCGAGCCGATTTCGTCTGCGAAGATGAAGACGGCCATTGTGAAGGGCCTGGCGGATCATCTAGAAGGGGACGCCGGGCAAGAACCGGAGGACGTCGATAGACAGTTGCTGGCAGTCCGTCGCTCGTTGGCTCAGGAACGTGAGGAGCCGTTCCATTTCTGGATAGCCGGCGTGGCTGAGCTGTGGGGGTCCACCCCGACGCGCGCCGAGGCCGACTCGGAGCCGCGCGGGGTGCGCTACTGGATCTTTGCGCCTGGCCCTGGCGCTGAAGACTGGGACAACCAGCGCGAAGCAGGGGTCATGGCGTTAGGCTGGGACGAAATCGGCGACTACGCAGCGTACGCCTCCCGCCCCGAGATTCGCGAGGCGCTTGACGTTGACAAGACTGGAAAGTCTTTCAGCAACGACACCCTGGCAATTTGGCAGTTCCAGCATGAAATCCAGCCCGGCGACATCGTGATAGCAAAACGAGGGCGGAGTGAGATTATCGGTCGTGGTGAGGTGATATCTGGACCCCGTTTTGAGGCTGAGCGCCCGTCATACCGAAACATGCGCTCGGTTAGGTGGACCCATGAAGGTAGTTGGGAGATTCCAGACAAGAAGACTGTAGTGAAAACCCTTACCGAGGTCACCCGCTACTCAAGGTACGTCGAGCTTGTCGAAGGACTCTTTGACAACGTCCCAGAGACCGAGTCCACCCCGCCGAACCCTACTGGTTACACAAAGGAAAACTTCCTGGCGGATGTCTACCTCTCCCCCGGGCGCTACGACCGGCTGCGATCGCTGCTGCTGCGCAAGAAGAATGTGATTTTGGCGGGCCCTCCTGGTGTGGGCAAGACGTACGCGGCAAAGCGCCTTGCGTATTCGATCATGGGTGAGAAGGACACGTCGCGGATCCAGGCGGTGCAGTTCCACCAGAGCTACTCCTACGAGGACTTCATCATGGGTTACCGCCCAAACGCCGATGGCGGGTTCGACCTGGTGGAGGGCCCCTTCTACTCGTTCTGCGAGCGAGCGCGCGAGGACGCGGAGCGCGACTATTTCTTCATCATCGACGAGATTAACCGCGGAAACATCTCCAAGATTTTCGGCGAGCTGCTCATGCTCATCGAGGCCGATAAACGCGGCGGCCAAGGCCTGCGGATGCTGTACAACAACGAGGTCTTTTCCGTGCCGGAAAACGTGCACATCATCGGCATGATGAACACTGCGGACCGCAGCCTCGCCGTGCTGGACTACGCATTACGCCGCCGCTTCGGCTTCTTTGAGATGGGCCCCGGCTTCACCACCGAGCAGTTCGGCCGGTTCATGGAGGGCGAGGACAGCCTGGCGTTGGAATCGCTCGTGCGCACGATTGTGGCGTTGAATCAGGACATCGCATCGGATCCCGGGCTCGGCCGCGGGTTTGAGGTTGGCCACAGTTACCTTTCCGCCGAAGAAGCGAGCCGGGAGGACGACCTGTGGTTGGTTTCCGTGGTCGAGGACGAGCTCGTGCCGCTGCTAGAGGAGTATTGGTTCGACCAGCCTGAGCGAGCGGAGCAGTGGTCCGCTGCCCTGCGTGGGGCGCTTAATGCCTAGCTCTTCGGTGCTAGTGGGCAACGTCTACGTGATGATGGCGTACGCCTTCCGCATGCTTTCGCCTATCGGCGGCGTTCCGCACGCCACCACCGAGTTTGACCACATCCACGACCTGTTGGCCGACATCGTCGCACGAGAAACAACGAAGCAGGTCAAGCGAAGCCTGGATCACGACTACCGCCAGGAAACACGGGAGCTGCCCACGGTGCGCGGCCGCGTTGACCTGCAGGCGTCGATACGCGAACGCTCCTTCGTCCGAGGCGGCTTAGTGTGCTGTTTCGACGAGTACGTGGCAGACACACCGATCAATCGGGCGGTACGCGCGACGGTACTCATGCTGGCACGTAGCGACCGAGTTGCGGAGCCTCGACGGGACGCGCTTGCCCGCCTGCTGCCGTTTTTCGACAATGTCAAGCCTGTGCCGCCGCGCGCCATCCGCTGGGCGGACCTGCGGCTCCACCGGGCAAACGCGTCCTATCGCTGGCTCCTTGGCGCGTGCGAATTGGCAGTGAAGGGTTTGCTCCCGGAAGACGGCACCGGCGACGCACTCCTGCCCTGGCTCAGCGACGACGCCATGAGCTCCCTGTTCGAGCGATTTGTTAAGGAGTACTTCCGTTTCCACCACCCGGAGCTGCGCGCCCGCGCTGCGCTAGTGCCTTGGGACGTAGATGATCCAGGTGCGACCGGTGCCATTCATCTTCCGGCAATGCGCACCGACATTACCCTGCAGCGAGACAGCGGCATATTGATCATCGACACGAAGTACTACAGTGCATCCATGCAGGTCAGCCAATTTGGCACCCGTACGTTCCACTCGGGCAACCTGTATCAAATCAGCACCTACGTGCAGCACGCCGCCGCAACGCACGATGATGTTGCAGGGTTGTTGCTCTATGCACGGACGAGCGGCCCGGTGCAGCCGGAGCTAGACACCGTTTTAGCTGGCCACCGCATCGGCGCCACGACGTTGGACCTCACCAAACCGTGGCCATTGCTCCAGCAGGAGCTGGAAGGGCTATTGCTCCGTTTCTAGTCCCACCGCGGGTTGTCAACGTCTACGCCCTCAGCTGCAGCATGGGCTGTGACCAGCTCCAGTAGATATTCCTGGGCGCCGTTGTACGCCTCGTGGAAACGGGGGTCACCGACGTACATGCGCGCAAGGATGAGCTGGCGCGCCGGGGTGACGTCGTACCACTGGGCGATGCTGGCGCGGTGGCGCTCCACCAGGGCTTCGGCTTCCTGTGAGCCGGGTGCGACACCGGCGTCGCGGGCGTTGACCAAGTCCGCGGCGAGCGCGTCCTGTTCTTCCTGCAGGCGCTGAAAGTCGCCCTCGCCCATCTGCGCGAGTTTCTCCTGGGACTGCGCCCACTCCGGGGTATCGCCCCAGCGTTGTTCGGCTTCTTCCTGGTAGGCGGGCATGTCTTCGCCGAGGTATTTCTTCATTGCGTCCATGTCGATGGATCCTTTCGTTGCGTTATCAATGAGGTGTTGGACAGATGCGAGCTGGGCGTCGAGGGCGCGCCGTCGAGAAGCGAGTGCTTCTTGGTGGTGCTTGAGGGCGCGGGTGAGGGTGGCTCCGGAGGCGTCGAGAAGCTGCACGATCTGCGCAAGCGGCACGCCGACTCCGCGGTAGAGGGCGATGGCCGCGCCCCGCTCGAGGTCCGCATCGCTGTAGACGCGGTGGTCGGCCCACGTGCGCGCGGGTGCGATGAGGCCGAGCGCCTCCCAGTGGCGCAGCGCCTTCGTGGAAACCCCGAGAGCCTCCGCGGCCTCGCCGATCGTGTACTCGTTACCATCTGTCATGACTGCGATTGAACAGCTTGCCGCAGGGGCAAGCGCAAGTTGGGAGCGATGATGGACGAAATCCGCGTGGGCGACGCCGAGCGTTCGGACGCGCTCGATCGGCTGGGCACGCTGTTCGCGGACGGTTACCTGGATGTTGGCGAGTTTGAGGAACGCACAGGTCGGGCCGCTGTAGCGCGCACGCGCGGGGAGCTTTCACAGCTTTTCGACGACCTCCCGGCCGACCCCGCCGCGCTGGAGCAGCGCACCCCCTCCGAGGTCGAGCTGGAGGAAAAACTCGCGGCCAAGAAGAAGATGGACCGGGCCCAGGTAATCACGGGTGTGGCGGGTGCGGCCGCGTTCTTTGTGCTGCAGATGGGGCTCGACCTCGATTACGCGTGGGTGGTGTGGCCCATAACCGGCCTGCTGATGATCGCCTGGTACGCCGTCTACGACATCTCCGTCGATGAGGACGACGTGCTTGAGGAGCTGCTGGAGAAGGACAGGGCTGAGCGAGCGGAGCGTTTGAAGCTGGCTGCCGAGCGGCGCAAGGAGCTTGGGAAATAAGCGGGTGCCTGCCGCGCGGCGCAGTTAAAGTTGGCCCATGACGTTGCGACGCGCGGTGGCGCTCTGTGTTGTTGGTTGTGTAAGCATGCTCGCTGGCTGCGCAGGGGGTGATGCGCGCGAGACCGTGGTGGTCACGTCCACGCAGTGGGTGGATCCGGATTCCGGAGAGGCCGTAGCGCAGGGGCCCGACGCGAATGATGAGGGGGATGCTGCGGGTGGCCAAGCGGAGCACGTCGATTGGCAAAGCGCCTACGAAGAGGTGCTTTCCCGCCCCGGTGACTATCCGGTGAACTCCGCGGCGCAGTACACGCCCGACGGCACGTACGAATACGCGCTGGTGGAGGCTACCGGCGGCGGCGCGCCCGAGCTCCTCCTCGCGGTGGGAGGAAGCGACACCTCGCCCGTGATCGTGTTCACCGTGGAGGACGGGAAGGCGCGCGCGTCCACGGACGTGCTCATGATGGGCGCGCCCGGCAACGGCGCGGGGCGGTTGGCCGTGTGGGCGTCCGCTGGTGGCCGGGGTGTCTATCAGATCAGCGGCTCCGCGCGCAGCCCAGAATCGGTGTCTGAGCTGTTCACGTTGGACGGTACGTCGCTACGCGGCGGCGCGCAGGAGACGTTCCCGAGCGACGGTCAGCTGCCGGACCACCAGCTCATCGAGTGGGTTCCAGTGCGCAACCCGCAGCCGCTTCACGACGGCACGCTCACGGTCCTCAATGCCTTCGGCGAAAGCGTGGCCAGTTCCGCCGCTGCCGCGGACAGCGGGCCGGCGATTGTTGCCGCCAACGGCGACGCGGTTTTCACCGGGAATGTGGAAGCCTGGTCCACCGACCAGGCACGGCAGGGACGCCCCACGCCGAATGATGAGAATCCGGACAACGTGTACTACGTGCTGGTCTTCGACTCCCCTGTGAGCGTCACGGCGAACAAGGCAGGGTCGCAGGTCGCGCAGGAAAGCCCGTTCGCGCGGCTTGGGTCCGTGCAGTACTCCAAGTACGGCACGATCGACAACACCAACGGCTGGGACCAGTACGTCGGGAAACGAGTGCGTCTGCACGTGCCTGCGGGCGACTTCGGCTACTCGTCGGACGCGAGTCTGCCCTTCGGCAGCCAGCTGGGCCTCTCCCCCAGTGATGTTGAGGTGTTACACTAGCCCGTGTTCGAACTTCTGTTCTAATGCTGGCATGTCCATGTCGGATGCGTTGTTAGATTGAGTTCATCACTTTCAAACAACCGCGCTTCATCGTGGAAGGAGGGGCTATGACCAGCGAGATCACCAAGTGTGTCACCGAGATTTCTTCGGCGCTGCGGCGCTTGAGCGAGCTATTCACTGACCCTTCCACCCTCGCGTTCGAGGACGTGCGGCACGACATGGAGCGCTTGGAGGAGCAGTTTAAAAAGAAGGCGGCAATCGACGCAGCATTCGCCTTCATCGCCGACCGGGACGATGCCGGACGCGTCGTCGGAGCCAACTACCCGAACGCGTACCTGCAGCAGTGCCTAGACCTGTCCAAGGGCGAGGCCTACAACCGGCTCGAGCGTGGCCGGCTGCTCTACGGGCCGCCGCCGGAGCCCACCCCTCCTTCCGAGGATGAGGCCGAGGACCTGTTCGATGTGGCCGGGGATGATGCCGAGGCCGCTGCGGAGGCTGCAGCCGAGGAGGAACGCGCACGCCAGAAGAAGGCGCGTGAAAACTCCTCGAAGGTCAGCGCCGAGAAGCAGGACATCATCCGCCGCGAGCTTGACAAGCTGCTCAAGGCTGCATCCTGCGAGCGCACCCGCATTTACGCCGAGGCCATGGAGGAAGCCCTGCACCGCAGCCCCGAGGACCTGCGCATCTTCGTGCGCAAGGCGGTGGACGCGGCAAACCGGAAGCACGCGCCCCACTCCAACCCGAATGCAGGGTTTGAGAAGAGGAGCGCGACCTTTGGCCGTCGAAAGGCAGACGGCACCGTGGACATCCACATCAACGCCACCGCCGGCCACGCGGCGTTGATGAAGGCGCACATGGACAAGGGGCTTGCGCCGAATTCGAACCTGCCGGAGGAGCTGCAGGGGGAGGTGGACCCGCGCACGCCGCAACAGCGCCGCTACGACCAGTTCTTCGCCATCTTCGAGCAGTACGAGCAGGAATGCCAGAAGGCGAACGACGGGGCGGCGTCCGTCGTGCTCGCACTAACGCTGGACGACCTCGCGGACGGCGACGCCGCCATGCTCTACGACACCAACACCGGCATCGAGGTGGACTGCTTCGACCTCGTGCGCCTGGGCATGGACGGCACAACCGATTTCCTGCTACAGGTCGACGGGGTCAGCTCCGTGCCGCTGTGGATGGGGCGCACCAGCCGGCTGGCGTCGGTGGCCCAGCGCATCGCCATGTTCGCGGTGCAAGGGGTCTGCTCCTGGCTCGGCTGCACCGCGGCCATGTCGGAGTGCGAGGCCCACCACATCCTCGCGTGGATCAAGGGCGGCGCCACCGACATAGAGAACCTCACCGGGCTGTGCCGCGAGCACCACAGGTGCAACAACGACCACAGAGACGGTTCCTTTAACAAGGGGTACATGGATTTCGACCCGAATACGGGCAGGTCAGGGTTCAGACGGCGCCCCAGCGACCCACTGAGATTCAACCAATCGGTTCCGGCGAAGCATTCAGCCGTGAGCAGGATTTACGCGGCGAAGGGCAGATGCGAATGCGCCAAGAGCCCGAATCTGGATCCAGCGTTTTACCCACCCGACCATCCCCCGATGAAAGATTCCTGGAGCCCGATGCGGGTGTGACAACCCATGCTGTCCTGTCAGCTCGCGTTGTGTTGTGCCACCGGCGCGTAGCGTCGTCTGCATGCGAATTTTTACCGTGGGCCACTCCAACCTGGAATTTGACGACTTTGCGCAGATGATCAGCGCCGCCGGTGTGGAATCCATCGTGGATGTGCGGAAACTACCCGGGTCTAAGAAGTACCCCTGGTTCAACGACGATGCCCTCGCCGAGCGCCTCCCCAAACTCGGCATCAGCTACGCCAGAAGCGAGGGCCTCACCGGTCGCCGCAACGTCTCGCACACCGTCCCCTTCGAGGTCAACGGCAACTGGCGCAACCGAAGCTTTCACAATTACGCGGACCACGCCCTCGGCGACGAGTTCGCAGAGGCCTTGGCAGAGCTGCGAGACCACGCCGCGCAGACCGCCACCGCCATCATGTGCTCCGAGGCGGTGTGGTGGCGCTGCCACCGCCGCATCATCGCCGACCACCTCCTCGCCCACGGGGACGATGTGGGGCACATTATGGGGTTGCGGGCCGAAGGGGCGTCGGTTAGCAACGCGACGCTCAACGACGGCGCCGTCGTGGGCGACGACCTCCTCGTGCGCTACCCCGAAGCGTGAAGCGCTGCATTATGTTTCTCTGCATGAAGGTCTCCCGCGTCTTGCCTGCGCTCGCATGCTCCCTCGCCCTCGTGTCGTGCTCCTCAGGCGCCGAGACGGTGACCGTCACCGCCACCGAGTGGGTGGACCCGGACTCGGGCGAAGTGGTGACCACCGAAGTCGGCGCCCCCGTTGCCCCTGCGACGGAAGCAGGCGGAAACGATGCGCAGTCCAACTCCGACTGGGCCGCGGAGTACGCCCAAGTCCTCGACGACCCCGGCACCCAAAACTTTGACCTGCCCAACCCCAGCGGTTTCGAGGTTGCGTACGTGCCCAACGGGGAGTACGCCTACGCCCTCGTGGAGGCCAACGGTGGCGGAGCGCCCGAGCTGCTGCTGAGCTCCATGAGCGTGGACGAGTACTCGAATCATTTCGCCCGCGTGCTCGTATTCTCTACCGACGGCGGCAGCCTAGAATCTTCCGGGCAGACCCTGATGTACGGTGCCGCCGGAGCGGGCGGCAGCCGCGCTGCAGTGGAGGCCTCCCAACTGGGCCGGGGCCTGTACCAGAACCAGTGGTCGAGCGGCACCGGCGACGGCGAGTCGACATGGTTCGACGTCGACGGCGCCAACCTGACAAACCCCGCCGATACAGGCGATTACTCCGCGCGATTCGCCGCCCCGGCACATCTCACCGTCAACTGGCTGCCCGTCGAAGACCGCTCCGCCCTCGAGGCCGGTGCGCTGACTGTGGCATTGCCGGAGGACCCCTACAGCACACACGTCGACGGCCCCGACGTGGTGGTGGAGGGCACCGTGGTGGCGAAAACGGGGGCCGAGCTGCGGCCCGAGGGCATGCCTAACGGCGAGGATCCCGCCAGCGAGTACTTCCTGCTGCAGCTGGACGCGCCGCAGGAGTTCACGGACCACAACCACGCGGGCTCCGTGTACGAAAACACCACCGAGTTCGTCTCACTCGGTGCCCGCGAGATCGGGGCCCGCGGCTACACCAACGTGCGAAGCCCTGAGTGGGAGCAGTTCGCTGGCAAGCGGGTGCGGCTCACCATCGCTCCTCAGCACATCCACTTCCAAACCGACGCCTCCATGCCCACGGGAGCCCTGCGCGTCGCCCGATTCCAGGCCGCCGAAGTCCTCTAGATCAGCGGCCAGGGGTACGGAAACTCGGATTGCGGCTCCGGCAGCCACGGCAGGCGCACGATCCGCGATGCGCGGGACATAAGCGACGCCACCTCTTCCGGCGCTAACAACGAGGCCACCTCTTCCGGCACCGCATCCATGAGCGGCTCGACCGCCTCGACCAGCTCGGATGGGATCGCCTCGTGCGCGAAGTCCCAGATCACGGTGCGCAGCTTCGGGTCCTGGTGGAAGCACAGGCCCTGGTCGATGCCCCACACATGGTGGCCTGCGCCAGGGCCCGCCGAGCGCTCGAGCAAGACGTGGCCCGACTTGCGGTCCGTGTTGTTCACCAGCAGATCGAACACCGCCATGCGCAGGAGCTGGGGGTGCAGGTCGGCTCGCGTCTCGTAGAGCGGGAAGTAGTGGGAGCCGTCGTTGTCCACGTAGTACTGCAAGGACCCGACACCGAGGGGTTCGATCTCGCGCACCACCGTCGGCGGAACCACCGACCAGCCCAGCCATTCGCTGAGCAGGTACGCGGCACGCTCCCGCTTCCACAGCCCGGGCTCGAAGTCGTGGAGGTAGCGCTCCCCGGCTTGCGGTTTGAAGATGCCCCAGCAGTACTCCTCCCCGCGCGTGACGTCGACGAGAATCGTCAGGTTCGAGGACTCCGCGAGCTGCCCCACAAAGCCGACCTCGCCGTGTTGCAGAAGGTCGAGCGGCTCCCTCACAGCTCAAGCTCCGAGATCGAGCACGGCTCCGCCGGGATCTGTTGAAACGCGCCCCAGCCCCGGCCCGTGAAGTGCGCGAGCGCCGCCTTGATCGGGTCGGCGTGGGTGAAGCAGGCTACCGCCTCGCCCGGATGCCGCGCCGCGATCGCGCGGACGCACCCCACCACCCGCTGCTGCATCTCCACGAACGACTCGCCGCCAGGGAAGCGGAACTCGGAAGGCCGTTTCTGCACCACCTGCCACTCCTGCAACTTTGACAGATCGGCCAAAGATTTGCCGGTCCATGCGCCGAAATCGGCTTCCAGGAGGCCGTCGTCAAGCATCAGCTCCTGCGAGAAGCGCTCGCACGTGGGCGAAGCAGTCTCCTGCGCCCGCTCGAGCGGCGAGGCGTACACCGCGTCGACGCGGGCGAGCTGCTTGGCGACGGCCTCCGCCTGCCCCCTACCCCGCTCGGACAAATGCAACCCCGGCGTGCGCCCGGGGAGGATTTTGCCCGTCGTCGGGGTCTCGCCGTGGCGGATGAGGTAGATGGTGGTCACTCCGGAGCTCCGAAGGGGTTGAATACCGGCACACCAAGACGACGGAAGTCCTTCTCGTTGCGTGTAGCCACTGTGAGACCGTGCACCGATGCCGTTGCGCCGATAAGAGCATCTCGCTCCGGTGCGGGATCTGGGACATGGCTTGCCGCGCACCGCTTCACCGTCGCTAGATCAACGGGAAGAATGCGGCCGCCGAAAACCTTCAGCACATCGTTGTCTATCCACGATCTGATGCGACGAGCTTGATCGGGATCCTTCCTGGCCATGCGCTGCACACCTACTTCGAGCTCCAACAGCGTGATTACAGAGAGATACAAATCGCTGCTGCTGCGCAACCGCAACCACGCGAGCAATGCTGGGTCCGGCCGGCGCCTTCGCAGCTCACTGACGACGTTCGTGTCAAGCAGGAACATCAGAACTCTTCAGGTTTGAGCCCGATGTTTACCGGTTCGAACTCGAAGTCTTCGTCGATGGGATCCTTCATCATGAGCTGGCTCACGAAGTCTTCTCCGTCATCGCCGTTACGTAGATTGATGAACTCCTCGTACGACATCAGCACGTGCGTGGGCTCGCCGCGATCCGTGACGACGACCGGCGCCTCTGCGGCCTCTCGTTTCGCTTTGGCGAGATTCTGGTTGAATTCCCGAGCCGACATTGACGTCGCCCCTACGAGCGGTTTCGCGATAGTCATCGTTACCCCCTTCATGTAGTTACGTCGCTACATAATATTCGCGTTTCCCCACGCTGCACAACCCCCGCGTACCCTGGCCCGCATGACTGATGCTGTGCCCAACCCGCCCGCAATCTCCACCCTCGGCGAGCTGAAGGCCGCCGGCTACGCATACAGGACCGTGCGCGAGGAGCTGCGCGACAACCTCATCGCCAAACTCCGGCGCGGCGAGAACCCCTGGCCCGGCCTCCACGGCCTCGAGCACACCGTGCTGCCCCAGGTCGAGCGTGCCATCATCGCCGGCCACGACATCGTGCTGCTCGGCGAGCGCGGCCAGGGCAAAACCCGCCTCCTTCGCACGCTGCCTTTGCTTCTCGACGCCTACGTGCCCGCCGTGGCAGGATCCGAGCTGCGCGAACACCCCTTGAACCCGCTGACGGACGCCACGAAGCGCCGCATCGAGGAGGAAGGCGAGACGACCCCCATCGAGTGGATCCCGCGCGAGGCCCGCTACTCCGAGAAGCTGGCCACCCCGGACACCTCCGTGGCGGACCTCATCGGAGACGTCGACCCGATGCGCGTGGCCGAGGGCCGCCGCCTCGGCGACCCGGAGACGATCCACTACGGCCTGATCCCGCGCTCCAACCGCGGCATCGTGGCCATCAACGAGCTGCCCGATCTGGCCGAGCGCATCCAGGTGGCCATGCTCAACGTCATGGAGGAGGCCGACATCCAGATCCGCGGCTACATGCTGCGCCTGCCTCTCGACGTCCTCGTGGTGGCCTCCGCCAACCCGGAGGATTACACCAACCGCGGGCGCATTATCACCCCGCTCAAAGACCGCTTCGGCGCCGAGATCCGCACCCACTACCCCGTCGCCCTCGAGGACGAAATCCACGTCATCGAGCAGGAATCCCAGCTCACCGCCGTTGTGCCCGCCGCAATCATGGAGGCCCTCGCCCGCTTCACCCGGGCGCTGCGCGAGTCCGACGCCGTGAACCAGCGCGCCGGCGTCTCCGCCCGCTTCGCCATCGCCGGCGCCGAAACCGTAGCCGCCTCCGCCGCCCGCCGCGCCGCGATCACCGGCGAGGACCCGGTCGCGCGCCTGGTGGACCTCGAGGCGGCCGTCGATGTCCTCGGCGGCAAGGTGGAGTTCGAGCACGGCGAGGAGGACCGCGCCTGGGACATCCTTGAGTACCTGCTGCGCAACGCGGTTGCTCACTCCGTTCGCAACCAGGTCAAAGACATCGACTTCGCCGAGCTCATCGAGGCCCTCGACGGCTCGACGTTCATCACCACCGGCGAGAACCTCACCGCCGCCGAGTTCCTCGCCGGTCTCCCTCCGCTCGAGGGCTCGCTGTACGACGACATCGCGAACACCTTCGGCGCCGAAACCCAAGGCGAGCGCGCCGCCGCCATCGAGCTGGCGGTGGAGGCGCTGTACCTGACCCAGAAAATCTCGAAGGATTCCGGGGAGGGCGAGACCATCTATGGTTAGCCACCGCCGCTACCGCAAGTACACCCCGGGCCCGGACCCGCTCGCCCCGCCGCCCAACCTGGCCAAGGCGGTGCGCGCCATCGCCGACGACGTCATGTTCGGCTACTCCGCCGAGCAGGCAATGCAGGAGTACCTGCGCCGCGAGGGCTACGACGATGTCCTGCGCCAGATCGCCGAGCGCCGCCAGGAGCTACTGCGCAACACCAACCTCGGGGGCACGCTCCAGGAAGCGAAGAAGCTTCTCGACGACGCCGTGCTCGCCGAACGGGGCCAACTCGCCCGCGACGTGGACATGGACGATCTCGACCGCACCATGCGGGAGATGACGCTGGACAACCTGCCCGCCTCCCCTGCCGCCGCGGTGACCGAGCTGGGCGAGTACGTTTGGGCTTCTGGCGAAGCCCAAAGGAAATATCAGCAGATCAAGGACCTCATCGGCCGCGAACTGTTGGACCAGCGCTTCGCCGGCATGAAGGATGCACTCGAAGGCGCCACCGACGAGGACCGCGCCGCGGTGGCCGAGATGCTGCGGGACCTGAACGTGCTTCTGGGCAAGCACCGCGCCGGCATGGCCACTGAGCAGGACTTCCAGGAGTTCATGGCCAAGCACGGCGAGCAGTTCCCGGAGAACCCCCGCACCATCGAGGAGCTGGTGGAACTCCTCGCCCAGCGCTCCGCGGCCGCCCAGCGCCTGCTCAACTCCATGACGCCCGAGCAGCGCGCCGAGCTCATGGCGCTGTCCGCCCAGGCCTTCGGCTCGGAGGAGC
>ERZ1029878.36-NODE-36-length-48747-cov-40.414421_pt1 | contig 48747 bp, 47 predicted proteins | sample MGYA00519234_ERZ1029878 | MGnify/ENA primary metagenome ERZ1029878 (study PRJEB33666, sample SAMEA4610928) | skin metagenome | biome: Human-associated habitat; feature: Malodor aspect; material: skin | place: Philippines | collected 2015-08 ... | reverse complement strand
ACATCGACTACTACGACGAGGTCCACGCCTTCCAGTACCAGGACTTCCGCGACCCGCTCGGCTTCGTCGACGGCACCGAAAGCCCCCGCGGCCGCGAAGGCGTCGAGGTGGCGATCATCCGCGACGGCATCTGGGAGGGTGGCAGCTACATCGTCGAGCAGAAGTACGTCCACAACCTGAAATCCTGGAACGACATCTCGGTCGAGGAGCAGGAGCAGGTCATCGGCCGCACGAAGCACTCCGACATCGAGCTCGACGAGAAGGCACCGAACAGCCACGTCGCCGTCAACCAGGTCGAGGACGAAGACGGCAACGGCCTCGAGATTGTGCGCAACAATCTCTCCTTCGGCGATGCGTTGGGCAAGCAGGGCACTTTCTTCATGAGCTACGCCCGCGACCCGCGCGTGACCGAAGTGATGCTGCGCCGCATGTTCATCGGCGAACCCGAAGGCAACTACGACCGCATCCTGGACTTCTCTGAGGCGCTGACCGGCTGCAATTTCTTCGCCCCGCCGCGCGTGTTCTTGGACCACGCCGCCGACTACGCGCTGCCGCACCTTGTCGACGACGGCGGTGAGGAGCCGAACCAGCCCGCCATCAACCTGCCGCAGGGCAAGGCCGTCTTCCCGGACCGCGGCGACGTGCCGACCTCCCACAACGCCGAGGACATCGACGCCGCGAAGCAGCGCTTTGAGCAGGCCCGTCTAAGCCGGAAGCAGTAGCTTTACGACGAGCCCACCCTCCGCCCGCGGCGCAAGCTCCACCGAACCGCCGTGGGCGCTTGCTATCGCGTCGACGAGGGCGAGCCCCAGACCCTGGCCTTTGCCGGCGGTGCGCTCGCCGCGGGCAAAGGGCTCCGTCCACGTCCGCACTTCCTCGTCGGTGAAGCGCGCGCCGCCGGATTCAACGGTGACCTCGGCGAACTTGTGCCGTTTCCGGAGTGTGAGCGTTGGGTTTTCACCGTGCGCGAGCGCGTTGCGCACGAGGTTGTCCACCGCCTGACGGGCGAGGGTGGGGGAGGCGTTTGCCGTCGCCGGCTCGACGTCGGCCGGGATGTGGTGCTCTGCGGCCACGTTTCGGCACAGCTCAGCCATGTCGATCAGGCGGCGGTCGTGAACATCCACGTTGGCCAGCTGCAGCAGCGCGGCGACGGTTTCGGCGCTGCGGGCGTTGACCTCGCGCACCCGCTGCAAGGTGGGGCGAAGCGCGTCGTCGCTGGTGCTCGAAAGGGCGACGTCGGCCATCGTTTGAATCGTTGCGATCGGGGTTTTCAATTCATGCGATGCATTCGACGCGAACCGTTGCTGGCGCCCTATCGCCCCCGCCAACTCATCCAGCATCGTGTTGAGCGCGTCCGCCAGCTCGCCCACCTCGTCGTCGGAGCCGGGGTGCGCGATGCGGGCGCCGAGGTCGCCGCGGGTGACGGTGGCGGCGTCGTCGGCAATAGCACGCAGCGGTTTGATCACGAGCCCGGCAACGAACCAGCCGATCGCCCCGGCAAACACGGTCAAGATGGCCAGCACTGTCAGCGACGTGGCAAGCACGCGGCGCAGGATCTCGTCGGTGATCGGCACGGCGCCATCGATTACCACCTCCGCGCCCGGAAACGATGCCGTCACCGGCACCGGGGTGAGTTTCAAATACGCGTAGACCAGTCCGATCAGCGCCGCGCCCACGCCGAGCACCGTGGCCACGAACATCACCGTGATGCGGGCGCGCAGACTCAACCTCACCGCAGCTCCTCCGCCACGTAGTAACCTGCCCCGGCGACGGTGTGCACGATGCGGGGCTCACCCAGCTTCTTGCGCAGGTGCGACACCGTCACCCGCGGGGAGTTGGTGAACGGGTCCGCGTTCTCGTCCCACGCCTCCGCAAGCAGGTCCTCGGCTGAGATCACCCCGCCGGCGGCCTCCATGAGCACCTGAAGCACCGCGAACTCCTTCGGGCTGAGTGAGATTGGGACCCCGCCGCGCGTGACCTCGTGCCGGAACGTGTCCAGGCGCACATCCCCGCAGCGGTACACCTCGCCGCGCGCCGGGACGTTGCGCTTCGCCACCGCATTCACCCTCGCGATCAGTTCCGGAACCTCGAACGGTTTCGGCAGATAATCGTCGGCACCGAGGTCGAAGCCTTCCAGCCGGTCGTCGAGCGTGCCCGAGGCGGTCAACATGATCACGCGCGAAGCAGGGTGCGTATCGACGACCCATCGGCACACCTCGTCGCCATGCAGCCCCGGCAGGTCGCGGTCTAAGACGATGACGTCGGGGCGGGTGTCGTCGATAAGCGAGCGCGCCTGCAGGCCGTCATAACACGCGGTTGCCTGCATGTTCGCGCTGTTGAGGGCGGTGGCGATGGCGTCGGCGAGATAGGCTTCGTCGTCGACGACGAGTACGCGGATGGTCATGGCGCCGATCGTAACGGCGGCCCTGTTGCGCCCGCGTTAACGCCACCGCAACATCCGGCTGCGTACCTTCACCAGCCATGCAGACCCGAAACGTTGGAATCGACGCCGCCCGCGCGGTGGCGCTTATCGCCATGATGGTTGCGCACCTCACCGTCCAAGAGGGGATCGCCGCACAGGTGGTCTTTGGCTTCCCCGCGGCGCTGTTCGCGTTCATCGCTGGGGTGTCGATGGGGTACATGCGCGCCCGCCCGGCTGCGTTCATTGTGCGCGGCGTATGCCTTATCGCGCTGCACATCGTGCTCGTGCCGTTCGCGGGAACGATCGAGGTGGTGCTCGGCATCATCGGGGTCTGCATGGCGCTGCTCGCCTGGGCGCCGCGGTGGAACACACCGCTTTTAGTGTGGGTATTTCTCGTCTTGACGTTCGCCTCAGCTTGGCTCGCCCCGTCGGCGCGGCCGTACCCGCCCCTGATGTGGGCCGCGCTCATGGTCGCTGGACTGCTGTTTCAACGGTGGATGCCGCTCGTTACCGGGTGTGTTGTCGGGGCGGTGTTATTCGGGGCGGACCTGGCGCTGCGCTGGACCACGCAGCTGCCTCCGGTTCTCGACGCCACCGGGCACACCGGCGGACTCATCGACGTCATCGGCAGCGCAGGCTGCGCGGTGAGCATCTGCTCGCTGTGCTGCCTGGCCCAGCGCCGCCTCCGGTGGCTCGCGCCGCTGGGGAGGATGCCGCTGACCGTGTACTGCCTGCACATCCTCACCGCGCAATGGTTGGGGATCTGGGCGAGCCTGACCGGCGCCGCCCTAATCAGTTACGCCTGGCTCGCGTGCTTTCCGCGCGGCCCAGTAGAAACCGTTATTCGCCGCATTACTGCGGTTGTAAAGGAGCAACAGAATGAAGAAACTCGCAGCTAGCGTGATCGTCGCCGGAGCGTGCCTGGCCCAGCCCGCGTGGGCGATGGAAAGCACCACCTTCGCCGGCGACGCCGCCGAGGCGGAACCAGTCGTCTCCGTGCGTGTCGACGACTCCGACCCCGACGACGGCGTCTGCACCGGCACGGCCATCGACCCATACTGGGTCATCACCGCGCGCCACTGCGTCGAGGCCGCCGTTACGCCAGGCGGCTCGGTCCGGGTCGGGCAAGGCGATAATCAACGCGTATACCAGGTCGACCGCCACGAGGTCGCGCCCCGTGGCGACATCGCCTTGCTCCACACCACCGAAGACATGGGCCTTTCCACCTATGCCACCATTGCCGACGAGGTGCCGTCCGGTTCCGTGAACATCTACGGGTGGTCCTCCGACGGTTCGGGAGGCTCCACCAAGTTGCCGTCCGCCACAGCAACGGTCCGGGGTGAGTCGCCGCTCGCGCTGTTCGACGCCCCCGTGGCACTCGACGTTGCACTCGACAACGGCGCGCGCATCCAACCGGGTGATTCCGGCGGCGCCATCTTCTCCGGCGGCAAGGTGGCGGGCGTGATGTCCGCCGGGCTGTTCGAGGACCCCGACAACCCCACCGAGGAGGAGATGTCATCCAACGCCGCGGTGGCCGTCGCCCCTGTGGCGGAGCAGGCCGACTGGATCAGCAACGTTGTAAGAGGCGCTGATCCGGCAGAAATGGAAGCGGAAGAGGAGGCGGGGCCGTCGTGGCGCAACGTTGCGCTTGGGCTCGGAGTGCTCGCCCTAGTCGCCGGCGGGTTCTGGGCTGCTACAGCTTCGCGATCGGCCCGAACACGCGGTCGGTAGCGTGTGGCATCACAAGGGCGAGTAGATTTGCCAGCCCGAAGAGGCCCGCGAACACGACCGGGATGAGCCACGCCGCCGAGAACGAGGAGCCGGAAGGCGTTGCCGGAGCTTCCGGCTCGGCGGGGGTCGCGCTGTCAGCGGGAGCAACTTCGACCGGGACGGTGACATCGGTGCCCGCATCGGTAGTGATGCGCATTTCCTGGGTACCCGCCGCGCCCGCCGGGACGTCCAGCTTCACGGTCGCGGTTCCGTACTCGTTCGCGGTGCCGCCGGCGGTGTTGGTGTCGGGGGAGATCGTGGCGGAGGCGGTGGCGTCGCCAAGCGACAGCGTGACCTTGGTGGCAGTTTCGCCTTGGTCGTAGAGCAGCGAGCTCAGGTCTACTGTCGCGGTTTCACCGGCCTTCAGTGGCGAGACGAGATGCACGCCTACGTTGGACTGTCCACCGCGCGGCGCCGCGCCCTTTCTCCCCAAGGCCTCGACAAGAGCGTTCAAATCCAGGTAGCCCAAGTTCGCCGGCTCGGTGCCGCGGGTGAACGCCTCGAAGCTGTCGCCGCCGCCGAGCAGGAACGTGGAGCCGGCGACGATGTAGGTTTTGTTCGGGTCGATTGGGGTGTCGTCGATAAGCACCGAAGTGACCTTGGAACCTACCGGCGCGGTGGGGTCGTAGGTATAGGACACGTTGTCCGAAATTCCGAGCGGGAACATTGGGCGATCCGGATCGTCGCGCCACTGCTGCTCGAGCGCGTCGACGACGTCGGAGCCCTTCAGCTCGACGTAGGTGTTCTCGCCACCGAACGGCTGGACAGAAAACGCTTCGGCGTACGTCACATCACCGGGTTCAATTTCCGCGCGCACGCCACCAGCATTCATCACCGCGAGGTCCGGTGTCGCCGAGGAGTTCGCCGCTACGCCCTGGCGCGTTGCCTCCGCGATGAAGTTGTTCAGCTGCGACTCCTTGTCTCCAGACTTGAAGAAATGCACGTCGGCCTGCCCGATAACTTCCTCACCGGCGGTGCCCGCCTTTTCCAGCGCCTCCTCGATCACGGCATCAATTTCCGGCTGCGGGGTGTCGCAGGCGCGGATCGCATCCGCATTGAGGTACTCCGCTTTTTTCACCGTGACCTTTTTCGACGTCTTGTCAAAGCTCAACTGCACATTCGCGAGGTCTTTGCCGTAGGAACCTGCTTGGACGAGCAGCGGTTTTTCCCCGGTCGGTTTGATCTCCTGGTGGGAGTGACCAAGGAAGGCCACGTCGACGGCATCGGAGAACTGATCAGCCTTGATGCCGCCCTCGTGGACCAAAGCAACCACTACGTCGGCCTCGCCGGAGCCCTTCAGCTGCTCGGCGAGCTTGTTGGTGGTGTCGACGGGGTTGTTCCACCTGATGCCGGCAATCGACTTTGGGTTGACCAGGTTCGGCATGTCGTCCGTGATTGTGCCGACGAACGCCACCTTCGCGCCGTCGAGCTCTTTGATCACGTAATCCTTCGTGTTTTTCAACGTCTGCGCGTTGGCTGCGAGATAGTCGAAGTCAGCCGCGCCGGTGACGCGGGTTTCGTAGTCTTGCGCGCCTTGATCGAGCTCGTGATTGCCCAGGGCGGACACTTGCAAGTTCATCAGGTTGAGGATTTCGAGGGTAGGGGCGTCGTCGAGAAGCATCGACGAGAACGGGGACGCGCCGATGTTGTCTCCGGAGGAGGTGAGGATGTGGGTTCGGCCTTCGGCTGCTTTGTCGATCGCGCACTTCAGGCGCGCTGCACCCGGCTCGCGTTTCGTTTCCTCCCAGTAACCGTGGAAGTCAGTGATGTTCGAGATTGTGAACTCGGAAGTCTCTGCAGCTAGCGATGCCGGGGCGAGCGCGGCGGCGAGGGCGGTGGCTGTAGTGGCAGCGATGACACGGATACGAAATCGGGACACGGGAAGACCTTTCTGGGCGGAGAGCTGTGTGAGAGCAACCTTAGAAACCCCAGATTGCGACCGGGTTGCGCTGCGGTGAACTTCTTGCGCTGTTTTACTCTCCCGCTGGATACCGCACTTTCCCGTCGTCGCCGACCACGGCGCCCTCGTTGAGCTTCGCCGCGTTGATCGTTGGGCCGTGCTGGGTCATGCCCATGATGTGTTGGACATCGTCGCCGTGGGCAAGGAGGTGGTCGGCGATGATGCGGCGATGGCAGCGCCACCAGACGGCTTCCGAACACATGATGGCGGTGGGCGCATCTTCGGCGTTGGAGCGAAGGGTTTCGAGGGCGTCTGCAAACTCGTCGCCAAGCGCGTGGTCGGCGTAGTTATGGAAGCTGCGGTTGTGCCAGTTGGCGTTGACCTCGAAGGGGACGGTCTTCGATACGTTGCGGCGGCCGGTGAGGCCTTCGTTGCGGGAGTATGAAATCCCGTGTTTGGGAAGGTGCTCGGTGAGGTGGTCGTCGTTGAACCACGGGTACTTCTTGGAGCCGGGGAGTTTGCGCGCATCGACGATGGCGCGCACGCCGGAGGCCTCGAGCATCTCGACGAATTCGTCGAACTCGAGGTTGGAATGTCCCACGGTGTAAATTCGCATACCTGAGACGTTAGGCGCCCTTCGGTATGGACGGGTCAACGGGGGGAGGGTGCCCGGGTGGGTAGAGCGCGGGGTCGAGCATCCCGGTACGGGCGCAGTCGCATCGGCCTTTCGCCGCGTAAATTCTGCTAACCGCCGAGTGTCTGGCAGGCACTGACTGGTTGAATTTCAACGGGTCGAAGGGGCGTTTTCGGTACCCGGCTCTGCCCGTATTCGGGTCGAAATCCATGTAACCCTTGTTAAACGAGCCGTCTCTGTGGTCGTTGTTGCACCTGTGGTGCTCGCGACATAGGCCGGTGAGGTTTTCGATGTCCGTGTTACCACCCTTGAGCCACGCGAGGATGTGGTGGGCTTCGCACTCCGACATCGCGGTGGTGCAGCCGAGCCAGGAGCACACGCCCTGGATCGCGAACATCGCGATACGTTGCTCGACCGATGCCAGGCGGGTGGTTCGGCCCATCCAGAGCGGCACCGAAGTGACGCCGTCGACCTGCAGGAGGAAGTCGGTGGTGCCGTCCATGCCGAGGCGGACGAGGTCGAAGCAGTCCACTTCGATGCCGACGTTGGTGTCGTAAAGCATCGCGGCGTCGCCGTCGGCGAGGTCGTCGAGAGTCAACGAGATGACAACCGACGCCGCGCCACCATTTTGTTTCTGGCACTTCTCTTCGTACTGCTCGAAAATAGCGAAGAACTGGTCAAAGCGTCGTTGACCAGGGGATCGGGTGTCTTTCTCGTCCTGGAACTCCGCGGGCAGGTTCGAGTTCGGCGCCAGCCCCTTGTCAGCGTGCGCCTTGATCAGCGCCGCGGCTCCGGCCGTGGCGGTGATGTGGATATCCACGGTTCCATCCGCTTTTCGACGACCAAACGACACGTTCCGGTTTTCAAACCCGGCATTGGGGTTGGAGTGCGGCGCGTGTTCCCGGTTCGCGGCATCGACGGCTCGGCGCACAAAGAGGCGCAGGTCCTCCGGGCTGCGCAGGAGTGCTTCGGCCATGGCTTCGGCGTAGATACGGAAGCGTTCGCCGGACGCGGCCTTGAGTAGCTTGTCTAACTCGCGGCGGATGATGTCCTGCTTCTCTGCGCTGACCTGTGAGGACTTCTTGCGGGCGTCAGTCTGCTGTTCCTCGTTCTCGGAAGTATCGGAAGTAGCAGCAGCATCTGAGGAACCTGCGCCAAAGAGATCGTCGTTTTCCTCGTCCTCCGGCAGGGGAGCGGCCGGCTCCGGTGGCGGGCCGAATAACAAGCGCCCGCGCTCGAGCCGGTTGTAGGCCTCACCCTTGGATAGGTCGAGGTACTGCTGGAGGTAGGCGTTGGGGTAGTTGGCGCCGACGACACGGCCGGCGTCGTCACGCTCGGCGATGAACGCGAACGCGGCGTCGATGGTCGCCTTCTTCTTGAACTGCTCTTCGAGGCGTTCCATGTCGTGGCGGACGGTGTCGAACGAGAGGGCGGAGGGGTCGTCGAAAAGCGAGCTCAATTTGCGCAACGCCACGGAAATCTCGTTGACGCATTGGGTGATTTCGCTGGTCATGGCCCCTCCCTCCGTCGATCGCTGAAGTGATGGATTTAATGTAACAGCGCGCCCGACACTGAAAGACCGCATTCGAACAAAGGTTCGAAATAACTTAGTTGAGCACCTCATACGTAGCCTCGTCGCCCATCCAGGTCGAGCCGAGCGGCATGGAAGTATCAGACGGGAAAGCAATGTCGTCCGCGTCCTTTGTAAACTTCATGCGCTTGCCGACGAAGTCCTCCCAGTGGGTGTTGCTCTCAGAGGGGCCGTGCGGCCAGTATTCCCGGCTGCCAAGGGTGACGAACTCGATCTCGCGCGTGTCCGTGCTGCCGCCAACAGTGCCCGTCACCGTCATCGGCTCGTCGAGCCAGAGCAGGAAGTACTCGCTTTCTGGGGACTGTCCGTTCGGCATGCCAAGCCCGCGCGGCGCCATGAGTTCCTCGCCAGTTTTGCGCACAACATTGCCCACGAACTCGATCTGGCTGGAACTCTCCGGCGCAGACGCACCACCCGACGGCGCGAACACAGTCGGGGTGCCCGCGCGCAGAGGGTGCGGATCGCTGACCGGGTGCCAGTCGATGAGCATGTGGTCCGCCAAGTGACTGTCACTCGGGAACGTCTCCTGTGCTCCTCCGCGCAGCGAGGCTCCGTCCAGTCTGAACAGCTCCGATGAAGACTCCCGCGACCCTGCCGAACCCGCGATCTGGTACACACCCGCCCCATCCGCGGACGCCCACACCGCCAGCCGTCCCGCGCCGTTACCCGGCGCGCCCATCAACAACACGTCTTCGGTGGCGTGGGCCTTACCGTCGTCGCCAATCGTGAACACGATTACCGGATCCACGTCGGTTCCACCGACCGCAAGCAAAAGCTCTGGCGAGCCGCCACCGTTGGCTTCCACCAGCGCGTACTCGTATGTGCCATCGGGTGTGTACTGTGCCGCCGAATTCACGGGGTAGTCGCCGGGGTGGTCGAGCACCCAGGCGTACTCGCTTTGCCAATCGCTTGACGACGACCCCTTGTCGCCGCCCGAGCCCTCCACATCAGGCTCCGGCAGGTCCTGTCCCGCGTCGGGGTCCGGATCCACCCATTCCACAGAGGTGACAACCACGGTCTCCCGCGATTCCCCACCTGCACAGGCGGAGACGAACACAACGGAACCGGCAGCAACAAGCGCGAAGGCGCGACGCAACATCATGCGTCAACTTTAACTGCAGCACACAGGAAATACCCGGCTACTTGTCAAGCTGCTTACGGCGCTCGTAGGCCAGCTTGAGCCGTTCAGCACGCTCTTTCTTGTCCTTTTCCAGAAGCTCTTCGAGGACCTCGTCCTCCTCGTCGGAGATGTCAAATATCGCGTACCAGGCGATCATCAGTGCGCTCATCACGGGCCACACAACCCAGGCGTAATCGAGGTCGAACCCCATCTGGAGCACGAAAAACGTGATGAAGCCGAGGACACCCGTTGCCATCATGGCCGCATCCATCTTCTTCTTCGCGGAGAGTTTGCTCTCCAGCTCCATCTCCGAAGCGGACGGTTGTGCTGGTGTTGCGGGTTCGGCCGGGAGGTCGTCGAAAAGCATGGCTATCTCGCCGCGTGTGCGCGCAACTGCCGCCTGCCCTGTGCGTTCTTCGAACTCACTCACGTCGAGGTAGCCGTCGGCGAACAACGTGCCCAACCTGTCCAGGGCTGCTGAGCGCTCCGAATCGCCTACACGCACGTCGTCCATGTTCGCCTCCAAATTTGTGCTTGCCCCTGCGGCAACCTGTTCAATTGCAATCATGGCAGATGGTAACGAGTACACAATCGGGCAAGCAGCAGAAGCGGTTGGCGTATCGACGAAAGCGCTGCGCCACTGGGAGACCCTCGGCCTCATCGAACCGGAGCGCTCTTGGGCAGATCACCGCATCTACACCGACGCGGACCTCGAGCGCGGCGCTGCCGTTGCGCTCTACCGCGGGGTGGGAGTGCCGCTTGCGGAGATCGCGATGCTTCTCGACGCTTCACCGCGCACCCTCGCCGACGCTCTGCAGCATCACAAGCGTGCACTCGCTTCACGACGAGACGCCCTCGACAAACAACTCGCCACTGTCAACGAAATGATCGCGAACAGCAGAAGAGGAGAAATCGACATGGACGCAATGAAGAAGTATCTCGGCGAAAACATGCCGGCCTACCAAGCGGAGGCGGAGCAGCGCTGGGGTGACACGCCGGAGTGGGCGCAGTCGCAGGAGAACCTGGCAGAGATGGGGGAGGGAGACTTTCAGCGTCTCCAGGAGGAGCAGGACGCACTTGCCGCTGACCTGGTGAAGGCCCGCGACGCTGGCGTTCAACCGGGCTCGGAGGAAGCAGAGGCGCTGGTGGAGCGCCACCGTGCGAGCATCGCACAGTGGTACGACGTCACCCCGGCCCGCCAGCTGATCCTGGCGCGCATGTACGTCGGCGATGACCGGTTCCACGCGGCATACGACGGCGCCCAGGATTACCTACTTGATCTGGTCACCGCACACGCTGAAAACGCAGGCGTGGATATCGACAACCCGCAGTGGGACTAGAACCGGTCCAGCAACGCGTCGAGCTCAGCGCGGAGCAATGGCCACGGCTTGGTCAGGTCGAGCGTGGTCGCGCCGATCCGGTGACCACCGATGACGGCGTCTAGATCGGGCTGGACGGGGCCGTCGGTTCGTGCGTACAGAAGGAGGCCCGACACCGGGACGCCTGAGGCCGAGGCATTCTTCACGTACGTGTGGATTTGGTACAGGTTGCCGGAGTGCAACGTTTCCCGTCCGTACTGGCTCACCTGCGTTGACGATCCGTAGTACTTCGTGTCGATGATCAGCAACGAGTTGCCGTCGCGAAGCGTGATGTCGGTTCGCATCGCGGGGAGCTGATGCAACCCGACACCGTCTATTTCGGCGGCCCAGGGGATGTGCGCGGCCTTCGCGTCGAGCCGAGGGTGATGGAAGCGGAAATACTCTTTGACGAAGCGCTCGAACAGGGTGCTCATGGCTTCGTCGTTAAGCCAGGGCAGAGGAGTGTCGCCGCTCCTGTCAGTAGGGAGCAGCCCCTTCACGGTGAGTTCGCACGCGGCGAGTAGCCAGCGGTACGACGCATTGACCCGATTGAGCTGCAGGTCCTTCCACCGAATCGCTCGCGGATCGATCGCGCGCACGTTGGCGAAGAATGACAACAGACGCGCCAGAGCATCGCGGCGGTGGGGAGCCACATTTCCGTGTCGCGCGAGCAGCAGCACCGTCGCGCGGACAGCGCGGTTCAGATCGGTATCGGCGACGAACTCGTCATACCGGCACACCAGCTCCCCACGGACAAAGGATCGTTGACGAATCGATCCCTGGAGATCGATGCGTCCACGAACCGTTTGCAGTTCGCGCGTCTCTTCGCGGTAACCGTGGTCGAGACCGCGCTTGACCTGCCGAGACGTCTCGCTGACGATGATCTCGGCGAGCAAGTCGTGGAGGTGCTCGAACTCGGCAGTGGAGCGCGGGGCGTCGTCGATACGCTCGAGCGAACGAAAGGCGTACGCCATCATGATGTGGACGTTCGCCAACAACACCCGCGACCTAGTCATCCAGCGCTCCGAGCAGCGCGGCCTCCCACTGCGCCGACTTCTCCGGCTGGTCGAACCAATACTCTTCCAGCAGCGGCACCAGCTCATCTTCTACAACAGAGGTCAGCCACAGTCCGTCGTCCTGCCCAGCTTCTTTCGCAGAGAGATAGCTATGGCCGACCTCGAAGCCGCGCCCAAGGCCAGGGTCGGAGGCAATGTCGGCGTTAAGTTCCACAAGCTTGTCGACGAGCGCCGCCAGGCCGGGACTTTCCTCCGCCTCCACGAATTTCCGGAACTGGGGAGTAGTAAACCCGGGGCCCATCTGGAAGAAGCCGAAGCGACGGCGCAACGCGTAGTCGATTACAGCAAGACTGCGGTCCGCAGTGTTCATCATGCCGATGATGTGCACGTTTGAAGGAACCGAGAACACCTCGTTGTTGTAGAGCATCCGCAGGCCCTGTCCACCGCGCTTGTCTGCCTCGATGAGCATCAAAAGTTCGCCGAAGATCTTCGAGATATTGCCGCGGTTGATCTCGTCGATGATGAAGAAATAGTCCCGCTCGGCATCGTCGCGTGCCCTCTCGCAAAACGCGTAAAATGGGCCCTCAACCAGCGTGAACCCGCCTTCTTCGGTCGGGCGATAACCCATCACAAAGTCCTCATATGAGTAACTTTGGTGGAACTGTACCGATTGAATTCGTGACGGGTCCTTTTCTCCCATGATCGAGTACGCGAGTCGTTTGGCTGCGAACGTCTTCCCGACACCAGGAGGGCCTGCGAGAATCACATTTTTCTTGCGCACCAGGAGCGAGCGAAGGCGGTCATAGCGCTCTGCCGACATGTAGACGTCGCGAAGAAAGTGGTCCTTGGTGTAGGTATCGATGTCGCTTGGTGTGGTTTCGGTCTCCGGCACTTCGTCGAAAAGCGCCTCGACCTGCTCGACAAACTTGGTGTAGCGCGTGACGTCGGTGAGCGTTTTGACCACCGTCTTTTTGTCGGGAAGTTCCCACGATCCCTCATGCGTCCACTTCACAGATCGCACGTTGCGGTATGCCTCTCGATCTGCTTCATAGCGTGGCTCTGACACCACTTCACCACGCCCGATGATTTCGCTGCGACCGCGCTTTGCCAGAACAATGTCGCCAGGTTGGATTTCGTGCTGGAACTGCCAGATAGCCAAGGTGTCATTGCTAAAGGATTTTCCGGATTTCTCGGTATCCAAAGCCTCGCGGATTTCAGGACGGCTCGCGTATCCGCCGTAGTCGCCAATCTCGTCCCACCCCAACGCCATGACGCCTTCTTCATGTTGGTTGTCCCAATGTTCGGCGCCTCGCCCTGGGGCGAAGAGCCAATAGTGGGTTCCGCGCGGCTCAAGTTCATCGTTCTGCGCTACCCGGTGCTTTCCGATCGTCTTGCCCCATTGCTCAGCGATGCCGGGGGACCAGAAGTGGAACGGCTCTTCTCGCTCCTCGGCTAGCGCGGCGCGGATATCGAAAAGATCCCCGTCGATTGCTGCGGGGCTATTGCCGGGGCGCCGATTGATGCGATCTGAGAACCCGTCACGAATGTCATCCTTCATGCCCATCGACGCAATTGGTTCGAACGTGTCCGGCCGGATCAGAAACTGCAGCGCACTGCGGATATCCGCACGGTCCTCACCGGATTCGACCATGGCTTGCTGGAGAAGCCACGGATCTCGCATCGCGTGCTGCCGAGCTCCATCGTCGAGCGAATGCCAATGCTCCACGAATCGCGACATCCAGATCAGATGGCGCCACAGCGCTCCGTAGTACCCCTGGCCAGGTTTGAATCCGGCGGCGTTCGGCGTCGCCAGCCACGCGCCAACTTCGGCGGGAATCTCTGGGAGATCATCGCGGACCTGCAGCACCTGTTCGATGTGTTCGCGCCGTGTCGATGGTTTCGCCATGAATACGGGTTGTTCGCGCAGAAGCACCATCTCAGCGGCGAGCAGAATTGCCTCACGCGACGCGTGCTCGAGCTGGATTTCAAGCTTGGACCATTGGCTCAAGGCGCCTTCAAGCGGATTGCCTTCGATGCAGTCCCGGAGTTCGCGTGCCGCCTCTACGGTCCAGATTTTGGTTCCGGGCTCGATAGTGGAGTAGCCGTCGCCAAGCATTTGTTCCAGGACAGGAGAAACTTGCCGAGCCAGATCCATGTCAGCAACCGGGCGGGAGTGCAGCGCGCGATCAGTCATGTGCCCAGTTTGCCAAACGTGCACGACACGGTTCAGCGGGTTTCGAACACAGCCACTACACCGGGCAGATCACCGGAACGCCCTCGTCCTCGATCACCTTGGCGCGGATGCCGTAGACGCGCTCGAGCATCTCCGTGGTGAACACGTTGTGCGGGGTGTCGTGGACGACCTTCTTGCCGTGCTTCATCACGAGCACTTCGTCGCAGTAGCGGGCAGCGAGGTTGAGGTCGTGGATGGCGATGATGCCCAGCTTGTTGCTGCCTTCGATTTCATCGCGCACCAGTTGGAGTACTTCGACTTGGTGGCGTAGGTCGAGGGCGGAGGTGGGTTCGTCGAGAAGCAATACGCTCGGCTCGCGCACGAGCATTTGCGCGATGCCGACAAGTTGGCGTTGGCCGCCGGACATGTCGGAGATCATGCGGTCGGCAAGTGCGGTGATGCCGAGGCGGCTCATCACGCGGGCGGTGGCCTCGACGGGGTTGCGGTTGGTGCCGCCGGTGCGGCGTGCCGCGATGACGATGGATTCGAATGCGGTCAGCGATGCGCCGGTGAGCAGGTCCTGCGGGACGTAGCCGACGACTTCGGGGCGTTGCGCGTCGGTGATCGCGGTACCGTCCATGGTGATGGTGCAGGTGCCGGAGGCGGGCTTTTTGATGCCCGCCAGGGTTTTCACCAGCGTGGATTTACCGGCGGCGTTCGGGCCGAGCAGCCCGACAACTTTGCCTTCTTCGAGCGGGCCGAAGCTCATCTGGTCGATGATGGTGTTGCGGCCGTACTTGACTGTCAGATCGTCTACCTGAAGCGCCATGTGCCTTATCCTTTCCGCCGCGTGCGGGTGAAGATGAGGAAGATGAAGAACGGGACACCGACAAGTGCGGTGATGATGCCGATCGGGATGGCCACGCCCGGGATGATGGACAGTGACACCGCGTAGGCGACGCTGAGCAGCATCGCGCCGGCTGCGGCGGAGGCGGGGAGGAAGAACTTCTGGTCCTCGCCGACGAGCATGCGGGCCACGTGCGGGCCGACCAGGCCGATAAACCCGATGATGCCGGTGAACGCCACGGCAGCGGCCGCCAGGATCGAGGCGACCAACAGGGTGGTCACGCGCAGGCGGGCGACGTTGATGCCGAGGGCGGCGGCGCGGTCGTCGCCAAGCCGAAGTGCCGTAAGGCGCCACGCGTTGGCCACGCAGAACGGGATCGCGACGAGGATGACCACGCCCAGAATGAGGTTGGTGGTCCAGTTCGCGCGCTGCAGCGAGCCCATGGTCCAGAACACGATCTGCTGCAGCGCTTCGGTGTTTGCGCCGTATTGCAGCAGCGACAACAGCGCCTGAAACAGGAATGACAGGGCGATGCCGAGCAGGATCATGGATTCGGCGTTCGCGCCCTTCCATACCGCGGCGGCCGCCACGATGGCCACGGCGATCAGGGCCGACAGCGCGGCGGTGAACGCGAGGTTTAACTGGGGGTTCGGCAGCACGATGATGCCGATGACGATGGACAGCGCTGCGCCAAACGCGGCCGCCGCGGAGATGCCGAGCGTGAACGGCTCCGCGAGCGGGTTATCCAGGATCGTCTGCATTTGCGCGCCGGCGAGTGAGAGCGCGATGCCCACGAGCACCGCCATCACGGCCGCCGGCAGGCGCAGGGTGCGGATGACTGTCCGCGTTTGGTCGTCCACCACTTCCGGATTGAACACCGCGTTCCACACGTCAGTAAGTGAGATGTCGAGCGGGCCCACGACGATCGCGACGATAAAACTCACGACCGCCGCGAGGAACAGGGCAGCAATCGCAAGTACTTTGCGACGAGACCGTTGCTTGTACGTCGCAATAGCTGCCAGTTGCGCCTGCTGGTCTACGGAAGCTGGTGAATCAACAGTTGGTGTCATTTAGGAATTCGCGGTCTCCGGGTCGATGAAGAACGTGCCGCTGTAGTCGTAGGGGAGCCACTCGGCGTGGAACTGCTCGAACTCCTTGGCCGGATCGATGTCTTCGAACTCCTCCGGGTGCAGCCATTTTGCGATGGCCTCCAGCGCGAACACGTTGAACGGGTTGTCGTAGAACTGGTGGTAAAGGGCGTAGTAGTTGCCGTCCTTCGGGGCGTCGAGCAGATCCGTTCCCGGGGTCAGCAGCGGACCGTCGCAGGACTCCTTCGCCGTCTCCTCGTCGGCCTGGTAGCCGAGTTCGACGTGGCGGTAGGTCTCGCCCTTGGTCGGGTCCTGGGCCCACTCGCCACCGGTGACGATGAGCTTGTCCGGGTTGATCTCCACGAGTTTCTCCGCGGTGATCTGGGTGGAGTCGGTGCCGAGCACCTCCGGGCCGATGTTGTTGCCGCCGGCCGCGGTGACCAGCTTGCCAATGTGGACGTCACCCGCGATGGAGCAGCAGTCGTTGAAGCCGGCCGCCATCCACACGAGCGTGTCCGGTCGGTCTTCGATGCCGGCGACGCGGTCGGTGACGGTTTGGACCTTGCCGGTGTAGAAGTCGTTAAACTTCGCCGCGCGCTCCTCCTTGTCCAGCAGTCCGCCGAGGAGGTTCATGGACACGGGGGTGTTTTCCAGCGGCTCCTGGCGGAAGTCGATGAATGCGTAGTTCAGCCCGGCCGCGTCCATGTCGGCAAGGAAGCCGCTTTCCTCGGCGGCCTTCTTCTGATCCAGGGTCATGATCACCACGTCCGGGTCCTGCGCGAGCAGGTTTTCCACGGTGACGTCACCCTTCTGGATCGCGCCGATGGTTGGCATGTCCTTGGCCTCCGGGTACTGCTCGAGCAGCTTCTCCTTGAAGGCCGGCGCGGCCATGGTCAGGTCCTCGCCGTAGGCGACGACATTGTCGAAAGGATTGTCCTGCAACGCGGCGGTGGCATACACCGCGCGGCCCTCTGCGAGCACGATGCGGTCGGGGTGCTCGTCGAATTCGAGCGTGCGGCCTGCGGCGTCCGTGACGCTTACTGCGCCGGACGATTCGCGTGCCGACGACTGCGTTGCCGTCGCAGCAGTCGTCGCCGCAGTATCAGGGGCCTGTTCATCGCCTGAGCAGGCGGTAAGACCAAGGGCGAGTGCTGCGGAGGCGATGACTGCCCCGGCGCGGTGAAGAAGTTTCAACACGGGTCCTTTCGTCGACATGGTTAGGCTAACCTTTGCAAGCCTGAACGTAGAAACTAAGGCAAGCCTTACTTGCGGTCAAGCTTGTGTCGTGTCAGGGGGTAGCATGACAGCAATTCGATCGAGCAAAGGAGACGACCATGACCACCTCGAATAACCCCATCGAAGATCAGCCCGCAACCGACGGACAGCAGCAAGCATCTGGCCAGCCTGCTCCAGACGCAGCCCACGCCGATCCGGCTGCGAACAGCGGAGAGGAGATGCTCGGCGCCACCGGCCAGGCGCAAGACGACGAGTTGGAGAAGGACCCCTCCGAGTGGGTCTCCGGCGATGACCCTGCCACCGAAGCGCAGAAGTCTTACATCGACTCCCTAGCCAAGCAGGCGGGCGAGCAAATCCCAGCCAATCTGACCAAGGCGCAGGCTTCGGAGCAGATCGACCGGTTGAAGAAGCTCACCGGGAATTAGTTCGCGCTTACAGCGCGCCGTGTTCGTAGACGAGATCGGTGAAACGGAGCTTGTCTACGGGCATGGCTACTTCAAGCACATACAGCAGGCCGAGCGCGTAGTGGCGCGGGCAAAATAGCAGCGTCTCTCCCGCATGCGCGCGGCCGTGTTCGGGGCAGGGGTAGGAGATGTAGTACTGCGCCTGCTCGCCGCACGGCGCGTTCGTCCAGTTGCAGCCCTTGTGGGACCAGCCGTCGCTGTCTAGCGGCGGCAGCACGTCGACGGGATCGACTGTTTGGTTAGTTGCCATGTGCGTCTCCGATCGCTGCCAGTGCGGAACTGATCGCGGCGGTGATTTCTTCGTCGGTGTGGGGAATGGAGTCGTCGGCAAGCCGACCCCACTTGCGTTGGAACCGTTCCTGGAAGTGGTGCTCCTTCGCGTACGGCACCTGGTGCTTATTTTCCACGAGCACGCTGCCGCCGTTGTCGTCCACCGTGATGTAGAGCAGCGTCGCCTGCGGCGAGACCTGCAGCATGAAGTTCAAGTCCGGAAACAGCAGGGCCCACCATTCGGTACACAAGTCGGAGCCGAGCGCCACGTACTCCGGTAAGTCGCTGATCCGGTAGGCGGTTGCAGCGCCTGCGGCCGACGGGCCCGCACTGGCAAACGCGTCGGCGTAGCGGGCGTAGACGTAGGAGGCGTAGCCGAAATCCGCCAACTGTTCGTACCAGCGGTCCGGGTCCGCGTCGGTGGTGTAGGGCATGGGGGAGTACTCGTCGGGCTGGCCGGTATCGGCAATCACGGTGACATCGCCCCAGCCCGTATCCGTGGCATCGGCGGGCCAGGACAGCTGGCGGACCTCCACGTTGACCGGACTAGAAGCGAGCACCTTCCGCAGGTACCGCTCGCATTCGACAGCGGAGTCAAACGCTTCGAGGCGCACCGGGGTGTGTGAGACCGAGACCACGTTGTTTTTCACCCGCTCCATCTCGGTGGCGATGTCGTCGCCCTGCCAGCGCGGGTCCTGTCGGTCCGCCTCGCGCCCGCAGCCGTCTAAGTAGACGATCGCGTCGTACCAGTCCAAAAGCGTCACCGGTTTGCGCGCTAACTCGGGGATGTCAGCGATCGCTTCGCCGTCGATAGTCACTTCTAACACCGTGTCGTCTTCGCCGAGACGCAGCGCGTAGGTGACGTCGTCACCGCGGTAGTTGCGGGCTTGGATGCGCCACGTGGAGTCGTCGTCAAGCGAAAATGCTCCGGGAGATACGGCGGAAAGATACGACGGAACGTAGTCGCTGGCCTCGGAAAGTGCGCGCTCGAACGGGTTCATGCGCTCTCCTTCGAGGAACGCTTGTCCAGCGACGCCTTGAGCGCCTCCATGAGATCGACCACGTTGTCGTCGCCGTCGTCGTCCTCGGACTCGGATTCGCCGAAGGTGGCGTCGGTGTCCAAGGTGTCGCCCTCCTCGAACTTGGCATCGATCAACTTGCGCAATTCCTTCTGGTAGTCGTCCTCGAACTCCTCGGGCGTGAAGTCGGACGCGTAGGACTCCACCAGCTGCTTGGACAGCTTCAGCTCCTTGTCGCCGATCTTCGCGCGGGATTTCGTGCCCTTGAACTCGCCGTCGAAATCGAGCCGGCGCACCTCGTCGGCCCACATCAGGCCCTGCAACACGATCACCTTGTTCACTACGCGCAACACCCCCAGGCGTGTTTTCTGGCGCAGCGCGAAGCGCACCACCGCGATCAGGTCTGAATCCTCGAGCGTTTGCCGCAGCAGGAGGTACGACTTCGGCGTCTTGCCCTCAGGCGCGAGGTAGTAGGACTTCTCCAGCATCAGCGGATCGATCTGGTCTGCCGGCACGAACTGGACGACCTCGATCTCGTCGTTGTCTGCCTCGGGCAGGGAATCGAAGTCCTCGTCCGTGAGCACCACCGTGTCGCCGTCCTCCTCGAAGGCCTTGTCGATGTGCTTGTACTCCACCTTCTCGCCGCACACCTCGCAACGGCGCTCGTAGCGGATCCGCCCGCCGTCCTTGTCGTGGACCTGGTGGAACGACAAATCGTGGTCCTCAGTCGCCCCGAACGCTTTGACAGGGACGTTGACGAGGCCGAAGGTGACAGAACCGGACCAAATAGCGCGCATGCGCCACACTCTACGCAGCACCCGCGACACGCGCCCGGCGCCGCGAACACGCCTCTATTGTGGGGCCATGGCAAGCGACCAGAAGGTCCGCGTCGGCGGCCGCGAACTGACCGTAAGCAACCTGGACAAGGTGCTCTACCCGGAAACCGGCACGACCAAAGCGGACGTGATGCGCTACTACCTCGCCGTGGCCGACGTGCTCATCCCGCAAGCGCGCCTTCGCCCGATCACGCGTAAACGCTGGCCCGAAGGCATCGGCGCGGACAGCTTCTTCCGCAAAGACCTCGAAGACTCCGCGCCAGAATGGATCCCCACCGGCGAAATCCAGCACACCACCAGCGTCAACGCGTATCCGCTTCTCGACGACCCCGCCACCCTGGCATGGCTCGCCCAAGTCGCAGCCCTCGAACTGCACGCCCCACAGTGGCGCTTCGGCGCAGACGGGAAACCGCAAAACCCCGACCGGTTGGTGCTCGATCTGGACCCGGGCCCGGGCGTGGAACTACAAGACACCGCCGAAGTTGCGCTCATGTGCCGCGGGATCCTCGAAGACATGGGGCTGACCTGCGTGCCGGTGACCTCCGGGTCGAAGGGCATCCACCTTTATGCAGGCCTGGACGGTCAGAGCGACGCAGACGCCGTGTCGCGGGTGGCGAAAACGCTCGCGCAGCACCTCCAGCGCGAGCACCCGAAGCGCATCACCGCGACCATGGTCAAATCCCAGCGCGAAGGCAAAGTCTTCATCGACTGGAGCCAGAACAACGGGAAGAAGACCACCGTGTGTCCGTACTCGCTGCGCGGCCGTACCCGCCCGACCGTCGCGGCACCCCGTACGTGGGAGGAAATCGCCTCGAACGACCTCGCGCAGCTGGAGTTCGACGAGGTCATGCGACGCGTCGGGGACGGCATCGACCCGATCGCAGTTCTCGGCGCGCCGGGCGAGGACCGGCTCGCGACCTACCGATCCATGCGCGACAAGACGAAAACCGGCGAGCCTGTCCCGGATGCCGCACCCGCGCCCAGGACCGGCGAGCCGATCTTCGTCATCGGTGAGCACGACGCCTCGCATCTTCACTGGGATTTTCGTCTCGAGCACGACGGCGTGCTCGTCTCTTGGGCGGTGCCGAAAGGCCCGCCGCTGTCCACGGACCTCAACCGGTTGGCGGTGCAGACCGAGGATCACCCGATCGAGTACGCCGAGTTCGAAGGCACCATCCCGAAGGGGCAGTACGGCGCGGGCACGGTAAAGATTTGGGACATCGGCACCTGCGAGATTGAGAAGTGGCGCGACAACGAAATCATCGCGGTGCTGCGCGGGCGTAGCGACGGCGGCCTCGGTGGCGTGCCGCGCCGCTTCGTCCTCATCCGCACAAACGACAACAACTGGTTGCTGCGCCTGAAGCAGGACCAGCCGAAAACCGAAGCTAAGAGCAAACCTGAACTCGCGCCGATGCTGCCCACCAACGCCACTCGCGGCGACATCACCCTGGGCGAAAAGGACGGCGCCACCTTCGCTTTCGAGATGAAGTGGGACGGCTACCGCATCCTCGCCGAATCGTCTGGCGGCATCCGCCTGCGCAGCCGCGGCGGCAAGGACTACACGGACCTCTTTCCGCACACCGACGAACTCGAGCAGATGCTTGACGACGACACCGTCGCCGACGGCGAACTCATCGCCATGGGCTCCGACGGCACGCCGAACTTCTCGCTGTTGCACAAGGTGGACCGCCACGGTAGCGACGACACCGCCGAACTGCGCTACATGGTCTTCGACCTGCTGCGACTGCGCGGCCGCGACTTAACCGGCGAACCGTGGGAGACCCGGCGCGAACTGCTCGAGCAGCTTGACCCCACAGATCACGTTGTCATTCCGCCGGCGTACCGCGGCTCCTTTGACAACGCGTGGAAAGCGGCGGGTGAGTTGGGGCTAGAGGGTGTCGTCGCTAAGCACGTGCGTTCGGTGTACGAGCCGGGGCGCAGCGAGAAGTGGCTGAAGATCAAGCGAGCGCTGCACCAAGAGGTTGTGGTGGTCGGCGTGCGCACCGGCAAGCGGGGGATTGCGTCGCTGCTGGTCGCGGTGCCGGATGAAGGCGGAACGTTGCGGTACGCGGGGCGCGTGGGCACGGGGTTTTCGAACGCGCAGCTGGATCAGATCGGCAAAAAACTGCGCCGCATCGAGCGCAAAACACCCGCCGTCGATGTGCCGGACTCCGACGCGAAGGATGCGCGGTGGGTCACCCCAAAGTACGTCGCTGAGGTGCAGTTGGCGGGCAAGACGCGGGATAAGAAAGTGCGCCAGGCCTCGTGGCGAGGCTGGCGCGACGACAAGGACCCGAATGAGGTCCGCTGGGAGGTCTAGTCCTCCTCGTTGGTGGTGTCGTTCACGTTTTCCTCCGCGGTCTCGCCGTAGCCGAGCGCGGAGCCGGTGTCCTGCGCGAACTGGTCCTCGTCGTGGTCGACCGGCTTATTGTCGCTGCCTGCGGTGGTGTAGCCGGGCTTTGCGGGATCGTTTTGCATGTCGGTTGTCCTTTCGTTTGTGAATAGTGGCCCCGATAGTACGCTCGCTGGCGTGTCCCCCGAGAACATTCTGTTGCGCCTACCTGAGCAGGAAGAACAGGCAGTGCGCGACATCTACGCCGCCCTGGCCGAGCGCGGTCTGCCTGAGCAGCGCCAGCGCCCGCACATCTCGGTGACGTTCGCTCCCACCATGCACCGCCGGGCAATCGGGGAGGCCGCGGCGCTATTGCCTCCCGTGTTGCCCTCCGCTTTACGACGAACCGGCATCGTCATCTTCGGCACCAAATCCAAACAGACCGTTGCCTGGCTGCTTGAGGCCCCCGACGACCTCGAGCGCGCCGCCCATCAGGTCAGCGCCGCGAACCCGGAAGGCCGCGGCGCGCGCTGGATCCCGCACCTGACCATGGGGCTGCGCATCCCCAAGGCGATCGTGCCCGACTACATCGCGGCACTTGCCGAGGTCACCTCGCCGCACTTCAATAACCTCACAGCCGACCACGCGGCGTTCTTCCAGCCGTCGCTGGGCACTGAATTGAAGCTTTAGTCGTGGCGGGCGGGGGAGTCGTCGATAAGCAACTGCCCCGGCTTGCTCGGTACCTCGCCATCGAAACGCAGTGGAGTGTCGGACGCCGCGACAACAACGTTGCCGTAGGCGCCACCGGTAAGCACCGGCGCAGAGGCAGCAACGTGGGTGTGCGCAAACACCTGAGCCAGGCCAGCAAGTTCCGCGCGGGTGCGGGCGAGGCCTTGCGCATCGCCGATATTGGCCACGAACACCCCGCCCGGGCGCAGCGCCCGGTAGACAGCACGGTAATACTCCACCGTGGTCAGCGGGCGGGGAGTGTCGGGACCGGCGAACACGTCGCGCACGATCACATCCACAGAACTGGGTTCGATGGCGTGGGTGAACGCGCGGGCCTCAGCAACCTTGATGGCAACCGGTGGGTCGAACACGTCGCGGACCAGTTTCGCCAGCGCGCCGTCCAGCTCAACTGCGATGTTTTCGCTATCCCACCGATGCTGAACATAACTCGGCAATGCGCAGCCGGCAGCGCCCAAATGCACCGCGGTGAACGGCACCGGCAACGCGACGCCCTCGATGAAGGAAGCGATCCAGCGCATGTAGTCGTACTCGAGCACCTCCGGCGCGCCGGGCACCACATAGGACGACGGGACGTTGTTTACCTCCAAGATGTACGCGCCGTCGCGCTCGGGATCGGCGACGATGGTCGCGTGTCCGGATGCGATCGGGTAGGAGCCAGCAATGCGCCGCTTCGGGGTGCGCGGCTTGCGGCGCGGGTTAGGCATGGACAATTTCTATCGGTTGATTGGGCAACGTGGCACCAACGGGACGAATTTTGCGACGCTGGTTGTTACGATCGCAATATGGTGTACCTGTCGCAGGACTATATCGGCGAGCTTCCGAAGACGCATACCTCGGTCTCGGATTTCGACTTGAGCTCGCTTCCTCGCGACCCGAACGAACTGTTCACCCAATGGTTCGAGGAGGCGGTGGCGCACGGCATCGGTGACCCCTCCGCGGTGACAGTGGCCACTGTCGACGAACACGGCAGGCCCGACGCGCGAATGGTCGACATCATCTCGCTCGACGAAAAAGGTTTCCACTTCGGCACCTCCGCGAAGACCGCAAAGGTTTCGCAACTGGAGAACTCGAGCGCAGCCGCGCTGTGTTTTTGGTGGCAGCCGTTGCGCAGGGCGGTCCGCGTGCGGGGCACCGCCTCGCGCCACTTTGACGGTGAGCGCTTGAACGTGTGGTGCGTGAAGCCGGAGCACTTCGAATTCACTTTCCTGTGGGACGACCGGCTCCACTCGGATCGGGTAATTTACACGCTCGACGAATTCGACCACTGGGACCGCATCCGCCTGCAACGGTAGGTACCAGGGCTTAGGCGCTCCAAGACTTCGTCTTTGCGAAGAAGCATGCCGCGATCGCACCCGCAGCCATGACTGCGCCGGGCAACCAAATCGAGGTGCCCATAGCAAGCGCGAACGGCTCGTGCAGAAACTCCGGCAGGGCACCGGTGGTCTGTGTTGGCGCTGGGCCGGCGTCACCGCTGCCGAGGCGCGCATCCAGCTGCGCCGACATCATCGCCGCGATCGCTGCGGAGCCGATCACCGCGCCGATCTGACGGGTGGTGTTATACACACTCGAGCCCGCACCTGCCAGGCGCGGATCCAGGTTACGGGTGGCGATCATGGAAAGTGGCCCCCAGATCATGGAGTTGGCCACGCCGTAGACCACCGAAATGAGATACATCCAATTCGTGCTCACACCCGGATCGGTAATCATCGCAGTCGCACCGACGCTGAGCGCCCCTAAGGTCATGCCCGCGATGGCGAATGGTTTCGGGTCGTGGGTGTTGGTCAGCCTGCCGATGTAGGGCGACAAGAACCCCGAGACCAAACCAGACGGCAAGATGAGCAGCGCCGCGTGAGTCGGGGAGAGCTCTTGCACCGTCTGCACGTAGATCATCCACGGGATGACGTAGGTGGACACCGCAAACCCCACGGTGGAGATGGTCAGTGCTGCAAGCGAGAAGTTGCGGTCGTCGAACAGCGCGAGCGGCACCAACGCATTGGTGGACTGGCGCGCCTGCCAACGGAAGAAGGCGACCATCGCGGCGGCGCCGAAGGCGAGCAGGGCCCACACGCGCCAATCCCAGCCGAAGTGCTGCGCCTCCTGCACGCCGAAGACCAGGCAGAACATGCCGATGGCGCTGAGCACCACGCCGAGCCAGTCGAAGTGGCGGTTGGTTTGTTCGAGTTTGGGCACGAAGATCCACGCCAAAATGAGGCCCAGGATGCCGATGGGCACGTTGACGTAGAAGATCCAGGGCCAGCCGGCGGCGTCGACAAGCACCCCGCCCAAAAGCGGGCCGGTGACGGTGGCCAGGCCGGCTGTTGCGCCCCACACGCCCATCGCGCCGCCGCGCTCCTTCGGTGAGAACGTGCGGATCATCACCGACATCGTCTGTGGAGTGACCATCGCACCGCCCAGGCCCTGGAACGCACGCGCCGCGATGAGGGCTGCGGACGTGTCCGCCAGCCCGCAGGCGAGCGAGGACACGGTGAAGATGAACAGCCCGATGAGGTAAATCGTGCGCGGGCCGAAGCGGTCGCCGAGGCGGCCGGTGATCAGAAGCGGCACCGCATAGGCGAGCAGATACGCGCTGTTGACCCACAGCACTTCGTTGTAGGAGGCGTCGAGGCCTTGCGAGATCGCCGGGATTGCCACCGAGACGATGGTGGAATCCACCAGAATCATGAAAAACCCGAGCATCATGCTCCAAAGAGCAGGCCACGGGGAAGTTCTCGCTGTCTGGTTCACCGGGCAGATGATACTGGGCTTGGATGGGGAACTAAATCTGCAGCATCTGGCGCACCTGCGACGGCAGCATGTTCACCACCGGCTCCGGGATGCCATCCCTGATCAACGGGAACGCCAGCGCACCGGCTGCGCCGAGGGCCGCCAGCACACCGAGGACAATGCCGGCGGTGCGGAGCGCGCTGTGGTCCTCGGAGGAGAGGAACACCTCCGAGCTGCTGGACAACAAGGAGTCCTCCGCCTGCATGTCCGGGGTGTCGTCGCCGGCGTCGAACTCTTCGACCACGATCGCCTCCGGCTCCTGGTAGGCGGTGTCCATGTCAATGCCGAAGAACTTGTCCAGGCCCTTTACGTTGAACTGGGTGGACATGTAGCGCTCATCTGTGGCGGTGTTCCACTGCGAAACGACGATGTCCATGTCGTCGATGTGCGAGCCCGGCACGATGTAGCCGCCGTAGGGCTGCGACCAGTTTTCCGGGGTCTGCTCCCGAGACCACGGCCCGTTCTTGGCGACGGTGGCCACAGGCACGTCGTTCCAATTCTGCACCAGTGTGTCGGAGATGCGGACCTCGATAGCCAGCGTCTTCCGGTTGAACATTACGAGCACCCAGTGGCCGTCGATGTAGCGCAGGTTCATCTCGCCGGCCTGCACGCCGCTATCCAGAATCGGCGAAGCCACGTTGCCCCACTCGCCGGTGGACGCGTTATAGAGCTCCCACTTGTATCGATCGCCGATGTCTTCCGGCTTGAAGCGGGACAGGAACACCGAGTCTTCCCGCTTGAACCTAGTGGACATGACGTAGATGTAGCCGTCTTGGCCCTTCTCCCAGGTGAGCAGGTCGCCCATGCCGTCGATGTAGTCGGCCCCCGTTACGGCGACCGACTGCCAGGTTTTGCCGTTGTTGGTGGACTTCCAGATCTGGGTGCGCAGCACGTTGCCGATGCCCTGGTTCCACATGCCCTGCATGTACAGCGTGCCGTCGATGTTGATCACGTCCGACGGGATTAAGGTCAGATTGTCGGCACGGTAGTAAGAGACCAGGTTTTCCACCCGCTCGCCGGGGTTGAGTGGACGCACAATTTCAATGAAGCCGTCCTCGTTTCGCTTCGCCACCACACCGACCGGGCTGAGCCACTGGTGCTTGCCCTTGGTGATGGAGGTGCGGAACGAATCGCCGAACACCAGCGCGAACTCGTCGCTGTTGGTCAGCGGGGCCATGATGCCCAAGTCGCCCTCGCGGAAGCCTGTGTGCTCTGAGTAGCGGCCGAGCAGGTCGTCCATGATCTGCACCGTGGTGCCGTCGGGCATGGTCACCGGCTCGGATGCGCGCTTTTCCGGCGGCTTGACCGGAGTGAACGTCTTCGGGGCGGAGCGTGACGACGACAGCGAGCTCAAGCTCGACTCCGCCGACGCGGTGACACAGACGGTGCCGGACATGACGAGGCTGCTGGCGGTGGCGGCGCAAATAAGCGACAGGTGGCGCGGGGAAAAACGCATGGGGAGAGGCCTTCTCAGACAAGTGGGGGATTGCGAATGAGACCCATTGAATGTAGCAAACGAAAACGGCCCCGGTGCGGTTCCGGAGCCGTAACGTTTTTTCTGTGCGTTGACTGGAAAGAGCTAGACCGCGTCGGTCTCGTGCGGGTCGTTGTCCGCGTCAGCCTTCGTCTCGTGGCGGGTACCCGGCTTGTGCTCTGCGGGCGCGTAGATGGAGTAGAGCTTTGCCGGCTTGTCGGACTCGTTGACAAAATTGTGCCACTTGCCGGCCGGGACGAACGCTGCCCAGTCGGCGCCGACAGCCTGGTCGATCTCCAGGTCGTCCTCGGACGGACCGATCTTGGCCACCAGCTCGCCTTCTTCGAGGCGGAGGAACTGATCGTGGTCGTCGTGAATCTCGGCGCCGATCTCGCCGCCGGCTGGGATGGTCATCACGGTCAGCTGCAGGTTCTTGCCGGTCCACAGAGTGTCGCGGAACGCCTCGTTGTCCAGCGTCGCCTTCTCAATGTCGACGACGTACGGGTTCGGTCCATGATCAGCCATGATCGCTCCTTCGGTTGGGATGACGCTTACGCTTCCCACCATAGGGGCGATTGCTTATCGACGATGCCGCCCACCGCGTCGCCGACCCCGCTTACGCCTTCTGAGCTGCACCTTCTCCACCTCAGTGAGGTAGCGCTCCTGCGGCTGGTCCTGGGCGACGCGCGTCGGGTCGGGAGCGGGCGCGTCAGGCTCGGCCGGCTCCGGCTCGTCGAAACGCGCGAACATCTCCGTCGGGGCCTCGAGCTCGTCGGGGCGACCTTTGCCCTCAAGCGAGACGTAGCGCGCGGTGTGCTTCGGGCGGACCGTGTCCTGGGGATCTGTCGCGGCGTCGCGCTCGACAGTGACCGCCCAGCTGCCGTCCGGGAAGTCGATGATCTGCCAGGGCGTGATCGGGCGGATCGGTTCCGAGGTCAGCGGCGGCACGGTGTCCACGCCCTCTTCGGGCGCGCCTGCGTCCAGCGCCGCCATGCCGTTCAAAATGAGTGCCCGCGCCCACAGGGTGCCCCGGTCGAAGGCTCGCACCCATTCGGCTACTTCGTCTTCAGCCACGGTGCCTAAGACGTGGCCGTCGAGGGTGGCGACCACGGTGTCGTCGACAAGTTGCAGCCCCACGAACCACTGGCCGGGCGAGCGTTTGTCTAGCTCCGCGCCGTCGAACTCGCCTTCGGCGGTGTTGATGACGAGCATGTCGCCCGCGGGCAGCACCGCCACGTCCTCTGGGGCGTTGTTGCGGGGGACAGCGAGTTGGGGCTCGGGGAGGAGGACATTGACCTCGAAGCGGCCGGCCTCGCGGTCGAGTTTCACCGCCGCCAACGTCACGGGTTTGAAAAAGGAGGAGTGGATGCGCTCGGTTTCGTCGAAAAGCGCGCGCCACTGCGGTGAAATCTCGCCGAGGACCGGGCCAGGCAGGTGGCCGGCGGCGGAGACGGGGTTGTGCACGCGCACCCGCCAGGAGGCGTTGAGCGGATTCGCCTCGAGCACAACCGGAACGTAAGTGGAGCCCCGGGTGCCTGCGAAATCAGTGAACAGCACCGCCTGGGAGACGTGCTCGAGCGGGATTTCGACAGCTGCGCCCCACGTCGACGGGGGTAGCGGGTAGAGCTTTTGGGCCATGGGCGCATTGTAGGCGCGCTAGGCGGCCGCCTTTTCAGTGTCCTCAGCGTCACTGTTGCCGCGAAGTTTGCCAAACGCGCCGACGATGGCAGCGATGATAAAGCCGACGATGAGGCCAGCGACAAGCGAGACACCAGTATCGACGAGCCATGCCGTGAAGCCCTCACCGCCGACGAGTTCCTGGCCTCGGGCGATCACGTCGTGCGGCCAGGTGAAGCCGAAGACCTCGTCCAAACCGCGGACGATCAAGTGGCCGCCGACCCAAAGCATGGCGACGGTGCCGACGACACCGATGATGTTGAGCACATAGGGCATGCCCTTGACCAGCGCGCGGCCTGTCTTCGGGGCGTTGCCGCGCTCGATCATGCCGCGGCCGATGTCGTCGATCTTGACCAGCAGCGCCACCGCGCCGTAGACGACCAGGGTGATGAAGATGCCCACCGCAATCAGTACGGCGGCTTCCATCCAGATGGACTGGTCTTTGACCTCGTCGAGTGCGATGATCATGATCTCCGCGGACAGGATGAGGTCGGTGCGGATCGCGCTGCTGACAAGGGAGTCCTCGTCCTGCTCGGACTTATTGACCGCTTGCTCTTCCTGCTCTTTGGAGTCGGTGGTGAGCTTGTGGATGATCTTCTCCGCGCCCTCGAAGCTCAGATACGCGCCGCCGAGCATGAGGATTGGGACGAGTGCCCACGGCGCGAACGCGTTGAGCAGCAGCGCGATCGGCAGAATGATGAGCAACTTGTTGCGCAGCGAGCCCTTGGTGATCTTCCAGATCATCGGCAGCTCGCGGGCCGGGGTGACGCCAGAGACGTATTGCGGGGTCACCGCCGTGTCGTCGATAACCACGCCCGCGGCCTTCGTCGATGTTTTTGCGGTCAGTGCTGCGACGTCGTCGACACTCGCCGCCGCTTGGCGGGCGATGAGCGCGACGTCGTCGAGAAGAGCTAGCAGGCCACCGGCCATGAGGGTCCTTTCGGAGGAAGGGGACAGGTCGAGCAGGCGCGAACGCCACAAGCGCACAGTGTAAAACAAACCGACGGTTGCCCACGGCCACACCTATAGCGTGAAAGTTATTTGTGAAAACGCCACCAAAGGCCTGAACGGTGTGCTGGAATACACGTACCCCAAAGTGTGAACTGCGAAACATGTCCGCGGTTCCTAGTTTGGTCGAAGGAGGCCACATGCAATTGAAAAAGACTGCGGCGATTCTCGGCGCGGGTGCGTTGACGCTCGGGCTGGTCGCCTGCGGCGACTCATCCGACAACGCCGACGGTGCGGACGGCGCAGACAACGGCGGCGCGTCCGGTGGCGACAACTACGTGCTGGTAAACGGTTCCGAGCCGCAGAACCCGCTGATTCCCAGCAACACCATCGAAACCGGTGGTGGACGCATCGTGGATCAGATCTACGCCGGCCTCGTTTACTACGACGCCGACGGCGAAGTGCACAACGACCTGGCTGAGTCCATCGAGCCGGAAGGTGACGCCGGATACCGAGTCACCCTAAGGGACGCGAAGTGGTCCGATGGCACCGACGTGAAGGCGAGCGATTTCGTCGACGCGTGGAACTACGCTGTCGAAAATTCCCTGCTCGGCGCCTACCACTTCGAGCCGATTAAGGGGTACGAGGAAGGCAAGACGCTCGAGGGGCTCGAGGTTGTCGACGACAAGACCTTCACCATCGAGCTGGCGCAGCCGGAGGCTGACTTCCCGAGCAGGCTCGGGTATGCCGCCTACTACCCGCTGCACCCGTCGGCGTACGACGATTTCGACGCGTACGGCGAGAACCCGATCTCCAACGGCCCGTACAAGCTGGAGGAGTGGAACCACAACCAGAATGCACTGGTTGTGCCGAACGGGGAGTACGACGGCCCGCGCAAGGCGCAAAACGACGGCATTGACTACGTCTTCTACGCACAGCAGGATGCAGCGTACGCGGATCTGTTGTCCGGCAACCTCGACGTGCTTGACGCGATTCCGGATTCTGCGTTCTCCACCTTTGAAGATGAGCTGGGTGAGCGCGCGGTGAACCAGCCGGCTGCGGTCTTCCAGTCGATCACGATCGGCGAAAATGCTGACCACTTCTCTGGCGAGGAGGGCGCGCTTCGTCGTCAAGCAATCTCGCGCGCGATCGACCGCGAGGGGATCACGGAGACCATCTTCGACGGCACCCGCACCCCAGCGACCGACTTCACCTCGCCGGTGCTGCCGGGCCACTCCGACAGCCTCGAGGGTGCTGAAGTGCTGGAGTACGATCCGGAGGAAGCCAAGCGACTGTGGGCTGAAGCGGAGGCGATTGCGCCGTTCGAGGGTGAGTTCACCATCTCTTACAACGCTGATGGCGGACACCAGGCATGGGTGGATGCGGTGACCAACTCCATCCGCAACACGCTCGGCATCGAGGCGACCGGCAACGCGTACCCGGACTTCAAGTCGCTGCGTGACGACGTGACCGAGCGCACCATCGACGGGGCGTTCCGTACCGGCTGGCAGGCGGACTACCCGCTGCTGAGCAACTTCCTTGGTCCCCTCTACGGCACCGGCGCAGGATCCAACGACAGCGATTATTCGAACCCGGAGTTTGATGACCTGTTGAAGAAGGCCAACGGCGCTGAGAACCAAGAGGCGGCGGTCGATGATCTCAACGCGGCCCAGGAAATCTTGCTGCAGGATCTGCCCGCAATCCCGCTGTGGTACTCGAACCTGACCGGTGGATCTTCTGATGACGTGGACAACGTTGTCTTCGGCTGGAACCAGGTTCCGCTGTACTACCAGATCACCAAGAATTAGGCCGCGGCTCTATGAATTAGATTCACGGCGCCAAAGTAGACCGCACTGTCCACATCTGCCCTGGGTTGTGGCGGCGCGGTCTATTTTTGCGCGCGCTCCCGACTTTTCTTTCGCGTTGCCGAATTATGGGAACGTGCAATTGTTGTGGTGAACTCCTTATAGACCGCTGAGTGTCCCAGGACACACACTCGGCGGAGCCCGAAAAAGAAGGAGTCAAGGTGCACATCAAGAAAGCAGTAGCCGTTCTCGGCGCCAGCGCACTGACGCTTGGCCTCGCCGCGTGCGGCAGCGACTCAGCCGACAACGCAGCAGACGGTGGCGACGGCGGTAACGGTGGCGATAACTACATCCTGGTCAACGGTTCCGAGCCGCAGCGTCCGCTGCTGCCGGGCGACACCAACGAGACCGGCGGCGGCCGCATCACCGACGTGCTCTACGCCGGCCTGACCTACTACGACAAGGACGGCGAGAGCCACAACGAGCTCGCCGAGTCCATCGAGCCGGAAGGCGAGAAGTCCTACCGCGTCACGCTGAAGGACACTAAGTGGGCCGACGGCACTCCGGTGACGGCGAACGACTTCGTCGACGCGTGGAACTACGCTGTTGAAAACTCCCAGATGAACGCGTACTTCTTCGAGCCGATCAAGGGTTTTGAAGAGGGCAAGCCGCTCGAGGGCCTTGAGGTTGTCGACGACAAGACCTTCACCATCGAGCTCGAGCAGCCGGAAGCGGACTTCCCGCAGCGCCTCGGCTACGTCGCCTACGCGCCGCTGCATCCGTCCGCCTTCGACGACATGGAAGCCTACGGCGAGAACCCGATTGCCAACGGCCCGTACAAGCTGCTGGAGTGGAATCACAACCAGGACGCCATCGTGGTGCCGAACGAGGAGTACCAGGGGGACCGTAAGGCGCAGAACGACGGCGTGAATTTCGTCTTCTACGCGCAGCAGGATGCCGCGTACGCGGACCTACTCTCCGGCAACCTCGATGTGCTCGATGCCGTGCCGGATTCCGCGATGACCAACTTCGAAGATGAGCTGGGCGAGCGCGCTGTCAACCAGCCAGCGGCGGCGTTCCAGTCGCTGACCCTCAACGAGAATGAGGAGCACTTCGGCGGTGAGGAAGGCAAGCTGCGTCGCCAGGCGATTTCCAAGGCGATCGACCGCGACGAGATCACCGGAACGATCTTCGCTGACACCCGCACCCCGGCGACCGACTTTGCATCGCCGGTGATCCCGGGTCACTCCGACGACCTTGAAGGTGTCAAGGTGCTCAAGTACGACCCGGAGGAGGCGAAGCGCCTCTGGGAGGCCGCCGACAAGATCAACAAGTTCGACGGTGAGCTGGAGATCTCCTACAATGCCGACGGCGGCCACCAGGCATGGGTCGACGCGGTCGCGAACTCCATCCGTAACGCCATCGGCATCGAGGCCGTGGGCAACGCCTACCCGGACTTCAAGTCCATGCTCGACGACATGGACAACGACGCGGTCAAGGGCGCGTTCCGCACCGGCTGGAGCGCGGACTACCCGTCGCTGGGTAACTTCCTGATCCCGCTGTACAGCACCAACGGATCGTCCAACTACGCCCGCTACTCCAACCCGGCTGTGGACACCCTGCTGTCGGATGCGGCGTCTGCCGAGTCCCCGGACGCGGCAACGGAGAAGTACAACGAGGTCCAGACGGTTCTGTTCGAGGATCTCCCGGCGATCCCGCTGTGGTACTCGAACGTCACCGGCGGTTACTCGGAGAACGTGGAGAATGTCGAATTCTCCTGGCGCTCGCTGCCGGTGCTTCACCAAATCACCAAAAACTAAGTGGTAATTTAGACAACCACGCAGAGTGACCCGTTCGCGTTTTGCGGCGGGTCATTACTTGCATCACACCCGTTATGGTTTTCGTACCTATACATGTTGAAAAGGAGAGCCCGGAACCATGCTGCGTTATATAGGGCGGCGGCTGCTCCAAATGATCCCCGTGTTCTTCGGGGCCACCTTGTTGCTCTACGCCCTCGTCTTCCTCATGCCGGGCGACCCTGTGCAGGCGCTCGGTGGCGACCGCGGCCTGTCCGAGGCCGCGCGTGCCCGCATCGAAGCGGAATACAACCTGGATAAGCCGTTTCTCGTCCAGTACCTGCTCTACATCAAGGGCATCTTCATGGGCGACTTCGGCAAGACCTTCTCCGGCCAGCCGGTGTCGTCGGTAATGGCTAACGCGTTCCCCGTGACCATCAAGCTCGGTTTGATGGCGCTCGCGTTCGAGGCCATCTTCGGCATCATTTTCGGCGTCATCGCCGGTGTGCGCCGCGGCGGAATCTTCGACTCCACGATTCTCGTCGCCTCGCTCATCGTTATCGCGATTCCGTCGTTTGTCATCGGCTTCGTCCTGCAGTACCTCCTCGGCGTGAAATGGGGAGTGCTGCCCGCCACCGTGGGACGCAACGAGTCCTTTACGGCGCTGCTCATGCCGGCAATCGTGCTGGGAGCGCTGTCGTGTGCCTATGTGATCAGGCTGACGCGCCAGTCCGTGAGTGAGAACCTGCGCGCCGACTACGTGCGCACCGCCCGCGCGAAGGGCTTGAGCGAGGGCACCGTGATGCAGCGCCACGTGCTGCGCAACTCGATGATCCCGGTGGTCACCTTCCTCGGCGCCGATCTGGGCGCGCTGATGGGCGGCGCCATTGTCACCGAGGGCATCTTCGGCATCAACGGCATCGGCGGCCAGATCTACCAGTCGATCATCAAGGGTGAGCCCGCCACGGTGGTGTCCATCACCACGGTGCTCGTGATCATCTACATCATCGCCAACCTGCTCGTTGACCTGCTCTACGCAGTTCTCGACCCAAGGATCCGCTATGACTAATTCCATTCCACAACCCGGTCTCACGTCAGACCGCACGCTCACCAACGCCAGGGTGCTGCGCGGACAGGAATACTTCGTCGCAGACACCGACGAGACGGGCCTCGGCGCCGTCGATGCCGTGCCGGAGGCGGGCACGCCGACGAGCCAGTGGTCGGAAGCCTGGCACTACCTGCGCCGCCGGCCACTGTTCTGGGTCTCCGCGGTCTTGATCGTGCTCGCTATCGCCATCGCGCTGTTCCCGGGGCTGTTCACCAGCACCGACCCGCGCGAGTGCATGCTCTCACGCTCGCTCAACGGACCAGAGGACGGCCACATCTTCGGCTTCGACCGTCAAGGCTGCGACATTTACTCGCGCATGATCTACGGCGCCCGCGCGTCCGTCACCGTCGGTGTGCTGACCACGCTGATTGTCACCGTCCTCGGTGGTCTGATCGGCGCGATCGCCGGCTACTTCGGAGGCATTTGGGACACCCTGCTGTCGCGTCTGACCGACATCTTCTTCGCAGTGCCGCTCGTGCTCGCCGCGATCGTCGTGATGTCCATGTTCCAGGACCGCCGTTCCATCTGGATGGTGGTCTTTGCACTGTCGATGTTCGGCTGGACCCAGATCGCGCGCATTACCCGCGGCGCCGTGATGGGTATTAAGAACGACGAGTTCGTCACCGCAGCGCGTGCGGTGGGCGCCAGCGACTGGAAGATCATTACCTCCCACATCCTGCCCAACGCCGCGGCACCCGTGATTGTCTACGCGACGGTCGCACTCGGCCAGTTCATCGTCGCGGAGGCGACCCTGTCGTTCCTCGGCATCGGCTTGCCGTCGACGGTGGTGTCTTGGGGTGGCGACATCTCGGCGGCGCAGGCGTCGCTACGCACCCAGCCAATGGTGCTGTTCTACCCGGCAATTGCGCTCGCACTGACGGTGCTGAGCTTCATCATGATGGGCGACGTTGTACGCGACGCCCTTGATCCGAAGGCGAGGAAGCGATGACCACCGCAATCGGTAACGACAACAACGCCAACTCCCACACCGATGCCCCAGAGCCGCTGCTCGAGGTCGAGGACCTGCGCATCGCGTTTGAGTCCTCCACCGGTGTCGTCGAGGCGGTGCGCGACTTTGACCTGACCATCTATCCGGGTCAGAAGGTGGCCATCGTCGGCGAATCCGGCTCCGGCAAGTCCACCTCCGCCATGGCCGTGCTGGGGCTTCTGCCCGGCACAGGCAAGGTCACTCAAGGATCGATCAAGCTGCGCGGCGAAGAACTCACCGGCCTGGACGAGAAGGGCTGGCAAAAGATCCGCGGCAACAAGATCGGCCTCGTGCCGCAGGACCCGATGTCCAACCTGAACCCGGTGTGGCGCATCGGCACGCAGGTGGAGGAGTCGCTCAAGGCGAACAACATCGTGGACGGCTCCGAACGTCACCAGCGCGTCATCGAGCTCCTCGAGCACGCCGGCTTGCCGGACGCGGAGCGCCGCGCGACGCAGTTCCCGCACGAGTTCTCCGGCGGCATGCGCCAACGCGCGCTCATCGCCATGGGTCTGGCCGCCAACCCCGAGTTGCTCATTGCCGACGAGCCGACCTCGGCGCTTGACGTGACCGTGCAAAAGCGCATCCTGGACCACCTTGAGACGCTCACGCAGGAGTCGCAGACTGCGCTGCTGTTCATCACGCACGACCTCGGCTTGGCCGCCGAGCGCGCCGACCACCTGCTGGTCATGCACCGCGGCCGCGTGGTCGAGCGTGGCCCGAGCCTGGACATTCTGCGCAATCCGAAGCACCCGTACACCCGCAGGCTTGTCGACGCCGCACCGTCGCTCGCCGCCGCCCGCACCCAGGCCGCCTCCACCGGCGATGGCGCGAAGGCGGTGGAGACCAAACCGGAGGACGTGGTCATCCGCGTGGACAATTTGGTCAAGGAGTTCGATGTCCGCGGCCAGAAGGCGGACAAGAAGGTGTTGCGCGCCGTAGACGAGGTGTCCTTCGACCTGCGCCGCGGCACCACACTCGCGCTCGTCGGCGAGTCCGGCTCCGGTAAGTCCACCGTGGCCAATATGGCGCTGAGTCTGCTCGAGCCGACCAGCGGCACCGTGTATTTCGAGGGCCAGGACATCTCGAAGTTGAGCCGCAAGGAGCTCTTCAACATCCGCCGCAAGATGCAGGTGGTGTTCCAGAACCCGTACGGCTCGCTCGACCCGATGTTTTCCATCTACCGCTGCATCGAGGAGCCGCTGCGCCTGCACAAGGTGGGCAACCGCAAGCAGCGCGAGGCCCGCGTGGCGGAGTTGCTGGACAAGGTGCAGATGCCGCGCTCGGCCATGCGCCGATACCCCAACGAACTGTCCGGCGGTCAGCGCCAGCGCATCGCGATCGCACGCGCGATGGCGCTCGACCCGGAGGTCATTGTGCTCGACGAGGCGGTCTCGGCCCTCGACGTGCTGGTCCAGGACCAGATCCTCACCCTGCTCAAGGAGCTCCAGGCGGAGATGGACCTGTCCTATCTGTTCATCACCCACGACCTCGCGGTGGTGCGCGAGACCGCCGACGACATCGTGGTCATGCGCCAGGGCAAGGTGGTGGAGCAGGGCCCCGCGGACGCGATCTTCGACACCCCGCAGGAGGAGTACACCCGCAACCTGATCGATTCCGTGCCGGGCCTCAACATCGAGTTGGGCCAAGGCTAAAAGCGGTTTGCTTATCGACGACGCCACGCAGCCGGCCTGCGGACGTCGTCGATAAGCATGTCTGGGCCATGTTGTAGCATCGCCGGAGAACTGAACACTGCACGGGAGCTGCGTTGCAGCTGAGATGCCGGTTGACGGCGAACCGTAGAACCTGATCCGGGTAATGCCGGCGCGAGGAAGGAAGACTATGACGAAGAACTATTCGTGGCGTGTGATCGACATTGTCACCGCCGCTGTGTTGGGTGTGGCCTGCGGCCTGCTGTTTTGGGTGTGGAACAGCATCGGCTACGCGGGGTTTAAGGCGCTCGACGCCCTGACCCCGGGCCTGGGTGGGCTGGTCACCGGTATCTGGTTTACCGGCGGTGTGCTCGGTGGCCTGATCATCCGCAAGCCGGGTGCCGCGGTGTTCGTCGAGGTTGTCGCTGCATCCGTTTCCGCGGTACTTGGCAGCCAGTGGGGCATTGAGACGCTCTACTCGGGTCTGGCCCAGGGCTTCGGCGCGGAGCTGATCTTCCTGATCTTTGCCTACCGTCGCTTTGGCCTGTCCACGGCGGTGCTCTCCGGTATCGGCGCTGGTGTCGGTGCGTTCATCTTGGAGCTGTTTCTCACGCCGAACTTGGCGATGAGCCTGCAGTTCAACCTCATCTACCTGGCCTGCCTGATCATTTCCGGCGCGATCCTTGCCGGCGTGTTCTCGTACTACCTGGTCAAGGCGCTGGCGAAGACCGGCGCGCTGGACCGCTTCGGCGCCGGCCGCGAACGCTTCGACCAGGCTGCGTAAATGGCGCCGGTCATCCGCGCCCGGGGGCTGTCCTACCAGCACGCGACGCGTCCAGAGCCGGCATTTTCCGGCGTCGACCTCGACGTTGAGCGCGGCGAGCGCATCCTGATCACCGGCGATTCCGGCTCCGGAAAATCGACGCTGCTCGCGGTGATCGCACGGCTTATCGACGACTCCGAGGACGGCAGTCGCGCCGGCACCCTGGACGTCGACGGGACCGTCGGGATGGTGCTGCAGGATCCCGAAGCGCAGACCATTTTGTCCCGCGTGGGCGACGATGTCGCCTTCGGCGCGGAGAACCTCGGCGTGCCCCGCGACGAGATTTGGCGCCGTGTCGAGGTAGCGCTGGACGATGTCGGCCTCGACGTGCCACTCGACCACCGCACCGCGCACCTATCCGGCGGGCAGAAGCAGCGCCTCGCCCTTGCCGGGGTCCTTGCGATGGGCTCGGACATTTTGGTGCTCGACGAGCCGACCGCCAACCTGGATCCGCACGGCCGCGACGAGGTGATTAACGCCGTTGATCGAGTGTGCAAGCGCACCGGGGCCACACTGATCGTGGTCGAGCACCGCCCGAAGCACTGGGCGCATGTAGTGGACACCTACTATCGCCTAGATCACGACGGACTGCGCCGCATCACCGCCGAGGAGCTTCCGGACGCACCGCCGCTTCCGCCCGCAAAAGACGTCCCGGCCGGCGCACGCGGCGCAGTGGCCACGAATAATCTGCTCACGCGTTTTGGCCCGCCGCGCACGGTTCGCGTACCGGAGGGCTACTCGACCGTGGTCACCGGCGAGAACGGCTCCGGCAAAACCACGCTCGTGCAGGTGCTCGCGGGTCTGACACCGCCGGAGCGCGGCGTGGTGGAGTACTCCGAAACGATCCGCCAGGGGTTGACCAAGCCGTCGATTGACTGGTCGTCGAAGCACCTGGCCAGCCGCATCGGCTACGTGTTTCAGGAGCCGGAGCACCAGTTCGTCACCGCCACCGTGCGCGAGGAGATGGCACTGTCCGGTGCGCCGCAGGAGCGTATCGACGACCTTCTGCACCGCCTCCGCCTCGACCACCTGGTCACCGCGAACCCGTTCACCCTCTCCGGCGGGGAGAAGCGCCGCCTGTCGGTGGCTACCGCTTTGGTCAACGCCCCGCAATTGCTCATCCTGGACGAGCCGACGTTCGGCCAGGACGACCGCACCTTCGTGGAACTTGTCGGCCTGATCCGGGAACTGACGGACAACGGCGTCACGGTCATCTCGATCACCCACGACGAGGCGTTCATCGCCTCGCTCGGCGACCACACCGAGCACATCACGGCGGGGGAGAGCTAGCCCATGAACCTGTTGGCCAACATCAACCCCGTCACGCGCATCCTCGGCCTGGCGCTGCTGACCACGCCGCTGATGTTCACCATCGACTGGGTCTCCGCCACGTTCGTCCTCGTCTTCACCGTTGTGATGGTTTCGCTGTGCGGTTTGAGTTACGGCCGTTTTTTCAAACGGGCACTGCCGATCCTCATCGTCGCGCCACTGGCAGGCATTCCGATGGCGCTCTACGGACAAGCGGGCGGCGAGACTTACTTCGAGTGGGGGCTCGTCCACGTCACCGAGTTGTCGGTGTCGCTCGCGTGGGCCGTCATCCTGCGCGTACTCGCGATCGCGCTACCTGTTGTCCTCCTGTCCGCCGACGTGGATCCCACCGACCTTGGCGACGGTTTGTCGCAGGTGCTGCACCTCCCGGAGCGCTTCGTCATCGGCGCGGTGGCAGCCCTTCGCATGCTCACGCTGCTTCGCGACGACCTCGACGCCATGCGCCGCTCCCGCCGCGCCCGAGGCATCGCCGACCAGGGCAAGATCAAGTATTGGTTCTCCCTGTCGTTCGGTCTGCTCGTGATGTCGCTGCGCCGTGCCGGAAAACTTGCCACCGCCATGGAGGCCCGCGCCTTCGGCGGGCCGGCGACACGGTCCTGGGCGCGCGAATCCAAACTGCACGCCCGCGACTGGATCGTCATGGCGGTCTGCCTCGGTGCCGCGCTTGTCGCCCTCGGTGTCGCGTGGCTTACCGGGGATCTACGCCCGGTGTGGTCGGTGCGATGACGTACACGCTTTTGATCGACGGCGCCTCCGGGTCCGGCAAGACCACCCTCGCCGGCCAGATCGGCGACGCGCTGGGCATGCGCGTGGTGCACCTCGACGACTTCTACCCCGGCTGGTACGGCCTGCAAGAAGGTGCCGCGATGGTGGCGCGCGACGTGCTGCACCCGGTGCGCCCCGGATACTGGCGGTGGGACTGGTACCGCCACCGCCGCGCCGAGTGGGTGCGGCTCGAACCGGGGGAGGATCTCGTGGTGGAAGGGGTTGGGGCGGTCACGGAGTCGTCGATACGCGCTGCCCGGATGCGCGGGGACGTGGACACGATCCGGGTGACCGCGGACGAGAACACGAGAAAGGCCCGGGCGCTTGCGCGGGACCCGGGCTACGTCCTGTGGTGGCAGATGTGGGCGCGGCAGGAGGCGGTGCTGGAGAAAGTGCCGGTAGACGTGGAAGTTATGCGCCGACCGGAGTGAGCTCGACCTTGTCGGCCCAGGTTAGTTCGATGCCGAGGGCGCGCAGCCACTCCATGGCGTCGTCGCCGTGGCGGGTGATGCCCTCGACTGCGTTCAGGGTGACGTCCATGGCCTTCTCGGCGTCCTCGGCGGTGATCAGGCCGGCGGAGGTGGCGGCGGCGAGCTCGTCGATGTCGAGCACGTCGATTGGGTTGCCAGTCAACGACACCAGGTCGACGTAGAGGTCGCGGGTGCTCCACACGTCGCCGTCTACGTCGATATCCGCGATGTCGAAGTAGAAGTCCTGCGCGCGCTCGGCGCCTTCGCGGTAGTGGAAGATGTTCGCGCGCAGCCCCAGCTCGGGCAACAGCCAGCTCTCCAGGTAACCGAACTCCGGATGGTTCGCGCCGCGGGCCATGTAGAGGCCGAAGTCGGTGACGCGGAACGTGTCCACCTCGCGCAGGAAACCCTTCGGGTCGGTGTTGATGTTGGCAGCCGTGTCGAAGGTCTCTTGCTTGACCGGGTGCAGGTCGACGCTCATCGGTTACCTCACGTTGATTGATGCGGCAGTAGGTGCAAAGGCGCAGGTCCGATCGGTGGTGCGCACGCTACCGTCGACAACTGCGAGGACGCGGCCCGAACCCGTGTCCGCTGTTGCGGACAAGGTGGACGGTCCTGTCGGGTTTATCCCGTTGTTGCCAAGCGGCGTTACACCCGTGCGAAGTGTGTTCAGGTTGACCCAGTACACCTTCATCAGCCCTTGCTTCTGCGCGGCCGCTGGGGTGCCGAGGGCGGTGAACACGAACGTGGTCTGCCCGGCTTTCGCGCCCGGGGCCGGCGACTTGGCAGGTCCGGGCACCGCGATGGCGGAGGCGGTGGAGTGCATCCCCTTGCCGATGCAGTTTCCCGACACCGTCGGCCAAGCGAACTGCGTGAACGCCGGTGCGTCCTTGGGCAGCGGAGGCCCACCCATCTCGCCGGAGCCGGCGAAGAACGCCACTGCTGTGCGCAGCGCGTTGCCCACCTGCTGCGGCACGTACGGCTGGTCGGCGAACGCGTTGACGCGTGCGATGGTCTCGGGGGTTGGGCGTCCGAGCTCGTCGAGCGGGTTCGACGACGCGGCGCGGGCAGTTTGCGTATCGACGACACCGGCTGCCAGCATGCCGGCAGCACAAACTGCCGCGACTGCGGAGCGTGCAAGGGATCGGGGAGTGCGCACAGCTGTCCTTTTGTCCGGGGTCAAGGAAACAACTACAGCAACATTAGTCACATAAGCAACAGCGTCAAGCGGAACCGGCCGGAACATGTGCGCGCGTTGGCGACAGGGGAGTATCGTTTAGGCGTTATTTCCGCCAATCCAAAAGGATCTGTTGAGTGTCGCACCCTGAATTTCGCAATGTAGCCATCGTCGCCCACGTCGACCACGGCAAAACCACCCTGGTCAACGGCATGCTGGAGCAGTCCGGCGTGTTCGGCGACCACGGCGAGCACGGCGACCGCGTGATGGACTCCGGCGAGCTCGAGTCCGAGCGCGGAATCACCATTTTGGCCAAGAACACCGCCATCCGCCGCGCCGGCAAGGGCAAAGACGGCACGGACCTGATCATCAACGTCATCGACACTCCGGGCCACGCCGACTTCGGCGGCGAGGTCGAGCGCGGCCTGTCGATGGTCGACGGCGTTGTGCTGCTCATCGACGCGTCCGAGGGCCCGTTGCCGCAGACCCGCTTCGTGCTGGGTAAGGCGCTCGAGGCGAAAAAGCCGGTCATCATCTGCGTGAACAAGACTGACCGCCCGGACGCGCGTATCGACGACGTCGTGGAGGAAGCACAGGACCTCCTCCTCGAGCTCGGCGCCGGCCTGGAGGACCCGGAGGCTGCTGAGGCCGCGGAGAACCTGCTCGAGCTGCCGGTGCTCTACACCTCCGGCCGCGCAGGGCGTGCGTCCCTGGAGAACCCGGGCGACGGCAACCTGCCGGACAACGAGGACCTGCAGCCGCTATTCGACGTCATCTACGACGTTCTGCCGGAGCCGTCCGCGGAGATCGACGCGCCGTTCCAGGCGCAGGTGACCAACCTGGACTCCTCGTCCTTCCTCGGTCGTATCGCGCTGATCCGCGTGTACAAGGGCTCGGTGAAGAAGGGCCAGACGGTCGCGTGGGTGCACTACGACGACGAGGGCAACCAGCAGGTGAAAAACGTCAAGATCGCGGAGCTGCTCGTCACCGAGGGCCTGGACCGCGTCCCGGCCGAGGGCGACGTTGTCGCGGGCGACATCGCCGCCATCTCGGGTGTGGAAAACATCATGATCGGCGACACCCTGTGCGACCCGGAGCACGTCGAGCCGCTGCCGCGCATTGCTATCGACGACCCGGCGATCTCCATGACCATCGGCGTGAACACCTCGCCGATGGCGGGCCGCAACGGCGGCGACAAGCTCACCGCCCGCATGGTCAAGGCGCGCCTGGACCAAGAGCTGATCGGTAACGTCTCGATCAAGGTGCTGCCGACCGAGCGCCCGGACGCCTGGGAGGTCCAGGGCCGCGGCGAGATGGCGCTGACCGTGCTCATTGAGACGATGCGTCGTGAAGGCTTTGAGCTCACCGTGGGCAAGCCGCAGGTGGTGACCAAGGAAGTCGACGGCAAGACCTACGAGCCGTACGACCACATGATCATCGACGTCCCGTCCGAGCACCAGGGCGCAGTCACCCAGCTCATGGCCAACCGCAAGGGCCAGATGACCTCGATGGCCAACACAGGCTCGGGCGACTGGGTGCGCATGGAGTTCGACGTGCCGTCGCGTGGCCTGATCGGCTTCCGCACCACCTTCCTCACCGAAACCCGCGGCGCTGGTATCGCGAACTCGTACTCCATCGAACACCGCCCGTGGGCCGGTGAGATCAAGGGCCGCCCGACCGGCTCGCTGGTTGCCGACCGTTCCGGCCAGGTCACCGCGTACGCGCTGCAGCAGCTCGCGGACCGCGGCGACTTCTTCGTCGAGCCGGGCGCGGATGCCTACGAGGGCATGGTCGTGGGCGCGAACTCCCGCGACGAGGACATGGACATCAACATCACCAAGGAAAAGAAGCTGACCAACATGCGCGCCGCCTCGGCGGACGCCACGGTCACGCTGCAGAAGGCGCGCACACTGTCCCTCGACGAGGCGATCGAGTTCTGCGACGACGACGAGTGCGTCGAGGTCGCCCCTGAAGCGATGCGCGTGCGCAAGATCATCTTGAACGCCACCGAGCGCGGCCGTGCCCGCTCCCGCGCGAAGCAGAAGAACAGCTAGCCTGTTCTTTTATGCACCCCAGTCGATCGCGTCGCCCAGCCGTAAGAGCTGCGGCGGCGCTTTTCGCATGCGGCCTGGTTGCCTCCTGCTCGGCGAATCCCGGCCCGCCGCCGCTGGTGGAGCCTGACGAGCCTCGCGTATCGACGACCACCCCCGCACCCGCCGAACCCCGCACCGACCGCACCCAGATCCAGGTGGGCGTCGACCCGGTGCGCGGCGGTTTCAACCCGCATTTGGCGGCCGACGATTCCGCGACTGTGCAGGCCATTGCGGATCTCACCCTGCCCAGCGCGTACACCGCAGGTAAGCGTGACGACGACCTCCTGGTCGCCGTCTCCACCTTGCCGACCTCTCCCGCCGCGCAAACGGTGCGCTACGTCATCGCCCCGGAAGCTCAGTGGTCCGACGGCACCCCGATTTCCGGCGCGGACTTCGTCTACCTGTGGCGCGGCATGGTCTCCACCCCGGGCACGCTCAACGCGGCGGGCTACCGCGCGATTGCGTCGATCCGCGTCTCCGGGCAGGGCGGCCGGGTCGTCGACGTCGACTTTGAGCGCCCCGTCGCCCAACGCCACGAACTGTTCGCGCACCTTTTACCGTCGCACCTGTTCGCCCCAGACGCGAGCGATTTCGCCTACGCGCTGCGCCACACGGTGCCGGCGTCCGCGGGCCGGTTCCTCATCGCGGACGTGGGACGCGCCCGCGGCTCGATTGTGCTGAACCGCAACGACCGGTACTGGGGCGACGACCCGGCCGGCGTGGACATCCTCACGCTCACCGCGGCGCGCGACACCACCCAAACGGCCGACCAGCTGCGCTCCGGCCAACTCGCGTTCGCCGACGTGACGCCACAAGAAACCACCGCTGAGGTGTTCGGCCTGGTGCCAGGGGTCGAGGTGGGCGAGGAGTCGTCGTCACGCATGCTCGGCGTGGTGGTGTCCGCCACTAGCGGGTTGGATCAAACGCTGCGCGAGGAGGTGCGCTCGCTTATCGACGTCCCCCTGCTTGCCCACATCGCCGCCCGCCGCAGCACCAACCTGGCCGTCGCACCGAACGACTATGCACCGGGGGAGAAGGCCGTGCCGGGCTTGAAGGCGCGCACCACGCCGCTGCGGGTCGGGGCGGACGCGATGGATCCGGCGGCGGCCGCGGCGGCGCGAACGCTCATCGATACGCTGAACGGCGCTGGTGTGGAAGCGAAACTCGTTTCCACAGATGTGACCACGCTTGCCGGGCGCAGCCTGCCGAAAAATGAGGTGGACCTCGCGGTGGTGTGGCAAAACGACGCCGCGTCGCTGACCTCGCTCGCCGGACGCGTCGCGTGCCCGCCGACAACGCTGCGCGCGGGCAACCTGTCCGGTCTGTGCACCGTGGGTAACCAGGCGCTCGCAGAGCGAATCCTCGCCGGTGGTGTCGGGCTGCGCGAGGCGCGCGGCCTGGTCGCCGACGCCGAAACCCGCGCCGCCGTGTGGGTGCCGATCATGCGCGAGACCCGTCTTACCGCCAACACCGGACACTGGCCCGGCGGGGTGAAGGATGCGGCACGCTGGCGCCCGGCCGATACAGTGAAGCCCACAACGACGAAGGAGAATCCATGACCACGCGCGACCTTGCCGGCTACCGAGTGGTGGCCGTGCACGCCCACCCCGACGACGAGGCCATCACCACCGCGGGCGTCATCGCCGATCTCACCCGCCGCGGCGCGGACGTGCTCGTGGTCACCTGCACCCTCGGCGAGGAAGGTGAGGTGATCGGGGAGCCGTACCAGCATCTCGTCGTCGACGAGGCCGACCAATTAGGAGGGTTCCGCATCGGCGAGCTGCGCGCGTCTTTGCGCGCCATCGGCGCGCGCGGGGCGTTTCTCGGCGGGGCGGGCCGCTTCCGCGACTCCGGCATGGCGGGCTCGCCGGCGAGCCGCAACCCGCGCGCGTTTGTGAACTCCGGCGACGCCGCCGTCGCTGAGCTGGCCGCCATCTTCGAGGCCGAGCGGCCGCATCTCGTGCTCACCTACGGCCCAGACGGCGGCTACGGCCACCCGGACCACATCCGCGCCCACGAAATCACCCACCTCGCCGCCGAGCGCGTGCCCGTTCCGCGCATCCTGTGGGCGGTGCGCCTCGCGGCGGAAACCGCAGCGCTCATGCCCGCCGACGCCCCCGACGGCTGGCGCCTGCCCGAGCCAGGCGAACTCGACGGGGTCGTGGCCTCCGACATCGCCGTTCGCCTCAACGAGCACGCCTACAGCGCCAAAATCGAAGCCATGCGCGCGCACGCGACCCAACTGTGGATCGCCGACGGCCGCACCACCGACGTCAACCCCCACGCCGCGCTCGCGAGCGGCCCGGTGGTCTACTACGCGCTGTCCAACCTCATCATCCAGCCCATCCAGCGCGTCGAACACTTCCAGTTGGGCGCAGGCATAGCGCTTGACGACGACACCACCAACGTCCTCTCCGGAATCCCCCGATGAGCCACCCCGTCGTACGCGATAACTTCTCCCGCGGGGAAGCCATCGCCGGCCTGATCTGGCTCAGCGTCGGCGCAGTCGGCTCGCTGGTGCTCGAGGTCGCCTATCTCAACTGGATCTGGGTGGTCATCGCCGCGGCGTTTAATGCGGTGTTGACGAAAACGGCGCGGCTGTGGTCGTCGTCAAGCGCGCTGCTCCCGCTGGGGGTGTGGGCGGCAGCGTTTTTAGTTTCACTCGTGATTTTGCCCCCGACTAGCTGGTCACTGGCACTGCTTACCGCCGGCGTTGCGGGAGGCGTTTGGCCCCTGTTGCGTGCAAAGTGACATACTGTGTGCCATGACTTACGTGATTGCTCAACCGTGCGTCGACGTCATGGACCGCAGCTGCGTCGAAGAATGCCCCGTTGACTGCATCTACGAGGGCAAGCGCACGCTCTACATCCACCCCGACGAATGCGTCGACTGTGGCGCCTGCGAACCGGCATGCCCGGTCGAGGCCATCTTCTACGAGGACGACCTCCCCGACGAGTGGGCCGAATACTACGACGTCAACGTCGGCTTCTTCGACGAGCTCGGCTCCCCGGGCGGCGCCGCCAAGACCGGCCCGCAGGACTACGACCACCCGTTCGTCGCAGCGCTGCCGCCGCAGAACCAGGACTAGGCCGTTGGCTCGCACTCCGCTCGGTTCCCGCTTGCCGGATTTCCCGTGGGACACCATCGCCGACGTTAAGGCGACGGCGGCATCGCACCCGGATGGGCTCATCGACCTCTCCGTCGGCGGCCCCGTCGACCCAGTCGCGCCGTCGATCCAACTCGCGCTGTCCGAAGCCGCCGCCGCACCCGGCTACCCGCAAACCGCCGGGACGCCGGAGCTGCGCGCGACCATCGTGTCGTCGCTGGCGCGCCGGTTCGGCATCGCGGGGTTATCCGAGCGCGCCGTGCTGCCGGTCATCGGCCTGAAGGAAGCGGTGGCGTGGCTGCCGACACTGCTCGGGGTGCGCGGCCAGAAGGTGGTCATCCCGGAAGTTGCCTACCCCACCTACGAAGTCGGCGCGTTGATGGCCGACTGCGAGGTCGTGCGTTGCGACGACCCCGCCGACGCCCCGCGCGACGCCGCCCTGGTCTTCGTCAACTCTCCGTCGAATCCGACCGGGGGAGTGCTTACGGTCGAGCAACTGCGCGCCTGGGTGGCGTTTGGGCGCGACACCGGCGCGATCATCGCCTCCGACGAGTGCTACCTCTACCTCGGTTGGTCCGCTTCGCCGGTGTCCATCCTGCACCCGAGCGTCACCGACGGCGACAACACCGGCCTGCTCGCGTTGCACTCGCTGTCCAAGACGTCCAACCTGGCGTCGTACCGCGCCGGCACCATCGCCGGCGACGAATCGCTGGTGCAGGAGCTGCTGCTCGTGCGCAAACACGCCGGCCTCATCGTGCCCGGCCCCGTCCAGGCCGCCATGGTCGCAGCGCTTGGCGACGACCTCCACGAGGAAATGCAACGCTCCACCTACGCTGCCCGCCGCGTGACGTTGATGAAGGCGCTGCAGGACGCCGGCTTTACTATCGACGACTCCGACGCCGGCCTCTACCTCTGGGCCCGCCGCGACGGCATGGACTCGCGTTCCCTGCTGTCCTGGCTTGCCGAGCGTGGCATCCTCGCCGCCCCCGGCCACTTCTACGGCCCGGCCGGGTCCGAGCACGTGCGCATCTCGCTGACCGCGCCCGACGAGCGGATCGCCGAAGCAGCGCGTCGCCTCGTTTCCTAGTTTTCCGGCTCAAAGGACTAGACTCTTAGAAGTTTGCAGTCTTTTGCCGAGGAGGTCACCGGTGCTTCAAGACCCGCCAGTCGCCACGCCGCCGCAAGGCGGCAGCACCGCCGTGCGCCTCGCCACGGGGCTGCGTCAGTTCGTGAAATTCGGCATCGTCGGCGGCTCCGGCGTGCTGGTCAACTTCATCGTGTTCTACCTGGCCAACAAAGCCCTAGAAAACGGCCTCGACCTGCACGCCAACGACGTGTTCATGCAACTCGGCTCCACCCGTTGGAACATCCGCTGGTACCACCTGATGTCCACGCTGGCGTTCCTTTTGGCCAACACGTGGAACTACCAACTCAACCGCTCCTGGACCTTCCGCGGCGTGCACGCGCGCTCCTGGATTCGCGGCTTCTTCCCGTTCCTCGCCACCGGCATGCTTGCATTCGGGGTGTCGTTGACCTGCATGACGCTGCTCATGAACCCGACCACTCCACTCGGCCTCCCGGACTCGCTTTTCGACGACTCCACCGGCCTGCGCACCAAGTCCTACTGGGCCCAAGCCATCTCGACGTTCATTGCGATGCCGGTGAACTTCATCATCAATAAGCTCTGGACCTTCGGCAAACCCAAGGGGCTTTAACCTGTGGATTGTGGATAACCCACGGTTTTCGGCGCCGAAATTATCCACAGTTTTTGCTCGCCCTTGTGCTGCGTTGCTGCGCTTCGTAGCGTTCGGGTCATGGCTTTTGCAGACCTTCTCGGGCCGCGTCTATCCGATGTGGCCGACTTCGACCGCGACACCGCGCTCAATGCTGGCGTGGCACCGTCGCGTGTGAAGGATTGGTCTCGCG
>ERZ1029878.35-NODE-35-length-49393-cov-42.479651_pt1 | contig 49393 bp, 47 predicted proteins | sample MGYA00519234_ERZ1029878 | MGnify/ENA primary metagenome ERZ1029878 (study PRJEB33666, sample SAMEA4610928) | skin metagenome | biome: Human-associated habitat; feature: Malodor aspect; material: skin | place: Philippines | collected 2015-08 ... | reverse complement strand
GCAAGGTGACGGTGACGGTGGGGTCCTGGCGGTCGCGGTAGGAGTCGTCGAGACGTGTCTCCTGGTTAGACAGCGGGGTGTGCTCAGCCCAGGAGTATGGGAGTACGCGGAAGCCCTGGTAGATCAGGCCTTTGTCGTAGAGCTCCTTGAACGCCCACATGACGGATTCCATGTACTCGGGGTCCATGGTCTTGTAGCCGTTTTCAAAGTCGACCCACCGCGCCTGGCGTGTGACGTAGTCTTCCCACTCGCCCGCGTAGTGCATGACGGACTTAGCGCAATACTCGTTGAACTTCTCCAGGCCCATGTCCTCGATCTGGGCCTTGTCGGTAATACCGAGCTGCTTTTCGGCCTCGAGCTCGGCTGGCAGACCGTGGCAGTCCCAACCGAACACGCGCGGGACGTGGTAGCCAGTCATCGTGCGGTAGCGCGGCACGATGTCTTTGACGTAGCCGGTCAGCAGGTGGCCGTAGTGCGGCAGGCCGTTGGCGAACGGCGGGCCGTCGTTGAACACGTATTCTTCGCAGCCTTCACGCTGCTCGAGCGACGCCTGGAACGTGTCGTCGCTGTTCCAATAATCGAGAACGACACGTTCCATCTCAGGGAACTTGTCGCTGCCTCCGGTCATATCGACCTTGGGGTAGACGTTGCCAACCATGACGATTCCTCCACACACTCGATGCAGGGACGCATGTGCTGCGCGGTACCACCCTGCTTGGGGCAAAGCCCCCACTTCATTTGTGGTGAAGGAAGTGACGTCTTCCCTGGTTAACGTCCGGGTCTAGTAAGCAAATGCCGTTCTTCCGGAAACGCTCCCCGGTGATGGCCGGATCAAAGCGGTATGCCCGGAAGCATACACTTCCGGGCGGTGACTGCTACTTCTCGTTCGGTGCAGTCGTGGTGCGCGACTCGAGCTCCTCAAGTTGGGACTCAAGCAGCGTCTTCAGACGAGTGCGGTACTCGCGTTCGAAGGTGCGCAGCTCCGCGATGCGGTTCTCCAAAGCGGTCTGCTGCTGCTTCACCGTGTTCATGATTTCGGTGTGCTTGCGCTCCGCATCGGCCTTGAGCTTGCTTGCCTGCTCCTCCGCCTGGCGGATCTGAGCCTCGGCGCGGGAGTTCGCCTCGTTGGTGGTCTCCTCGGCCTTCTTCTGGGCGTCGGCAATCAGCTGCTTGGCGCGCGATTCCGCCTCCTGCAGCTGGGTCTGGGAGCGGGACTGCGCGTCCTGCAGCTGCTTCTTCGACTTCGCCTCGGCATCGGCGACTTCGCGCTCGGCGGCGCTGCGGGCGTCGGCAAGCATAGAGGTCGCCTCTGCCTGTGCGTCGCTGGTGAGACGGTCGGCCATCTCCTGCGCGAGACCGAGCACCTTGGCGGCCTGCAGGTGGGAATCCTGGGACGGCTCAGCCGGCTGCGAGACAGCGTTGACCGGCTTGGACACGCCCTCGGCCGGACGCTTGTCAGCCTGTGCACGAGCCTCTTCAGCCTGCTTGCGGGCCTTGGCGGCATCGTCCTTCGCGGACTTCGCCTCAGCCTCAGCCTTCTCCTTGGCTTCCTTCGCGGAACGCAGCTGCGCCTCGTAGTCGGCGCGGATCTTCTGCTCGACCTCGCGACGGATCGCAGCCTCATCGGCAGAAGAGGAGGAAGAAGCCGCCGGTGCAGCGACGCCAGCACCCTGCTCCTCGACGCGAGCGCGGAGCTCGTCATTTTCGTCCTGGAGCTGAGCAAGCGCGTCCTCAACGAGGTCGAGGAACTGGTCGACCTCGTCCTCGTTGTAGCCCCGCTTGCCAATCGGAGGTTTGCTGAAAGCGACATTGTGCACGTCAGCTGGCGTCAACGGCATTTGCGTTCCCTTCATCGTTGTAGCGCACCCGCGTCTGCGGGCCACGAGTGCGTCCCACGTTACGGGAACACACTCCTTTTGTCTGGTGAATTGTAACTGTTTCGCCCGTGTGTCGCACAAGCTAGTTCAAGGCGGGGACGATCATCGTCGCGCGGACGATCATCTGCAGCAGCGAAAGGGCGAGGAAGAGCACGATGACGCTCACGTCTAGGCCCACTCCCCCATTCAGGCGCAGCGGCGGGATGAGCTTGCGCAGCCCGAATACCGGCGGGTCGGTGAGCTTGAACAGGGGTTCCGCCACCATGATGAACCAGTGCGGCGGGTCGAACCGCTTCGAAAACGCCTGAATCATCTCGATGATGATGCGAATAACAACGATCAGCGAGTAGATGCCGATGACGGCGTAAAGAATTGCTCCGAAAAGTGCCACGCGTTCACACCCTACAGGTTGCCTACCTCAGGCCGGCAGACCGCTTGAGCGCTTCCTTGTCCGTGTGGGCGTGCTCCGGGACGATGGCGAACAGGCGCTTGGTGGTCTCCTCGCCGCGGGACAGGTTGTGCATGCTGCCGCGCAGCGCGAAGCACAGGCCTGCGGCGAAGTCGACGATGCGCTTCGCGTCGGCGGTGTCTAGGTCGGTGAGGTCCATGACCACGGCGTCGCCGTCGCGGAACGGCTCGCCGATTTCCTTGGCGTCGTTGTAGGTGCGCGGCGCGGCGTTCACGATGCGCGGAGTGGCGCGGTAGCTCGGGCGTGACGACGGCACCTCGCGGCGCTCGACACGCTCCGGGCGCTCGACACGCTCCGTGCGCTCGATGCGGCTCGGGCGCTCAGCGCGGTCGTAGGCGCTGGAGCCGGACTCCGGGTAACGGGAATCCTCGAAGTACGCGTCGTCTTCGTTGTTCTCGATCGGGCCGAGGCCGAAGAACTCTTTGGCGCTGCCGAAAAAGGACATAAGTTAGGGCTCCTTGGGGTGTATTTGCGGTGATGGTCAGCCTACGGGGCGGGGTCCGAGCAGCGCAGTTCCGACACGCACGAGATCGGAACCGCATGCGATTGCTGTCTCAAAGTCCCCGCTCATACCGGCCGACAAGATGAGGGGGCGGCCGAGGGCGTTGGAGGTGTCGTCGACAAGCAAGCGCGCGCGGATAAACACTGCTTCGGGGTCGGCGTCGAGGGGCGGCACGACCATGAAGCCGTCGAGGCGCAGGTGCTCGGATTCGCCGATCGCCTCGATGATGGCGGGCACGTCGTCGTAGGTGGCGCCGCCGCGGGCGGTGTCGCCGTCGTCGGAAAGCTGGATCAGACACGGCAAGGTGTCAGTGGTGCGGTCGCCGCGCTCGAGGGCGAGCGCCATGCCACGGTCGAGGCCGCGCGCGAGTTTCACCGAGTCGAGCGAGTGCACTTCGGCCGCCCAGCGCGCCACGGCGTTGGCTTTCTTGGACTGGATCTGGCCGATCATGGCGATGCCACAGCGGCCGTCGAGCGCTTCGGCCTTGGCGCGGGCCTCCTGCTCGCGGTTTTCGCCGACGAGGTCGATGCCTGCGTCGGCGAGTTCGATGATGCGCTCCACGGGGTGGAACTTGGTCACGGGCAGCAGTTTCACGCTGCCTTCAGTGCGACCGGCGTTGCGTTCGGCGTCGCGGATCTGCTGGATAACGGTGTCGAGGTTATGCATGTGGCATCCAAATCACGCCGGCTTGGCGTCCGGTGACGCCGTCGCGGCGGTGGGAGAAGAAATCGTGATCGGTGATGGTGTCGCGGGGGTCGGCGTCGATGTGGGTCACGCCAAGGCTCATCAGCTGACGCACCAGACCTGCGCGGATGTCCAGGCCCGGGGTACCCTTCGCCGTTTTCGTGCGCGAGCCGGGCAAGTGCTTGTCGACGTCTACGGCCATGGCTTCCGGGACCTCATAGGACTCCCCCGCCGCGGCCGGGCCGAGCAGCACCTGGATGCGTTCCGGCGCGGCACCGAGTGCAACCATCTGCTCCACGGTGCGGCGCACGATCCCGTTGCGCGCCCCCATGCGGCCTGCGTGGGCTGCGGCGATCACACCCGCGGTGTGGTCGGATAGCAGCACCGGGGTGCAGTCGGCGACGAGCACGCACAGGGCGAGGTCTTTTTCGCGGGTCACAATCGCGTCGGTCGCCTCGATCGGCCCCTCGGCGGGCCCGTCGACGACGGTGACAGTGTTGGTGTGCAGTTGCTCCATCCACACGAAGCGTTCGGGCGGCAGGCCGAGAATGCCCGCGAGGCGTTCACGGTTGGCAGCGACGTCGGTCGCGTCGTCGCCGACGTGTGTCCCCAAGTTGAACGAGTCGTACGGGGAATGCGAAACCCCGCCCGCACGGGAGGTGAACACCATGCGGACGGGGCGGCTGGAAAGATCAGGCATGCCCGCCAGTCTAACTAGCGCATGAAGTCGGGCACGTCCACGTCGTCGAAGCCGCTGTCGAACCCGCCGCCGAAGTCGTCGTCGCGGCGCGGGCGGGAAGACTCCTCGCGGTCGGTGAACAGGCCGCGGCTCGGCTCGTAACGGTGGCGCGCCTGGTAGGTCTCCTGCTGCTGCGGCTGCTGCGGCTGCTGCGGAGCGGTCTCCTGACGCTGCTCAACGGCCGGCTGTTGCTCGGCAGCGACTGCGGTGGAGCCGTTGTTCTCGGCCGGGCGGGCGTTGGCTTTCTCGTCGAAGCCGGTGGCGATGATGGTCACGCGGACTTCGTCGCCAAGGTTGTCGTCGATGATGGTGCCGAAGATGATGTTGGCGTCCTCGTCGGCCTTCTCCTCCACGATGGAGGCAGCGTTATTAACCTCCATCAGGCCCAGGTCCGAGCCGCCGGCGACGGAGATGAGCACGCCCTTGGCGCCTTCCATCGTGGTCTCGAGCAGCGGCGAGTTGATTGCCTGCTCGGTGGCGGTCATGACGCGGTTCTCGCCGCGGGCCGAGCCGACGCCCATGAGCGCGGAGCCAGCGTCGGCCATGACGGAGCGCACGTCGGCGAAGTCGACGTTGATCATGCCCGGAATGGTGATCAGGTTCGTGATGCCCTGGACACCGTTGTAGAGCACCTCGTCGGCCGCGCGGAACGCTTCCATCATGGACAGCTCGGCATCGCCGAGCTGCAGGAGGCGGTCGTTCGGGATGACGATGACGGTGTCGCAAACCTCCTTGAGGTTCTCGATGCCCTCGAGCGCCTGGCGGGTGCGGCGCTTGCCCTCGAAGGTGAACGGGCGGGTGACAACGCCGATGGTCAGCGCGCCCATCTTCTTCGCGATGCCCGCGACGACCGGGGCGGCGCCGGTGCCGGTGCCGCCACCCTCGCCGGCGGTCACGAACACCATGTCGGAGCCCTTGAGGGATTCCTCAATCTCCTGCTTGTGATCCTCGGCGGAGGTGCGTCCGACCTCCGGGTTCGCACCGGCGCCGAGGCCGCGGGTGGCCTCGCGTCCGATGTCGAGCTTGGTGTCGGCGTCGGTGAACAGCAGCGCCTGCGAGTCGGTGTTGATGGCGACGAACTCGACGCCCTTCAGCCCCTCCTCGATCATTCGGTTAACAGCGTTGACGCCGCCCCCGCCGACACCGACGACGCGGATCATGGCGAGGTAGTTGGCGGGAGAAGTCATAGCGTGGATCTCGCCTTTCAAAACTCGGGTGTGCAGTTGCGTCCCATCATGTTTGAAAGCGAGCCGATTTTTGTGTTCCAGCCCGGCGTGTCACAACCCTCAACCTGTACTTTAGGGTTGTGACCTGGGCTTTTAACGCGACGTCACCAACTCGGGGTTGGAAATATTGAACTCGCGGCCCTCCATCTGCAGCACCGTCTCGAGTGCGAGCGCCTTATTGGCGTTGTCCACGGGTGCTCCCCAGCGCACCACGCGGTCGTCGTCAAGCAAAAGCTTGTAGCCGTACTCACCGTCCGCCTCAATCGCGCGGACGCGCGGGCGGGCGACATCGCTTATCGACGACGCCACCTGCACCGCGTCAGCAAATTCGCCATCCGTGCGGATCTCGACCGCACCCGGCGGCGGGGGCGCGACGATGAAGTCATTGCCCTCGCGGTCGATGAGGTGCGGTTGGCCGTCAATGTCGACCCAGGCGACCGGTTCGTGCTCCGTGACCGCCACGTCGATGCCGTTGGGCCAGTCGCGCGAGACGGTGGCCGAATCAACCCACGGGTTCGACGCGATGCTGTGCGCTGCCCCGCGGGCATCGACCTTGCCCAGCGGGGTGCCGGTGGAAATGCCGGCGAGGTCGCGCACCTCTTCTTCCGGCAGGTTAACCGCGCCCTCGACGGCGATGTCGTCCACGCTCATCAGCGGGGTGAACGGGATCGTCGCGCACAGGGCGGCAAACAACGCGACCATGGCGGCGGTCGCGGCGGCAGGCGGGCGTTGCATTAGGCGCCTGCCAGGGCGGTGAGGATTTCGTCGGCAAGCAATGTCACGCTGCCCGCGCCCATGGTGAGCACGATGTCGCCCGGCTGCGTCACCGACGCCACAGTGGCGGGTGCCGTGGAGAAGTCCGGCTCGAGGCGCACCGGGATGGTCATCTCGTCGCTGATGATGCGCGAGGTCACGCCCTCCACTGGGGTTTCGCGGGCGCCGAAAATGTCCAGCAGCACGCAGGCGTCCGCAAGCGAGAGCGCCTCGGCGAATTCAGAGGAAAACTCCTGGGTGCGTGAGTACAGGTGCGGCTGGAAGCACACCACGACGCGCGCGCCGTTGCCCTCCGCCTCGACCTTTTCGCGGGCGGCGGTGAGCACGGCGGCCACTTCCGTCGGGTGGTGCGCGTAGTCGTCGTACACGCGTGTCTTGCCCACGTTGCCCTTGTACTCGAAGCGGCGTCGCACGCCCGTGAACTCGCTTAAGCCCTGCGCGAGCTTCTCCGGGGCCGCGCCAACGAGCACGCCGGACAGCAGCGCAGCGGCCGAATTGAGCACCATGTGGCGGCCCGGGATGGCCAGGGTGTACTCGACTTCGCCGGTGACTTCGGGCGTGTTCAGGCGGGCCTTGACGTAGGTGTGCTCGCCTTCCTGGCGCTCGTCGGTGACCACGGCCGCGGCCGGGATGCCGGGGTGGCGTTTCGCGGCCTCCGCGGTGCCGTAGCCGTAGACGGTCAGGCCGCGCTTGATCGCGCGTTCACCGCAGGCGGCGGCGTTGTCGTCGTCGAGGCAGACCACCACGTTCTTCGCCAGGTCCGCGAAGTCGTCGAAGACCCGGAAGTACTTCTCGCGCGTGCCGTAGAAGTCGAGGTGGTCAGGCTCGATGTTGGTGATGACCGCAACGTCCGGGGAGTAGCGCAACAGCGAGGCGTCTGACTCGTCGGCCTCTGCCACGAACACGTCGCCGTGGCCGTGGTGCGCGTTGGTGCCGGCGCGGTTCAACTGGCCCCCGATTGCAAAGGACGGGTCCTCCCCCGCCGCCTGCAGTGCAACGACCGCCATCGACGTCGTAGACGTTTTGCCGTGGGTGCCGGCGAGGAGCAGCTGCGTGCGGCCTTCCATGAGCTCGGCGAGGAGGTCCGAGCGGCGCAGCAGCGGGATCCCCTCACGCTTGGCGCGCACCAGCTCCGGATTGTCCTGTGGGATGGCCGCAAAACTGGTCACCACGGCGGTGGGCAACTCGCCTGCGAGTTCCAAATTCGCCTCGTCGTGGCCGAGCGCCACCTTCGCGCCCTTGGCTTTCAGCGCGCGGACCGGGCGCGAATCTTTCGCGTCGGAGCCGGTCACGGTCGCGCCGCGGTCCAGCAGGATATGCGCGACACCGGACATGCCGGAGCCGCCGATACCGATGAGGTGCACGCGTGAGAGATCGGTCATAGTCAGTCCTTTCCAGCAGCGTCCGCGATGCGGCGCGCGAGGTCCTCGGCGACGTTTCCGGCGCCGGATTGAGCGATAGCTTGGCGCATCTCGGCGCGTTTGGTCTCGCTTCCGAGCAACGGCAAAAGCTTGTCGACGAGCGCATCGGCGGTCAGCTCGGCGTCGTCGATACGCAACGCGGCCCCGGTGGCCACGAGGTGCGCGGAGTTGAGGCCCTGCTCGCCGTTGCCGTGCGGCAGCGGGATGTAGATCGCGGGCAGGCCGGCGGCGGAGTTCTCGGCCACTGTCATGGCGCCGGAGCGGCACACCACGACATCGGCGACGGCGTAGGCGGCCTCCATGTCGTCGATGTAGGCCACCGCGGCGTACCCGTCGTGCTTGGGGGGCGCGTCGTTTTTGCGGCCGTAGGCGTGCAGCACCTGGTGCCCTGCCCCGGTGATGCGCTCCACCGCGCCAGCGAGGGCATCGTTAATGCGCACCGCACCCTGGGAACCGCCCGTGACAAGCACAGTCTTCTTTTCGGGGTCGAGGCCCCACATGCGCAAGCCGCGCTCGCGCTTCGCCCCGTCCGGGTCCACGCCCACGCCGGGGCGCACCGGGATGCCGACGACATCGCCGTCCATGCCGGAGTTCGGCACAGCGTTGAGCCCCACGCCACCGAGTTTCACGCCGAGTTTGTTGGCCATACCGGCCAGGGCGTTGGTCTCCAGGACAAAAAACGGCAACTTCAGCGACTTGGCCGCTAGGTACGCGGGCGCTGAGACGTAGCCGCCGGTGCCGAGCACCACCTGCGCACCGGTCGATTTCATTGTCTGCTTCGCCTGGCGCACCGCGCGGCGCAGCTTCAGTGGCACGGCGGCCAGCTTCCACGGCTTGTTGCGCGGGATCGGCACGGGGTCAATCAGTGCAAGTTCGAATCCGCGGGCGGGCACGATCGTGGTCTCGAGGCCTCGTTCGGTGCCGAGGGCGACGACGTTGGCGTTGTAGTCGTCGCGAAGCGCCTCGCCCACTGCGAGTGCAGGCTCGATATGGCCGGCGGTGCCGCCGCCAGCGACAACAACGTTGAGTTCGGACATGGATCCCTCCTGCTATCTGCGGATGCGGCGCGAGCTGCCCGTTGCCTGGCGCACCGGTGCTGTCGGTCGGTGGTTGCGTGCGACCTCGGGGCGCGGGGCGCGCAATGGGCGCGGTTCCTTGATAAACAACGCGCGGTCGAAGCCGGGACGGCCGTAGTTCTGCATCGCGGAAATGGCATCCGGTTCGTGGCGCGCGATATTGGCCAGCACGCCCATCGCACCGAGCGTGATCACCGCGGAGGTGCCGCCGGCAGACAGCATGGGCAGCTGGATGCCAGTCACCGGCAGAAGGCCGATCACGTAACCGATATTGATAAATGCCTGGGAGACCACCGCAGCGGTCAGCGCCGCCGCCATGAGCGTCTGGTACTGCGTCTGTGCGCGGCGGGCGGTACGGAAGCCGAAGAATCCGAGCAGCGCGAACAGGATGATCACCAGTGCCCCGCCCCACAGGCCGAGCTCCTCGCCGATCACGGCAAAGATGAAGTCGTTGCGCGCCTCCGGCAAGTAGAACCACTTCGCGCGCGACTGGCCGAGCCCGACGCCAAAGATGTGGCCGTCGGCGAGCGACAAAAAGCCCTGGTGAGACTGGAAGGCGGTGCCCTGGGTGTCTTCGAAATTGCCGCGCAGCGCGTCAAAGTACGTGTGGAAACGCGCGGATCGGAACCCGCCGGAGAAGAACGCGACGACGAGCGAAAGCGCAACGCCTACGGCGAGGTAGCCCACCAACTTCATGGACACGCCCGCGAAGATGAGGATGAACCCGACCACGACAGCGAACGACAACGCCATGCCCATATCGCCTTGGGCCGCGATCAGCGCGACGCAGATGGTGGAGACGATGAAAAATGCCAGGAACCCGTTGTTCGCCTGCATGAGGCGGCGCGGATTCCTGTGTTCAAGGACCTTCGCGCCCCACATCGCGATGGCAACGCGGGCCACCTCGGAAGGCTGCAGGCGGAGCGGGCCGAGGACAAGCCAGGACTGCGAACCGACCTCTTCGCGGCCTGTGCCGAGCGGGGTCAGCACAGCGATGAGCAGTATGACTGAAACGAGCATGAGCAGCGCGGAGAAGTTCCGCAGCCGCTCGGGCGAGGTGTTCAGCGCGACCCAGAATGCGCCGAGCCCCATGATGACCATGAGGCTCTGGCGCGCCGCGAGCGCCCAAACACTGTCGTTAGCTGCGAAGGAGATCGCCATTGACGACGACATCACCATGACCACGCCAAGTCCCGCGAGGGTTAAGACGATGCTGCGGATCATCGTGTAGTCGACCAGCGGGCGGGAGTCGAGGAACTCACCCGTCTTGCGCACCACCGTCGCGATTCGAGATGCCGGTTCGGCTGGACGCGGGGCGCGCCGCGTTGTTCCGTGTTGCACCGCCATGCAGCTGCCCTTCCACTCGTAAAAGTCTCAACGTGAAGTTGAGCCTACTTGTTGTCCGGATCCCAGTGTCGCATCGCCGCGGCCGCGAACGCGTCGCCACGCGCCGACATCCCCGAAAACATGTCCAAACTCGCAGCTGCCGGGGCTAAAAGCACCGTGTCGCCCGGCTGGGCCTGCGTCGCCGCCCACGCGACCACCTCGTCCATAGCGGCCTGCGGGTCGGTCTCGTCGGTGACAAACACCGGCACATCCGGAACCACCTGCTGTACCGAGGCGCGGATGAGATCGCGGTCCACGCCGAGCAGCGCAACCGCACGGAACTGTTCCGCGTGCGCCTTGACCACGCCGTCCACCGCAGCGCCCTTAAGCTGACCGCCTGCGACCCAGACGACAGTGCCGGCACCGGTGAGTGCGGAATCGGCCGCGTGCGGATTGGTGGCCTTGGAATTGTCCACCCATTGCACCCCGCCGCCGGAGTGCACCACGGCCCCGCGGTGACCTTCGACGCGGTAGCTCTCCAGTGCGCGCTGGACGTGTTGTGCCGTCGCGCCCTGTGTCAGCGCCACGGCGGTGGCGGCGAGCGCGTCGAGCACACCGGCGGCGCCCGCCGGCTCGATGCCGTCAACGCTCGCGACGTCGACAGCTTCGCCGCGCAGCTTGGCGACGATCCGATCACCGACCACACCAACCTGACCGTCCGTCGGTTCAGACAGGGTGAAGCCAATGATGTCGGTCCGGCCGGTGTCGTGGGCGATGCGGTGCACCTCGGTGTCGTCGATGCCCGCCACAGCGATCGGTGCCTTGAGCACCTTCGCCTTCGCACCGGCGTATTCGGCGAAGGAGCCGTGCCAGTCGATGTGGTCGTCGGCGAGGTTGAGCAGCACCCCAGCGTCCGGGACAAGTTGCGACGACCAGTGCAGCTGGAAACTGGACAGTTCGGCGACGAGGACGTCGATGCGCTCGTCGGCAAGCAGCACCTCGCCCACCGCGACGCCGATGTTTCCGCACGCGGCCGCAGCCCTGCCGGTGTCGTGGCTGGCCTCTTCCATCATGCGCGCGAGCATGCCCGTTGTGGTGGTTTTGCCGTTCGTGCCGGTGACCACAAGCCAGGTGCGCGGGGCACCGAACACACCGGCCTGGTCGAGGCGGTAGCACAGCTCGACATCGCCGATGACCTCGATGCCGGCCGCAGCGGCATCGATGAGAAACGGGTTGTCGGGGCGCCAGCCTGGTGAGGTGACGACGAGGCCGGTGTCGTCGAAACGCGCGCGTGCCTCGTCGCTCGTGCAGGTGTCGAGACCGCGTGCTGCGGCGTTGGCGCGGCCGGCGGGGTTGTCGTCGACAATCGCGCACCGAACCCCGACGCGCTGAAGCAACAGCCCGGCGCCGATGCCGGACACGCCCGCGCCGGCGACCAGCACGTCATCCGGAAGCGTCACTGGCCCGCCCCGTTCAGGGAGAGCCACTCGCCGTAGAACACGGCGAGCCCCAGCATGACCGCCATCGCGGAGATGATCCAGAACCGCACCACCACAGCGGTCTCGGGCCAGCCACCGTTTTCAAAGTGGTGGTGGAACGGCGCCATGCGGAACACGCGCTTGCCGGTGGTCTTAAAGGATGCGACCTGGATGACCACGGATGCGGCCTCGAGGACGAACAGCGCGCCGATGATGATCATCAGCAGCTCGGTGCGCGAGGCGACCGAGAGTCCGGCGACCAAACCACCGAGCGCGAGCGAGCCCGTGTCGCCCATGAAGATCTTCGCGGGAGCTGCGTTCCACCACAGGAAGCCGACGCAGGCGCCCAAGCCCGACGCGGCGAGGATGGCCAAGTCGAGCGGGTCGCGCACGGAGTAGCAGCCGGCTGTTGCGACAGCGTCGCACGAGTTACGGAACTGCCAGAACGTGATCGCGGTGTAAGCCGCCATGACGAGTGCGGTGGTACCGGCCGCCAGCCCGTCGAGACCGTCGGTGAGGTTCACCGCGTTCGACCATGCAGCGAGCAAGATATAGATGAACGCGAGGAACACCAGTGTGCCGGCCACGCCGCCACCGAGGTTTAAGTCGATAGTGTCGATGTCGCGCACGAACGACAAGAACGGCGAACCCGGGGTTAAACCGTGCTCGTCCGGGAACCGCAAGATAAGCAGACCGAACACGATCGCGATGAGGAACTGCGCGATGAGCTTCGCCGTTTTGTTCAGGCCCAGGTTGCGTTGCATGAACAACTTGATGCCGTCGTCGGCGAACCCGACCAGGCCGAGCGCGAGCGTGAGGAACAGCACGATAAGACCCGAGGCGGTAAACGCGCTATGGCCCGTTGCCAGCGCGGCGAGCGAGCCGCCGAGGTAGCCGAGTGCGATCGCGAGTAGGATCGCGATGCCGCCCATCGTCGGAGTGCCGCGCTTGCGGGCGTGCGACTTCGGGCCGTCCTCGCGGATCTCCTGCCCCATCGCCCGGCGGTGGAAGTACCTGATGAGCAGCGGGGTCACAAAAATCGAGACCAGGAAACTAATAATCCCGGCGCAGATGACTTGAACCATGTTCGTGCTACCTCGCTGCTGTGTCGTTGCTCATCGTTTTGCTACCTAAGGGTATGCCCTTGCAGAAGCGCTTCTGCCACCGCCCACAGCCGGGCAGCGTTCGAGGCTTTCACCAGGACCACGTCGCGGTCGGTGCGGGAGTACCAGTTGTCCTCCCCCGCCGGAGCCTGCGCGAGCAGCCGGCGAACCGCCTCAGCGGCCTCGTCGGCATCAGCGACGCGGTCGGTGCGGATCCCGAAATCTCCTGCGCGCTGGGCCAACGCGTCCATGGAGGAGTTGTCGCCCACGGTGATCAGGTCGGTGACGCGGTAGCGCGCGAGTTCGTCGGCAAGCAACGCGTGCTCGTTTTCTGCGCCTGCGCCCAACTCGCCCATCTCGCCCAGCACGGCAACCGAGCGCACGCCGGGGCGGGCGGCGGCGGTGTAGCCGAGGGCTGCAATCGCCGCGCGCATGGACTCCGGGTTGGCGTTGTAGGCGTCGTTGATCACGGTTACGCCGTCGGCGCGGGTGTTGACGTCCATGCGGTTGACCGACACCGAGTGCGCCTCCGACAGTGCGGCGGCAACGGTGGTGGTGTCCATGCCAGATTCGATGCCCACAGCGGCTGCGGCGAGCGCGTTGCCCACCTGGTGTGCGCCGAAGACGTTGAGGCGCACCGGCTGGGTTTCGCCCGACGGGGTGTGCATGGTGAACGACGCCCGCGCGACCGGGTCGAGCACCACGTCCGTGGCGTAGTAGTCGGCGGCAGGGTTGCCGTTCGCGGAAAACGTGACCACGCGCGCGGTCGTGCGCGAGGCCATCGCGGCAACCAGATCGTCGTCGGCGTTGAGCACCGCAATGCCGTCGTCCGGCAGCGACTCGACCAACTCGCCCTTCGCCTGCGCAATGTTTTCGCGCGAGCCGAACTCGCCGATGTGCGCCGAACCGACGTTGAGCACCACGCCGATGTGCGGCGGGGCGATCGTGGCGAGGTGCGCAATGTGGCCAATTCCGCGCGCGGACATCTCCGCCACCAAAAAGTCCGTCTCTTCAGTGCAACGCAGCACCGTATACGGGTGGCCGATCTCGTTGTTGAACGAGCCCGGCGGCGCGACCGTTTCGCCGGCGCGGCTGAGCACCGCGGCGATCAAGTCCTTTGTCGAGGTCTTACCCGCCGAGCCGGTAATACCGATGATTCGCAGGCCCTCATTAGCGCTGAGCTCCGTGGCCACGTGGCGCGCGAGCCGCGACATCCCGTCGACCACGCCCGCGGCCGAGCCGTCCGGATCATTTGTGGCCAAATCCGAATTGTCGCCCTCTTTGGGCGGGCGCTTATCAACGACCACCGCCGGCCTACCCACCTCACGCGTGGTCAACGACGCCGCAGCACCGGCCGCGTCGGCCTTGTTCACAAAATCGTGGCCGTCCACCTTCGCCCCCGGGAACGCGACAAACAGCCCGCCGGGGCCGATCTTGCGCGAGTCGAATTCTACAAACCCGGTCACTTGCGCGTTCGGGTCTGCCTCCGGGCTCAAACGCCCGCCGGTGATCTCCGCGATCTGCCGCAATGAAAGTGCAATCATGCCTTCCCCTTCTCAGCGTGTTCGCGCAACGCGCGCCGCATCTCCTCGCGATCGTCGAAATGGTACTTAGTGTCACCGATGATCTGACCCACCTCGTGGCCTTTACCCACCACGATGATGGCATCTCCAGGTGCCGCCCACTCGACGAGCGCATCGATGGCCTGTGCGCGGGAGTTCGCCTCGACGATCTCGGCGCTTGTTCCGGCGCGGCGGGCCCCTTCCAGCACCGCGGCGCGGATCGTCGCGGGGTCCTCGGTGCGCGGGTTGTCGTCGGTGACGACGACGAAGTCCGCCGCCTTCGCCGCTTCCGCCCCCATGAGCGGGCGTTTCGACGAGTCGCGGTCGCCGCCAGCGCCAACTGCCACACCAATGCGGCCGTCAACCTGGCCTTTAAGCGTTTCCAGCACGGCGGCGATGGCGGCCGGCTTGTGGGCGTAATCGACGACGGCGACGAAGTCCTGGCCTTCGTCGATACGCTCCATGCGCCCCGGCACCGCTGCCTGTTCGAGACCTTGCACGAACGTGGTCACGTCGACGCCGGCTGCGTCAGCGACTGCCGTGGCGAGCGCTGCGTTGGCCACGTTAAACGCGCCCGGCATCGGAAGGTCGAACTCCAGCTGCGTGTTGGTGGTGTTCAGGCGGATGTGCTGGGTGCCGGTGTCGTCGATACGCAACAGCTCCGCGGTGACATCCGCTTCCTCGCCGCGTGTGGCCACGGTGACCGGGTGCTCCGCGCGCTGCGCCATCCTGCGGCCCCACTCGTCGTCGACGCAGATGACGCTGCGGCCGGCGCGCAGGTCGCTTCCCGGGTCGAAGAACAGCGCTTTCGCCTCGAAATAGTCCTCCATCGTCGGGTGGAAATCGAGGTGGTCCTGGGACAGGTTGGTAAAGGCCGCGACGTCGAACTCGGCGCCGGTGACGCGGCCCAGCATCAGCGCGTGCGAGGAAACCTCCATGACCACGTGCGTGACCCCCTCGTCGCGCATCTGCGCAAACAAGCGCTGCAGCATCGGCGCCTCCGGGGTGGTCAGTTCCGTGGCCACGTCGCGGCCCATGATCTTCGTGCCGGTCGTTCCGATCAGCCCCACCTTGCAGCCAGTAGCGGAAAGACCGCGCTCCAGCATGTACGTCGTGGTGGTTTTGCCCGACGTGCCGGTGACGCCGAGGAGCGTGAAATCGCGGGACGGGTGCCCGTAGACCTCGGCGGCGACGTGGCCCAAAATTGCGCGCACGTCATCGACGACGAGCACCGGGCGGCGGTCGGAGGTCTGCTCAATGATGGCCAGGCCGGCGTCGTCGGTAAGAATCGCCCCGGCAGCAGAATCGAACGCGAACTTCGCGCCGTGCACACGCGTGCCGGGAAGCGCTGCGAAAAGCCCGCCCGGCTCGATGTTTTGCGAGTCAAGGCCGATAAACGTCACCGGGGTCGGGGTGGACGGCTCGTTGACGATGCGTGCCCCCGCGAGCTCGGCGAGGTGCTGAAGCGTAGGCGCTGCAGACAATGCGTTTCCTTCCATTTACGGGGCTTGCAATTCATACGGCTTGGCCGGCGGGCTCGGCGGAATGTTCTCCTTGTCCAGCAGCCAGCTGGCGATTTGGCGGAACACCGGCGCAGCCGACTGGCCGCCGCCCCCGCCCTCGAGCACACCGCGCTGCGGCTCGTCCAACATAATCGCAACGACGAAACGGGGATCGTCCGCCGGGGCGATACCCGCGAACGTGATCCAGTACTGGCTCTGCGAGTACGCGCCCGTTTCCGGGTTCACCTTCTGGGCTGTGCCCGTCTTGCCGGAAAATTGGTAGCCCTCCAGCCCGTTGCCGGCGGCGGTGCCGGACTGGTTGCCGTTGGGGTCGTCCTGGAATGCGGAGCGGAACATGTCCACCGTCGTGCGGGCGGCTTCCTCGCTGACCACACGGTTGCGCTGCGGCTCGTCCTGCGGAATCTCCTGGTCGTCCGGGCCGACGACGCGCTCGATGATGCGCGGCTGGATACGCTCGCCACCGTTGGCCAGAGCCTGGTAGACGCTCGCCATCTGTAGCGTGGTCCAGCTCATGCCCTGTCCGATCGGCAGGTTGGCAAACGTGCCGCCCGACCACTGCTCCAGCACCGGAAGAAGACCCGGCGATTCGTTGGGCAACTCGATGCCGGTCGCCGCGCCAATGCCGAAACGGTTGAGGTAATCCCAGTAACGCTCCTCGCCGAGTCGCTGCGCAATCTGCAACGTGCCCACGTTGGAGGACTTACCGAAGATGCCGGCGGTGGTGTACGGCAACACGTCGTGCTGCCACGCGTCGTTGACCGTCACCCCCGCCATGTCGATAGAGCCGGGCACCTGATGCACCTCGTACGGATCCGTCAGGCCCTGGTCGATTGCAGCGGCGGCTGCGATCACCTTGGCCACCGAGCCCGGTTCAAACGGGTGCGAGATCGACTTATTCTCAAAATCCTTGCCTTCGCGCAGCTGCTTTTCCAAGTCGCCGTTCGGGTTGATCGTGTCCGTGTTCGCCATCGCGAGCACCTCACCCGTGTGCGCGTCGAGCACCACCGCCTCGGCCTGCTTGGCCAGCGAATTAGACTTCGCCTGCTCGAGTACCTGCTGCACATAGGTCTGCAGGTCCAGATCCACGGTGAGCTCAATGCGCGAGCCCGCCACGGCCGGCACGACGTCGCGCAACGTGCCCGGGATGGACTGCCCGCCGGCAGAGACATCTTCGGTCGAGCGGCCGTCGATGCCGGTCAGCGTCGCATCACTGGAGGCCTCCAGACCGAACTGGCCGTGGCCGTCCATAGAGACCTTGCCCACGATGTTCTCGCCCACCGAACCGTTCGGGTACTGGCGGATGTCCTGCTGGTCCGCCGCCACACCGTGGAACGTGTTCGCTACCTCGGCGGCGACATCCGGATCGACGTTGCGCACGAGCACTTCGTAGGAGGAGTCGGCATGCAGCTTGTCCAGAATCTCCTTGGCGCTGACCTGGCCGACGGTGCGCGTCGGTTCCGCAGAACTATCCGACGGCGCCGGTGTGGCCTGCGCATCTTCTCCGCCGATCATGCCCGGAATTTCGTTAGCCATGGTGCGCAGCACGTCTTCAACGCGGGCGTCGATCTGGGCGTCGATGTCGGCCTGGCTCAGGCCGTCGACACGCATCTGCAGTTCTTGCTGCTGGCGCAGTTCGTCGCGAAGCTGCTTCGGCGAGACAGTCAACGAACGCGCCTGCATGGTGTAGGCGAGCAGCTTGCCGTCACGGTCCTGGATCTCGCCACGGCGCGCCGGTTCAACGTATTCGCGCTGGCGCTGCTGGTTAGCGACCTGCCGCAGGTCGTCGCCAATAACCACCTGCACCCAGAACAACCGGCCGATCAGCAACACCGCGACGCCGAGGAACACGAGCGTGAGCACGAACACGCGGTGGTTGGTGATGTGGCGCTGGTTCTTACGCGGCCCCGGGCGCTTCCGGGATGTGCCCGTGGATGTCACGTGGCCTCCTCACCTACCTGTATCGCTGTTCTACGTCTCATCCATCATGCCCCGCCACAAGGCGAGAAAAGGTTGCGCCACACTGCGGAGGCGGCGCAACCTTCGTCATCGTGGCCGTTACTGCCCGGCAGGCACGTTCGGCTGATACGGCGCGAGGTTGGCTACCTGCGGCGCCGGCTGGTCGGGGGCGGCGAACGGGTTGCCGCCCGGGCGCTGGGTCAGCGCGTCGGCGAGCTCGCGGGTGGCGCGGCCGTCGGAACTCGCGCGGCCCGACCGCAGCGCATCGCCGTTGACGTCCACAATCTTCGACGACGCCTCCGGGTTGTACGCGCGGCGCTCCTCGGCGCGGCCGTCCACAACCTCCATCACGCCGGGCTCATTCGCGACGACCATGCCGGCCTCCGCCGCGCGCTGCGCGATAGCTGCCGACGAACGGCGATCCTCCAAATCACGGTTGAGCGATTCGACCTCGTTGGCCAGCTCCCGCTCCTTGGATTGCAAATTCTGGATGGTAAACGTCTGCGACGTGGCCACACCCGACAGCAGCATGGCCACGGCAATGCCGATAACCAGAAGCGGCAACGCGATCACAGACACCGCAGAAAAGCGCGACGGCGCCGAAACGGTACCTACGCGTCGGCCGCGGACCGAGACCACCTGCTGCGACCCCAAACGGCCGCGACCCTTGGAGTGCGGCACGTGCGGCTTCACGCCAGGCCACGTGCGGCGTCGCTGCGGTTTCGCCGTGCGGTTAGTACGGGCACTGCCGTCGCGCGTCAGCGTCGTAGCGCGGGAGCCACCCCGTGTATCTCGTGCTGCCATGGTGTCCGTCCTTGGGTCGTCTTAGTTGGTTGGAAGTTTCTCGATGCCGCGCACCCGAACCGGCGCGGCACGCGGGTTGCGTTCGACCTCCGCGTCGGGAGCCTTTTCTGCGCCGCGAGTGATCAATGTGAATTCAGGCGCCGTGCCCGGCAGGTCCATAGGGAGGCCGGCCGGAGTCTTCGACGACGTCAGCTCCGCGAATGCGGATTTGACGATCTTGTCCTCCAGCGATTGGTAACTCATGAACACCGCACGGCCCCCAACCCCGAGCAGGTCCGCGATGACCGGCACGACCCGCTGCACCGCTTCAAGCTCGCGGTTGACCTCCACACGCAGCGCCTGAAACGTGCGCTTCGCGGGGTGGCCACCGGTGCGGCGGGTGGCGGCTGGGATGGTGCTGTAGAGCAGCTCGACTAACCGGTCCGCACGGTCGAAAGGCTCACGCTCGCGCTCTTTGATCACTGCGGAAGCGATCTTGCCGGCAAAGCGCTCGTCGCCATAGGACTTCAGCACCCGCGCAAGATCGCCGTGGGAGTAGGTGTTGAGCACCTCCGCCGCGGTGATCCCAGTCGACGGGTCCATGCGCATGTCCAGCGGTGCATCGCCGCGGTAGGAAAAGCCGCGCTCCTCCTGGTCGAGCTGCATCGAAGACACGCCCAGATCGAACAGTGCGCCTGCTACGCCGTGCTCGCGCACGATATTGAAAGTGTCGCCCTCCCCCGCCGCAATCTCATCACCGATGTAGTCGAAGCGGGTTTGCACCGGGGTAAAGCGCTCCCCGAACGGCGCGAGACGCTCGGTCGCCTGCTCAAGCGCGTTCGGGTCGCGGTCGACGCCGATGACGCGGGCCTGCGGGAACACGGTGAGAAAGTGCTCGGTGTGGCCGCCGGCGCCGAGGGTGCCGTCGACAAGCACCGCGTTCGCGCCGAACGCTTCAACTGCGGGCGCGAGGAGCTCGGCCATGCGGTCGCGCATCACCGGGACGTGGCCGTGGGGATCTGCAGCGTGTGTGCGGTGCACCATCCCGGGCTCACCCCCTCGCGTTTCTGTGTCGTTGTTCCGCTATGTAACCGGGGAGTATGTAGAGCCCTGTCCGGGGCGGCTGTTCTGATGTCGGGGAAGTACACCAGAACGCTTCACGCCCCGGACAGAGTCCGTACACACTCTCCGAGTGGTTGCCTGCCGCGGGGTAGTCAGTCCTACAGCAGACCGGAGAGAATGTCGTCGTCGTCCGCCGCGGAGAACGCGGCTTCCGTTTCTTCTTGATACTTATTCCAGGACTTGAGGTCCCAGATCTCGAGAAAATCCACCGAACCGATGACCACGCATTCCTTGGACAGGTTTGCGTACTCCCGGTGTGCCGGTGACAGGGTGATTCGGCCCGAACCGTCAAGCGTCTGCTCATCCGCGCTGGCAGCCAGGTTGCGGATAAACGCGCGCGCCTTCGGGTTGGTCCGCGACGCCGCCGCGGCCTTACGGGCGCGGGCAGCGAACTCATCGCGCGGGTACACCGCCAACGAGTGGTCCTGTCCCTTGGTCACCATCAGCCCGTCCGCCAAGTCCTCGCGGAACTTCGCGGGCAGCGTCAGGCGACCTTTGTCGTCGAGCTTGGGAGTGTAGGTTCCCAGAAACATCCGGCGACCTACCTTCCTTCACCTTCAGAAATCGGCTTGTGCAGTTTTCTCGGCTTCGCCCCGTCCCACGCACGTAGTCAAGATGCGTGCCACGGTGCTCCGCTGCGCCCCACTTTAACCCACTTCCACCCACAAACGCCACACTCCGTCGTATCAATTCGCAAAACTTTAAAGAAACTGCAGGTTAACCGGGATGAAAAACGTGGGGAGAATACCCACTCCCCACCATAAAACGTCGCCACAACAGTCACACAACGCCCCATAAGGCACGTTGGGACGCGACAGCCCCGGCATCAACACGGGATACAAACTGGAAAAACGCGGTCGTCAGCGCCCTGGTGGGACAAAGTGGGGCATGTGGGGCGAAGTGGGGCATAAAAAATCGCCTCCCCAAACGGGGAGGCGATGCACTAAAGCTCTCTACTGCCGGTCTTCAAAGCGGCGACGGAAGTTCTCTTCCATACTCATGCTGCGCGGCGAACGAGTCCGCGCACGAGACTGTGCATTTTGCATCGCGCCGCCGGGCTTTGCCGGGGTGCGCAGCGCCATGATGCCACCGTAGAGCATCACACCGAAGCCGACAATGCTCAGCAGGACGGTCCACAGGCTCATCGACGCCAGCGCCACGCCGCCGAGGAGCAGCACAAGCCCCAGGACGATCAGCGCCAAGCTACGCATCGTGAGGCGCCCGGTCGGATGCGTTGCACCGCCACCGGATGCGGGTGCAACGGACGCACCGAATTTCGGGTCGTCAGCGAGGAGCGATTGCTCGATCTCGCGCAGTGCGCGCATTTCCTGTTCAGAAAGAGCCACGTACGTAATCTCCAGATCCCAGCTTCAGATGGACGTTGATATAGGTACAACGAACATCGTACCGGCATTGTTCCCGGAGCCATCTACGCTGCCAGTGCATCGCCTCCCCCGGTTGTCTCGAGGTAGAACTCTTCCACTGCGCCGATAAGACCGGACACGACAACCGGCGAGGGGTTGTCCTCGATACCGGAGGCGACTCGGCCTCGCTGAGCGGAGTAGGCGGAAAATTCCTGCGCCCAGCGCGCGCCGTCGTCGCCGGTGAGCGCAAGTTTGTCCCAGGCATTCGTCGGCAAGCGCTTGCGTTTACGCAGCACTGCGCTCTGAGCATTGCGGGCGCCTGCGATACGCAACGCGGCACGGTAGGCGTTTTCCAACGCGAGGTCGTAATGCCCTGCGGAGAACTCCTTGTGCGCGTCGGCAAGCAACGCCTCCGCCGCAAAGAGGAACGTGTCAGCTTTGCGCGGCGCGGCAAAGTCCCCGTACGCCCTACCCGTTGTCGCCGAAACTACGCTGCCCATGACACTTCCCCTTTCATTGCCTGTGTCCGTTGTTGCCGTCGACTGTAAAATCCCCACCCGACACACAACCCAAAAATTAGAACACCTTTTCGAACACGTTGACGGATTCCCACCATTTCGCCCCACCCGGGCAGGAGGGATGGTTCGATGGAAGGGTGCATGTTGAGATCCGCCGCCTAACCAAGGCCGAGTTTTCGCTGCTTGCGCCGCGCCTCGTCGATATCTATATCGAGGCGATGGGCTACTCCCCCGCGATGCGCGCGCAGCGTTTGCGGGTCTGGCGCACTGAAGTCGTCTGGCCCGGGTTCGCCGCGGTGGCGGCGGTGTTCGACAACCAGGTCGTCGGTGTGGCCTACGGGTTTCTCGGCGCGCGCGAGCGCTGGTGGGACAAGCAGCTCATTAAGGCGCTGCGCCAGCAGCGGGCGCTGACTGATGAAGACCAAGCCATGATCCGCGACTATTTCGAAGTCGCCGAAGTCCATGTCGACCCCCGCTTCCAGGGAAACGGCATCGGTGCCGCGCTACTGCAGGCGCTGCTCGACACCACGACGGCGAGGTGGGCGATCCTGTCCACACCTGAGGTCGACGGCGAGGCGAACAACGCCTTCGGGCTGTACCGAAAGTTCGGCTTTACTGACGTCGCGCGCGGTTTTCTCTACGAGGGCGACGCGCGCCCCTTCGCGATTCTCGCGCTCGACCTGGCGGGGTCACCGGCGACTGCGTCGGCTGACTAGGGTATTTGGCGGATACATTTCGGGAACAGACGTGAGGAGCAGCGTGGCCGGACACGAGTTGGGGATTGGCGACCTGGATGCGGTGCCCGGGGTCGTCGAGAAGCACCTTACGCAATTTTTCGACGAGCGCGGCCCGGCGATTTCCGCGATCGGCGAACCCGTCGCCGAGGCCGTCGCCCATTTGCGCGCCTTCGTGCTCGGTGGTGGAAAGCGCGTGCGCCCCCGCTACGGGTGGGCTGGCTTCGTCGGCGCGGGCGGGCTTGCAACCAGCGAGGACCCTGACGCGGTCCTGCGCGCGATGAGCTCGCTCGAGCTGATTCAAGCGTGCGCGCTGGTCCACGACGACATCATCGATGCCTCCGACACCCGGCGCGGCAACCCCACCGTGCACCGCAGTGTGGAGGCGCAGCACCGCAAGCAAGACATGCTTGGCGACGCCACCGCGTTCGGCATCAACACCGCCATCTTGCTCGGCGACCTCGCGCTCGCCTGGGCCGAAGACATGTGGCGCTACTCCGGCGTGTCCCTGGACGCGCTGCAGCGGGCCGCTGAGCCATGGGTGGGGATGCGCACCGAAGTCATCGGTGGGCAACTGCTGGACATCTCTTTGGAGGGCCGCGGCAGTGAATCAGTGGGTCTGGCGGACCGCGTCAACCGGTTCAAAACCGCCGCGTACACCATCGAGCGCCCACTGCACTTGGGTGCGGCGGTGGCTGGCGCGGACGATGCGACCATCAGCGCGTTCCGCGGGTACGGCCGCGACATCGGCATCGCGTTCCAGCTTCGCGACGACCTCCTCGGCGTCTTCGGCGACCCCGCCATTACCGGCAAGCCCGCAGGCGACGACCTGCGCGAAGGCAAGCGCACCGTGCTGTTCGCCACCGCGCTGGAGTTGCTCGATCGCGACGCGGCAGCCGAGCTGCGTGCCGGCGTCGGCACCGCCACTGAGCCGGAAGAGATCGCGCGCCTAGCAGACTTGATCCGTCGCAGCGGCGCAGAAGACGCCGTGGAAGCACGCATTTCCAGCCTCACCGCATCCGGTCTGGCTCATCTGGATCACTCCGGGATCTCGGACGAGGCGAAGCATGCCCTGACCGTGATGGCCCGCAAGGCCACCGACCGCCGCATGTGATGGCACGTTTTCTCAAACCACTGCCCGTCGGCGCCCTCGCGGCCGTCCTTATCGCGATCGGCTCGTTCGGGGCGGGTGCGACGCGCTACCGCGGCGGCGTGCTGCGCGAGCTGGACCTGGAGTTCTTGGCCTACGGCCACGGCCGCAGCGTGATGGACGTAATCCTTACCGCGGGCGTGATCCTGCTCGTGGCAGCGTGGGTATGGCTGTGGCGCACGCGGCCGTCGGCGACCACCACGAAAAAGGCGGTGTGGGCATGGGCCGCCCCACTCGCGCTGAGCGCGCCGATCATGTCTCGCGACGTGTACTCGTACCTCATGCAGGGCGCGATGCTGCGCGACGGCTTCGACCCGTACTCGCAAGGTGCCGCGATCAACCCCGGGCCGTACCTTTGGGAGGTCTCCCACGACTGGCGCAACACCACCACCCCGTACGGCCCGCTGCACTTAGGCATCGGCAAGACGGTGACCAGCATCGTCGGCGACAATGTCACAGCTGGCCTCATCGCCTACCGGCTCATCGCCCTGGCGGGCTTCGCGCTCATTGCTTGGTCAGTGCCGCGCCTCGCGCACTACGCCGGCGGCGACCCCGCGTTCGCGACCTGGATCGGCGTTGCCAACCCGGTGATGCTGCTCCACCTCGTCGGCGGCATGCACAACGAGGCGGTCATGGTGGGACTTGTGTGCCTGGGCCTGTACTCGAGCCTGCGGCGCGAGTGGTGCACCCCCGGCATCGTGCTCATCGCGTGCGCGGTATCGCTCAAAGCCACCGCAGCCTTCGCGCTGCCGTTCGTCGTATGGCTCATGGTCACCCGCCGCGCGCGTGGCACGGGTGCCGGGCAACGGTTCGTCGCGCTTCTCGTCACGGGCACCTGGGCTGTTGCCGTGACCGTCGCCGTCATCCACGCGGTGACGTGGTTTTGTGGCTCGACCTGGGGCTGGCTCGCCGAGATCACCGGCAACTCCAAGGTGATCAACCCGCTGGCCGGGCCCACCCTCGCCGCCGAACTGATCACGCCGTTCGTGCAGTTGCTTGACGACGACTTCCACTACAACGAAGCGCTCGCCGCCACCCGCCCCATCTTCAGCATCCTCATGCTCGTCGGACTGGTCACCGCCTGGTGGTGGTTCCGCCCGAAGCTCGACGGGGGTGACAGGGACTACGCGCCGCGCCTGCTCGCCGGCACGACCTCCGCCTACGCCGCAGCCTTTGCCACCAACGCGGTCACACTGCCGTGGTACTACGCATCAATCCTGTCGCTAACCGGCACGTTCCGCGCGCCGGCCTGGGTGGGCAAACTCGCCACCGGCGCCTCAGTCGTGGTTGCGCTCGCGTTTACCGGCAGCGGCAACCACCGCCTGTACGACATGTGGTTCCTCGCCGCCGCAGCCATAACCGCAGTGGTGGCGGTGACTTCGGCGTTCGAGGATCCAGCTAAAACGCCATCGCCTGCGCGCGACGAATAACCTCGCGGGCCTTCTGCCCGTGCAGCGCATCGATCGGACGCCCCGGCAACGTCTCATCCTCGGTGTACAGGAACGCCAGGATCTCCTCGTCGTTGTACCCGCCGTCGGCGAGCACCGTGATCGCGCCGGAGACGAACTTGCTCAGCCCGTCGTCGCCAAGCAGGCGCGCCGGGATGAACTTCTTGCCGTCGCGGACGTACATGACGAGTTTGCGGGCGCCGACAAAGTCGTGCACCCGGGTCACCGGCACGCCTAGGATGTCGGCGGCGTCGGGCAGGGCAAGCAGGGTTTCGTCGCTAAGCAATTGCTCGAGATTCGTTTGTGCGCTCACGGTCGGCGATTCTACCCTGGGAGCTATGGCAACACTCGCTCCAGGCACAACCCTCGACGGACGCTACGTCGTGGACCGCGCCATTGCGCGCGGCGGCATGGCCACGGTGTACCGCTGCGTGGATTCGCGCCTGGGACGCGAAGTGGCGGCGAAAGTGATGCACGACCAGTACGTGCACGACCCCGTCTTCCGCGACCGCTTTCGCCGCGAGGCGCGCGCGATGGCGCAACTGAGCCACCCGAACCTGGTCAACGTGTACGACTTCGCCGCGGGCGAAAACGTGTTCCTGATTATGGAATTGATCACCGGCGGCACGCTGCGCGAACTTCTCGCCGAGCGCGGGCCGATGCCCCCGCACGCCGCAGCCGAGGTGATGCGGGGCATGCTCACCGGGCTGTCCGTCGCGCACAACAAGGGCATGGTGCACCGCGACATCAAGCCGGACAACGTGCTTATCGACGCCTCCAGCCGCGTCAAACTCTCCGACTTCGGGCTCGTGCGCGCAGCCGCCGAGACCACACAGTCCACCGATCAGATCGTGGGCACGGTGGCGTACCTCTCCCCCGAGCAGGTCGACGGCGGTGCGCTGACCGCGGCATCGGACGTGTACTCCGCCGGCATCGTGCTGTTCGAGCTGCTCACCGGCCGGACGCCGTTTAGCGGAGAGACCCCCCTCGCACACGCCTACGCGCGGCTGCGCTCCGATGTTCCGGCGCCGTCGTCGCTGATCGCAGGAGTGCCGAAGCTTTTCGACGAACTCGTCGCCACCGCAACCGCACGCCGGCCCGAAGACCGCTTCCGCGACGCCGCCGAGTTCCTCGCCGCGCTCGACGACGTCGCCGCCGAACTGGGGCTACCCGACTACACCGTTCCCGTGCCGCGCAACGCCGCGGCTACGCGCGCCGCCGCCCACCCGACGAACTTCGGATTGGCTGCGTCTGCAGGCGGGGCTGCTCCCGCCGCTTCTTCTTCGTCGACCGCCGAGCGTCGACTCTTCCCCGGTGACGACGCCCCGACGCGCGTCTCCCCCGCCGCACCGGCTGCCCCGGCCGGACCACCTGCAGCACCGGCGCGCGGGCAGTGGCCGGCAGCCGGGCCTACACCAGCGCCAGCGCCTTCCCCGGCTACGCCTGCGCGCCCGCCGGCCCCCGCACCGGCTCCGACACCCGCACCGCCACGTCGGACGGTGAAGCCAGTGTCGAACCGCTCCCCGATTGGCGTGGCGATATACGCGCTGGTCGCGATCGGCGTGGTCGTTGCCGTCGGTCTCGGCGCATGGTGGTTCGGCTCCGGGATGTACGGCGAGATCCCGGAGGTCGTCGTCCCTGCCTAAATGGCGATATCGACTTTTACGTCGCCGACTGAAGCAAAACCCCAGGTCGCACTTCAGCGGTCGCGATAAAAGTCGATATCGACTTTTAGTACCGCAGCATCTCTGCGACGAGGAACGACAGCTCGAGGGCCTGCTCGGTGTTCAGGCGCGGGTCGCACGCCGACTCGTAGCGGCCCGGCAGGTCGACGTCGGTAATGTCTTGCGCGCCGCCGAGGCACTCGGTGACGTCCTCGCCAGTCAACTCGATGTGGATGCCGCCAGGGTGCGTGCCAAGTTCGCGGTGCACCTCGAAGAAGCCCTGCACCTCGTCGATGATCTTGTCGAAGTGGCGGGTCTTGTACCCGTTCGACGAGGTGAACGTGTTGCCGTGCATCGGGTCGGACTGCCAGACCACCTTGTGGCCGGACGCCTCGACAGCCTTGACAATGCCGGGCAGCACCTCGCGGACCTTGTCCTGCCCCATGCGGATGACCATGGTGAGTCGTCCCGGCTCGCGGTTCGGGTCCAGCTTCTCGGCGTAGGCGACGGCTTCCTCCGGCGTCGTTGTCGGGCCCAGCTTGATGCCGATCGGGTTGTTGATCAGGGCCGCGAAGTTGACGTGGAAGTCGTCGATACCGCGGGTGCGCTCGCCGATCCAGAGCTGGTGGGCAGACAGGTCGTAAAGCTTCGTCTCGCCCTGCGAGTTGGTGGCCAGGCGCAGCATGGCGCGCTCGTAGTCCACCAGCAGCGCCTCGTGGGAGGCGTACACGTTGGAGGTGCGCAGGTTGTTGTCACTCACCCCGCAGGCGTCCATGAACGCTAGCGACCGGGAGATCTCGCGGCCGAGTGCCTCGTAGCGCGCGCCCGCCGGCGAGTTGGAGACGAACTCGCGGTTCCAATTGTTGATGTTGTGCAGATCCGCCGTGCCGGACGAGGTCAGCGCGCGCACGAGGTTCATCGCAGCCGACGAGTTCGCGTAGGCGCGGACCATGCGGGCCGGGTCGTGGCGACGCGACTCTTCCGTGGGCTCGACGCCGTTGACGATGTCTCCGCGGTAGTTCGGCAGGCCGTTGCCGTCCAGGTCGGAGGAACGCGGTTTCGCGTACTGGCCGGCGATTCGCGCGAGCTTCACCACTGGCATTGACGCTCCGTAGGTCAGCACCGCTGCCATCTGCAGCAGGGTGCGCACGTTGGCGCGGATGTGGGGCTCGGTGTTGGACTCGAAGGTCTCGGCACAGTCGCCGCCCTGCAGCATGAACGCCTTGCCGTTTGCTACATCGGCGAGGTGGCGCTTGAGGTCCTCGACCTCAGGTGCGAGCACGACTGGCGGCACGGATTCGAGGATCTTGCGCACGTACTGCGCTTGGGTGGGGTCCCAGGAAGGTTGCTGCTTCGCGTCGCGGGAGATCGCGTCCTGAAACTGCTCGTTAATATCACCCGGAAGCGGGGGCAGATCGGGCAGTACGTCTTTGGGGATATCAATTGTCCAACTCACCGTTCCAGTTTTAGCACGGATTGTTGGTTCGGTACAGGGTTTCTAGCCTGCAATTTCTCACGAGACGGTTATTTCGTCTCACGATCTGGATACAGCGCCGTCCCGCCCCAAGGGAAGCGCCTCGTGGCAGGCACGGAACTTCCTCAGGTTGTGGCGGGCGTCGACAAGCGCGTCGTGGTTGCCGTCCGGAATCTTCGGCAGCCGCGGCTTACCCGCCATCTGCCAGTACTGCTTCAACTCGCGCGTGTAACGCGGCATGGATTTCGGCAGGCCGGACATGTCGCCCCACAATTGGGCCAGCACCACATGGTCGTAGGCGCCGACCCAGGCCCACAGCTCCGGCGTTGTCTCGCCGGAGGTGAGAAAGTCGTAGACCTCGGTGCGGATCCGGTCGAGTGGCTTCCACGCCGGGTGGATCTTCGCTGGCAGCTTCGACAGCACATGCGCGCGCACCCACGCGTTCGCGCGTGATGCGTCGAACTCGTTGGACACGGCGTAGTACTCGCGCCCGTCCTCAGCGACGATGCCGATGGAGACCAGTTCGATGGTCTGGCCGTCCTCGATGAACTCCGTGTCGTAGAAGAACCGCACCCTACTGACGCTCCTCGGCCCGGATGTCCTCGAGCATTTCGCGTCTCGACGGCCCCTTGTCGGCGCCTCGGCGCGGCCAGAACATCACGGCGGCCACGGCGAGCACGGCGAGCGGACCGGCGAGTTTCGGGTACCACCCTTGCTCCGAGGCGACGAGGTAGACCGCGACGACAAGGCACACGAGACCGACACGGATGAGCAGCGGTTTATTCACAGCGACGACTCCTTCGGCTCAGCTCCGGCGGGGTACGCGCCGGTTTCCGCGAGCGCCTTCTTTACGTCTGAGCCGTAGACATCGACATAGTCGACACCAACCAGCTTGGCGAGGCGCCGCATGCAGTAGTCGGTAAATGGGCGCATGACCTCGCGCGAGTCCGGGTCGTAGCCGTTGTCGGACGCCCACGCGTGCGGGTCGATCTGTTCCGAGATCTTGATCTCCACCTTCACAGGGCGGGGGATCGTCGTGCCGATCGGGTTGGCCTTGCCCGAGCCGATCATGCCGACGAGGATCACCGGTTGGCCCGTCGCCATAGCGATGCGTGCCATGCCGGTGCGCCCCTTATACACCCGGCCGTCCGGCGAACGGGTGCCCTCCGGGTAGATACCGAACAGGTCGCCGCGCGCCAGCACCGACTCGGCGGCGTCCTGGAGTGTGTCGCCGGCGTCCTTCGAACTGCGGTCGACGGGGATCTGGCCCACCGAGGAAAAGAAGAACTTCTGGATCCGCCCGGAGATGCCGGTGCCGGTGAAGTACTCCTTCTTCGCGGGGAAGGTCAGCTGCCTGCGCACCATCAACGGCAGGTAGAACGAGTCCATCACCGCCTGGTGGTTGGAGACCAGGATCGCGGCGCCCTCGTCGGGGATGTTGTCCGCGCCGTGGATGCGCGGGCGGTTCCAGACCAGAAGCGGCGGGCCCAAGATGGCCTTAAACAGCGAATACCACTTGTTTTGCATCAGTTCTCCGTCTTTATCGCAGCTGGCGGGCCAAATCAGCGACACCGATCATACCCGCCTGAGCCCCCAGCTCCGCACAGACCACCTCGGGCAGCGGGCGGTAGCCGGCGCCGACGATATTCGCGGACATCGAGGCCTTGGCGCTGTCGAGAAACAGGTCCGCGTCCTCGCTGACGCCTCCGCCGAGGACGATGAGCGACGGGTCGAGAATGTCGGACACCATTGCCAGGCCGCGCCCGAGCCACGTGGAAAAACTGTCCAACGCCGCCAGCCCCAGCTCGTCGCCAGCGCGTGCGCCAGCCATGATGTCGTGGCCGCTCGCCCGCTTTTCGACGACCGCACGATACAGCTCCGACCCCCTGTAGCCACCGTTGCCCGCGATCTCAATGGCGCAATCGACCAGAGACGTGCCGGACGCGTAGCGTTCGAGACATCCCTGCTTGCCGCACGAGCACACGCGCCCGCCCGGCACGACGGTGATGTGGCCGAACTCGGGTGCGGTGCCGAACGCGCCGCGGTAAATCTCGCCGTTGTGCATCAGTGTTGCGCCGATGCCGGTGCCGACGGCGAAAAACACCCACGTCTCGGCATCGCGCGCCGCCCCGAATTTGTACTCGCCCCAGGCCGCGGCGTTCGCGTCGTGCTCGAGGCGCACGGGCAACCCGAGCGCGTCTTGCAGGTCGCGCCGCACTGGCTGGTCATCACGCCACGCTAAGTGCGGGGCGAAGCGCACGATCTCGCACTCGGGGTCGAGGAAGCCCGCCACGGCCACGCCGACGGCGTCGATGTCGTAGTTCCGGCGCAGCCCACCGACCATCTCCACGATGGTGCGGGTCAGCCCGTCGCCGTCGTGCGGGGTGCGGGTGCTCACCGAGTCGAGGATTGACCCGTCCGGTGCCACCACCGACGCGCGGGCGTTGGTGCCGCCGATGTCGAAGCCGACTGTCAGTGGCGCTACTCCTCGTTGCGTTGTCATAAGCGCCCAGCTTATGCCCCACACATGCGCGGGCACTAACCCGTCAGCGCGCCGTAGAGTCGGTCGCCGAGGACATCCCAGGAAAACTCCTGTTGGACGTGGGCTCTGCCGGCGTGAGAGGTGTCGTCGTCAAGCAACCGCACGATAGCGGAGGCGACGGCGGCGGTGTCGCGCCCGTCGACGACGACGCCCGTGCCATCTGTCACCGTCTCCGGTGCGCCGCCCGACTGGCCGGCGACGACCGGCACCCCGCAGGCCTGCGCCTCGAGGTAGACGATGCCGAGACCCTCCACGTCCAAACCGCCAAGGCGGGTGCGCGCTGGCATGGCGAACACGTCGGCGGCGGCGACGATGTCGCGCAACGTCTCGCGCGGCACCCGGCCCGTAAATGCCACCCCGGGCACCGCAGCGGCGAGGCGCCTCAACCGCGCCTCGTACGGCCCCTCCCCCACGATGACTAAATGAGCACCTGACGCATATCGACGAATCCCCGGCAGCGCGCCGATCAACACGTCCTGTCCCTTGCGCGCGACCAGGCGCGACGAGCACACCACCAGCGGCGCGTCACCCACGCCAAGCCACTTGCGCGTTGCGGCGCGCCCGGCCGCGGTGGCGGGTGCGAAGAAATCGGTGTCCACGCCGGAGGGCAGATTGACGTACTCGAGTCCGTCGCCGATCACGGGGCGAAGCCGGTCGATGGTGTAGCGCGAGATGTACGTGACCACATCCGCGTGGCGCCCGATCTGGCGCAGCACCCCGCGTGCGACCGGCAACTTCGCCCAGCCGACCTCGTGGCCGTGGGTGGTGGCCACAACACGTCGCGCGCCGGCTTGCTTCGCTGCTTTGCCCATGACGGCAAGCGGTGCGGCCGCACCAAACCACACGGTGTCGATGCCGCGTTCCTTGATGATGCGCACCATTTCGCGTTTCAGTGCGGGTGTAGGCAGCATGACCTTGCGCGGGTACCGGATCACCTCGTAAGGCTGCGCCGCATCCCATGCCCGGACCACTTCGGCGTTTTGCACGGAGGCGAACACCACGATGGAGCCTGCCCCTCCGCGGCGGACGACCTCGTCGACAAAGTCCCGTAAATACGACTGAATCCCGCCGACAGTCGGCGGGAAGTCGTTGGTTACCAGCAGGGTGGTCATGTCTTCGCTAGTAGCGCACGGCCCCCTGGATCGGCATCGAGTTCGCCGGCACCACCTGGACCGGGATGCCGTAGTCCGAGGAATGCACCACCATGCCGTCGCCGATATACATGCCCACGTGCGTCACGCCCGGGTAATAGCCGATGATGTCGCCCGGCTGCAGCGCGTCCAGCGACACCGGGGTGCCACCGGCCAACTGTGCCTGGGAGGTGCGCGGAATGCCGATGCCGTTCTGCGCGTAGGCCCACACCATCAGACCGGAACAGTCAAATGCATCCGGGCCAGCCGAACCCCAGCCGTACGGCTTACCCAGTTGCGCCATCGCCGCGGCCACAATGCCGGAGTCCACGCCCGGCAGATCTGCGCCGCTGACGGGGTTGTCCTTGGTGATCCAGCGCTGGCGGTCCTCTTCACTCAGGGCGTCGACACGCGCTTCGATGTCTTCGACCTTGCGGTCCAGGTCCTCGCGCTCGCGCTCAAGCTTCTTGCGCTGGTTCTGCAGTTCGTTGCGCACGTGGTGGGCCTCGGCCACGGCAATGTTGGCGGAGTTGGACTTTTCGGCAGCTGCACGGTTGGCGTTTTCGAGATCGCTCAGAGCCTGTTGCGACTTCCGGGTCAGCCCACCGAGGTACGCTGAGCGGTCGATCGCTTCCTGCGGGTTGCCGGAGTCGAGCGTGGTCAAAATCGCCTCGGACTTCGGTATGCGGTAGCGAGACTGCGCAATATCGCCGACGTTTTTCCGCTTCGCGTCGCTGACCGTCTGGATGTCCGCGAGTTCGCGTTTTGCGTCAGCGGCACGTTTGCTCGCGTCGTCGACCTTGCTCTCGGAGGCGGCGATCTTGTCCTCCAGGCCCTTGATCTCCTCGGCCTTCGCGGTGGCCTCGTGGGAGATTTCTTCCATCTCGTCGATCAGCGCATCGATGTCATCGGCGTGCGCCGGGACAATACCGCCGGACAGGACGGCGCCGGCAGCGACAGCTGCGGCCCACTTCCCGGAGTGGGAACGTCGGGATGTTATCGAATGCTTACCCACGGTCAAAACCTCTTCGCGCTAGGTGTGAGAACAAGAAAACTATAGCGGGTGGAAGGGTCGTCGCCAAGCAATATGCTCATGCTGTTCTGCAGGTCGTAACAGGTGTGACTGGCGTGACCCAAGTGCTGCGAAATGCGAAGCGCCCCGACCCGCGCGAGGCGGAACCGGGGCGCGATGTGGATGCGCTTAGAAGCGGACCACGGAGTGGATCGGCATCATGTGCAGATCGCGGTAACCCACCGGGGTACCGGAGTTCAGCGCGTCGATGATCTGGCCGTTGCCGGCGTAGATCCCGACGTGGGATGCGCCGCTGTAGTACACGACGATGTCGCCCGGCTGGATGTTGGACAGCGAAACCTGCTGGCCGGAGTACGCCTGGGACTGAGAGGTACGCGGGATGGACTTGCCGGCCTGCGCGTAAACCCAGGAGGTGAAGCCGGAGCAGTCGAAGGCGTTCGGGCCAGCGGCGCCGTAGACGTACGGGGAGCCGATCTTGGACTGCGCGATGGACACCACGCGCTCGCCGAAGGACGGCTGCGGCTTCGGAGCCGGCTTCGGCTTCGGCGCAGCGGCCGGTGCGGAGTAGCTGGTCGCTGCCTGAGCCGGCAGAACCTGCTTCTCGACGTTCGCGATGAAGTCATTGAAGCCCGGGACGTTGTTCACGCCCGGCAGCGCCTTAACGCGTGCGATCGCTGCGCGGACATCGCCGTCCGCAGAAGCACCCTTGAGGGACGGGATCCACGCGTCGATGCCCGGGATGGCTGCGATGCCCGGAACGGTCTCGATACCTGGGACCTGAACTGCGATCGGGGTGTTGGGGACGCGGACCTCTGCTGCGGAGGCGGCGGCCGGCGCGATGAGCGCAGCGCCAGCTGCGAGAGCGGTGGTTGCCGCTGCAGCGCGTGCTGCGGTGTTGGTCTGGCGACGGTGCTTTGCCACTTTAGGTTTCTCCATATCTTCTCTTCGCCAACCGGGTTAGCTGTCGGGCGGGGTGTTGAGAATTAGCCCTTGGCCGAATCGGCCACACGCCCCACGGGAGGAAGGCCTCCGCTGTGGTTCCCCGGTCCCCTATCGGCCTCGACCGCGCTGTGCGATCTCCGCGTCTGGGTTACGGCTCATATGTTGTTTTCGATCCATGCTTCCAACGGCTGTTGTCGCAATGTCTCGAACAGGTTACGAAACGGCAACGAAGGTGTCCAACCAACACGCCGTTACAAATCCGTTATCAACAAATCGTCGTTGAATCGGTGGCCATTTCCTTGACGACGACACACGGCAGCTTCACGACATATGCCGCCGTTTAGGCATCGCTACCTGGACCTTTGACGTCCAGCGCAAACGATCGCACCGGGACGTAAAACTAGAGACAACCCCAAAGGGATATTCTCTGTGACCTTCCACACACCGCCTTGGTAACCAGTTTGTTACAAAGCAAAACGCCCTTTCCCGGCGTCCGGGAAAGGGCGTTCGCGACCGCTATTTACTCAGCGCTGTCGTGCGTGGCGTCGCGGTCGGAGCGGTCCTTCGTGGCCTCGAGCGCACGCAGCGTCTCGACAGCCTCGTGGTGCTTCTGCTCCTCTGCGTCGCGGACACGCTCGGTGACACCGAGCTCTGCCGGCGAGAACTTGCCGATGGTCTCGGAGTCTGCGAAGCCGAGCTGGTTCATCTGCTTCGGCACACGGGCACCCGCGTACTCGAGCGGCTCCGGGTGGCCGTCTGCGTCCACCGGGCCGAGCGGCTGGTGAATCTCGACGAACGCACCGTTCGGCAGGCGCTTGATCACACCGGTCTCGATGCCGTGCTCCAGCACCTCACGGTCGGAGCGCTGCAGGCCAATGCAGAGACGGTAGGTGATGAAGAACGCCAGCGGCGGCAGAACGATGAGGCCGATGCGGCCAAACCACGTCATCGCGTTCAGCGAAATCTGGAAGAAGTGCGCCACGTGGTCGTTACCACCCGAGATGGTCAGCAGCAGGAAGAAGACAAGGCCCATGACGCCGATACCGGTGCGCACCGGAACGTCACGCGGACGCTGCAGCAGGTTGTGGTGCGCGTCGTCGCCAGTGATCTTCTTCTCGATGAACGGGTAGGTAAACAGCAGGACGACCAGCAGGCCACACAGCAGGGCGACCCAGAAGGCGCCCGGGATGGTGTAGTTGCCGATGTAGAGCTCCCACGCCGGCATGACACGCGCCGCACCGTCGGTCCAGAGCATGTAGATGTCGGGCTGGGAACCAGCGGAGACCTGCGACGGGTTGTACGGGCCAATGGTCCAGATGGCGTTGATGGTGGTCAGACCGGCCATCGCGGCGAGAACTGCGAACACGAACATCATGTAGCCGATTGCTTCGGTAGCGAACACCGGCATGATGCGGACACCGACGACGTTGTTCTCGGTGCGGCCCGGGCCCGGGAACTGGGTGTGCTTCTGGAACCAGACGAGCAGCAAGTGAGCTGCGATCAGCGCGAGGATGATGCCCGGCAGGATCAGCACGTGCAGGATGTAGAAACGATCCAGCATGAGATCCGACGGGAAGTCGCCGCCGAAGATCGCCCAGTGCAGCCAGGTACCGATGATCGGCAGACCCAGGATGATCGCGGACATAATGCGCAGACCGACGCCGGAGAGCAGGTCGTCCGGCAGGGAGTAACCCATAAAGCCCTCGATCATGCCGAGCAGCACCAAGGTGACACCGATGAGCCAGTTCGCCTCACGCGGGCGACGGAACGCGCCGGTGAAGAAGATGCGCATCATGTGCGCGAACATGGCCATCATGAACATCAGTGCAGCCCAGTGGTGCATCTGACGAACGAAGAGGCCGCCGCGCACGTCGAAGGAAATATCAAGCGCGGTTGCGTAAGCGCGAGACATCTCCACACCGTTGAGCGGCAAGTAGGCACCGTCGTAAATCACCTTGGTGATCGACGGGTCAAAGAACAAGGCCAAGTAGACACCGGTCAGCAGCAGGATGATGAAGCTGTACAGCGCCATCTCACCGAGCATGAACGACCAGTGGGTCGGGAAGACCTTGTTGAGCTGCGGGCGCAGCACGCCCGCGATCGTGTAGCGGGAATCCGCGTTGTCCGCGGCTTGTGCAAGTTTCGTACTCATTAGGACTGACGCTCCCAGAATGCCGGGCCGACGGGCTCAATGAAGTTCCCGTTGGCGATGAGGTAACCGTCTTCGTCAACCGTCACAGGAAGCTGCGGCAGGGCACGGGCGGCCGGACCGAAGATCGGCTTGCCGTACTGCAGGGCATCGAACTGCGACTGGTGGCACGGGCACAGGATGCGGTTGGTCTGAGCCTCGTACAGCGAGGTCGGGCAACCGATGTGCGTGCAAATCTTGGAGTAGGCGTAGTAATCGCCGTAGTGGAAATCTTCCTGACCTTCACGCTCGACGACGCGCTTGGCGTCCTGGGAGCGCAGGCGGATGAGCATGACCGAGTTACGCGGACCGTGGATCGAGTGCATGTGGTTCTCGTACACGTCACGCTTCGGGTCGTACTCCGCGCCGTCGTTGACGTCCTCCGGGTAAAGCGGGAAGACAGTCTCCATGGCGGCGGCTGCGAGATCCTCGGGACGCATACGCACCAGGCGGGACACGCCAGCGGTGCTGTAGTGCGAGCCGGCCTCCCCCTTGTGCAGCTCGGCGATCGCGCCGGTGTCGCGGCCCAGGTAGACCTTCACGCCCTTGTCCTGGATGGTCCAGCCGTGGGTCCACAGGGTGCCGTCACCGTGGTAGTCCAGCTCGTGACGGACCTTCCACGGGTTCTTGATTATGCCGCCCAGCGGCGCAATAACCATGAGGCCGGTGAGCACGCCGGCGGTGCCGAGCAGACCCTTGAGGGCTTTGCGACGACCAAGCGTCGAGGTCTCCCACGCGTCGTTCAGCAGCGCGGTGGTCGTGCGGCGGTCAAGCTCGCTGGAGCGGCCGTCGTGGCGACGCTGCACTGCGATCTCTTCCGGTACGAACTTCTTGACGTACTGGACGATGGAAACGCCGAGCGAGCAGAACGCCAGGCCTGCAGTCAGGCCGAGCAGCGGGGTGTACAGGGTGTAGACCCACAGTCCCTCATCGCCGTGGAACTTCGGCTCCCACGGCCAGAACAGGTAAACGCCGAGGAACGCGATTGCAGACAGAACAGCCAGGGTCAGCCAGATCTTGATGCCGCGCTCTGAGGACTTCTCACGGGGATCGCCTTCGACCGGGAAGCGCTCCTTGCGGTAGGCGACGGTGACGTCGTCAAGCTCAGTGCCTAGAGCGGCGAGCTCAGCATTGTTCATGCGGTTGAGCTCTTCAGTCGTGTAATTCTTCTTCACATCACTCATGAACGGGATCCAATCCACATTGCAACAGCGGCGACCAGAGTAATTCCGATCATCCACATCGCCATACCTTCAGAAACCGGGCCAAGACCGCCGAGCGACCAGCCACCCGGCGACGGAGTCTCCTTGGTCGACTTGATGAAGGCGATGATGTCCTTCTTCTCGTCGGCGCTGAGCTGGCGGTCGGAGAACTTAGGCATGTTCTGCGGACCGGTGAGCATTGCTTGGTAGATCTCCTGCTCGTTCGCAGGGTCCAACGCCGGCGCATACTTACCGGAGGAGAGCGATCCGCCTCGTCCGGTGAAGTTGTGGCAGGACGCGCAGTTCAAGCGGAACAGTTCGCCACCGCGGGCGACATCCTCGGCCTGAATCTGGCCGTCGTAGTTCTTGCCGCGGAGCTCTTCCTTGGCCACTTCGCCCTTGTCGTTGTACACGATCTCCGGGCCGCCGCCGTTAGCTGCGACGTACGCAGCGAGTGCGAGGGCCTGGTTCTCGGTGTAACGCGGACGCTTGCGCTCGGCCTGCGCGTCGTTGGACATCATCGGCATACGGCCGGAGTTGACCTGGAAGTACACGGCGCCTTCGCCGGTACCAATCAGCGACGGACCGCGGTCCGCGACGCCCTGCAGGTTCGCGCCGTGGCACGTGATGCAGGCAACGTCGTAAATCTCCTTGCCCTCTTGGACGAGGGCCTGGTCGTCACGCTGTGCGGTGGCCACCTGAGCGTTCGGGGTCAGCGCAGAAGCGAGCAGACCCGCGCCGGACAAGCCCAGCGTCAACGCAGCGGCACCAGCAAGGGTGCGCTGCGTCTTGCGCGCGCGACGCTTCTTGTTTGGTGAGTTTTCCATTTTGTTCCTTATTTACGAGTTTTCAGAACACATCTGCTCCCCGGGATTCCCCGGGATGTGGGCTACTGGACGAGGTACAGGGTGATGAACACGCCGACCCAGATCGCGTCGACGAAGTGCCAGTAGTACGAAACCACCATGGCGGCGGTTGCCTGCGCCGGGGTGAACTTCGACTTGGACACTCGCATCAGAACGATGATGAACGCGATGATGCCCGCGGTCACGTGCGCCATGTGGAAGCCGGTGATGATGTACACCACCGAGCCGAAGACGGAGGACTGCGGCGTCACGCCGGCCGCAACCATCTCGGACCACTCGAAGGCCACGAGGCCGAGGAAGATGACGCCCAGCACAACGGTCACGGTGAACCACTTGCGTAGGCCGAAGACATCACCTCGTTCTGCAGCGAACACGCCGAACTGAGAGGTGAACGAGGAAGCAATCAGGACGACGGTGATGATGCCACCGAACAGGACGTTCAGGTGGGCCGTCTGATTGTTCCAGTCACCTGCGGCGAGGCCGTTTGCGCGCGACGTGAAGTACATCGCGAACAAGCCGGCGAAGAACATGAGCTCTTGGGCGAGGAACGCGATCGTTCCGACGCTGACCATGTTTGGCCGGTTCAGCGCCGGAAGGCGATTCTGCGGGCTCGCCGTATTTGGGTTTGAAATTGCGGTCGTCACGGATGCGATTATCCCCTATTTGTCCCTGATATTCATCTCACTCACCCCCGCCATTTCCCTGTGAACGCGCGCTCAACCTGCGCAGTTCGCGAACAAAGGTGTAGGCAAAAACTTTTTTGAGATTGCGGGAACTTTTTCACCCTCGCATCCGACACTTATCGGCGCAGGTCATTGCGCCATCACACAACTGCGCCCGATTTCAGCCGTCATTTCAATCACCGAAACCGCGCGTTTGAAGCGACGCTCACCGCGTCAGAATAGTTCCCGGATGTGGCAGAACTCACAACGCCAGCAGTCCCCCGCTTCGGACCTAAACTTTCGATTGACCCCCGGCCCATTTGCACAAGAAAACGCCCCTTCCGGGATGTTCCGGAAGGGGCGTTGTCGGCTGCACCCCGGGAAGGTCACGGGGTTTCGTCGCTTAGTGCTTTTCCTTGGGGATGCCGTACTGCAGGTTGAGCTGCGCGGTAGCCCAGATCAGCATGATCGCGCCGAAGGCGATCAGCCAGAGCTGCCAGAAGGCGATGCCGAGGCCGAGGAAGCAGATCGCGGCAGACATTGTGAACGGCCAGATCGAGCTCGGCGAGAAGAAGCCCAGCACGCCAGCGCCGTCTTCAATCTCGGCTTCCTCCCAGTCCTCCGGTAGGACGTCCTGGCGAGCCTCAGTGATGTTGAGGTAGCCGCCGAGCATGAAGGAGAACACCGCTGCGAGCACAAGGCCCACGGCGCCAATCCACTCGACGCCGAAGAGGTAGGCGTCCTCGCCGATCCACGCCGTTGCGAGGATGTAGAACACTGCCATCAGGGCAAGGAATGTGCCAATGGCGTAGAAAACTTTTGAACCGGTTCCCATGGCTACGTTCTCTCTTTCTTATACGGTCGCGTTCGGATCGACAGTGTTGTTGCCGTCGCGCGAACCGTCGCGCTCGGTAACAAACGGGCGGGTGGAGGTTGCGTAGGGTGCCTCACCGATGGAGCTGAGCGCCTCAGAGTTCGGGGCCTCCGGGTTCTGGCGGCGGTACTCGATGTACTGCTCGAACTTCTCCGGCGAGACGGCACGGACCTCGAAGTTCATCATCGCGTGGTAGGTACCGCACATCTCGGCACAGCGGCCTACGAAGGCGCCCTCTTCTTCAATGCGCTCGATCTGGAACTCACGCTGCTGCTGGTTGTTCTCCGGGTGCGCGTAGACGTCGCGCTTGAACAGGAACTCCGGAACCCAGAACGCGTGGTTCACGTCGCCGGAGGCGAGACGGAACGCGATCGGAGTGTCGGTCGGCAGCACGAGCACCGGAACCTCTTCGGTGGAACCGACGGTCTCGATCTCGTTGAAGTTGAGGTAGGACAGGTCACCCATCGAGGAGCCGTGGATCGGGTTCGCGTTGTGCATGTCCTCCGGATCCGTCTTGGTCTCCTCGGCGATGGCCTGACGCTCGGTGTCCAAGCCGTCGTAGTCCTGGCCGTTGGCGGTCAGGTCGCCTGCCACCTCGGCGTAGCCGAACTTCCAGTTCCACTGGTAGCCGGTGACGTCGACGGTAACCTTCGGGTCCTTATCCAGCGCCGTGGTGCGCGTCTGGGCCTGGACAGTGAAGAAGAACAGGACCATCACGATGATGATCGGGAGAATCGTCAGGCCGAGCTCGAGCGGCACGTTGTACTGCAGCTGCTTCGGGAATTCGCCTGCGCCCTGCTTCGTGCGGGCCTTGTGGTTCCACCGCACGATGGACATGAGGAACAGGCCCCACATAATGATGCCGATAATCCAGGCCGCGACCCAGACCCACACCCAGAAGTTGTACATCTGGGTACCTTCCGGGGTGACCGGGTCCGGCCAGCCCATGTCGAGGATGCGCGCGACCGACTCCGGGGGTGCAACGTCGCAGCCCGTCAGCGCAAAGCTTCCGAGGAGCAGCGAACCGGCGACGGCAGCCTTCTTGGCGAATCCGCGCTTAACTTCCTTTTCCACGTGTGTTTGCCTTCCTGTCCACACTAGAACCATTGAATGTCCATGCCGATGGCAGAACATTCCTACGGAGCCAGAATAGTTCAAACAGTTCTCCCCCACTCAATCCCGGCGCCTTCTCCGCTTAACGACGACCCCCTGCGCCCCAGCCCTTCGCCCCGACGCCTTAATCAACCCCGCTTACTGGGCATTACGTTCCACTCCGGAGTGGGCCCAAGTGTCACACGTGTGGAGCCCGTAATGCTTCATCCATTAGTTGGCCCCCTTATGGGGCACGGCAAAAGATGGACACCCCGCACCGTGCGCGGTTCACGGGTTTTCGGGCCAAAACCCTATTGTTGAGATGGACGTTACGGTGCCGCGCGCGCGAGCGCCGGCGCACCTTATATATAGGAGAGGTTCTTAAACAGAATGTGCGGCCTTCTTGCCCTGCTGACTGCCCGCGGCGACGCCCCCGAGTTCACCGACGCTGTGGGTCGTTCGCTGCAATGCATGTACCACCGCGGTCCGGATGCCGCGGGCACCTGGAACGACGGCGACGCCGTGTTCGGTTTTAACCGGTTGGCGATCATCGATATCGAACATTCCCACCAGCCGCTGCGCTGGGGACCGGCCGACAACCCGGAGCGCTATGCGCTGACCTTTAACGGCGAGATCTACAACTACGTCGAGCTGCGCGAAGAGCTCCAGGCCGCTGGCTACACCTTTAACACCGAGGGCGACGGCGAGCCGATTGTGGTCGGCTACCACCACTGGGGTGCGAACGTGGTCGAGCACCTTCGTGGCATGTTCGCTTTCGTCATCTGGGATACCGAGACGAAGACGATGTTTGCCGCACGCGACCAGTTCGGCATCAAGCCACTGTTTTACGCCACCACCGACAAGGGAACCGTGTTCGCCTCCGAGAAGAAGTCGATCCTGGAGATGGCAGGCGAGATCGGTCTAGGCCTGGGCCTTGATCGGCGCGCAATTGAGCACTATGTGGATCTGCAGTACGTGCCGGAGCCGGAGAGCTTGCACGAGGAGATCCGCCGCGTGGAGTCCGGCTGCACGGTGACCATCAAGCCGGGCGGCAAGGTCCACTCCGACCGCTACTTCAAGCCGCATTTCAATTCCCAGCCGGTTCCTAAGGGCAAGGAGCAGGAGCTGTACGACAGGATCGCCCGCGCGCTGGAGGGTTCCGTGGAAAAGCACATGCGTGCCGACGTCACCGTCGGATCCTTTCTCTCCGGCGGCATCGATTCCACCGCGATTGCCGCGCTGGCGAAGCGCCACAACCCGAATCTTTTGACGTTCACCACCGGTTTCGAGCGCGAGGGGTACTCGGAGGTCGACGTGGCTGCGGAGTCGGCGGAGGCGATCGGTGTGGAGCACATCGTGAAGATCGTCTCCCCCGAGGAGTACGCGGACGCGATCCCGAAGATCATGTGGTACCTCGACGACCCGGTCGCAGACCCGTCGCTGGTGCCGCTGTTTTTCGTCGCGCAAGAGGCCCGCAAGCATGTGAAGGTGGTGCTCTCCGGTGAGGGTGCCGACGAGCTGTTTGGCGGCTACACCATTTACAAGGAGCCGCTGTCGCTCGCGCCCTTTGAGAAGCTGCCGAGCGCACTGAACAAGGGCCTGAATCGGTTGAGCCGTGTGCTGCCGGACGGCATGAAGGGCAAGAGCCTGCTCGAGCGCGGAACGACCCCGATGGAGGACCGCTACTACGGCAACGCCCGCTCCTTTAACTTCGAGCAGCTCCAGCGTGTGCTGCCGTGGGCGAAGCGCGAGTGGGACCACCGCGAGGTCACAGCGCCGATCTACGCCGCGTCGACGGACATGGACCCGGTGGCACGCATGCAAAACCTCGACCTGTTCACCTGGATGCGCGGCGACATCTTGGTCAAAGCAGACAAGATGAACATGGCGAACTCGCTCGAGCTGCGCGTCCCGTTTTTGGACAAGGAGGTATTTGAGGTCGCCCAGACGATCCCCTTCGACCAGAAGATCGCAAACGGCACGACCAAGTACGCGCTGCGCAAGGCGATGGAGCAAATCGTGCCGCCGCACGTGCTTCACCGCAAGAAGCTGGGCTTCCCGGTGCCGATGCGCCACTGGCTCGCCGGCGACGAGCTCTACGGCTGGGCACAAGACACCATCCGCGAGTCGCTTACCGACGACATCTTCGCCAAGGACCAGGTCCTAGAGATGTTGAAGGAACACCGCGACGGGGTCTCCGATCACTCCCGCCGCCTGTGGACGGTGCTGGCCTTCATGGTCTGGCACGGCATTTTCGTCGAGCACCGCATCGATCCGCAGATCGAGCACAAGGACTACCCGGTTCAGCTGTAGGTAGTGCCTGCACTACCTCAAACGTAGAGCCAGAGGTGTGGTGCTGCGGCCCACGCACCGGTTAGATGAGATGCATGTCAACAGCACGCAAAGTTCTCCTCACGGTGGGCGGCCTGGTGGCCGCGCTCATTCTCGCAGCAGCTGCCGTCTTGTATGTCTACGGTCCAACTGTCACCGCCATGTACACCGGCACCGCTCGGTTCTTTGGCACGGACACCCCGAAGCGTTACACCTCGACGGTGCTCGATCTCGCCAGCCAGGGCATCTACGCAGACACGGCAGAGTTTGCGGAGGCCAGCACCGCTGCTCGAGAAGCCGCGGAGAACGCCGAAACGCTCGACGACATCCGTCCCGCACTCAACAAGGCGGTGCAGGCTGCTGGAGGCAAGCACTCCAAACTGTTCGCGCCAGCCACTGGCGACGATGACGAGGTTGCTGAAACGAAGACTGTCGGCGTGGCGGTCAGTGGCGGCGTCGCGGTTGCGACGGTGCCAGGAGTGGACCGCCACGCCGACGTTCAGGCCTACGCGGACACCCTCACTAGCGGCCTGATCCAAGCCCGGGACGATGGGGTTTGCGGAGTTATCGTGGACCTGCGCGGTAACTACGGTGGCGATATGGGCCCAATGCTCGCGGGGCTCTCACCTCTACTTCCGGACGGTGAGGTGCTCGAATTTGTTACAGCGAGCAGCTCGATGCCGGTCAACGTCAGCGGTAACGCGGTCGACGGCGGAGGGACCGCCCTGGAAACCGCGGGTGGCAAATGGGACGCGCCGACCGCTGTGCTTGTGGACGAATACACCGCCTCGTCCGGTGAGGCAACGATGTTGTCGTTCCGCGGCTTGCAGCGCTCGCGCAGCTTCGGTGAACCGACGGCCGGCTATGCCTCGGCCAACATGGTTTACGACTTTCCAGACGGTAGCAACCTGATGCTCACCATCGCGAAGGATCGCGCCCGCACCGGCGAAACGTTCGCGGAGGATCCCATCCGTCCCGATACCGAGGGCGGTGAAGCAGACGCGCTGGCGTGGCTCGCCGAGGAGCATGGCTGCCGGTAACAGGGCAAGAAGAAAGCTCCGCACCGTTGATGGTGCGGAGCTTTCATCGTCGCTAAGCGAAAAGCGCTTAGTTGAAGCTGTCGCCGCAGGCGCAGGCGGAACCCGCGTTCGGGTTGTCGATGGTGAAGCCCTGCTGCTCGATCGTGTCGGCGAAGTCGATGGTGGCGCCCATGAGGTACGGAACGCTCATCTTGTCCACGACGAGACGCACGCCGCCGACCTCGTCGGCCTTGTCGCCGTCCAGGTCACGGTCATCAAAGTAGAGCTGGTAGCGCAGGCCGGCGCAGCCACCCGGCTGGACAGCGATGCGCAGGGAGAGGTCGTTGCGGCCCTCCTGGTCCAGCAGCGCCTTCGCCTTGGCTGCTGCGGCCTCGGTCAGGTTCACACCGGTTGCGGAAGTAGGTGCAGTCATTGGGTACTCCTTCGTGCTACGCGTTCGAGTGGCGCCCATGCTACGCGCCTACTCATCACGCCCGGTGTAACGGCTCCGGTGCGCAATGTATTCCCACTGGTTATTGGAATGTCGCGGCAGCCTTGTAGCCTATATGGCGTGAAACTTCCCTGGCAGAAAAATGAAGAGGCGGGCGGCTCGGGCTCGTCGAAAATTGAGCTCCCCGACCGCGACGATGCACCCGCGGCAGCCGAGCCCGCCGAGAAGCAGTACCCGAAGGGCTACACCCCGCCGAAGGGCCGTCCGACGCCGAAGCGTGTGGACCAGGAGATCAAGCGCGGCGTGGTGCGCGACCCGAACGCCGCCAGCCCCGCGCAGATTCGCCAGCGCGAAAAAGAGCTGAAGAAGACTATGTCCAAGGAGGAGTGGAAGGCGCACAAAAAGGAGGTCCGCGCAGAAAACCGCGCCCGCAACCGGGAGATGCAGGAGCGCATCGACTCCGGCGACGAGCGCTACCTCATGGAGCGCGACAAGGGCGAGGTGCGCCGCTTCGTGCGCGACTGGGTGGATTCCCAGCGCTTCTTCAACAACTACGTCATGCCGGTCGCGCTGATCCTGGTCGTCGTGATGTTCCTGGGTACGTGGCTACCGCGTCTGGCTGCTGCGCTGTCGATTGCAACGCTGCTGTTCATCCTCACGATCTTCATCGAAGGCTTCGTCATCGGTTTCCGCGTCAACCGTCGCGTGCGCCAGAAGTTCCCAGACGCCAAGACCGGCTTCAGCCTGGGCATGTACGCGTTCTCGCGCGCCACCCAACCGCGCAACTGGCGCTCGCCGAAGCCGCAGGTGGCGCTCGGAGAAAAGGTCTAGGCCATGCGTTTTCCCCCGGTTGAGCCGCCGAAGCGCGCCCACGCCCGCGCGGTGGCGGATGCGCTCGCTGGCGCCACGAGCGGCGTCGCACTCGGCAGGCTGGGGGCGCTCGGCGCTTGGGTCGCTTCCGCGCAGGGCCGCGACATGCCGCAGCCGTTCACTCGCGCCCGGTCGATTGTTGTCGCCGGCAACCACGGCATCGCCGCGCGCGGGGTGTCCGCGTTGACATCTGACGCTGCGGAGGCGCAGGCCGAGCAGCTGCGCCGCGGTGCTGGCCCGGCGAGCGCGGCTGCGCGCGTGTCGGGTGCGAGCATCAGGCTTATCGACGACTACCTGGCCACCCCCACCGGCGCCATCGACACCGAGCCGGCGGTCAGCCGGGACGTGTGGGACGCGGCACTCGCCGCCGGCGCGGAGATCGCCGACAGTGAGATCGACGCCGGCGCAGACTTGATTATCCCGGGAGACATCGGGGTGGCGAACACGACTGTCGCCGCCGCCGTGTACGGCACGTTCACCCGCACGGAGCCGGTCAACGCAATCGGGCGCGGCTCCGGAATCAACGACGAGGTGTGGAAGGTGAAAGTCGCCGCGATCCGCGACGCGATGTTTCGGGTTCGCGGCTTTCGCAACGACACGGAGCGTGTCTGCGCGGAATTGTCTGGCCCGGATTTGGCGTGTCTGACCGGCATGATCGCCCAGTCCGCCGCACGCCGCACTCCCCTGCTCATCGACAGCACCTACGCGGCTGTGGCCGCATACGTCGCCGAGCGCCTGGCCCCCGGCACGAAGGACTGGATCTTAGCGGCGCAGCTCACCGAAGAACCCGCACATGCTGGCTGCCTCGAAGCGCTCGGGCTCACACCAGTGCTCACCCTGGATATGAAAACGGGCCAGGGCGCTGGTGCCCTGGCCGCGTTGCCGCAGTTGAACCTCGCCGCCGAGTTGGTCGGCGAGGCGATGGGAATCTAAGCCTCGATCAGCGTGGTGTTCCAGCCGTGGGTGTCTTCCACGTCACCGGTCTGGATGCCGCGCAGGCGCTCGCGCATCGCCATGGTGATCGCGCCGGCTTCTCCGCCGTTGATGGTGAACTCGCCGTGCTTGCTCAGCACGCGGCCGACCGGGGTGATCACGGCCGCGGTGCCGCAGGCCATGGTCTCGGAGATGGTGCCGTCTTCAGCCCCGTTGCGCCATTCGTCGACAGTGATCTTGCGCTCCTCCGCCTCGTAGCCCAGATCTTTGACCACCTGCAGCAGCGACTTGCGTGTGATGCCCGGCAGCAGGGAGCCAGTCAGTTCGGGGGTGATGATCTTCGCGGTCTCGCCCGAGCCCTCGACGAACATGAGGTTCATACCGCCCATTTCCTCGATGTATTCGCGCTCGCACGCGTCGAGGAACACCACCTGGTCGCAGCCCTTTGCCGCCGCTTCCTGCTGCGCGATGAGCGAGGCAGCGTAGTTGCCGGCGAACTTCGCGTCGCCGGTGCCGCCTGGGGCCGCGCGCACGTAGTCCTCGGAGATCCAGACGCTGACCGGCTTCACGCCGCCGGAGAAGTAGGCGCCGGCCGGCGAGGCGATGATGTAGAACGAAAAGTTCGACGACGGCTTGACCCCCAGCGTCTTTTCCGTGCCGATCATGAATGGGCGCAGGTATAGCGACGCTTCGCCACCGGCCTCGGGCACCCACTTTTCGTCGATAGCGACGATCTGGCGCACCGCTTCCAAAAATAGCTCCTCCGGCAGCTCCGGCATCGCCATGCGCTTGGCGGAGTTGTTCAGGCGCTTCGCGTTCTGCTCGGGGCGAAACGCGGTGATCCGGCCGTCGGCGTGGCGGTAGGCCTTGAGCCCCTCGAAGATGGCCTGGCCGTAGTGGAAGACGTTGGACGCCGGGTCGAGCGAGATCGGCTCGTAGGCGCGGACCTGCGGATTGTGCCAGCCGTCCTCCTCGTTCCACTCGATGGAGACCATGTGGTCGGTGAACTCCTGGCCGAACGCGGGGTCTTTCAGGATCTGCTCGCGTTCCGCGTCGGACGCAGGGTTTTCGGACGGGGTAATTGCAAATTCGAGGTTAGCCATGTGGGCCACGTTACTCGGTGTCTATGTACCCTCGGTAGACAATCCTGTCCGTTTCGCCAGAAAGGTGTTGTTTATGTCGTTCGATGTCTCGCTTCCCGCCCGCGGCTCGACCGTCCGCGCGGTCACCGGTTCCGCCCCTGCCGGGGCTGCGGCGTTGGTGCCGGTCGCTTCCGGTGAGGACGGAATCGAGGTGCCGGTGACTCAACTTGCACCGCAAGGTCTTCTGGAGGCGCTCGTCGCTGTCGGCGCGAAGGGCACCGCGGGTGAGGTGACGCGCGTGCTTGTCGACGACACCCTCGTCATCGCCTTCGGCCTCGGCGACGCCGCCGACATCGACGACGAGGCCGTACGCCGCGCCGTCGGCAACGCCACCCGCACGCTCAACGGCCTAGACAAGGCCACGATCTCCACGGAGTTCGGCGTCCGCCCGGTTGTCGAGGGGCTGCTGCTCGGAGGCTACGTCTACAACGGCCTGAAGTCTGCCGGCGCCACGCTTGATGACGACAACACCGACGCCGAGCTGCCCCAAACCACCGAAGTCACCGTGGTCGGCGCCGACGAAACTGAGTTCGAGCGGGCTGTGGCGATCGCCGAGTCCGTCAATCTCGCCCGCGACTTGGTCAACACCCCGGCGAACTTCCTCTACCCCGAGACCTACGCCGCGGTGATGGGCGAGGTTGCTAAGACCGCGGGCCTGGACATCGAGGTGCTCGACGAAAACGCACTCGAGGAGCAGGGCTTCGGCGGCATTCTTGCGGTCGGCCGCGGGTCGTCGAGAAGCCCGCGCCTGGTCCACCTCACCTGGGCACCCGAGGGTGCGACGAAGAAGGTCGCGCTCGTGGGCAAGGGCATCACCTTCGACACCGGCGGCATCTCGCTCAAGCCAGGCTCCGGCATGGAGGACATGATCTCCGACATGGGCGGCTCCGCAGCGCAGCTCGGCGCCATCGCCGCCGCCGCGCGCCTCAACCTGCCAGTGCGTATCGACGCCTGGCTGCCCCTGGCCGAGAACATGCCCTCCGGCACCGCTACCCGCCCGGGCGATGTGATCACGCACTACGGCGGCATCACCTCCGAGGTGATCAACACCGACGCGGAGGGTCGCCTCGTGCTTGCAGACGCCATCGCCCGCGCCTGCGAGGACAACCCCGACTACCTCGTTGAAACCGCCACCTTGACCGGCGCGCAGCTAGTCGCCCTGGGCAACCGCACCGCCGGTGTGATGGGTTCCGACGAGCTGCGCGACCTCGTGGCCGAGGCCGGCCGCGGCGTCGGCGAACAGGCCTGGGCCATGCCGCTGCTCGAGGAGCAGGAAGATGAGCTCAAGTCCCCCATCGCCGACATCCGCAACACCCATAACGCGCGAACCGGCGGCATGCTCTTCGCCGGGCTCTACTTGTCGCGCTTCATCCCGGAAGACGTCGAGTGGACCCACATCGATGTCGCCGGGCCTGCCTGGAACGGCGGCGGTGCCTGGGGCTACACCCCGAAGCGCGCCACCGGTGCCCCGGTGCGCACCATCGTCGAGACGCTGCAGCAGGTGGCGGCGAAGTAGGGGCGCACCTACAAACTAGGAGTACGGGTTTTCGCCGCGGTCGAACTTGGCGCGGCGCTCGCGCTGCTCTTCCCGTTTGCGCAGGATGCGCTCCTGCTCCATCTTCTTGCGCATGCGGTCGGGGTAGCCTGTCTCCTCGACGTCGTAGAGCATGATGCCCAAGTCGTTAGCGACGGCGTCGATGCCTTTCGGTCCGCCGATGCGACGTCGGGTGTAGTTTCCCTGCTCGTCGACAAGCACGACCGACATCTCGTTGACCATCGTTTCGGGCTCAACAAAGCCCTCCACAAACGCCCTGCCAGCTACCCATTCGCGCAGGTATTGTGCGTCGTCAGGGCGGATAGTTTCACCCGGGGCCCGCGGCGGTTTGAACGTCGTGGATTTCTTGCCTTTGCCGAACAGGTTGAACACGTTGCACATCATACGGGGCTGGTCGAGAAACTTAGGTCACCCCTTGGCCCACGAGAGTGGCTCGCAACAGGTACGCTCTATTGCGTATAGCTTCCAACGTTTCGATGAGGAGACTTTAAAACATGGCGCACTCAGTTGAGATGCCCGAGCTGGGCGAATCAGTCACCGAAGGCACGATCACCACGTGGCTGAAGGAAGTCGGCGACACTGTCGAGG